>Ga0070671_100003883_pt1 | contig 11748 bp, 8 predicted proteins | sample KBSS73metaG_FD_65341 | JGI IMG/M metagenome (GOLD analysis project Ga0070671, IMG submission 65341) | Switchgrass rhizosphere microbial communities from Kellogg Biological Station, Michigan, USA - KBS S7-3 metaG | ecosystem: Host-associated > Plants > Roots > Rhizosphere > Soil ...
CTGCGCGACGAGCGTTGCCGGCATGGACGCCAGCCGCTCGGGCGTCGGGTCCAGCGTGGCGATCGCCGCGAGGATCGGTGCCACGCCTGCCGGTTCGGCCCGGTCGACGGCACGCGCGAGCGTCCCCGCGATCGCGGTGACGCCGACGAGCGCGGGCATTGCCGAGAGCGCCTCGACGAAGGCGGCGGCAGCAGCGCGTGCGTCCTTCTGCTCGTGAAGATCGGCGACAGCGACGATCGCGCGCGCATGCGGTCGATTCGGCCGACCCGCGAGGCGCCGCGCTGCGATCTCGCGCGCGCCTTGCACCTCGCCGGTGCCTAGCAGCGCCTCTGCAAGTGCCATCTGCACGGCAGGATGGTCGGGCGCGAGCGCGGCCGCCTCGCGCCAGAGCGCGATCGCGTCGGGCAGGCGCCCGAGCTGCCACAAAACCTCCCCCAGATGGAAGCGCGGCTCCATCGCCCGGGCTCCCTCGCGTGCCGCGCGCCGGAAGCAGAGCATCGCATCCACCGCGCGGCCCTGGCGTTGGTGGACGCGGCCGCGCTCCAGCCACTCGGCGAGCACGGTGCTCATGGCGTGAGCCGCGCCTTCAGGGCGTCGACGAGCGCGCGCGGAGTCATCCGGTACAGCGCGCGCCCGACGGGCGTGTGGCGGATGGCGAGCGCCGCCTGCGCGAAACGCGTCGCGAAGCCCGGCAGCGCCTCAGCCGGCGGCGCAGGGGGCGCGGCAACCTCGAACTGCGGAGGTCGCCAGTCGCGATAGCCGAGTGCGTCGCGGCGTCGAGCGTTATCGAACGGCAAGTGGACGCGTGCCGGCGGCGAAGCGCCCGCGAGCGCTTCCGCGTAAATCGCGAACGTCGCGTCGGCCATCCCTGCAAGCGTGGCATGCGGCACGGCACGCGCGCGCGTGCCGGCAGCGGCGAGCGAAGCGCGGGCCTCCGGCGCCGTGAGCGCGAGCACGCGGTCGAGCATCGCCCGCTCGTCGCGCCACTGCGCGTCCGACATCACGAAACCGGCCCCGCTCCCTTCGACGCGCTCGGCGAGCGCACCGATCGGCGGGACGAGCACGGGGACACCCGCTGCCCACGCCTCCGACAGCGTGTAGCTGAACGTCTCCGGCCCCGCCGACGGATACAGCACCATCGCGACGCGATAATGGGCCAAAAGGCGGGGCAGCTCGGCGGGATCGTAGCGGCCGTGCAGCGTGAACACGGCGTCGTCCGCCTGCCACGGCTCGTGGAGGACGTCCATGTAGCCGATCAGGACGAAGCGCACCCGCGCGTGCGCTTCGCGGGCGAGCGCCACGACGCGCTCGATGCGTCGCGCGCCCTTGTCGGGACCGATGGCGCCGACGACCGCGACCGTGGGGACGCCGTCGTCCGGCAGCGCAAGCGCGCTCGCGGGCGCGACGGCGTGTTCGGCGACGACGCCGGGCGTTCCGTGCTCGATCAGGCGCACCTCGCGGCCGGGGAAGTAGCGGCGCAGCATCGCCGCCGCCCAGTGCGACGGCGCGATCACGAACGCCGCGCCGGCGATCAACGCGCCATGCCGCGCCCGCCAACCCGCGATGTCGACATCTCCGGTCGGCGTCCGTCCGGCGAGGCAGCGCTCGCAGACCGCTGCGTCGGTGACGCCTCCGCAGAACATGCCGTGGCGATCGAGGAACGTGATCGTCGGGCACGCGAAATTGAGATCGTGCACGGTGTAGCCGTAAGGCACGCCGACAGTGGCCATCGCGCAAAGAAGGCCGTCGCGACACGCGGACACGTTGTGCAGGTGAATGAGGGCGATGCGAAACGTCGCGCAGAGCCCGCCGACGAAGTCGGGCCAAGGCTCGCCGGCGCCGCGCATGAAGTCGGAGGTAACGACGCGCCCGTCGCGGCGATGCTCCTCGACCTGCCAGCGATCGCCGACGGCGATCGCCAGGTAGTGACGCCAGCGGTTGCGCGACGCGTCGATCAGGGCGCGCACGTGCCTCTCCGTGCCGCCGCCGTGATCGTGGATCACGTGCAGCACGCCGCGCACGCCGTCGCGATCCGCCGCGATGGCGGAAAGCGCCGCCTCGCGCAGCGGCCGCAGCGGATCCTGTGCGATGTAATCCTCGACCATCCGCGTGTAGTGGGGGTGGCGCTCGAGCAGGATCGCGGTGTTGCGAGGCGACAGCTCCGCCTTCTGGCCCGAGAACGAGCGGCTGCCGACGTGGACGACGAACGCGTCGTCGGCCAGCACGTTGCGCCATCCCGCGCGCGCGGCGCGCAGGCACAGGTCGTTCTCCTCGCCGTAGCCCAGGCCGAACGCCATGTCGAACGCACCGACGTCGTCGAGCAGCTCACGCCGCACGAACAGGCAGAACCCCACGCCGGTGGGCAGGTCGGGATACGTCGGCACCGCGACGCGGGCGAGCGCCGCGCGCGTCGGCTCGGGATCGTCGCCGGTGCGCCAGCCGTTGTCGGCGCAGAACCGCGGAAACGAGCAGATCTCCGCGTTGTTCGAAAACGGCGTGATCGTCCCGATCCGCGGATCGGACGCCGCACAGCGGCGCAGCGCGTCGACCCAGCCGGCCGTGGCAATCGTGTCCGAGTTGAGCAGGACGACGTCCAGCGACGACCGCTGCATCCCGCGATTCGCAGTGGCGGTGAAGCCGACGTTGCGCTCGTTCGTCAGCAGCTCGACTTCCGGCAGCGCGCGCGCCCCCAGCTCGGCGAAATAGGCGGCGACGCCGGGATCGGTCGACGCGTCGTCGATCAGCGTGATCCGGCATCCGCCGTGGTCGTGCGCAAGCACGCTCTCGACGCAACGGCGCAGGTCGTCCGGTGCGTTGTACACCGGCACGACGATGTCGATCGAGAGCGCCGTCGCGGCCACGCTCACTCGCCTCGCAAGCGCTTCCACAGCAGCCTGACGCGAACCAGCGGCAGCTTGAGCCACCAGCGCGCGCTCTGCCGGTACGCGACGACGCGCTCCAGCGCCGCGATGGCGCGTTCGAGGCGCGCGCGCTCGTCGGCCCCGGCGACGCGCTCCTGGCGCAGGGTCGCCTCCGCGGCGTCGCGCGCCTCGCGCCACGTCCGCTCGCGCGCGGCGAGCTCGCGATCGTGGGCCGCAAGCCGCATGTCGTGTTCCGCGACCAGCGCTTCCAGAGTACGCGTCTGCCGGTCGAGCGCGCCGTCGCGTTCCTTAAGCAGCGCGTCGAGGCGCAGCACCTCGCGCGCCTGCGCGTCGATCCGATGCCACTCGCGATCGTCGCGGTCCGTCAGCAGCGACAGCGCGGGGCCCGGAGGCGGCAGCGCCGCGACATCGCGCGCGGCGACGACCACGTAGTACATCGCGGACGGCGGCTGCGCGACGCCGACCGCATCGCGGCCCGCCTCCCAATGCTCGACGTCCCCCTGCGGGTCCTCGTTCCAGAGCGCCGAGCCCAGGTACCGGCGCTGCCGGAACCAGCGCTGCGCGGGAAACGCGGGGGCGAGAAGGCGCGCAAGCTCGTCGCGGTCGAGCTCGTGAAGATGGAACGGATTTGCGTAGTGCCGCGCCTCCGAGTACTCCGGCCGATTCGGCGACGACACCACGAGAACACCGCCCGGCGACAGCACCCGCGCGAACTCCGCGATCATCCGCGGCTGGTCCGCCGCAGGCAGGTGCTCGACCGTCTCGAACGAGACGACCGCGTCGACGCTGCCCGCGTCGAGCGGCAGGGCGGCCGCCGACGCCTCGACGAACGCGAGGTTCCCGCGCGCCGCGTACGCATCGCGCGCGTGCGCGACAGCGGCGGCGTCCACGTCGACGCCGGTCACCTGCGCGGCGGTTTGGGCGAGGAGCGCGCTGCCATAGCCTTCGCCGCACGCGACATCGGCCACGCGGCGGCCCGCGACGAAGCGGCGTGCGAACGCGTAGCGATGCCAGTGTTCGTGCGCGATCTCGCCGTCGAGACCGGGCAGGAACCGCTCGCCGGTGAAGTCCAGCGGTGCCGTCACGATGCGGGCGGATTCCAGCGATGCGGCAGGCGCACGAGCCCGAGCTCGCGCGTCTGTCCGCTCACGACGATCTCGCGCTCGACGTGGTCGAACAGCCGCACCCCTTCGGGGTCGAGCGCATGCGCGCGCACGAGATACTTGCCGGGCAGCAGCGCCAGCGCGGGCAGCTCCAGCGCGAACGCGTAGCGGTTCGCGTCCAGGCGCACCGGCGCCGTGTCTTCCATGTCGGTGGCGACGCCGTACACCGGCGTGCCGTCCGCGCGCACGATCCCCACCAGGACGACGGGCGCGCGGCCGTCCGGCGAGAACGCCTGGCCGCGCACGACGAGCGGCTCGCCCTGCGCGATGCGCTCCGAAGGCTCGAGCGCGAGCGACGTGATTGCGTAGATCCCGGCCGCCGACGCTGCGGCCGGCGTCGACGGCCGCTTCGCGCCGGCGCTCTTTTCCTCGTGATACGCGAGGTACGCCTGCGTCACGTCGGCTGCCGCGCCGTATCCCGCGACGCGGCCGTCCTTGAGCCACAGCGCGTGGCGGCAGAGCTTCTGCACGTGGTACATGCCGTGCGAGCACAGGATCAGCGTACCGCCGTCTTCGAGGTAGCGCTCCATCCAGGCGATGCACTTGCGCTGGAACGACTCGTCGCCGACGGCGAGCACTTCGTCGGTGATCAGGATGTCGGGCGTGAGCGCCGTGGCCACGGCAAAACCCAGGCGCACGACCATGCCCGACGAGTAATGCTTGATCGGGTCGTCGATGTGGGAGCCGAGATCGGCAAAGGCGACGATCTCCTCGCGCTTCGCCGCGAGCTCGGCGGGCGCGAGCCCGAGCAGCGCCGCCGCGAGGTCGATGTTCGCGAGCCCGGTGTAGTCGGGGTGGAAGCCGGAGCCGAGCTCGAGCAGCGCGCCGACGCGTCCGTTGACGACGACCGTGCCGCGCGTGGGCTTCACGACGCCCGCGATCATCTTGAGCAACGTCGACTTGCCAGCGCCGTTCTCGCCGACGACCCCGAGCGATTCGCCGCGCCGGAGATCGAGCGACACCTCGTCGAGCGCGCGGAACACATGGCGCGCGCCGTGGCCGCGCAACAGGTCGTAGACGAGCTTCAGGCGCCCGCCGCGCGTCTCGACCTTCGCGTAATCCTTGCCCACGCCGGCGAGGCGCAGCAACGGCGCCGCGTCCGCGGCGGTCGCCGCCGACGGGAGGGCCGCGCTCATCCGACGAAGTCCTCGAAGTGCGGCGACAGCCGCAGGAACAGCGCGCGGCCCGCCGCGAAGAGCGCGAGCGCGACCATCGCCGCGAGCGCGTCTCCCCATTGCAGCGCGAGGTGCCCTTCGAGCAACGCATCGCGCATCCGCGATACGAGCCAGCCGAACGGATTGGCGGCGACCCACGGCCGCAGGTCGTCCGGGACGAGGGTCAGCGGATAGAGAATCGGCGTCAGGTACATGACGATCATCAGCACCGGCATCAGCACGTGCTCGACGTCGCGGACGAACACCTGCAGAGCGGCCAGCATCAGCGCCAGGCCGGCCACCGCAACCGCCATGATGCACCACAGCGGCAGCGCAACGACGAGGCCCTCGAGGTGGATCGGCTCGCCGCCGACGCGCAGCACCACGAGCACCGCCAGATAGCCGGCGAACTGCAGCGCGAGCGTCGCCGCCACCGAGGCATACACGACGATCTCGTGGGGGAACGCGACCTTGCGGATCAGTCCTGCGTAGCCGTTGAGGCTCACCGTGGCCCGCTGCAGCGACTCCTGCGCCGCGAGCCAGGGCCACAGCGCCACGGCGACGAACGCGAGGAAGCTCTGTCCCGCGAAACCCGTGGCGCGGAAGACCTTCGTGAAGACGAAGTAGTAGACCCCGAGCAACGCGAGGGGATGCACGAGCGCCCACGCGAGCCCGCTGACGCTGCCGAGATAGCGTGTCGAGAGCTCGCGGAAGAAGAAGTTGCGGGCGAGCGCCCGGTTGCGCGTGCCGGCCCGCGCGTCCGCGTTCACGCGCTACTTGGGCGCGCCGGCGCCGGCGGCGGGCGCCTTGCCGGACTGCTCGAGCATCTGCTTCACGGCCTCGTTGTCCACGCGGACGACCAGCGCGTCGACGGCGGGCTGGTTCACCTTCATTGCCGGGTCGCCGCGGATGGCGTTGATCACGGCGTCGCGCTTGTCGTCGATGTACTTCTTGCGTGCATCGGCGATGATGGAGTCGCGGACCTCGTCGTAGCTGCGCACGCCTGCCGGCGTGCGCGATTCCAGCTTGATCACGTGCCAGCCGAACTGGGAGAGCACCGGCTCGCTGACGTCGCCCGGCTTCACCAGTGCAAACGCCGCCGCGGCAAACGCCGGGTCCATGTCGCTGCGGGCAAACTTCTCGATGCGCCCGCCGTTCACGGCGACGGACGGATCGTCCGAGACTTCCTTGGCCAGCTGGTTGAAATCCGCGCCCGCCAGCACCTTCGCCCGCGCCTCGCGCGCGAGCTTTTCGCCCTCATCCTTCGAATGCTTGCGCAGGTCAAACAGGATGTGCGAGGCGGTGACGCGCTCGGGTGTCTCGTATTTCTTGCGGTCGACGACGTAGAGCTCGCGCGCCCGCGCCTCGAACTGCGCGCGCCGGGCGTCGAACTCGCGGCCGGCCTGCCGCTCGATCTCCGTCACGCGCATCTGCGCCATCGTGCGCTCTATCTCGACGCGCAAGCGCGCCGCGTTGTCGGGGCGCTCGGCGAGCTTCTCTGCCTGCGCCTGCTCGGCCAGCACCTTCTGCACGATCAGGCGCACCAGCAGGTCGTTCACGCGCTGCGCGCTGTTCGCGAACCCGGGCCGGATCGAGGCCGGAAGCTTCAGCAGCTCGGCCTCATAGTCGCTCTTGTACAGCTTGACGCCGGCGATCTCGACCAGCACGACGTCGGAGGCGTCGGTCTGCGCATGCGCAACCGGCGCCACGAGGAGAAGCGCGGCCACCGCGCTCAGAAGGGTTCGTAGCATCACTGGGGCTTCCTGGTAAAACGCCCGAGCCCCGCGTCAGGCGGGGCTCGGCGATGACCGCGCAATCCGCGGCGATCGGGCATCCGGGCGGCCGCGCCGCCCGGCGCTGCAGTTACAACGGCCGCGGTATCTGCACGACAACGTTGCAGGTGGCGCCGGCGCAGCTCACGCCGCCCGCGCCGCCGTTGAGGTACGGGCTGTAGTTGCGGATGTTCCAGTAATACGTCTGACCCGGAACGAGCTGCGCGGTGCCCAGTGCGGTGCCCGTGACGGTGAATTCCAAGCTCGGGGCATTGCTTGCGCTCCAGGCGAGCGGATAAGTCGCTCCGCCCCCACCGAGCGAGCTGGTGTACTTGCCGGGATACGTCGTAGCTACGCCCCGGAAGTCGCACGCCTTGGGAGAGAGCGATGCCTGGCGGTAAGTCGCCGAATCGCCGTATTCACCGAGCGTGATCGTAGCCTTGCTGCCGCTCGTGCTCGTGAAGTTCGCCGGCACCGTGAAGCGCGCCACCAGAATGCCCTTTGCGGAGAAGGACCCGCCCGGACCGCCCGAAACAGCTTGGCCGCCAAACGGAACGTCAAGGAACACGACGTTCGTGTATTGACTGCACAAATCGGCGGACGGCGCAGTGGTGCCGGCAACGGTAACGGTGGCCGACGCGACGTTGCCCGCGCCCGCACCGTTGCTCGGCGTAACGGAGAAGGCGGTCGTCGTGGTCACATTCGTTGACTGCGATCCCGTGCTCGTCGATGGCGTGAGCGAACCTCCGGTCCAGGCGAAGCTCGTCGGCGCGCCGCCCCCGCTGCAGGAGACGCCAAGCGTCGTCGCTCCGCCTCCAGTGGGCAGGGAAGCCGGGCTTGCCGCCAGTGAGCAACCGGAGGGAGCGAGCAGCGGCGCACCGGTCTGCCAGTTCACGGTCACGCTCACCGACGGTCCCGGGCCGGCATCGTTGCTCGGCTGAACTGTGTAGGTCACGGCACCGGTGGTTGCCCGGGTGTCGTTGCAGGTGGACTGGGACGTCGCACATGGCGCCGCGGTTCCCGTGAAGTTCCACGCGGACGGCTTTCCCGAGCACGCTGCGTTCAGCGTGATCGTCGAGCCTACGGCCGGATTTTGCGACGATGCGCTCAGCTGACAGACGGGCACCGCAAGGAAATTGCAAGTGACCTGGAAGTTTCCGTTCCCCAGATTGACCATCGAGTAGTCGGCGCAACTCGCATCCGTGAACGTCATCGAGGCGGCTCCGGCAAGTGGAACGGGTGCGAGCGCCAAGGTGAGTGGCAGAGTGAGGCATGCGGCGAAAACGGAACGGATCGTCATGTGTTCCCCGGTGAGTTGCGATTCGAGAGCGAATCGAAGCCGAGCCGCCGCAGAGGTGCGAATCCGGCGCACTTCCTAACGCCGCGGGGCGAGACCAACGAAGGAGCGAGGGAGGTGCCGGTGCCGCCGCCGCCTGCCGATGGCAGGGCGCCTGACGCGTCATGAAAGGTCGCTGGCGCGACCGCCTGACTCAACCGCATTGCACCGCCCAAGGGATGTAATGCAACGACAATCCCCTATGCCGCTGCGAACCGCCGCCATTTTAGCCGATCGCCCCGTTGCGGGGCAATGTCGGCGACGGCAAAAAAAGAGGGCGGGAATCGCTTCCCGCCCTCTGGAGTCACTTCGAAGTTCCGGCCTACTGGATCGAGCGCGTGAACTTGTGAACGAAGTTGCCGCCGTAGTTCGACTGGATCAGGCCCGTGACGCCAGGACCCGTGAGCGTGCCGTTCACGAACGTCTGCGCGGCGAAGCCGATCGTCGGCAGGCCGTTGAACGTCGTCGTGCCCTGCGAGCCCGTCAGACCCGTGGTCGTGTCGAACGTGGTGGAGACGCCACCGATCAGCTGGTGCACGCCCGCCGGAACCGAAGAACCGTTGAAGTTCATCGAGACCCAGCCGTTCTGGAAGTTCGTCGGGATGTTGGCGACGTTCTTCGAGTTGAACACGTTCGTGTTGTTGAACGTGATCACGTTCGCTTCCCAGCAGAGCGAGTCCGTCTGCGTGGGCGGCGGCGGCGAGAACGACGTTGCCGAGACGATCGTGCGCTCTTCGCGATCGAACTGCGTGATCACGACGTCGTCGCAAGCACCCGACGCGCCGAAGTTGCGCTGGAACAGCGCCTGGACGGCGGTGCCCGAGTAGTACGCGAACTTCGTCGGCATCGTCAGCACCCAGTCCGTACTGGACTTGGTTGCCGCATCGAGCACGAACTCGTTGTACACGTTGTTGTGCATCAGGACGGCCGAAACCGGATCGATCGTGAAGAAGTTCGGACCCGACCAGTCGGTGATGAACGTCTTGGTGCCCGTGGTGACGACCGAGGTCTTCGGGTTGACGCTCTGCAGGTTCGGAAGGATCGAGCCCGGCGCCGCCCAGAGGGACGTCGACGAGAAGCCTTGCAGCGCGACCGCGTCGGCCGTGATGTCTTCGCCCGACAGGACGTCGACGAGCGTGATGCCACCGAACAGGCCGCCGTTGCCCGGAACCGTGTCCGCCGACGCGCCGCCAAGCGGCGCGCAGGCCGGGACACCGCTCGCGTGCGTCACGGCCGCAGCCGTGGCACCGGTCAGGTTGCCCATTTCGATGATTTCGACGTAGCCCTCACGCGTACGATCGAGCGAGGTGTCCGCGCCGTCCGCCGCCGAGCCCGTGTACGCATAGTTCACGAATTCGGTCGGGGCCGAGGCGCTGCTCGACACCACCGGCGTCGTGCAGGACTTGTCCGCCGTGAAGATGCCGGCGCCGTTGGCGGTCGGGATGACCGCAGCGGTCCACACGTCCTTGGCCGACAGGTAGAGGTTGAAGTCGAGCACTTCGCGGGAGTTCTTGCCTTCCAGGAAGCGGACCTTGACACCCTTTGCCGACGCCGTGGAGTTGACCACCGACAGCAACGAGTTGAACGGAGCACCCAAGACCTGGTCACGCACCGTGTAGTACGGATAGATCAGGGCCTGGCCGAGGCCGTCCGGGTTGACCGACACCGCATTCGCGGCGCCCGTCACGCCCAGGGCGCTCAGCCCCGCCATGGCGGCGTACAGCGACTTCTTGTTGAACGTATTCATAGTGGGTGAAGACTCCTTCTTGAGTTGCCGTTTAAAGTGATCACTTTAGAACCAACAGCGGGAAAATCTTATTACAGCTTGCTGCTTTTGACAAACGAAAGGGGTCGGCGCAGGGCCTCCCCATGTGGATTTTTTGCAACGCGGCCTACCCCCGGTACACCAGCCACGCCTGGCCCTTGTCGAAGATCCACGTTTCCTCGACCGACGTCTGCACGCCCTTCATCAGGCGGTGGTCGTAGGTGACCCAGACCTTCACCGTGCAGAGTTCCGCGCCGCAGTCGACCTTGTCGACCTTCGCCTCGCGGAACCCGCCCTTGCGCGTGTTCCTCTTGAATTGCTCCAGCGTCGTGGCCTCTCGGGAGGCGGGCGACAGCAGCGCATACGCGGCGTCGAGATCGCCCTTGATCAGCGCGTCCCACCGGGCGCTCACCCGTTTCGCGACCGCTTCCTTGCGCGCTTCCGGGGATCCCTGCGGCCCCGAACCGTCGCCAACCGGCGACACTGCGCAGGAGGCCAGTGCAAAAAGTGCAACGAACGCCAGCGCCGCCAGCCCCGGGTGTCGCCGTTTGGCGACGCCTTTTGCCGAAAACCGCTGAATTTGCCGGATAGATGCCAAAACCATCGATCTACGACCTTTGTGCCTTCGGACGGGAGACTGACAAAACACCAATCGGAATACGTCCGCCGGCACCGCAATCTCGGGGGAAGCGTATAGAAATCGTCCCGTACCGTCAATCGGCGTTACGCCGACGCGGCCGTGCGCCGCGTGCTGTTGCACCGTCACAACAGCACTTTTATGTCACCGGAACGGCGAATCCTCAGGGATAAGTGACCGCGCCGGGGGGTACCGGACGCGGCATCGGGTCGGCCTTGGGGCCAAAGAACCGCTCGAGCCGCTCCGTCGGGGTGGGCTGCGCGGCCGGCCAGGTCGGCTGCGCCGGGAACAGGCGGTCGAGGCCTTCCATCTTGCGGCGGAGGTCGTTCATGACGCCCTCGTAGTCCAACTCCGTGTCGACGACGCGGGGCGTGACGAACAGGACAAGCTCGGTGCGGTTGTCCTTCAGGTCCTGCTTGCCGAACAGCCCGCCCAGGACCGGGATGCGGTCCAGCAGCGGCAGGCCATTGGTGCTGTTCTGCTTCGTCGTGGTGATGAGGCCGCCCATGACCATCGTGCGTCCGCTTGGCACCGCGACGATCGTCTGGACCGACCGCGTCGCGATCGGCGGCGCGTCGCCCGGATTGGCGGCGTTGCCGGGGTTGCTCACTTCCGCCTGCACCTCGAGCGTCACGAGGCCGCCGGCGTTGATGTGGGGGATCACCTGCAGCAGCACGCCCGTGTCGATGTACTGCGACGTCGTCGTCACGGCGTTCGTCGTCGTGCCGGTGCCGGTGCCGATGAAGGTCTGCTGATTGATCGGGATCCGGTCGCCCGACTTGATCGTGGCCTTCTGGTTGTCGAGCGCCGCCAGATGCGGATTCGCGATGACGCGCGTGTTGCCGTACGTGTCGAGGAGGTTCAGCACCGCCTGCACGCCCCCAGGGAAGTTCGCATTGTTGATGATGTACGAGAAGCCCTGCGCGATGCCGAGGCCGACGGCCGCGGCGGCGCTCGCCACGGGGTTGGCCGGGTTGATCGCGGGGTTGAACGGCGTCGAGCCGTTCGGCGCGAAGAAGCCGCCGCTGCCGCGGCCGGA
>Ga0070671_100003884_pt1 | contig 11747 bp, 8 predicted proteins | sample KBSS73metaG_FD_65341 | JGI IMG/M metagenome (GOLD analysis project Ga0070671, IMG submission 65341) | Switchgrass rhizosphere microbial communities from Kellogg Biological Station, Michigan, USA - KBS S7-3 metaG | ecosystem: Host-associated > Plants > Roots > Rhizosphere > Soil ...
GGCAACAACCGCCACGGCACACTCGCCGGGCGTCGGCGTCGGTGATCAATCCGAGCGCGACAGGACCGCACCGGCAACAACCGCCACGGCACACTCGCCGGGCGTCGGCGTCGGTGATCAATCCGAGCGTGACGGGACCGCACCGGCAACGACCGCCCTGTCACGCTCGTCGGGCGTGTCCAAATGATCGATCCGAGCGGGACAGGACCGCACCCACAACGACCGCTGCGTCACGCTCACCGGACCACGACCTGCGGAGAACGATCATGGACGGTGTGGCGCGGGTCAGCCCTGCTTGCGGGAGCGCTCCTGACGGCGGCGCTCGGCGCGGTTGCCGGACTGCGGGCCGCCCTGCTGCGGGCGCGGCCTGCGGTCTCCGCCGCCGCGGGGCTGCTGACCGCCGTTGCGGGTGACCACGTCCCCGTCGTCGCTCGGGCCGCTGTAGCTCAGCCCCTGGGTGGGCGGGCCGGAGCGGAAGGCGGCAGGCAGCACCGAGGTGGGGGTGTCGTCCGGCGCGCCGTTCGGGGCCTGCGCGGCGGCCGGGGGCACCCGCGGGATCCGGTTGGTGGCGGGCTCGGCGGCGGAGGGCGCCTCGGCGACCGCCGCGACGGCGGGGGCCCCGTTCGGCGCGGCCGCGGCGGCGGCCTCGGTGCCCGGTGCGGGGACCTCCTGGACCTGCACCGCGACGTTGAACAGGTGCCCGACGGTCTCCTCCTTGATGCCCTCGAGCATCGCGGCGAACATGTCGAAGCCCTCGCGCTGGTACTCGATGACCGGGTCCCGCTGGGCCATCGCGCGCAGCCCGATGCCCTCCTTGAGGTAGTCCATCTCGTAGAGGTGCTCGCGCCACTTGCGGTCGATGACCTGCATCAACACCTGGCGCTCGAGCTCGCGCATGCCGCCCTGCGGGCCGATCAGGGTGTCCATCTCGGCCTCGCGGGCGGCGTAGGCGCGCTCGGCGTCCGCCAGGACGGCCGCGGTGAGGGACTCCTTGGACAGGTCGTCCATGTCCTCGGCGTCGGCGAGGTCCTGCCACTTGACCGAGATCGGGAAGAGCTGGCCGAGCGCGGTCCACAGCTTCTCGAGGTCCCAGTCCTCGGCGTAGCCCTCGGAGGTGGCGCCGTCCACGTAGGCGGTGATCACGTCGCCCAGCATGTTGCGGATCTGGTCGCCGATGTCCTCACCGTTGAGCACCCGCTTGCGCTCGTCGTAGATGACCTTGCGCTGCTGGTTGAGCACCTCGTCGTACTTGAGGACGTTCTTGCGGATCTCGAAGTTCTGCTGCTCGACCTGCGTCTGCGCGCTGCGGATGGCCCGGGTGACCATCTTGGCCTCGATCGGGACGTCCTCGGGCAGGTTGAACCGGTTCATGATCGACTCGACCATCGCGCCGTTGAACCGGCGCATCAGCTCGTCGCCGAGCGAGAGGTAGAACCGGGACTCACCCGGGTCCCCCTGGCGGCCCGACCGACCGCGCAGCTGGTTGTCGATGCGCCGCGACTCGTGCCGCTCGGTGCCGAGCACGTAGAGACCCCCGGCCTCCCGCACCTCCTCGGCCTCGGCCGCGACCTGCTTCTTCATCTGCGCGACGACGCCGTCCCACGCCGCCTCGTACGCCTCGCGGTGCTCCACCGGGTCCAGCCCGCGGCTGCGCAGCTCGAGATCGGCGAGGAAGTCCGGGTTGCCGCCGAGCATGATGTCCGTACCGCGACCGGCCATGTTCGTGGCGACGGTGACCGACCCGGCGTGCCCCGCCTGCGCGATGATCATCGACTCGCGCTCGTGCTGCTTCGCGTTGAGCACCTCGTGCGGCACCTGACGCTGCACCAGCAGCCTCGACAGGTACTCGGACTTCTCCACGCTCGTGGTGCCGACCAGCACCGGCTGGCCCGCGTGGTGCTTCTCCGCGATGTCGTCCGCGACGGCCTCGAACTTGGCGGCCTCGGTCTTGTAGATCAGGTCCGGCTGGTCCTTGCGGACCATCGGCCGGTTGGTGGGGATGACCACGACGTGCATGCCGTACGTCGTGTGCAGCTCGGCCGCCTCGGTCTCGGCGGTACCGGTCATCCCGGAGAGCTTGTCGTAGAGCCGGAAGAAGTTCTGGAGGGTGATCGTGGCGAGCGTCTGGTTCTCGGCCTGGATCGTCACCTTCTCCTTGGCCTCGATGGCCTGGTGCATGCCCTCGTTGTAGCGGCGGCCCGCCAGGACGCGGCCGGTGAACTCGTCGACGATCAGGACGTTGCCGTCCCGGACGATGTAGTCCTTGTCCTTCTTGAACAGCTCCTTGGCCTTCAGGGCGTTGTTCAGGTACCCGACGAGCGGGGTGTTCGCGGCCTCGTAGAGGTTGTCGATGCCCAGCTGGTCCTCGACGAACGAGACGCCCTCCTCGGTCACGCCGATCGTGCGCTTGCGCTCGTCCACCTCGTAGTGCCGGTCCTGCTGCAGCAGCGGCGCCATCCGGGCGAACTCCTGGTACCAGCGCGCGCTCTGCTCGGCCGGGCCGGAGATGATCAGCGGGGTGCGGGCCTCGTCGATGAGGATCGAGTCCGCCTCGTCGACGATCGCGAAGTTGTGTCCGCGCTGCACCATGTCCGCGGAGTTCCACGCCATGTTGTCGCGCAGGTAGTCGAAGCCGAACTCGTTGTTCGTGCCGTAGGTGATGTCCGCGGCGTACTGCTCGCGGCGCTGCGCGGGCGTCTGTTCGGACAGGATCACGCCGACCTCGAGGCCGAGGAACCGGTGGATGCGGCCCATGTTCTCGGCGTCGCGCTTGGCGAGGTAGTCGTTCACCGTGACGACGTGGACGCCGTCCCCCGAGATGGCGTTCAGATACGACGGCAGGGCACAGGTCAGGGTCTTGCCCTCACCGGTGCGCATCTCGGCCACGTTCCCCAGGTGCAGCGCGGCGCCACCCATCAGCTGGACCGCGAACGGACGCTGGCCGAGGGTGCGCTTCGCGGCCTCGCGGACCGCGGCGAACGCCTCCGGGAGCAGGTCGTCGAGGGTCTCGCCCGCGGCGTACCGCTCGCGGAACTCCGCGGTCTTCGCGCGCAGCTCGGCGTCCGACAGGGGCTCGAACTCGGGCTCGAGCGAGTCGATGTGGTCGGCGATCCGGCCGAGCCGCTTGACCAGCTTCGTCTCACCGGCACGGAGCAGGCGGTTCAGCAAGGACGGCACTGATCGACCTCATTCACATCGCGGTGTCGGGCGGCGACCGGCGACCGGGGGGCCGTCGACCGGGGCGGGGTGCCGACACCCGGCACACACCCGGGCCCATGGTAGCCACCGGCCTGTCGCCGCCTCACCGTGCAACGACCCCGGACCCGTGTGGGTTCCGGGGTCGTGCCCTGCGCTCGCGGTGGGCGGGCGTCGGGGTGCGACGAACAGTCGCCACCCCGACGCCCTTTTCGGAGGGGTTCGGGCGGAGCTCAGCCGCCGAGGCGGATGACGCCGTAGTCGTAGCCCCGGCGCCGGTAGACCACCGACGGGGTGCCGCACTCGGAGTCGGCGAAGAGGTAGAAGTCGTGTCCGACGAGCTCCATCCGGGAGAGGGCCTCGTCGATGCTGATCGGCTCGTCGGAGTGCATCTTGCGGCGCACGATGCGGCCGGGCAGGTCGTCCGGCGGGTCCTCGGGCTCGGTGTGGAGGTGCTCGGAGTGGCCGCGGGGTCCGGGGATCTCGGGCGCCAGATGCTCGAGGCGCTGCTCCTCCAGCTCCCGCTCGAGCACCGCGACGGCCGCGGGGCCGCCGCGACCGGCCATGACGCGCGAGCGGCGGTCGTTGAGCCTGCGCCGGTCGTGCGAGCGCCGGAGCCTGCTCTCCAGCTTGCTGATCGCGCAGTCCAGGGCGGCGTAGAAGTCCTGGGCGCACGCCTCGGCGCGGGCGACGGGCCCGCGGCCCCGCCCGGTGATCTCGACGCGTTGGCAGCTCTTGGACTGCCTGCGGTTCGGCTCGTGGAAGAGCTCGACCTCCATACCGACGATCTTGTGGTCGTAGCGCTCGAGCCTGGCCAACTTCTCCTCGACGTGGACCCGGAAATGCTCCGGGACCTCCACGTTGCGGCCGGTGACGACGATCTCCACTCGACTTCCCTCGCTCTCCGTGCGTACTCGGCGGCGTTGGGGGTGGCTTCGGGTCTGCCCGGCCGGCGGTCGGCCGGTGCCGGGACGGGGGTGATGGGCACCCCCGGGGACCCGAAGCGGATGCTCGGTGTTCCCCTCCCGTTGTGGCGTGGGTTACGTGTGCCAGGCACGGTAGTGCGCATCACGGTTCGGCGACAGTCCTGAGCGGTGAGTGACAACAGGTTGGGCGAATTCGGTGGATGACCTTCCTTTGACCTGCGCAAACCCGTACTTTGGTGGGGTTGTCGCGGCGAGCCGGGGCCCCCGGTGGCGGCGGTCGGAGCGTCCGCTCGCGTCGCACAGCACCGCTGCGCCCGCGACCCGGATCCCCACCTCGCCGAGTGCTCGCGCACACGCGCGCAGGGTCGCTCCGGTGGTCACCACGTCGTCCACGAGCAGCACCGGATGGGGCGGGTTCACCGGCGACCGGACGTGCACGGCACGGGCCAGGTTCGCCGCCCGGGCCGCCGCATCGAGCCCCAGGGAGTCCCGCGCCCCGCGGCGCAGGCCGAGCAGCGGCCAGGTCTCCGCGTGCCCGATCCGCCCGCACAACCTCCGCACGTGGTCGCCGCCGCGGGCGCGGGCGGCGGCGGGCCGGGACGGCGCGGGCACCACCACCGCACCCCGGCGGCACGAGCGCGCCGAGCATCGCCGCGAGCGGCGCGGCGAGATCGCGCCTGCCCCGCTCCTTGTAGCCGAGCAGCGCGGCCCGCAGCGGCCCGCGGTACCGCCCCGCGGCCAGCACGATCGGCGCCTCGGGCAGCACGAGGCGATGCGGCGGGGGCAGTGAAGCCGCACAGTCGGCACACCATCCGGGCGGCCCGCTACCCCCGCGATCGGCCCCGCCATCGCGGACCGGCGGCGCCCCGCACCCCCCGCACGCGGCGGGCAGCAGCAGGTCCAGCAGGGCGGTCAGGGACTCGCGAGGGGCGGTCATGCCCGCACTCTGCACCCCCGGCCCGACTCCCCCGGGTCGATCGGGGCCCTCGCGGGGGAGTTGTCCACAGGTCAGCCGGGATAGAGCGGGATCCCGTCCGGCGCGGCGCCCAGGACCTGCCGCCAGCTGTCCAGCTCCCCGCCGTCGAAGCTCCAGATCCCGCCCTGGTCCGCGACGAGGAACGGCCTGCTCGAGGCCGCCGACACCCCGCGCAGCGGCGGCGTGAGGTTGCTGCTGGGCACCAGCTGCAGCGTGAGCCCGTCCGAGGACACCAGCGACACCGGGCGGTCCGGCCGCGTGCTGACCACGATCAGCGACTCGTCCGCCCGCCAGTCCACCCCGACGACCCCGCCCAGGTCCGTGGGCCGCAGCGTGCGCACGTTCCGCACCGCGACGTCCCCCTCGGGCCCGCGGACCACGGCCCCCGTGACCAGCCCACCGCCGACGACCGCGGCCACCCGAAGCCCGTCGCGGGACAGCCGCAGGTCGGTGAGCGGGCCCAGCTCGGTCAGCTCGGACACGCTGACCTGGCCGGTGCGCGCCACCCCGGTCTGGTCGACCGTCACCCGCGCCACGACGTCGGTGTCGAGCACGGTCCACACCTCGCCGCCGGTGGGCGCCCAGGTGGGGCGGGACATCGAGGCCGCGGAGAGCGACACCGCGGCGAGCTCGCCGTCCGTGGGCCCGACGAGCAGCCTGCTGCGCCCGCCGTCCCGGGCCACCGCGGCGACCCGGCCGCCGTCCGCGGTGGTGGCCGCGGCCACGACGTCGAAGGCCCCGTTGCCCGCCTGCCCCGCCACGGGCTCGCCGGAGGGCAGCCTGCGCAGCCGCCCACCGGACACCGCCAACGCGGGCACGTCCGCCCCCGGCTGCACGGCGGCCGAGGTCCCGGCCACGGCGTCGGCCGTGAGGTCCTGGGTGCCGGGCAGCAGCGGCGCGCCGTCGACGAGCAGCCGCACCCGCGGGATGTTGATCTCCGCCAGGGTCTGCACGAACTGGGCGGCGAGCAGCCTGCGGCGCGGTTCGTCCAGGTCGCCGACCTGCGTGAGGTCGACGACGAGGGTGCCGTCCGGCGCGTCCGTGACGTTGGTCCGCAGCCGGGCGGTGCTCGGCACCATCGACTGCGCCGCGTTCCGCAACGCGGGCGACGGCCCGGTGAGCAGCATGTCGACCGCCCGCGACGGCAGCGCCTGAGCGGGCACGGCAGGCAGGTACCGCAGGTCGGCGACGGTGGCCCGGCGCACCGGGTCCACGAAGTACCCCTTGACCGTGCGGTAGTTCGCACGGAAGTCCGAGAGCCGGACGAGCACGCCGCCGGGGAGCCGGTCGATGCGCCACTGCCCCCCGGACCGGCGGACCGTCACGTCGATCTCCACCGGCGCCTCGGCGGGCTCGAACGCCCCGAGCGAGTCCAGCGTGCCGACGCGGTCGCCGCGGATCCGCACCGTCGTGACGTCCGGGTCCGTGCCGCTGGTGGGCGGGTAGACGGTGTCGAACTGCTCGGCGAGGACGGTGAGCGACTGGGCGTCGTCCCAGCCGTCCGTCGAGGCCGGGGTGAGGAAGCGGCGCGCGGCGCCGTGCCGGTCGACCGTGCTGCCGGAGGCGTAGACGAAACCGCGCACCAGGTCGAGCGGGTTGGTGCCGTCGACCGGGCCCGCGGGCAGGTCCGGCGCGTCCCCGTCGGTGACCTTGCGCAACACCTGCACCGACGACTCGCCCGGCACGCTCGCACACCCCGCCACCAGCGCGAGGACCGCGACCAGGAGGAGGACCAGCCTGCGGCTCACGGCTCGGCCCGCTCGGGCTCGTCCACCGTGGAGCCGACCGAACCGACGACGGGCTCCACCGGGATCGGGGTGCCCCACGGCGGGGTCGGCACCGACGCGGGCAACGGGTGCCCGTGCTCGGGGTCGTCCCCCTCCGGCTGCAGCGGCAGCGGGCTGGACTCCAGCAGGTCGCCCTCGGTGCGCGGCAGGGTCAGCCGGAACGCCGAACCGCGCCCGGGCTCGCCCCAGGCCTGCAGCCAGCCGCCGTGCAGCCGAGCGTCCTCCAGGCTGATCGACAGGCCGAGGCCGCTGCCGCCGGACCGCCGCGCGCGGGACTCCTCGGCGCGCCAGAACCGGTTGAACACCAGCCCGGCCTCGCCCGACCGCAGCCCCACGCCGTGGTCTCGGACCACGACCGCGACCGCGCGCTCGTCCCCGGCCAGCGTGACGTGCACCGGTCTACCCTCGCCGTGATCGATCGCGTTGGCGACGAGGTTGCGCACGATCCGCTCGACGCGCCGCGAGTCCACCTCCGCGTAGACGTCCCCGGGCAGGTCGAGCACCAGGGGCGTGCCGGACTCCTCGGCCAAACCCCGCACGGCCTCCACGGCCCGCGAGACGACGTGTCGCATGTCGAGCCGGTCGCTGCCCAGCTCGGCCACGCCCGCGTCGAGCCGGGAGATCTCCAGCAGGTCCCCGAGCAGGGTCTCGAACCGGTCCAGCTCGGTGACCAGCAGCTCGGAGCTGCGACGCAGCGCCGGGAGGAGCTCGTCCCGGGAGGCGTAGAGGACGTCCGCGGCCATCCGGACGGTGGTCAGCGGAGTGCGCAGCTCATGGCTGACGTCGCTGGTGAACCGGCGCTGCAGCGCGCCGAACTCCTCGAGCTGGCGGATCTGGCTCTGGATGCTGCCCGCCATCTCGTTGTACGACTCGAACAGCCGCGCGACCTCGTCCTCGCCGTGCACGGGCATGCGTTCGTCCAGGTGCCCCTCGGCGAAGCGTTCGGCCACCGCCGCCGCCTGCTTGACGGGCCGCACGACCTGGCGCGTGACCAGCGAGGCGATCCCGGCGAGCAGCAGCAGCAGGACGAGTCCGCCGACGATCAGGGTGCTCTGGATCAGCCCGAGGGTCCGCTGCTCGGCATCCAGCGGGAACATCAGGTAGAGCTGCAGCTCGCGACCGGCGGTCCGCACCGGCTGCCCGACGACGAGGGTCGGGATTCCGTCCACCGTCGCGTACTGCGTGGTCAGGGCCCCGCTGGCCACGGCCTGCCGTTGCTCGGCCGAGATCGCGTCCAGCTCACCGGCGGAGATCTCCGGGCCGGAGCCGGTGCCCGTGGTGAGCGCCGCGCGGAACTCGCCCGCGGTGGGGGCGCCGGACTCGGCGGTGGACTGGTTGGTGAGCCGGTCCAACGCGTTGTTCAACGTGCCCTGGGCGCCCTCGCGGTCCGGGTCCACCCCGGACAGGTCCCGCTCGGAGACCACGCGCGCGGACTCGGCCTGGATGATGGCGGCGTCGAACTTCGCCTGGATCAGCCGGTCCGCGATCTGGGTCTGCAGGACCAGGCCGAGCACGAGCACGACGGCGGTGGAGAGCGCGAGCGTGGACACCACGACGCGGAGCTGCAGCGACCGACGCCACGCCGTCAGGACGGCGGCGCGGAGCTCGGCGAACACCACGGCGGCCGACGCGGCCGTCCGCCGGGCCCAGCGGGCCCCGGGCAGCCGCGCGACCTGCGACCTCAGGGACACCGGATCACTGTGCCGATCCTCATGGGGGACCGGCCTTGTACCCCACGCCGCGGACGGTCAGCACGACCTCGGGGTGCTCCGGGTCCTTCTCGACCTTCGACCGCAGGCGCTGGACGTGCACGTTGACCAACCGGGTGTCCGCCGCGTGCCGGTAGCCCCAGACCTGCTCGAGCAGCACCTCGCGGGTGAACACCTGGCGCGGCTTGCGGGCCAGCGCGACCAGCAGGTCGAACTCCAGCGGGGTGAGCGCGATCCGCTCGCCCTGCCGGGTGACCTGGTGGGCGGGCACGTCGATGTCGACGTCGCCGATGGTCAGCTGCTCGGCGGGCTCGTTCTCGGTGCGCCGCACCCGGGCCCGGATCCGCGCGACGAGCTCCTTCGGCTTGAAGGGCTTGACCACGTAGTCGTCCGCGCCGGACTCCAGGCCCAGCACGATGTCGACCGTGTCGCTCTTCGCCGTGAGCATCACGATCGGCACACCGGACTCGGCGCGGATCGCCCGGCAGACGTCGATCCCGTTCATGCCGGGGAGCATCAGGTCGAGCAGCACGACGTCCGGGCGCATGTCCCGCACGGCGGGCAGCGCCCGGGTCCCGTCCCCGACCACGGCGGTGTCGAACCCCTCCCCCCGCAGGACGATGGTCAGCATCTCGGCCAGGGCCGGGTCGTCGTCGACCACCAGCACGCGCGACTTCATGCGCAAGAGCATCCCACTCGGCACCGACGGACCCGCCACGACCCGCGGATGCCCTCGAACCGCACCCACTCCGCCTGCCCCCGGCCACCGCCGTCCGGGCGGGTGCCCTGGAGGCGGCCCCGGTCCGCTCAGGTCGCGCTGACGGGGCGCTAGGGTCCTCCGAATGGGGCGGCTGATCGTGATCGAGGGATTGGACGGCTCCGGCAAGGCCACGCTGACCGCGCGCCTCGTCGCCGCGCTGCGCGGGAGCGGCTCGACCGTTGCGACCCTCGCCTTCCCCCGCTACGACGCCGACGTCCACGCCGAGCTCGCCCGGGACGCCCTCTACGGCCGCATGGGCGACCTCGCCCGGTCGGTCCACGGCATGGCGCTGCTGTTCGCGCTGGACCGGCGGGCCGCCGCGACCGAGCTCCGCGCGCTGCTGAGCGGCCACGACGTCGTCCTGGTGGACCGGTACGTCGCCAGTAACGCCGCCTACAACGCCGCGCGGCTGCACCAGGACGCCCGCGGCGACGTGGTGCGCTGGGTCAAGGACCTGGAGGTCTCCCGGTTCGGCATCCCGGTGCCGGACCACCAGCTGCTGCTGGCCACCGACCGCGGCCTCGCCGCCGAGCGCGCCCGCCTCCGCGCGGACGCCGACCCGACCCGGGAACGGGACGCCTACGAGTCCGACGACTCCCTGCAGGCCCGCACCGACGCCGTCTACCGCGAGCTGGCCGCACAGTCCTGGCTGAGCCCCTGGACGGTCCTCGCGGGCCCCGTCGACCCCGCTGCGGTCGCCGCCCGCCTCACCGTCTGAGGCCCCCAGAGGCCTCTCAGAGACCCTTGACCTCCGGCCAGGTGTGGGCGAAGCCGGGATGCAGGTCGGGGCCCGCGGAGGAGCCGAGGTCGGCGGCGCGGAACCACTGGAACTCCACGCTCTCGCCGCCCTTGATCGCCACCGGCAGCGCCTCGTCCGCCGTGACGACGACCGTGGTGTAGCTCCAGCCGCCGTGGTCGTCGACGAACCGGGCGGTCTCGACGAGCGGGGCGGTGTCCAGCTCCGACTCCTCGGCGGCCTCCCGACGGGCGGCGGCCTCGGCGGACTCGTCCAGGTGGCGCGCCCCGCCGGGGATGCCCCAGGTGCCGCCGTGGTGGCTCCAGAGCGCGCGGTGCTGCAGCAGGACGAGGCCACCGGAGCGGACGAGCAGGCCCGCCGCGCCGTAGAGCCCCCAGTGCTTGTGGCCCTGCGCGCAGAACTGCCAACCGTCGCCGCTGGAACCCTGGGGAAGCGGAGCGGCGGTCATCAGGCGAGCCTAACCCGACGACCGCCGCCCCAACCAGCGCTCAGTAGCGGTAGTGCTCGGGCTTGAACGGGCCCTCGACGTCCACGCCGATGTACTCGGCCTGCTCCTTGGTGAGCTGGGTCAGCTCACCACCGAGCGCCAGCACGTGGATCTTCGCGACCTTCTCGTCGAGGATCTTCGGCAGCCGGTAGACGTCCTTGTTGTACTCCTCGTGCTTGGTGAACAGCTCGATCTGCGCGATCACCTGGTTCGAGAAGCTGTTGCTCATCACGAACGACGGGTGCCCCGTCGCGTTGCCGAGGTTCATCAGCCGACCCTCGGACAGCAGGATGATCGAGTGCCCGTCCGGGAACACCCACTCGTCGACCTGCGGCTTGATGTTCGTCCGGATGATCCCCTCGACCCGGCCCAGGCCCGCGATGTCGATCTCGTTGTCGAAGTGCCCGACGTTGCCCAGGATCGCCTGGTGCTTCATCCTCTTCATCAGCTCGACGGTGATGATGTCCTTGTTGCCCGTCGTGGTGATGACGATGTCGGCCTTGTCGATCACATCCTCCAGGCGCGCGACCTGGAAGCCCTCCAGCAGCGCCTGCAGCGCGCAGATCGGGTCGACCTCGGACACGATCACCCGCGCACCCTGGCCCTGCAGCGCCTCGGCCGAGCCCTTGCCCACGTCCCCGAACCCGGCGACGACCGCGACCTTCCCGCCGATCAGCACGTCCGTGCCGCGGTTGATCCCGTCGATCAGCGAGTGCCGGATGCCGTACTTGTTGTCGAACTTGCTCTTCGTCACCGAGTCGTTGACGTTGATCGCCGGGAACAGCAGCTCACCCTGCTCGGCGAGCTGGTAGAGCCGGTGAACCCCGGTGGTGGTCTCCTCGGTGACGCCGCGGATGTCCGACGCGACCGTGGTCCACTTCTGCGGGGTCGCGGCCAGCGAGCGGCGCAGCGTGTCGAGGATGATCCGGTACTCCTCCGACACCGTGAGGTCGTCCGCCTCCACCGACGGCACCACACCGGTCTTCTCGAACTCCACGCCCTTGTGGACGAGCAGGGTCGCGTCCCCGCCGTCGTCGAGGATCATGTTCGGGCCGATGAGCTCACCGTTGTCGTCGGTGAAGTCGAACAGCTGCTCGGTCGCCCACCAGTACTCCTCCAGCGTCTCGCCCTTCCAGGCGAACACCGGCAC
>Ga0070671_100003890_pt1 | contig 11740 bp, 11 predicted proteins | sample KBSS73metaG_FD_65341 | JGI IMG/M metagenome (GOLD analysis project Ga0070671, IMG submission 65341) | Switchgrass rhizosphere microbial communities from Kellogg Biological Station, Michigan, USA - KBS S7-3 metaG | ecosystem: Host-associated > Plants > Roots > Rhizosphere > Soil ...
CGAGTGACGATCAGGCGGCGCGCCTGGTGCCAGTAAGCCGACAGCAGCAGCAGCGCCGAACCGATCACCAGCGCGGTTAGCGCGATGTTCAGCTCGACCGCGCCGAACTGCTTGAACAGCTCGGTCAGGGCATAGAGCACGTAGGCGAGCGCCGACACGAGGAGGGCGCGGCGGTCGACCGCAAGCGCGGTCAGTCCGAAGAGCAAATAGAGACCGACGACAATCAGTCCCTCGCTGGTGCTCACGCTGCCGTTGTTGAGGCCGAGCAGCGCGAAGACCGGGTGCGCGATCATCGGGGCCGCCAGCAGGTGAAGCCAGAAGGCGACGTCCGACCGGCGCGTCACGCGCGCACGGTCCGACGAGTCCCACCACATGGCGAACAGGAAGACACCAACACCGAGCAGCAGCACGAAGCTGAGGATGATGTTCTTTGCGGTTTCGCTGTCGCCGGGCTGGAGAATGCCGATGACGATCGCGAGGAACAGGCCGGCAACGGCGGCCGCGCCCGCGGCGATCGTGATCGGCACATGGAACCGGCGCCAGTGAATCCACGCTGCGGCCGCGGCAATCGCGGCACTGGCGCCGCCCACGGTCGCTCCGAGGAGGTCGGCCTGACCCTGGAAGCGGTCCGGGCCGATGATCTGCACGAGCAGGAACGCAGACGTCGCGAAGACGCCGCCGACGAAGGCCAGGAGCAACAGGATCGAAGGCAGCGCCATCCGCCTTTTGGCTGTGAAGAAAAGCGCGAGGCCCCATGACGTGGCAGCAATCGCGAGCGGCGCCAGCAGGCTCGGCCCGCTTTCGCCATGCTCCGAGATGACCAGGCCGGACGCGTGGCCGATGCTCTGTCCGATCCAGCCGACCGCGAAGAGCAGGATGGCTGCAGCAATCGACACGAAGATGTCGTTGAAACCCGTGATGAGCCGGAATTGCTCTTCGTCCGGAATTGCGGTCGAGCGCTGCGAAGCGATGTGGGCGCGCAAAGCATCTGCAGCTTCGGCGCTGATGACGCCGGAAGCGACGGCATCGTCGATTTCCTGTTGGCTGTACATGGCCTCTCCTTTGGAAAATTAACGGCAGTGATAAGCCACGGTGTCTTATAGTGTCAATACACCAAGGCGCATCCCGAGTCGCGCTGCCAAAGCGGCGAAGCCGGCTCAGGCCCGGAACGGGACAGACGGGAAGTCAATACTAAATTTGAACCCGTAGGGCTGTTGCCGCGTTGAGGCTTCGAATAGAAATTTAGAAAGTTTCTGAACGTGATAACCCGGTATCTGGCCGGCGCCGCTGCCGCGGCGCTGATGGGACTGGTTTTGCCTGCGAACGCCGCGACAAGCCCGGAGCTTCCCAATGCATCCGTTCAAGTGTCTCCTGGCGCGACTCAGGCGGTCGACGCTTTTTACGCAGGCCGCGGGAATGCCCCGGTCTGGCTACGCAGCGGCGCCGACAGCGGAGCCGCTCGCGAACTGATCGGCATTCTCGAACGCGCGCCGCTCGACGGCATGGAGAATGGTCCGGCCCTCGCATCGCAGGCGCAGGCGCTGATCGCACGTGCGCAAGGCGGTGACCGGTCTGCGCTGCAGGCGGCCGATCGGCTGCTGTCCGCCGCGTGGGTCAGCTACGTCCAGACCCTGCAGCAGCCGCCGGCCGGCATGATTTACGCGGATTCGTGGGTGCAGCCGCGCCGCGATGGCGCGATGCAGATCCTCGGCAAGACCGCTTCGGCCCCTTCGCTGACGGCGTACGTCCGCTCGGTGTCGCAGGTGAACCCCCTCTACGCCGAGCTTCGCGACGCCGCCTGGGCGTCAATGCAGACGAGCGGCGGCGGGGTCGATCCTCGCGTGCTCACCAGCCTCGACCGCGCGCGCGACATGCCGTTCCAGCACAAATATGTGATGGTCGACACGGCGTCGGCGCGCCTGTTCATGATCGAGGACGGGCGTATCGCCGGTTCGATGAAGGTCGCGGTCGGCAAGCCCGGCGCCAGGACCCAGACGCCGATGCTCGCGAGCACGATCTATTATGCGACGCTCAACCCTTATTGGCACGTGGGGCCGGAGCTCGTCCGTTCGCTGATCGCGAAGAACGTGCTCGAGCAGGGCGTTGGTTACCTTCAGCGGCAGGGCTATCAGGTGATGCCGGCCGACAAGAGCGACGACAGTCTGCTCGATCCGACGAAGGTCGATTGGCATGCGGTTGCTGACGGAAGCCTCGAAGTCCGTGTGCGCCAGCTGCCCGGACCGGCAAACTCGATGGGCCATGTGAAGTTCGGCTTCCCGAACAGCTACGACATCTATCTTCACGATACGCCGGTGAAGGAGCTGTTCGCGCAGGATGACCGGACGATCAGCCACGGGTGCATCCGGCTCGAGGACGCGGAGACGCTCGCGCGCTGGATGATGGGCAGCGATCCCAATGCGGCCTCTAGCGCGGCTGAGCAGAATGTGCAGCTTCCGACGCCGGTGCCGATCTATGTGACTTACCTGACGGCGCAGTCGCGGAACGGTCAGCTGAGCTTCGTGGACGATATCTACGGCCGTGACGCGCAGGCCATGCGGGTTGCCGCGCTCAGGTAGCTCCTAGTTCGCGCTGAGCTGGGTCTGCGCCTGATTAAGGCTGGCGGCGCGGCTGGCGTGGAGGTTTGCCAGTTGTTCGTGGAGGCGCCGGATTTCGGGGTCGCTGGCGTGCTGGGCCATCGAGCGGCAATGCCGCTCCCGCTCCCGGTGATAATGATGGACTTCGTAGCTCATCGCTCGCCCCTGGCTTGTTCACAAGCGGCAGCCATCGGGGTCCACCAACACAGAGGACCCCCGCTTGGGGGGCTGTCAGGGCGCAACGCCTGCAAGAAACAACTGCGCTCCCGAACGCGGGATATATCAAAAGTTATGGGAGCGGCCTAGTCTAGCGGAAATCCGCCGATAGGCCGCTCCCGTTCGGTTCTTGCCGGAAGGTGAGGCCGTCAGACGGACACTTCGTCCATCGTCTTGAGCTTGGGCTGCGGAATACCCTCGGTCTTGAAGCGCTTGGTCAGCTCTTCCTTCTCGGCGGCCATCTGTTCGCCAAGCCCATCGAGGTCGAGCTTGCCCTTGCGCGCCTGCGCGAAGATCCCGCCGGGACCTTCCTCTTCCTCAATATGGTGCTCGATCTCTTCCTGAAGGACCTTCACCTTGGTGTCGAAGAATTCGTCGTCCCCGGCTTCATTCGCCACGATCTCGGCGATCATGAGCTTCGCCGCGTCATGCTCGACATAGCCTTCCTTCAGCTCCTCTTCGTCTACGGTGCCTTCGCAGGCGGGGTAGAAGATCGTTTCCTCGATCTCGGAGTGGACGCTCAGCTCGAGGCAGATCTGGTGCGCGAGCTTCTGCTTGCGGCCATCGCCCTTCGCCTCTTCGAAATCCTTGAACAGCTTTTTGACCTCGCGATGGTCCTCCTTGAGAAGCGCAATCGCATCCTTCGACTTACTCGCCACGGTTTAAACCTCCTGCCGTTTTGGCAGTCGAAACCAATCGCGGGGGTTGGATGTTCCTGAGCCGATGCGTCATGAAACTGTAACAGTGCCCGCCGTGAACGGACTCGACTTCAAGGCGATCGGTTACCTGACGTCGATCGTCAGCGTGGTCTTCCTCGGGCTAGCCGCTTGGGCGAAAGAGAATCCGCCCGGCTGGTATCACCCGGCCCTGGTCGTTGGCATGGCGACGTCGATCATCGGCATGGGGTTCCGCTACCTTGCCCACCTGCGCGAGAAGCGGCAGATCCGGGAGGCGCAGGCCCAAGCCAAGCGGCACTAGTGACCGCCGTCGCCGCTGTCGCTTTGCTCAGTGCCCGCGGCCGCAATCGACTGTGCCGGTGACTTGTTGAGCTCCATCCAGTCGCGGAAGGGGAGGTGGTAGATCATGTCCATCACCTCGAACTCGAGGCCGCCCGGCTGCCAGGTGTCGCTATTCCATAGCGCGACGACGCCGCTCTTCTTCTCGGGATCGAACAGGATGAAGGAGCGGTAGCCCTTGATCCCGCCGCGGTGGCCGATGATCCGGTGTCCGGCATAATCGTAGCTGCGCCAGCCGTAGCCGTACCAGGCGGTGCCGACGCGCTCGAGGAACTTGCGGAGCCGTCCGCGCTCGCCCGGGGTGACGACATAAGGCGCGTGGATCGTGTCGAGCACCTTCGAGTCGACGACGTCCGGCATCTCGCCCATCTGGGCCTCCAGGTAGAGCGCCATGTCCTTGATGTTGCTGTTGATGCCCGCCGCGGCTGGCACCTTGTAGTAGGTGTCGACCATCGGCCAAGGCCGCCGTCCGGCGCTATGCGGCCGCGCCCAGCTTGGGTTGGATTCGAGCCCCGCCATCGACACGCTGCCGCTGCTCATACCGATCGGGTTGAAGAGGTAGCGCTTGACCGCCTGCTCGTAGGGCAAGTTCGTAACGCGCATGACCATCTCGCTCGAGGCGTCGTAGGCGACGTTCTGATAGTCCCAGCAGGTGCCGGGTGCGCAGACGGCGTTCAACGTGGCGAGCTGGGTCCTCAGGAAGCTCGGGTCCTGCCCCTCCTCGAGCTTGTTGGCGAAGGCGTCGCGATAAAGGCCGAGCCGGTGCGACAGGACATCGCCGACGGTGGCGACGCGCTCGTTGCCGTTCGGCAGCTTGAGGTCAGGCGCATAGTCCGCGGCGGGTGCGTTCAGGTTGATCTTTCCCTCTTCCGCGAGCTTCGCGACCATCGTCGCGGCCAGTCCCTTGGAGCAGGACGCCCATCGGAACACGGTTTCGGCAGTGACGGGGTCCCCCGACCCTTTGAGTGTTTCGCCGTAGCCCTTGAGGAAGGTGATGCGGCCATTCTCGACCACGCCGACGGCGAGGCCGACCATCGACGGCTTCTGGATCAGTTGCTGAAGCCTGGCGTCGAGAAGCCGGTAATCGACGTCCTTGCGCGATTCCGTCGAAACGGCCGCGAGCTTCAGATGCGCCGCGGCGACCGCTTCTTTCTTCTCCACGGCGTGCGGACGCATTGCGAGGAGCGACGCGCCCGTGATCAAAACGAGCGCACCGAGCCCGAGCTTACTGACAGTGTTCAATTAACCTTACTCCCCGCCTCCAAGGCTGCTGTGACGGTGAGGGGCCTGCGCCTCAACGGCGACCGCCGGAGTCATGCGATGAATCGACTCTGTCTTGCGACGAACGGGCTTATAGCTAATGAACTGTGAGCGCGGTTGGTTGCGCGGCGGGGAGCCCGATCGATGCAGTTCCTGAAGACCTTGTTCTGGGTTCTGGTGGCGGTCGTGGTCAGCTTCTTCGTTTACCGCAACTGGACCCCCGTCACGCTCAACCTGTGGGACGATATCCAGGCCGACATCAAGATTCCGGTCCTGCTGCTCGTCTTCTTTCTGTTGGGCTTCCTTCCGACCTGGCTGGTCATGCGTGCGCGGATTTGGGGGTACCGGCGGCGAGTGGATGCGCTCGAACGGAGCCGTGCGCCGGGACCCGCTCCAAGCGCCGCGCCGGTCGAGGATGAAGAGGAACCTGCATGACCCCGATCTACGTTGCGATCGACACGCCCGACATTCACCGAGCGGCAGCGATCGCGCGTGAGGTCAGGGGCGTTGCCGCCGGCCTGAAGCTGGGGCTGGAGTTCTTTTGTGCTCACGGAGACAATGGCGTGCTCCGGCTTGCCGAGCGCGAGATGCCGATCTTCCTCGACCTCAAGCTCCACGACATTCCCAACACGGTTAAAAAGGCGGTTGCCGCGCTCGCTCATCTGCGTCCGGCGATCCTTACCGTGCATGCGTCGGGAGGGCAGGAGATGATGGCCGCCGCCAAGGAAGCGGCGCCGGCCAATACCAAGGTCGTCGCCGTCACCGTCCTCACCAGCCTCGACCGCGAGGATTTGTTCAGGATGGGCGTCGATTATTCGCCGGCCAGCCAGGTGGATCGCCTCACGCATCTCGCCGCCGAATCCGGGGTGGACGGAATCGTCTGTTCCGGAGCTGAGGTCGGCCGTGCTCGGGGTGTCTGGCCGGAAGGCTTCCTCATCGTTCCAGGCTTGCGGCCCGCGGGCGCCGAGCTCGGAGACCAGAAGAGAACGGTGACGCCGGCGGAGGCGAGTGCCGCCGGTGCGTCGGCGCTGGTGATAGGGCGGCCGATCACGGAGTCGATCAATCCGCGTCGCGCCATCATGGACATTGTCGCCTCGCTGGAGCAGACGCCCCGCGAAACGAGGTACTAGACATGAGTTGGCTGAGCCGCGTCCGCAGCGGCATTCCTTTCCTGCCCAAGAGGCAGACTTCCGAGAACCTGTGGCACAAGTGCCAGAGGTGCGGGACGATGGTGTTCGTGAAGGAGTGGGAAGAGAATTACAGTGTCTGCCCGCGCTGCAACTTCCATGATAGGATCGGACCCACGAAGCGCTTCGAGCAGCTGCTCGACGCTGCCCAATATGAGCTGCTGCCGGCGCCCGAGGTCCGCGAGGACCCGCTGCGGTTCAAGGACACGAAGCGGTACACGGACCGGCTGAAGGCGGCGCGCGCGGCCAACGGCGAACGCGACGCACTGGTCAACGCACGCGGAAAGCTCGACGGTCACAGGGTCGTCCTCGGCGTACAGGACTTCGCGTTCATGGCAGGATCGATGGGCGTCGCGGTTGGCGCGGCCATCGTCGCGGGAATTCGCGCGGCGATTGCCGACAAATGTCCGTATATCCTGTTCACGGCCGCCGGCGGCGCGCGCATGCAGGAGGGCATCCTCAGCCTCATGCAGATGCCGCGCACGACCGTGGCCCTTCAGGAGCTCAAGGAAGCGGGTCTGCCCTACATCGTCGTGCTGACGGATCCGACGACTGGCGGGGTGACCGCTTCCTATGCGATGCTGGGCGACGTCCAGATCGCGGAGCCCGGCGCGCTCATCGGGTTCGCCGGGCAGCGCGTCATCGAGCAGACCATCCGCGAGAAGCTACCGGAGGGCTTCCAGCGCGCCGAATATCTGCTCGAGCACGGGATGATCGACATGGTCGTCTCGCGGGGCGACCTGAAGGAGAAGCTCGGTCTCCTGATCGCCTACCTCTCCCCGGAGGCAAAAGAGGCCGCCTGATGGCGGACTTTGCGCGGTCGTCGCATCCGGCAGTCCAGGCACAGCTCGATCGCCTGTCGAAGCTGTCTCCAGCGGGCGACCGGCTCGGGCTGGAGCGCATTTCGGCGATGCTAGAGCGGCTCGGGAGGCCGCAGGACGCGCTCCCGCCGGTCTTTCATGTGGCGGGCACGAACGGGAAGGGCTCGACCGTCGCCTTCTTGCGCGGCGCGCTGGAGGCGAGCGGGAACTCGGTCCACGTCTTCACGAGCCCGCACCTCGTCCGTTTCAACGAACGGATCAGAATTGCAGGGCGGCTGATCGACGACGACGAGCTGGCGCAAACGCTTGAGGAAGTCGTCGACGCCGGCACCGGGATCGAGCCGAGCTTCTTCGAGGTCGCGACCATCGCGGCGTTCCTCGCTTTCGCGCGAACTCCCGCTGAAGCCTGCATTCTCGAGGTCGGCCTCGGCGGCCGCCTCGACGCGACGAACGTCATCGAGCGGCCGCTGGTGACGGGGATCGCGAACCTCGCGCTCGACCACCAGCAATTCCTCGGCAACGGCCTTCCCGACATCGCGGGCGAGAAGGCCGCAATCGCCAAGCGCGGCGTGCCGCTGGTGACGCAGCTTTATCCACCGGCAATCGGGCAGCGGATCGAGGAGATTGCTCGCGACAGGGGAGCGACTTGGCTGCCGCGCGGTGGAGTGTGGGATGGGATCGTTCGGCAGGGAAAGCTTCGCTACAGCGATGAGCGAGGCGAGTTGGACTTGCCGCTACCCAGGCTGCCGGGGCGCCACCAGGCGATGAACGCCGCGCTCGCGGTGGCGATGCTTCGCCACCAGGACGCGTTTCGCGTCGCTCCGTCCGCGCTAAGCGCCGCGATCGGCTGGACCGACTGGCCGGCGCGGCTTCAGCATCTCGCGCCCGGGCCGCTGGTCGGTGACCGCGACGTCTGGCTCGACGGCGGTCACAACCCGTCCGCGGCGCGGCAGATCGCGAGTTTCGTGAAGCACCGGTTCAACGACGGCAGGCCGCTGCATATCGTGTTCGCCAGCCTGGCGACGAAGGATCCTGCCGGGATGCTCGAACCGTTCGAGGGGCTGGTCGCGCGGGTCCATGCCGTGCCCATTCCCGACCACAGCTGTTTCGCGCCGGTCGACCTGGTCGAGGTTGCGGGACAGCTCGGCTTCTCGGCGGACCCCCACGACAGCGTCGAAGAAGCGCTGGCAGCTATTCCCCCGGAGGCACGGGTGATGATCTTCGGGTCGCTCTATCTCGCCGGAGTCGTCCTCGCGGCGAACGACCAGGTTCCCGACTAGCGGGCTGGTTCGCCGGTTTCCGCGAGCGCCTCGGTCGCTTTTGCGCCGACGTCCGCCGGAAGCTCAGCGGCCTGGCGCCGCTCCTGAGCCGTGACGCGAGCCCATTCGAGGAGGACGAAGACGGTCGAGATCAGCGCCGTTGCGGCAGTCCAGCGGAACACCGGCGCATAGCCGTAGGTGTCGAACGCCTCGCCGACGGCACCGCGGCCGAGGGTTCCGACGAGCGACAGCAGCGACGACAGCAAAGCGTACTGGATCGCGCCGTACTTCTTGCTGACGATGCTCGAGACGTAGGCGACGAAGGCGGTGAGCGCGAGGCCGGTTGTGATGTTCTCGTAGCAGATGGCGAGCAGGAGCCTCATCATCCGCTCATCGCTGCCGAAGGCCTGCGCGAGGGCGTCGAGCCGAAGCAGATGGGAAAAGCCGTCGATCATCGGCGCGCCGTCGGCCAGGTCCGCGTAGAGGAAATTACCGAGCGGCGGCAGGATCGCGCCGAGGAGGATGGTCGGAAAGCGGCCGATCTTGGCGAACAGATATCCGCCGAGGCTGATGCCCAGCATCGTCATAATGATGCCGAAGATCTTCGACGCGAAGGCGACCTCGTCCTTGGTATATTTGAGGTAGTCGAGGTAGAATGGGTACGCGAAGCTCGCCCAGATATTGTAGCAGATGGCGTAGGTGAGGATGAACCCGATCGCGGCGAGCACGCCCCAGCCCATGCGGCGCGATAGCTCGGCGAGCGGGTCGACCAACGCGGAATAGAGGTGATTCATGACGGTGCGGCCGCCGCCACGGGTCGCGTCCGGCGTCGTCAGAACTTTGTCCCGGCTTTTCGCCAAGTGATTGGCGAGCGCGGCAACCGCAAGCGGCACGAAGACCGTCGCAACAATGATCAGCACGCCCCAGGTCTTGGTGAAGTCGGCCACCGATGGCGCTTTTGCGCCAGGGTCCGCGGGGGTGAGCATCGATACCGCGAAGGTGATGAGGCGAAGGATCGCCCACAGCCAGCTCGCTCCCACGACGGCCAGGAGGGCCGCGCGGACATTGGGTTTCAAGGCTCCCGGCTCGGCGAGGGCGCCGTAGAGCGACTTCCGTTCTGGCCGCGGGCTGTCCGGGGCGGTCAGGGTGACGGCGACCAGTCCGAGGAAGAGGGCGCCCATGATAAGGTAAACGTTTGCCCAGCTCATCCGCGCGGCCATCACCAGCGCGATGGCGCCTCCGACGATCGACGCGGTGCGATATCCAAACTGATAAATGGCCGAGAGCAGCTCGATGGGGGCGTCTTCGTCGGCCTGGTCGATGCGCCAGCCGTCGATCGCGATGTCGTGGCTGGCCGAGGCGAGCGCCGCGACGAAGGCGACCAGAACGAAATTGCCGATAGAAACGGCGGGATTGGTCAGTGCCAATAGCGCGAGGCAGCAAGCGATGATGCCCTGGCATAGCGCGATCCAGCTCTTGCGCCGCCCGAGCCGCTCAAGGCCCGGCAAATGGAAGCGATCGATGACCGGCGACCACAGGAACTTGAACGAATAAGCGAGACCGATCCAGGAGAAGATCCCGATGGTCGCAAGCTTGACCCCGACCTCGCCCAGCCAGGCGGTGAGGGTGCCGACGAGCAGCGCGAACGGCAGTCCGGAGGAGAAGCCGAACGCAAGCATCGTCGCCGACTTGCGCGTCGACATTGCCGCCTTTAGCAATCTCCATCCCTTGGGTCGTTCAGCTGCCACTTGTCGTCCCTCCCGGCCGTTCTCTTCAATCAATAGAGAGCTCTCACGGCGTGCCTAGCCCCGTCATGAACGCCGGAGGTCGCCGCTCTCCAGCTTGCCCGCACTTCCGATCGCTTCGTCGACCAGCCCCGTGCGCATCATGATCCAGAAAAGGAGGATTCCCGGAAGCGCGGCGATGGTCGTGAGCAGGTAGAAGTCCACATAGCCGAGCGCGTTGATGAGCGCTCCGGCGCTGGTGCCGGTCAGCAGCCGCCCCACCACGCTCGCGGCGGCGGAGATCAGGGCGTATTGCGCGGCCGTGAACCTGAGGTCGCAGAGCGCCGAGAAGTAAGCGATCACGCATACTCCTCCGATGCCGCTCGACAGGTTCTCGAACCCGATGGCACCGGCGAGCCCGGTCAGGTTATGGCCCGCCGCCGCGAGCAGCGCGAAGCTGAGGTTTGAAACTGCCATCAGGACGAGGCTCACCAGCACGGACCTCTTCAAGCCGAGCTTCGAATAGAGGAGGCCGCCGATGAAGACGCCGATGAGGTAAGCCCAGAATCCAAAGACCGCGTCGTAGAAGGCGATCTCGTCATTTGTGAAATGGAGATCGTCGAACAGCAGCCGGAAGGTGAGGTTCGCCAGCGTGTCGCCGATCTTGTGGATGAGGATGAAGAGGAAGACGAGGACGGCACCTCTCCGTTCGAAGAACTCGGCGAAGGGGCGCCAGAGCGCCGCGATCGTGCGCCGTAGCCCGCGCTTCTCGGCCGGTTCTCGATGCCGCCGTGGTTCGCCCATGACGAGAGCCGTGATCATGGCGGGAAGGGCGAGGAGGGCGCAGGCGAGATAGGCCGTGTGCCAATTGAAGCGCGCCGCAACCAGAAGCGCTAGCGCGCCCGCGCCGGCCGAGCCGATCCGCCAGCCATATTGCGACATGCCGGACCCGACGCCGAGCTGGCGCGGCTCGAGCAACTCGATGCGATAGGCGTCGATGACGATGTCGAAGGTCGCTGCAGCAACCGCGACCAGAATAGCGGCGGTCGCCGTCGCGCGGATGCTTGCGGACGGGTCGATCAGGGCGAGGTAAGCCACGGCCGCGATCACGAGCGTGCCGACGAACAGCATCCACGAGACGCGCTGGCCGAGCCTTCCGAGGACCGGCAGCCTGACGCCGTCGACGATCCACGACCACAAGGGCTTCAGATTGTAGATGAGGAAGGCCAGCGAGAAGGCGGTGATCGTCGACCGGTCGATGCCGTCCTGCTTGAGCCGCGTCGTCAGCGTCGCGCCGATCATCGCATAGGGGAAGCCAGAGGAGATCCCGAGGAACAGCGCCGCAACCGGCGCAGCCTCGAAATAAGCGCCGATGCCGGAGCGAAGGGGAGTGTGCGGGGCGCTTTCCTGGTCCGCTGCATCCGCCATCCGGCGATGTTAGCAGCGGTCGTCGTCGTGGCTAGTGCTGCTCGCCAGGATCCGTGGGAACGAAAAGTTCGACGCCCTTGGGCGGCTTCACCTTCTGCCCCTGGAGGTGGCGGTCGACGCATTCGATCGCCTTGCATAGCTGGCGCTGGGTGTAGGGCTTCATCACGCAGGCGATGGCGATTTCCGAGGCATTTGGATGTGCGTGGCCGGTCGCGAACAGCGTCGGTACGCCCTT
>Ga0070671_100003893_pt1 | contig 11740 bp, 9 predicted proteins | sample KBSS73metaG_FD_65341 | JGI IMG/M metagenome (GOLD analysis project Ga0070671, IMG submission 65341) | Switchgrass rhizosphere microbial communities from Kellogg Biological Station, Michigan, USA - KBS S7-3 metaG | ecosystem: Host-associated > Plants > Roots > Rhizosphere > Soil ...
CTGCCGCGAGCGGACGAGCTCACCATCGCATTGCGGCCGCACCCGGCGACGCAGACGGGAGCCGACGATGCCACGGCGTACGTCCCAGCGGAATCCTGAGCGGAAGGATGCGGCGGGTGCCCCCGGCGAGATGCGCCTGCAGCGCGCGCTCGCCCGGGCAGGCATCGCCTCGCGCCGCGCCGCCGAGGAGCTGATTCGCGAGGGGAAGGTGCGCGTGGACGGGAAGCCGGCCACGCTCGGCATGAAGGTGAACCCCGGGAAGCAGCGGATCACCGTGAGCGGTCGTGCGGTGCAGCAGAAGGCGCGCCGCTGGCTGGTGTTCCACAAGCCGCTCGGCGTCGTGACCACCGCGTCCGACGAGGAGGGACGCAGGACGGTCTTCGACTTCATTCCCGATCGCGCCGGACTCACGTACGTGGGCCGGCTCGACGTGATGACGACGGGACTGCTCCTGCTCACCACCGACGGCGACGCGGTGCATCGGCTGACGCACCCGCGCTACCACGTGCCGCGTCGCTACACCGCGCTGGTGCACGGCCGTCCCACCGCGGAGGTCGAGGCGGCGCTGAACAAGCCGATCGAGATCGACGGCCGGCTGGTCAAGGCCGAGCAGGTGAAGGTGCGGCCGGGCAAGGACGGCAGCAGCATCGTCGACGTGACCGTCGGCGAGGGCCGCAACCGCATCGTGCGGCGCTGGTGCGAGGAGGTCGGGCTCAAGGTGCAGCGGCTGGCCCGGCTGTCGTACGGCCCCGTCCGCCTGGGCGACCTGCCGGTCGGTACCTACCGTCCCCTTACGCCGGCGGAGGAGACCGCGCTGTACAAGGCGATCCGGCTCACGCCGGACGCCGATTGAAACCGTACCGCATCGCGTGCCGTCGAGACCACGGGGAGATCCATGACCGCTTCACCGCCAGCCGCCCGACGTACCGAAGCCTCCGCCGCCGACAGCGCCCGCCTGCGGGCGGTGCTGGACCAGGTGTCGAAGCGCATCGTAGGCCAGGACGCGATGGTCGAGCGCCTGCTCATCGGCATGCTCACCGGCGGGCACATCCTGCTCGAGGGCGTGCCGGGACTCGCCAAGACGCTGGCGGTGCGGACGCTCGCGCAGATCATCCACGCCAGCTTCTCCCGCATCCAGTTCACCCCCGACCTGCTGCCGGCCGACGTCATCGGCACCATGGTGTTCGACCCGAAGACGCAGGAGTTCTACGTCAAGCAGGGTCCCCTGTTCGCGCAGATCATCCTGGCCGACGAGATCAACCGCGCGCCCGCGAAGGTGCAGGCGGCGCTGCTCGAGGCGATGCAGGAGCGGCAGGTCACCATCGGCGGCACCACCTTCCGGCTCGAGGAGCCGTTCCTCGTCCTCGCGACGCAGAACCCCATCGAGAACGAGGGCACCTACCCGCTGCCGGAGGCGCAGCTCGACCGCTTCATGCTCAAGGTGCACGTCGGCTATCCGTCGCGCGACGAGGAGCGCGAGGTGCTGCTGCGCATGGGCGGTGGGCAGGAGATCGCGGTCGAGAAGGTGCTCGAGCCCGCCGAGATCCTGCGCCTGCGCGAGCTCATCGCGGGCCTCTACCTCGACCAGAAGGTGGTGGACTACATCGTGGACCTGGTGCGTGCCACGCGCGAGCCCCAGATGGTGGGCCTCGCCGACCTGAAGCCGCTGATCGACTTCGGTGCGTCGCCCCGCGCCACGCTGTCGCTGGCGCAGGCCGCGCGGGCGCACGCCTTCCTGCGCGGCCGCACGTACGTGATCCCCGAGGACGTGCGCGCGCTCGCCCCCGACGTGCTGCGCCACCGCATCGTGCTCACGTTCGAGGCGGAGGCCGAGGACGTGACGTCCGACGACGTGGTGCAGCGGGTGCTGGGAGCCGTGAAGGTGCCGTGATCTCGCCCGACATCCTGAAGCAGGTGAAGGCCATCGAGCTGCGCACGCGAGGGCTCGTGACGGCGCTCTTCACCGGCGAGTACCGCTCGGTGTTCCGTGGACAGGGGATGGAGTTCGCCGAGGTGCGCGCCTACGAGCCGGGCGACGACTTCCGCGCCATCGACTGGAACGTCTCCGCCCGCCTGGCCAGCCCCTACGTCAAGACGTACGCCGAGGAGCGCGAGCTCACCCTGCTGCTGGTGGTGGATCAGTCCGCCTCCACGCGCGTCGGGGGGCGGGTGAGCAAGTCCGGCCTGTCCACCGAGGTCGCGGCCGTGCTCGCGCTGGCGGCGGCCTACCAGAACGATCGGGTGGGCGCGCTGGTGTTCACCGACCAGGTGGAGCACGTCGTCCCGCCGCGAAAGGGCCGCCGGCACGCGCTCCGCGTCATCCGCGACCTGGTGGCGTTCGCGCCGGCGCATCGCGGCACCAACCTCGGCGCGAGCCTCACCTACGCGGCGCGCCTGCTGCACCACCGGAGCATCGTCGTCGTGCTGTCCGATTTCGTCTCGAGCGACTGGGAGCGGCCGCTCCGGAGTCTCGCCTCGCGTCACGACGTGGTGGCCGTGACGGTGGACGATCCCCGCGAGCAGCAGCTCCCGTCGGTGGGCTGGGTGCTGCTGCAGGACGCGGAGACCGGTCGCCAGGAGTTCGTCGACACGGGCTCGGCGCGCGTGCGCGAGCTCTCCGCGCGCAAGGCGGCACGACGGAAGGCGGAGCGCGAGCGGATCCTGCTGTCGGCCGGCGTCGACCAGCTCGCGCTCACCGCGGGCGAGGACTACGCGCCGGTGCTGCACCGCGCGTTCGCCGCGCGTGCGCGGCGGCTCAAGCGCGGATGAGCGTCGTCGTCGCCGCGCTCCTGGCGCTGCAGCAGCCGCAACAGCAGGCGCCGACGGCGCCCACCGTCGGCGATACGATCTGGCTGGCGCGCACCATCGCGGTGCCGGTCGGGGCCGCGGTGCGTCCGCAGCCGTGGAACCCCACCGGCGACGTGGAGGCGCTCGGGCCGGCACGCATGTCCCGCCACGGCGATTCGGTGGAAGTGGCGTACCCGGCCGTGGCGTGGCGGCCGGGTACGCATGAGGTGACGGTGCCGGGTCCGCTGCTGCTGCTCGACGGGGGCGGCGTGGATTCCGCGCCTCCGTACCACGCCACGCTCCAGGTCGGCAGCGTGCTCCCGCAGGTCGCGAACGACTCGGCGCTGCCGGTGCAGCCCGCGGTGACCGTCGTGCACCACGGCGACCGGAGCCCCCGACCGTTGGCGCTCTTCCTCCTCGGTGGCGTCACGCTGCTGGCTCCCTGGCACTGGTGGTGGCGCCGCCGGGGCGAGGCGCTTGGCCGGAGCGCTCCACGCACGCCGGTGCGTCCGCCATTGGCGCGCTGGGCGGAGGCGGGCGAGGGACGCGCGGCGCTGGCGGTCGCGGCGGCGGAATTGCGCGCGGTGATCGCCCGGGGAGCCCCGGAAGCCACGCCGGCGCTCGAGACCGAGGAGTGCATCGCCGCCGTTCGTGCGCAGCGCAGCGACTGGCCGGTGGACGAGCTCGCCGGCGTGCTCCGCGCGCTGGACGCCGCACGCTTCCAGCCAGGCGCGGTGCGCGAGGCGGCAGCGCTGCTCGACACGACCGAGCGCATCGCGGCACGGCTCGAGGGACGCGCGTGATCCAGTTCGTCCGCCCCTGGTTGCTGCTCCTGCTGCTGGCGCTGCCGTTCTGGTGGTGGCTGCGCCGGCGGCGCCGCGAGCCCATCCCGTTCGGCGACGTGTCGCTCGCGACGGGATTGCCGAGTGCCCAGTGGCGAAGCCGGGTGCCACCGGTGTTGCGCGGACTGGCGCTGGCGGCGTGGATCGTGGCGTCCGCCGGCCCGGAGGCGGGCGGCAGCAAGGTGGAGCAGAAGCGCGAGGGCATCGCCATCGTGATCGCCATCGACATCTCGAGCAGCATGCTCGCGGAGGACTTCGCGCCGTCCAACCGCCTGGAGGTGGCGAAGCGGCAGGCCATCGGATTCGTGCGTGGCCGCGAGGCCGATCGCATCGGACTGGTGGCGTTCGCCGGCGAGGCGCTCACGCAGGTGCCGATCACGCTCGACTACGACGTGGTGCAGCAGGCCATCGAGGGCCTCCGGATCGGGACCCTGGAGGACGGCACGGCCATCGGCAGCGGTCTCGCGACGGCGGTGAACCGTCTGCGTCGCGCCGAGGGCAAGACCAAGGTGGTCCTGCTGCTCACCGACGGGGAGAACAATCGCGGCCGCATCGACCCTCGCACGGCGGCGGCCACGGCGTCCGCGTTCGGCGTGCGCGTGTACACGATCGGCGTCGGCACCGAGGGCGAGGCGCCGATCCCCACCGGGCGGGGCATGGGTGGGTTCCGGTACGAGGTGTTGCCGGTCAAGATCGACGAGGTGCTCCTCAACGAGATCGCCGCGAAGACCGGCGGCCGGTACTTCCGAGCCACCGACGCCAACGCGCTGAGCCGTGTCTTCCATCAAATCGACGAGCTGGAGAGGACGCCGGTCACCATCACGCGCTATGCTCGGCACGACGAGCTCACGCGGCCATTCATGGTCGCTGGCCTGCTGGCGCTGCTGCTGGAGCTCGCGCTGAGCGCCACCGTGCTGCGGCGGATCCCGTGATCTTCGAGCATCCCTTACTGCTCGTCCTCGTGCCCGTGCTGGGGCTGCTGCTGGGCGCACTGGCGTGGCAGGTGCGCCGGCGCCGCATCGACGGCGCGGAGCGCTGGTCGCCGCAGCTGGGAGAGATGGCACGCGCCCGCCGGCGCTGGACGCCGGCGCTGCTGGCGCTGTGCGGCCTGTCGGCCGCCGTGGCCATCGCCGGACCACGCGGCGGCCAGCGCGTGGTGCAGACGGAGTCGCGCGCGCTCGACCTGGTCGTTGCCGTGGACGTGAGCCGCTCGATGCTCGCGGAGGACGTGGCGCCAAGCCGGCTGCAGCGCGCATCGCGCGAGGCGAGCCGCCTCGTCGAGGACCTCGCGGGCGACCGGCTGGGCCTCGTGGCATTCGCCGGGAAGAGTTACATCCTCGCGCCGCTGACCGTGGACGGCGGCGCGCTCCGCATGTTCCTCGATGCACTCGACCCCGACATCGCCTCCGAGGGTGGCACCAGCCTCGCTGCGGTGCTGCGGCAGGGCGCCGGTCTACTCTCGGCCGGTCAGGATGGCTCGGATCGCGTGCTCGTGATCTTCACCGACGGCGAGGCACACGACTCGCTCGACGACGCGGTCGCGGCGGCGAAGCAGCTCGGCGAGGCCGGCGTGAAGCTGATCGTCGTGGCGGAGGGAACCACCGTGCCGACGCGCATTCCCATGCGCGACCAGGTCGGCACGCTGGTGGAGTACAAGCTCGACGAGGCGGGCCAGGTGGTGCGCACCCGGCGGCGTGACGACGTGATCCGCGCCGTGGCCGATGGCGCCGGCGGCAGCGTCGTCGGCTCGGAGCTTCCCGATCAGGCGGGCGCGGTGGAGGCACTGGTGCGGACGCTGCGTCGGCGCGCCACCGCCGAGAGCCGTACTGCGGACCTGGCCCCCCTGGCGTGGATTCCTGCGCTCATCGGCGCGCTCGTCCTGCTCGGCGACACGCTCCGGCGAGGCGGCGGAACGCTCGTCGCATTGCTGCTGCTGCTGCTCCCGGCCGCCGCGTGGGGCCAGCGGCCCTCGGCCGGCGAGCGTGCACTCGCGTCCGGTGACGCGCTCACGGCCGCGCGTCGCTTCCTCGAGCGGGCGAACGGTCCCGCGCGCGACACGGCGCTCTACAACGCGGGCACCGCCGCGCTCACCGCCGGTGACGTGGATGCATCGCGCAGGCTCCTCGCCGAGGCGGCCAAGAGCGTGGACCCACTGCTGCGCTACCGCGCGCTCTACAATCTCGGCACGGCGACGCTGCTCGCCGCCCGAAAGGACTCGGCCAAGCGCGAGCAGCTCATGGACGAGGCGGCGACGCACTTGCGCGAGGCGCTGCTGCTCGAGCCGCGCTCCGAACGCGCCAAGTGGAACCTGGAGCTCGCCGAGCGGCAGAAGCCGCCGCCCTCCAACGGCGGCGGGCAGTCGCCGCCGCCACCCAAACAGGCGCCTCCCCCACCGCGCTCGAACGACCTGAGCCGGAACCAGGCCGAGCAGATCCTCGGCTCGATGGAGCGCGAGGAGCTCGAGACCCAGGCACAGCGCCAGCGGCGGCTCCAGTCGGTTCGCCGACCGGGGAAGGACTGGTGATGCTGGGCCTGCTTCTCCTGCTCCAGGTCCAGGTGCCGACGCTCACGGCCACGGTCAATCGCGACCACGTCGGCGTGAACGAGGAGATCGAGTTCACCGTCACGGCCACGGGCAGTGCAGGGGAGCCGATCCGCATCGACCTGCCGCCGCTCACCGGATTCAACGTCATGGAGCGCGCCGAACGCTCGGACGTGCTGCCGGGCCTTCGATCGACGGTGCTGACGCTCCGGCTCAAGGCCATGCGTCCAGGCAGCTACGGCCTCGGGCCGATTCGGGCCGTGCAGGGTCAGCTGGAAACGTCCATCGATGGTCCCGACGTGGACGTGCAGGAGAACGCGGCGGCCGGCATGCTGGCGCTGAACCCGCGGCTTCGCGACCTGGTGGCGCGTGCGCCACCACCGCGGCGCGCGGGCCAGGTGGGGCTCGAGGTGATCCTGTCGGACGACTCGGTGCTCGTGGGACAGCAGTTGGACGTGCTCACCGCCGCCTGGTTCCCGCGCGACCTGCGCGCGCAGCTGCGGCGCCAGCCCGTGCTGCAGCCGCCGGTGATCGACGGCGTCTGGTCGTTCCCCCAGACGGCGCCACCCGGCATCGCGGCCACGAAGCGGGTGGGCGGCACCTGGTACGATCTGTTCGTCGCACACCAGATCGTCTTCCCGCTGGCGCCCGGCGCCATCGAGGTGCCGAAGGCCGTGCTGCGCTACTCCGTGCCGGTGGCGATGCAGTTCTTCAGCCAGGAAGAGCGCTACACCGTCACCAGCGAACCGCGCCGCATCGCGGTCGGCGCGTTGCCCATGGCGGCGGCGCCCGCCGGCTTCGCGGGTGCGGTGGGCCGCGACATTCGGCTCGAGCGTACGGTGAGCCCGACGCGTGCCCGCGCGGCCGAGGCCGTCGCGGTGGACATCGCGGTGCGTGGCGAGGGGAACGTCGCGCTGTGGCCCTCGCCCACGCTCGACTGGGCGAAGGGTCTGCGCAACTACGCGGAAGGCAGCAGCGATTCCTCCGGGGCGGTGGCCGGCCGGCTGAACGGCGTGAAGCGGTTTCGCTACGTCGTGGTGCCGTCGCAAGCGGGCGTCGTCACCATACCCGCGGTGCAGTATCCCTACTACGACCTCGCGAAGCGGCAGTTCGCACTCGCCACGCTGCCCGCGATGTCCCTGCCGGTGAGCGAGGCGCGCGAGGCGAGCACTGCGCGAGCAATGCCGCCGCCACTGCTGCCCTCCCGCGCGGAGCCGTGGCATGAGCGCGTCGTGCGCACCGCGCCCACCTGGCTCGCCGTGCTGCTCTGGATCTTCCCGCCGCTCGCCGTGCTGGTGGTGCGACTGCAGCGTCGCATCCGCTGGCGGCGACGCGAGCGCCGCGCCGTCGTCGCCGACCCGCAGGCGGAGCTGGAGCGCGTGCTCGCGAGCCTGGTGCCCTGGGACCAGGCGATGTCGCCTGAACGCCTCGCATCGGCGCTGCGGGCAGCGGGGCTCGACGACGCGAGCGCCCGGGATGTCGCCGCGCTGCGGGAGCGGCTGCTGCGGCATCGCTACGGTCCTGACGGCGCCGCCGCCGCACCGCCGGACCCGGGCGCCATCGAGACCGCGCTCCGGCGGGTGGCCGGCGTGTTGTCCGGCCGCGCCGCCCGCGCGGCGCTCCTCCTGCTCCTCGTGGTACGCGCGGCCGCCGCACAGACGGTCGCTCCCCCGGAGTCGCTCTACGCGGCGGGTGCGTTGCGTGCGGCGGAGCAGGCCTGGGAGCTGCGTGTCGGGAGGTCCCCACGAGATGCGGGCGCCTGGTACAATCTCGGCGCCGCACGCTACCGTCAGGGACAGGATGGCCCGGCCACGGCGGCGTGGCTCACCGCGCTCCGCCTCGATCCGCGCAATGCCACGATCCGTCGCGCGCTCGCGCTCACGCCGCCGCCCGACGACGGCAGTGCGCGGCAGCGCTACGTGCCGCCGGCGACGGCGAACGGCCTGGTGCTGCTGGCGCTGATCACCTGGTGGCTGGGCTGGGTGGCGTTCCTCCGACTCATCCATCGCAAGCATGCATACCTCCTGCTCGCCATCGCGCTGGTGCTGGGTGCGGCGGGGCTGTGGACAGGATCGTGGAACGCGCGGTTCCTGGTGCTCGCGTCGCGTGACGTATCGCTTCGCGCCGCGCCGCACGGCAAGGCGCCGACGCTCACGCCGCTGGCGGCAGGCGCCGTCGTGGTCGGACAGCGCTCGACACCGGGCTGGGTGCTGGTCAAGGGGCCGGGCGGCGTGCTGGGCTGGGTCGAGCGCGACGCGCTCGCCGCGGTCGGCGAGTAAATTGGCGGCGTGAGCATTCCCGTGCCGCCCCACGCACCCGCGACCCGCCGGGTCCAGCTGCTGCCCGACGCCGTCGCGGACCAGATCGCGGCCGGCGAGGTCGTGGAGCGCCCGGCGTCGGTGGTGAAGGAGCTGGTCGAGAACAGCCTCGATGCCGGCGCGCGCCACGTGCGGGTGGAGATCGAGAACGGCGGCAAGACGAGCATCACCGTCAGCGACGACGGCAGCGGCATGAGCCGCGACGATGCCGTGCTCGCCCTCGACCGCCACGCCACGAGCAAGCTGAGTGCGCTCTCGGACCTCGTGGGCATCGCCACCTTCGGATTCCGCGGCGAGGCACTGCCGGCGATCGCCTCGGTGTCGCGCTTCGCCCTGCAGACCTCCGACGAGACCGGCGAGGGCACGGAGATGGACGTCGCCGGCGGCCGGGTGGATCGCGTGGGCGCGTGCGCGCGACAGCGTGGCACGACGGTGCACGTGCGCGGCCTGTTCTTCAACGTTCCCGCACGACGGAAGTTCCTGCGCTCCGCGTCGAGCGAGACGCGCGCCTGCCACGAAGCGATGCTCACGCTTGCGTTGGCCCATCCCGAGGCGGGCTTCGAGTTCCACGCCGACCAGGTGTGCCGGCTGCAGGTGCCCGCCGGCCAGTCGCTGGCCGACCGGCTTCGCGGGCTCTGGGGCAGGGAACTGTCGGAAACGCTGCTGCCGATCGCCTTCGCGGCCGGCGCGTTCCAGGTGAGCGGCTTCGTGCAGCGGCCCGCCGACGCGCGTCCCACCGGGCGGCGCACGCAGCTGTTCGTGAATGGGCGCCCGTTCCGCGACAACTTCCTCGTGCGTGCCGCCGAGGCCGGCTATCGCTCGGCGATCGCGCCGGGCGACCGGCCCTCGATGCTGCTGCTGCTCGAGGTGGAGCCGGGCGAGGTGGACGTGAACGTGCATCCGGCGAAGCTCGAGGTGCGCTTCCGTGACCGCATCGGTCTCGAGCGCACCGTCGAGGACGCGGTCCGCCATGCGCTCGGCGGCCTCGAGGCCGCTGCCGCGCTCGGTGCGGCGCCGATGCCCGAATTCCCGCGTCCGGTCGCGGGGCCGGCATCACCGGCAATGGATCTCTTCACGCCGACGGACACCGACGACGATGCACCGGCGCGCCCACCGGTGCTCGATGCGCTCGCGGGCGTGCCCGTCATGCAGGCCTTCGACACCTACATCGTCTATCCGGCGGAGCACGGGCTCGTGATCGTCGACCAGCACTCCGCGCACGAGCGCGTGCTGTTCGAGGCCGCGATGCGCGAGCTGTCGGGTCCGGGTGCGGCGGCGCAGCGGTTGCTGGTGCCGGAGCCGGTGGAGCTCACCGACGAGGAGCTCGACGCCATCGAGGCACATGGAGAGCAGCTCAGCCGCGTGGGTTTCGAGGTGGAGGCATTCGGTGGGCGCTCGGTGGTGCTGCACGCGGTGCCTTCGCCCCGCGCCCGCTTCGATGCGCTGGCATGCTTCCGCGAGTTGGTGGCCGACCTCGCCCGGGGCCGCTTCGGCGGGTGGGCCAACCGCCTCGAGCGCTTCGCCGCGACCTACGCCTGCCGTGCGGCCGTGAAGGCGGGCGACCGCCTGTCCGAGCGCGAACTGCGCGAGCTGCTGGCGCGACTGTTCACCTGCGAGCTGCCGCCGCACGACGTGCACGGCCGATCCACCATCGTGCAACTCCCGCTGGAGGAGTTGGAGCGCCGCTTTGGCCGGCGTTAGGACGCCGGTCATCGTCGGCCCCACGGCCGTGGGGAAGACGGCGGTCGCGGTAGCGCTCGCGGCGCATTGGCCGCTCGAGGTCATCTCGGCGGACTCGCGTCAGGTGTATCGCGGGCTCGACATCGGCACGGCAAAGCCCACGCGGCGCGAGCTGGCCCGGGTGCCGCATCACGGGCTCGGTCTCGTGCCGGTGGGCGAGCGCTACAGCGCGGGACGCTTCGCCCGCGATGCGCAGGGCTGGGTGCTCGACGTGCTCGCGCGCGGGCGCATGCCGGTCGTCGTGGGCGGAACGGGCCTCTACGTCCGCGCACTGAGCGAAGGCCTGTTCGTGGAGCCGCCGCTGGAAGGCTGGCGGCGGCACGCGCTGGAGCGCTGGACGTCCGAGCTCGAGGCGCACGAGCTCGTGCGCTGGGCAGCGCGCCTCGATCCGGGCTACAGGGGCGGCGGTCGGCAGCGTGCGGCGCGCGCGGTGGAGCTCGCGCTGCTGACGGGCCAGTCGCTGTCGCACTGGCAGCGCATCGCACGGCAGCAGGCGGCCGTGGAACCGTGGTACGTGCGGCTCACCGTGCCGCGGCAGGTGCTGCACCAGCGCATCCGGCGCCGTGCGCTGCAGATGGTGCAGCAGGGCATCATCGAGGAGGTGGCCGCCGCGCTTGCCGACGGCGCCGAGCCCGGCACGCCGGGACTCGACGGTGTGGGCCTGAAGGAGGCGGCGGCATACCTTCTGACCGGCGGCGAGCGCGACCAGGTGACGGAGGCGATCAGCATCGGCACCCGTCAGTACGCGAAACGGCAGGAGACGTGGTTCCGGCATCAGCTGCCGGGCGACACCATCGTGCTCGACGCCACGCGCCCGGCCGAGGAGCTCGCGGCGGAAATCGCGACCCGCTGGCGCCGGCACGTCAACCAGGGAGTGGCCTTCGTCCCGTGAAGATCGGACTCACGCTGTACCCGACCTATGGCGGCTCCGGCGCCCTCGCCACGGAGCTGGGCCTGGAACTGGCCCGACGAGGCCACGAGGTGCACTTCATCTCGTACGCCTCTCCCTTCCGGCTGCAGGGCGGCTACGCCGAGCGCGTGTTCTTCCACGAGGTGGAGACGCGCATGGGTCGCTACCCGCTGTTCGAGTTCTACCCCTACACCTTGGCACTCGCATCCAAGCAGCACGAGGTGGCGCTGCGCGAGAAGCTCGACCTGCTGCACGTGCACTATGCCATTCCGCACGCCACCACCGCGTGGCTCGCGAAGGAGATGCTGCAGGCCGAGGGTCACCGCATCCGGGTGATGACGACGCTGCATGGCACCGACATCACGCTAGTGGGACAGGAGGCGAGCTTCTACGCGATCACCAAGTTCTCCATCGAACGCTCCGACATGGTGACGGCCGTCTCCGACTACCTCCGCGACGAGACCTATCGCGCCTTCGGCTGCGTGGGCTGCGACGTGCGCGTGGTGCCCAACTTCGTGCGGCTGGAGGAGTACCGGCCCGATCCCGCCCGGAAGTGGGAGGGACTCGCCCCGGAGGGGCACCGCCGCATCATGCACATCTC
>Ga0070671_100003894_pt1 | contig 11738 bp, 8 predicted proteins | sample KBSS73metaG_FD_65341 | JGI IMG/M metagenome (GOLD analysis project Ga0070671, IMG submission 65341) | Switchgrass rhizosphere microbial communities from Kellogg Biological Station, Michigan, USA - KBS S7-3 metaG | ecosystem: Host-associated > Plants > Roots > Rhizosphere > Soil ...
AGCACCATCGACAACGGCACCACCGCGTGTGCCGGTAGCAGGATCGGCGGCCCGGAAATGCTGATGCGTCCTTCCGCTGGCGATCGATAAGGCGCAAGCACCGCGCCTAGCAGCTCGCCCAAACCGATTCCGATCCAGCGCGTCTGCGTGAGAATGTCGTGCGCGGTCGCCAGGGCCTTGAGGCGGCCGGTGAACGCGTCGGCGAAATTCTCGAGCGAGACCGATGAGCGCATCGTTTGCGCCGCCACGGACTGCACGATCGCAAGGATGTTCTTCACGCGGTGGTTGAGCTCGGCCACCAGCGTGGTTTGCGCTTCTTCGGCGCGCTTGCGCTCGGTGATGTCGGTCAGGGTGACGATCGAGCCGACGTTGGTCTTGTTCTCGTCAATCAGCGGCCCGGCGCTGAGCAGAAAGGTAAACTTGGCGTTGGCCTCCCCGCGCAGTTTCACTTCGACGCCGTGGAACGGCCTCGTCGCCAGCAGGGCATCAAGGCTTTCGCTGGAAAACCGCGCCAGCGTCTCCGCCTCCTCGGTCGCTTGTGCTTCGAGCTGAAACGCTTCAGAAAACGTGCAGCCCACCGGTGGCTGCCGCGCGAGCTGCTCAGCCCGCAAGCTCGCATGGGTGATATGGCCGTCCGGGGACAGCACAACGACGGCTTCGTTCGCCTGTTCCAAAACGGAGCGCGCGAAGCGCTCCGCGGCGGCGATCTGTTCGGCGCGGCGATGGATCGAAAGGTCAGTCAGCCGGACCAACGTCGCCGTGCTGTTGGCAATCGAGATCGGGCGCGACCAGACCGCAACCGGCATGGCTTCGCCGGTATTGCGCAAGAGGCTTGCCTCCACCGTGACCTCGGGAACGAGATTGGGTGGTCCGCCTTCAAACAGCGACGGAAGGCTGCGACCGACCAGCCCGGCGGACGGGTAGCCGGTCTGTTCGCAGAGCCGGTCATTGACATAGAGGATGACACCGTGGGGATCGGCGGTCAGCGCGCCGTCGCTCATGCGCTCGACCAGGACGCGATAAGGCTCCTCGGCGCCCTGCAGCAGAATGATTTGCGGACCTTCGAGCGCCCGCATCACCACGACGGCGTCGACCTCGCCCTGATGGATGGCGGCGACGGTTTCGTCGGCGTCTTGAAACAGCGGCAGTTTGGGATCGGCTGGGGACATGGCGGTGCCCGCTTAGCTCGGCCGGATGTCGAGACCGACCAGCACCTTTTCGGTATTGGACAGATCGCCGATGATACGCTTGAGCGGCTCCGGCAACTGGCGGATCAGTGTCGGAATGGCGACGATCTGATGCCGCATGGCGAGCGCCGGATCCTTCATCAGGTCAATGATTTCGATTTCGTAGCGGCCGGGCAGGTGCTCGTCGCAGATCTTCTTGAGGTTGGCGATGGCCGCGATCGATTTCGGTGTCTGGCCCGCCACGTAGAGCCGAAGATTGTACCCGTCGCGTTCGGTCATTTGCTGTCCAGTCACTTCTTTGGCTTGCGGGTCGGTTTCGGCCCCGGCTTGTTTGGCGTTGCCCCGGTGTGCCGGCTCATCCCCATGGCAACGCGGTCGGCCGCCAGTTGATCCTCGCGGGCGCTGCCTTCGCGGTTGAGAAGATCCACTTCCGCCTCTTCGCTGGCCAGCTGGGCCTGCAGGATTTCGATCTGCGCCGCGGTCTCGCGCCGCTTGCGCTCCAGTTCGCGGCTGCGCCGCTCCATATCCTGTGCGCGAGCAAGCGTTGCGGCGTTGTCCTTGGCCTCCCGGGCGAGCCGTGCCGAGCCGGTCAGCACGCCCTCCGGCCCAACATAGGCCGCGCGCAGCTTGATGCCCTCGGACGACAAGATGAATTCGCGGACCTGGTTGGAGTGGGCCATGCCGCGCGACTTCAGCAAGTAGAGCTGCCGGTTGTGCTCGCCGTTGCTCTCGCGGTTGTAGAGCAGCAGCCATACGTCCATCAATGAAGAAATCTGAATTTCGGTCGTGACGTTCTCACTCGAAACGCCGAGGTTGGTGAACAGCGCCGTCACGCCGCGCGCTTTCAGGAAATCGACGAGGCGAAGGACCATCGAATGGACGTCGCCGGTCGCGCCGGCGCCCAGCAGGGCCGACATCGGATCGATGACGACCGCGGCGGGCTCGAAATCGGTCACGTCGCGGTACATGGTCGCGAGATGGGTTTCGAGACCGAACAGGGTCGGCCGCCGCGCGCTGAACCGCAGCAGCTTCTTGTCGACCCATTTTTGCAGGTCGATGCCGACCGAGCGCATATTGCGGATGATCTGCTGCTGCGATTCTTCCATCGCGAAATAGATGCAACGATGGCCGGCCGCGCAGGTCGCCTCGGCAAAATGCGCTGCCACAGTCGATTTGCCGCTGCCGGCCATGCCGGACACCAGGATGCTGGAACCTTTGAAATAGCCTTTGCCCTCCAGCATCTGGTCGAGATCGGGAATGCCGGTGGGCATGCGCTCGGTCGAGGCCCCGTGGGCGAGGCCGGTCGACGTGAGAGGCATTACGGTGATGCCCTGCTCGTCGATGATGAACGGGTATTCGTTGGTGCCGTGGGCCGAGCCGCGGTATTTGATGATGCGCAGCCGGCGCGTGGAAAGCTGATCGTGGACCCGGTTGTCGAGCAGGATCACGCAGTCGGCGACGTATTCTTCCAGCCCATAGCGCGTCAGCGTGCCCTCGCCGCGCTCGGCGGTGATGATGGCGGTGACGCCCTTCGATTTGAGCCATTCGAACAGCCGGCGCAATTCGGAGCGCAGCAGCTGCTCGTCTTCCAGGCCGCTGAACAGGGTCTCGATCGTATCGACGACGACGCGCTTGGCGCCGATCGAGTCGATGGCATAACCCAGGCGGATGAAGAGGCCCTCGAGATCGTATTCGCCGGACTCGGCGATCTTGGTGCGCTCGATCTCGACATGGTCGATGGCGAGCTTCTTCTCGGCGATCAGCCTCTCGATTTCGTAGTTGAGCGAACCGACGTTCTTGATGAGGTCCGCAGGGCGCTCTTCGAAGGCGAGGAACACGCCGGGTTCGTTGTATTCAATCACGCCGTTGTAGAGGAAGGTCATGGCGAACAGGGTCTTGCCGCACCCGGCCGAGCCGCACAGCAGGCTCGGCCGGCCTTGCGGCAAACCACCCTGGGTAACCTCATCGAGGCCGCGAATGCCAGTCGCCGATTTGCCTACCGAGGGCAAATGGCCGGGCTTCGTGCGCGCCGTACCGGCCATGAAAAAAATCTTCCCTTGGGCGTAAGTATAAAGACCCGCTTGGGGCCGGCCGGAACAATCGCCTGCCACACTTACCCTGAAGGGGGCAAGTCCGCCAAATGTTGCAAAGTTCCATTGTCGGCTCGGTGGCTGATGGGCGAAATCCGGCATGCTACGGATGCAGCGATTTTCCCTGGTTAGTCATTCGCGTCCGGTTGGCTGTCGCTTCGGCCCGAACGCGACGTCAGTGGACGTCTGTGCCTTTGTCTCTCCTCGCCCTGAACCGGGCTGAAAGGTGAGGATCAAGGGGATCGCACGCCGCTCCGATGACACCTGAGATCGTGCCATCGCGACTCGCGTCGTGTTTAGACTGATCTCGGCATTGGACCGCGGCGGCCACCGCCGAATACGCCGGGCGAGGACTGACCGTCCCCCGGGAGATCAGGCGCGGCTCGGTGAGCTGATCTGGGAGCCGCCGAACTGAGCGCTGCCCGAATACGACGCGAGAATATCGTCGCGCTTCTGCAGGTATTCGTCGCGGGTGATTTCGCCGCGGGCGTAACGCGCGGCCAAAACCTCGAGCCCGGCGTGACGGTGCAGCGCCTTTTTGCGCGCCTTCCGGCGCCGCCACATGTGCTGCATGTACCAGGCCGTACAGGCAATCGCTATTGCGACGATGATAATGGGCTCGATCATGGGGGTCCGGCGTTCATTGTTCCAATCCAGTATAGCCGAGCCCGGTTCCTTCGCCCAAGGGTATCCAAGGGCATCCGAGACGCCGCGCGGCTGATCATAACGCCTAAATCATGGGCAGCAGCAGGGGGCCCGGCGGGCTAGAGGCCCCTCCCCGAGCGGCTCCGACGTGGCGCAAAGATTGCTACACTCCGCCATGGCGGTGCGAGGCAGGGGTTCGCCATGTTCGACGAGATGGGAGGCAGCGAGGGCGCGGTGCGGCCCGCTTATGCCGAACTGTCCCGCTGGCTCGGCGAGATCAAGCCCGACGTGCTCGACTTCCGCCGCCGCGAGGCGGAGCTGTTCTTTCGGCGCATCGGCATCACCTTTGCGGTCTACGGCGACCCCGAGGCGCAGGAGCGCCTGATCCCCTTCGACGTCATCCCGCGCATCCTCTCGGCGGCCGAATGGGAAACCTTGCAGCGCGGCCTGGCGCAGCGGGTCAAGGCCATCAACGCCTACATCAAGGACATCTACGGCCGGCGCGAAATCCTCAGGGCCGGAATCCTGCCGGAGGATCTGGTCTTTCAGAATCCGGTGTTTCGCCCGGAGATGAACGGGCAAAAGGTGCCGCACGACCTCTATGTGCACGTCGCCGGCATCGACGTGGTGCGCGTCGACGGCGACGACTTCTACGTCCTCGAGGACAATGCGCGCACGCCCTCCGGCGTCTCCTACATGCTGGAGAACCGCGAGATCATGCTGCGGCTCTTCCCCGAGCTGTTCTCGCGCTACCGCGTCGCGCCGGTCGAGAACTATCCCGACGAGCTGCTGCAGACGCTCAAATCGATTGCGCCGCCCACGGCGTCCGGCGAGCCGACGGTCGTGCTGCTCACCCCCGGCATCTACAACTCCGCCTACTACGAGCATTCGTTCCTGGCCGACAAGCTCGGCGTCGAGCTGGTCGAAGGCCGCGACCTCGTGGTGAAGAGCGACGTCGTCTACATGCGCACGACCGAGGGCCTCAAACGTGTCGACGTGATCTATCGCCGCATCGATGACGACTTCCTCGATCCGCTGGTGTTTCGTCCGGACAGCGCGCTCGGCGTGCCCGGTCTGATGTCGGCCTACCAATCGGGCAATGTGACGCTCGCCAACGCGGTCGGCACCGGCGTCGCCGACGACAAGGCGGTCTACAGCTACATGCCGGAGATCGTGAAATTCTACCTCGCCGAGGAACCGCTTCTGAAGAACGTGCCGACGTGGCGCTGCCGCGAGACCGAGCATCTCTCCTATGTGCTCGACAACCTCGAGGACCTGGTAGTCAAGGAAGTGCATGGCTCCGGCGGCTACGGCATGCTGATCGGCCCCAAGGCCGAGAAGGCCGCGATCGCCGCTTTCCGCGCCAGACTCAAATCCGATCCGAAGAATTTTATCGCCCAGCCGACGCTCGCGCTGTCGACCTGCCCGACCTGCGTCGACGAGGGCATTGCGCCGCGTCATGTCGACCTGCGCCCGTTCGTGCTGTCGGGGCGCGACCGCATCCGCATCGTGCCCGGCGGCCTTACCCGCGTCGCCCTGAAGAAAGGATCGCTGGTGGTCAATTCCAGCCAGGGCGGCGGCACCAAAGATACCTGGGTGCTGCACGCATGAGCGATTTCAGGACGATGCGCCAGCGGCATACGACTCCCCTCCCCCTTGTGGGGAGGGGTTGGGGGTTGGGGTCGCGAGGTCAGGCGCTCGTGTCGGCGCTCGCGAGACGCCTCCTGACGCCCCTCGCCACCCTCCCCCACAAGGGGGGAGGGTGCATTCGCTCGCGAGCGCCCTGAGATGCTCTCGCGCACCGCCGACAATCTCTTCTGGCTCGCACGTTACGTGGAACGCGCCGAATACCTGGCGCGCATCCTCGACACAACGTACCGGCTCACCGCGCTGCCGCTCGCTTATGTCGGCGCCTCGAACGAATGGGAATCGGCGGTCGCCACCGCCGGCTGCGCCGGCGCCTTCTTCGCCGCCCACGCCGAGGCGAACGAGGAGACCGTCACCGAATTCCTCGCCTTTTCGACCAGCAACCCATCCTCGATCCGCAGCTGCTTCGAGACCGCGCGGGTCAATGCGCGGGCGGTGCGCACCGCGCTGACCATCGAGATGTGGGACACCATCAACGGCTCCTGGCTCGAGCTCAAGAAATGGGGCAACGGCCCGCGCTCGCGCGAGGAGTTCGCGCGCTTCCTGCGCTGGGTGCAGGAAGCCTCGCTCCGCTTCGACGGCTCCGCCTACCGCACGATGCTGCGCAACGACGCCTACTGGTTCTCGCGCCTTGGCGTCTATATGGAGCGCGCCGACAACACCGCGCGCATCCTCGACGTCAAATATCACCTGCTGCTGCCGGAGCACGAGAAGGTCGGCGGCCCGCTCGACTATTTCCAGTGGGCGGCGATCCTGCGCTCGGTGTCGGCGCTGACGGCCTATAACTGGGTCTACCGCGAGAACGTCAAGCCGTGGCTGGTCGCCGACCTGTTGATGCTCCGAGACGAGATGCCGCGGTCGCTCGCCAGCTGCTATCAGAACATGGTGCAGAACCTCGACCTGATCGCCGCCGCTTACGGCCGCCAGGGACCGGCGCAGCGGCTGGCGCGCACCATCCGCGCGCGCCTCGAGAACCTCCGCATCGACGAAATCTTCCGGAGCGGCCTGCACGAGTTCATCGGCCATTTCGTCGACGACAACAACCGCCTCGGCACCGCGATCGCGCAGCAATATTTGATGTGAAGCGGAGGACAGACGACGGGGGACAGAAGGATTTTTGTTGCCTATCATCTATCATCCGTCGTCTGTCATCTGTCGCCCGTCTTTCCATGCGCCTGCGCATCGCTCACAGCATCGTCCGCCGCTACGACCCGCCGGCCACAAGCGCGATCCAAGTGCTGCGGCTCACGCCGCGCAACCATGAGGGCCAGTATGTGATCGACTGGCGTATCGATGTTTCCGCCGACGCCAAACTCGTCGGCCACGAAGACGCGTTCGGCAACTTCACCCATGTGTTCACGGCCGACGGCCCGCTCGAGGAACTGAGCGTCACCGTCGACGGCGAAGTCGAGACCCAGGACACCGACGGGCTCATTCGCGGCGCCGTCGAGCGGTTTCCGCCGACCCTCTTCCTGCGCGACACGTCGCTGACGCGGGCCGATGCGGCGATAAGCGATTTTGCGCAGCAAGCGCGGGCCGCGAGCGGCGGCGAGACCCTCGCCGCGCTTCACGCGCTGCTGCGCTGGCTGCATGACCAAGTCGCTTCCGCTGAAGTCGCGCCGGAGCCCGCGCCGTCGGCCGCCGAGGCTTTTGCGCGAAAGCGCGGCGTCGCCCAGGATTGGACCCACGTGTTCATCGGCGCTGCCCGCAGCCTCGGTATTCCCGCCCGCTATGTCGCCGGCTATTTCTGCGCCGGAGGGGACGCAACGCAGGAGCGCGACCACGCCTGGGCGGAAGCCTTCGTTGCCGATCTAGGCTGGGTCGGTTTCGATCCGACGAAAGGCGCCTGCCCAACCGACGCCTATGTGCGCGTCGCGATCGGCCTCGATGCGCACGGCGCCGCCCTCGTCCGCGGCAGACGCTACGGCCCCGGCGACGAGACGCTCGAGGTCGCGGTCAAGACGGATCAATGAATGCGCCGGAGGACAAGCTGAAAGAAGTGGTCATTTGGAGCCGCGCCCCAGCGAAAACCTGAAATCCACAATGCTGGGCGCGGTGGCTATGGATTCCGGACTTGCCGCTGAGCGGCAATCCGGAATGACGGAGGAACAGATTCGCACCCGCGTTGCCGCGAACCAACTAGTGCCGCTATAGATAACGATAGCGCCGGAGCCGCGACTAAGATGACCTATTGCTGCGGGATTCTTGTCCGAGAGGGGATGGTGATTTTCGCCGACACGCGGACCAACGCCGGTGTCGACAACATCGCCACCTTCCGCAAGCTGCACATCTTCAAGGATCCCGGCAAGCGCATCATGGCGCTCGCTTCCGCCGGCAACCTTTCCATCAGCCAGTCGGTCCTGAGCATACTGAGCGAAGGCTACGACAACCCGGAGACGGGCCAGCGCGAGACGCTGATGGACTCCCCGACCATGTTCCAGGGGGCCCAACGGGTCGGCCATATCATCCGCAACTTGCACGCGACCGAGGGCAAGGCGCTCGAAGCCTCGGATGTGACCTTCGACGTGTCGTTTCTGTTCGGCGGCCAGATCGCCGGCGAACGCATGCGGCTGTTCATGATCTATTCCGCCGGCAATTTCATCGAATGCACCACCGACACGCCGTATCTGCAGATCGGCGAGCACAAATACGGCAAGCCGGTCCTCGACCGCGCCGTCGGCTACGGCATGGACCTCTACGACGCGCTGAAGGTCGGCCTCATTTCCATCGATTCGACCATGCGCTCGAATCTCAGCGTCGGCATGCCGATTGATCTTCTGGTCGTGCGGCGCGACGCCTGCGATGCCGAGCTGATCTATCGTATCGAGCCGGGGGAACCCTACTTCTCCGACCTGCGCGAGCGCTGGTCGGCGGCGCTGCGTGCCGCCCACATCGCTATTCCACGCCCGCCCTACGGCAACCGGCCGTAGCGAAAGTTCCAAACTTGTGATGTGCAGCCCTCGGCGTTGTTGCCGGGGCGTGACCCGGCAATCAACGCGGTGGTGAGGTACGCACCTGCGCGCTGGATGCCGCCATTGTTGGAGACAGCCAGATGCGCGGGTCACGCCGCACATGACGAAGAGGATATGGTTCGATCGAGAGGGAATAGGCCTACCGGGCTTTACGCGACATTAACTTCACCGCCGGATTTGCGCGGATGCGGCGCGATGCAGGAACGCCAAGGTGAACGCAAGCGATTTTGCAACTATTCATGAGCTAGGTTTGCTGCGAATAAGATGTCGCCCAAGGATGGCGTTGTGACTTTGGCACTGCCGCGAACGACAGAGGAGCGGAAGTCTTCGCGGTGGGACCGGGTGCGCCTGAACCTCGTCGTGCCGATCGGCCTCGTCGTCGCCGTGGCGATCGTGTGCGTCATCTTCGCGGTACTCAGTTCCGCGCAACGGGCGGACGAGGTCTCGCTCGCGCGCGAACAGCAGCTGATCCAGCGGGCGATCACCGCGCGCGGCGAGCGGATCCTGCGCGAGCTTGAAAGCCTGGCGGGGACCGAGCGCGCCACACTCGCGCTGCGCAACGACTACGATCCGCAATGGGTGGAACGCAACATCGGCGCCCCGCTGACGACCATCTTTGATTACGACGTTGCTGTCGTCGTCGATGGCTCCGATCAGATCAAATACAAACTCTTCCAATCTCCGGGCGATCCCGGCGTCACCGACCTACGTGCGCAACTCGCGCCAACCATCGATCTGCTGCGCGGGCGGCTGAACGCGGCGCCGCCCCGCACCATTCCGATCCTCCAACAGAATCCGCGCAAGCCGGGCCGGCGCACTGCGCTCATTCAGCAGTTCGCTGGCCGCCCGGCGATCGTCGCTGCGATAGCCGTCGGTACCGACGCCGATCTCGCGCTCGGCAACGACCGCGCCCCGATCGCGTTCGCGATCGAATATGTCGACCAGAACATGTTGCGCGCAATCTCGCAGCTGCTGCAACTGCCGGGCCTGCGCCAGATCGACGATCCGAAGCAGGCGGAAGGGCAGCAAGTCGCGGACATCGCCGACCAGCAGGGCGAACCGCTGGTGCGTCTCGCGTGGACGCAGACCCGGCCCGGCGGGCAAATTGTCGACCGCGTGCTGCCCTTCATCGCCGTCGCGGTCGCCGGCTTCGCGCTGCTCGCCGGCTTGATGATCCTCTACATGCGCCGCGCGACCGAAGCGATCGTCTCCGGCGAGACCCAACTTCGTCACCTCGCCCTGCACGATCCGGTGTGCGGACTGCCGAACCGCATCTATTTCGGCGAGCGGCTCGAGAACGTCATCGCCGAGGTACGCCGCGGCGGCCCCTCGGCCGCCGTGTTCTACATCGACCTCGATCACTTCAAGGACGTCAACGACACGCTCGGCCATCACGTCGGCGACGCGCTCATCCTCAGCGTCACCCAGCGCCTGAGCGGCGTGGTGCGCGGGCACAATCTCGTCGCCCGCCTTGGCGGCGACGAGTTCGCCATTATCACCAGCTGTCCATCCGATTCGTATTCGCTGCAGGCGATCGCCGGCCGCATCATCTCCGCGGTCTGCGCGCCTTATTCGATCAACGGCAACAACATCATCATCGGCGCCTCGATCGGCATCGCCGTGATCGACCGCCGTGCCGGCGATGCCGCCGACATCCTGCGCTACGCCGACATGGCGCTCTATCGTGCCAAGAACGAGGGCCGCAACCGCGCCTGCATCTACGACGCCGCGATGGACGCCGACCTCTCCCAGCGCAAGCTCCTCGAGGGCGACCTGCTGCATGCGATCCGCAACGATGGCCTCGCCGCCGCCTATCAGCCGATCGTCAACGCCAGCGGCGCAGTCACGGTCGGCGTCGAGGCGTTGGCGCGCTGGCAACATCCGAGCGTCGGCGAGATCTCGCCGACCGAGTTCATCCCGATCGCCGAGCACGCCGGCCTGATCGTCGAGCTTGGCGAGTGGATGCTGCGGCGCGCCTGCCTCGACGGCAAGGGCTGGCCCGACCTGACCATCGCCGTCAACGTCTCGCCGCTGCAGTTCCGCCGCTCCGACTTCGTCGACACTGTCGAACGCATCCTGCAGGAGACCGGATTCGACGCCAACCGGCTCGAACTCGAACTCACCGAAAGCACGCTGCTCGGCAATCTGGAGACGGCGGAGCTTTCGATGCTGCGCCTCAAGGCGACCGGCGTGCGCTTCGCCCTCGACGACTTCGGCACCGGCTATTCGAGCCTGCTCTATCTGCGGCGCTTCCCGTTCGACAAGCTCAAGATCGATTCAAGCTTCGTGCGCAGCATCGAGACGGCGCCCGACGCCGCCGCCATCGTGCACGCCGTGGTCAGCCTCGGTCGCGGCCTCGGCATGAAAGTCACCGCAGAGGGCGTCGAGAACGCCGAGCAGCATCTGTTCCTGCGCGCCGCCGGCGTGCACTCGATGCAGGGCTTCCGGTTCGGGAAGCCTGGCACGGCAACCGACATCACCGCCCGGCTCGCTGCTCCCGACGACTACCGCGTCGGCAGCCCCGACCAGGAGGTCGCGCTCGCAAGCTGAGCGCCCCCTCGTTTGCCGGTGGCTGTCGCCGCTTCCGCCGGATGCCTGCGGCACCTAAGCGTGCCGCGGCGATGCAAGCGGCGTGTGCGCAGCCTGATATGAACGCGCGCGCCGGCACCTGAGGCCAGGACGACCCCGTTCGCCGTCTGGTCGAACTCGAACGCGGAAATCAGCAGCCCCTGAGCGGTGGTCCCTTCGAGAGTTCCCGAATTGAAACCGTTGTCGAGGTTGAGGATCAGTTCGTTCGCCGCGCCGTTGCCGATGATCTTGCCGCCGTTGAACAGCGTCAGCCCGCCGTTGCCGATGGTGCCGGCGCCGGAAATGGTATTGGCGGCGTTGCTCAATACCGGTGCGCCGTTGGTGGCGATGGCGTTGAGGCTGTTGTCGGTCAGCGCCACGGTGCCGGTTCCCGAAAGCGTCAGCGCGGCGCCGTCGACCTGCAGTGCGGTGTTGCTGGTCGTGGCATTGAGCGCAATCGAGCCGCTGTTGAGGAATGTACCGCCGAGTTCGATGGTCGCGCCGTTGGCCACGGTGATCGCACCGGCGTTGGCGCCGGGGCCGGTGCCGCTCGTCACGTCGAATGTGGTGTGGCTGCCGATCGCCAGCGTGACCGACTTGGCCGTTTCCAGAATGACGATGGTCTCGTT
>Ga0070671_100003898_pt1 | contig 11733 bp, 7 predicted proteins | sample KBSS73metaG_FD_65341 | JGI IMG/M metagenome (GOLD analysis project Ga0070671, IMG submission 65341) | Switchgrass rhizosphere microbial communities from Kellogg Biological Station, Michigan, USA - KBS S7-3 metaG | ecosystem: Host-associated > Plants > Roots > Rhizosphere > Soil ...
ACAGTCGCATCAGTTCTGATCTACATTCCCGCTTAAGAATCGCCGCCTCAAGCTATCTGAACAGCGCTCCTTTAATTTGGAGTTTTTTGCATGGCTCGCTGCGCGGCGTCGCGGATTTTGCAGATCCAGTACCTGCTCGCTGTGCCCAGTTGTTGGCCCAGGGTGAAGCCGACGTCGCTCTTATCCCTGTTATCGAGTATCAAGCAATACCTGATGTGTCGCTGGTACCGAGTGTTTGTGTGGGATCTAAAGAGGAGGTCCGCAGCGTCATCCTTATCTCAAGAGATCGAGAACTCAAAGATGTGCGAAGTGTGGCTTTAGATGAATCGTCTCGTACTTCGGTAGCGCTCGTCAAAATCATTTTTGCGGAATTTCTAAACGCCGAGCCAACCTGGTCTACTCAATCTCCGAATCTCGATCAGATGCTTGAGCAAAACCATGCGGCTCTGATGATTGGCGACCCGGCGATGGTTCTTCGTAGAGAAGGCCTGCGTGTTTGGGATCTCGCGAGGCTATGGCGAAGTTACACTGGTTTTGGGTTTGTATTTGCGATGTGGGCCGTGCGGAATGATGCTAGATCGAGAGCGCGGCAAATTAGTTTTGCGGACGCCCGTGATGAAGGGTTAAGCCATACGGAAGATATTGTTGAGCAGTACCATGAGACTCTTGGCATCGACCGAGAATCACTTCGTCAATATCTGGAGCAAAACATAAGTTTCACGATAGATGAGCCGCTCCGCTCCGGCTTAGATCTGTATTTCAAGCTCGCTCATAAACACGCTTTGCTGCGCGAGGTGAAGCCGTTGAAAACAGTTGAGCCATAGCTTAGTATTCGATTACGAATTATGACCAATCCGACGAACCTACAAGTAATCCTGGACCGAGTTGTTAACGGCGATCGCATGTCGGTAGAGGAATGCAGGACGTTACTTGAATCCCACGACATCGCGGCTATGGGCGCCGCTGCTGATCAGATTCGCGCGCGACGACATCCCGAAAATATCGTTACATACATCATCGATCGCAATGTGAATTACACGAACGTGTGTAATGTCGTCTGCACCTTTTGCGCTTTTTATCGACGGCCGGGTGCGCCAGACACGTACGTCAGAACTTTCGAAGAGATCTGTCAGAAAATCGATGAGACGATTGCGCTGGGCGGCACTGGCGTATTAATGCAGGGTGGGCTACATCCGGATTTTGGTATCGAGTGGTATGAAGACCTACTTCGATCGTTAAAAGAAAAGTATCCGACGTTTCAACTACACTGCTTCTCTCCACCTGAGATCCACAATATTCATCTGATCTCAAAACTAGATTACGAAACGATCATGTCGCGTTTGAAGGCGGCTGGCTTGTATAGCTTGCCAGGTGGCGGAGCTGAAATCCTGGACGACGAAGTCCGAAAGCGAGTCTCAACAAAATGCACAACGGATGAATGGCTCGACGTTATGCGCGCCGTTCATCGTGTCGGGTTGCGATCAACGGCAACGATGATGTTCGGCATCGGCGATAAGATTGAACATCGCGTTAGACATCTGCAGAGAATTCGCGATCTCCAGGACGAGACAGGTGGATTCACTGCTTTTATTCCGTGGACCTTCCAACGTGAAAACACAGCTTTAGGACGGAGAATCAAAGAAGAGCCTACGGGTGTCGACTACTTGAAAATGCTTGCTGTCTCTCGTCTATTTCTCGACAACATTGAGAATTTCCAATCGTCATGGCTAACACAGGGACTTCGCCTGGGCCAGGTCGCGTTGCGTTTTGGCGCGAACGATATGGGGTCGATCATGATTGAAGAAAATGTGGTGTCTGCGGCGGGCGCTCACAACCGTGCAGATGAAGAGATGCTACAGTTTCTCATTCGTGAAGCGGGCTTCATTCCACAACAACGAGACATTTTGTACAAGCATGTTCAGAGGGAAATGGTAACGGCTTAAGAGGATGGCGAAGCTGAACCAATTCCAAAGCACGAAGAACTAAACACAAAACCAACCACGCACTCCCTGTGTTACCTGGTAGCACTCCTTGACAACAACTTCTCATCACCGCGAAACGAATCCCGCACCAAGGCATTGAAGAGTTCCGGATGTTCCTGCTCGGGCAACATCCGACAGAAGTCAAACACTTCGAGCTCCACTCTCGGATTCAAATCCAACAACGCTCCCGCTTTCGCAACAGGAGTCGTTGAGTCCTGTTTACCCCAGACCAGGACTACGCGCTGCGTCAGTCGCGAAAACGCAAGGCGCATATCTAAGTTTAGGTAGCCCGAGAGAAAAGCAGCGATCGCATACTGTGCACCCGGCTGATGACTCGTTGCGTACAGCTGGGATACCAGACGAGGGGTCACTCGTCTAGAGTCGTAGAACAAAGTGCTTCGAGCGTAATCGCGTATGCTGCGTTCACTCGACATCACGTTGTAAAAGGATGTCCCCAAAACTGGCGACTGTAAGAGTCCGTAGAATGCTGCGCCTGCCATGCCTGGTCGAGTGTTAAGAGTGTCATATCCAGCCAGAGCATTCAGAATAATCGCGTTCACAAGCTCCGGATGTTCCTCAGCTACGCGTACTGCATATGCTGCAGCTAACGAACTGGCGATCACGTTTGCGGGCCCACCGGCTACTTCTCGAATAAAATCGGAAATTAACTCAATGTAGAGATCCGCTGAGTAGGGGGCTGCGGCCGGTTTGTCAGAGAAACCAAACCCCAGAAGGTCGAGCGCATAAACTCGAAAGTGTTGACCCAACACATCGAAGTTCTTACGCCACATGAAACTAGAAACGCCGGCACCAACACCGTGAATGAAAACAATGGGTATCCCGGATGCGACATTGCCGAGCTCCTTGTAAAAGATCCGCCCATGCTTCCAGGTGAAAAATTTGGCTTCGCCACCAAGCGCACTATCATCCGGATCTTGCGCGTTTCGTTGAATCGAAGCGTTTACAGCTGCCAGCGCGGCTACACCTGCCCCGCCTGCAAGTAATGTCTTCCAGATATTTCCTAACTTTCCCATGTTCGACCACCGATTCTAATATCCATTGTTACTGTAAAAACGCGGGGCGGCAACTGAGTGCCGCCCCGAAGAAATTCCCGGTAAACTTCCACGTCTAAACTAATGCGAAATCAAATTGCTCCTGGTGAATACCGTTATCACTCGTGATGTCGATTGGGCCGAGGTAGTCCTCAATTTCAACCAGAACATCTCGCTCCGAACTTCGCAGCGCTTTTGCTACCTCGGGATTGATGCGCAACGTAACCTGCGTGTGATCACTGTCTCCATTCAATCCTTTAGAGAGGCGTCGTGCTTCCTCTAATAACTCGTAACAGATTGTTTGGGGCGATTTGATCAGTCCTGCACCCTGGCAATACTGGCAGGGCGAACACAAAGTTCTTTCAAGTGACTGCTTCACGCGCTTACGCGTCATGATGACGAGTCCGAAGTCGTTGAATGAAAGTACTTTCGTAGGAGACTTATCATTGCGCAACGCGTCCTGCAGCGACTGCATAACTTTCTGCCGGTTGCGCCGTTCCTCCATATCGATTAGGTCGAGAACGATAATGCCACCGAGATCACGCAGTCGGATCTGACGAACGATCTCTTCCACAGCTTCGAGATTAGTTCGCGTAATTGTGTCTTCAAGACGTCCGCTGCCACGACCGACAAATTTTCCAGTGTTGACGTCTATCGCTACCAACGCTTCAGTCTGATTGATTACTAGATACCCTCCTGACTTCAACCACACTCGGGGTTTGATTGCTTTATCGATCTCAACCTGAACACCATACGCTTCGAGTATCGGCTGCTCGCGAGTGTACAACTTAACGCGCTTAACGAGACGGGGCTGGATTCGATTAATAAACTCCACAATCGTCTGATACTCGTCTTCTGAATCAACGCGAATTGCCTCAAAATCTTCCGCTAACTGATCGCGTAATAATCTTTGCACGAGATCGAGATCCTTATGCACCAACGTTGGTGCTTTCGACTTCTCAGCGCCACCTCGAATGTCCAACCAGGTTCGTACGAGGTACCGAACGTCTTCGCGAAGTTCCTTCTCGCTGATTCCAACGCCGGCAGTACGCACAATGAATCCGCCCGAAGGGATGTCTTCCTCGGCGCGAATGGTTTGGATCAGTTTACGCAGTCGATGGCGCTCGTTGTCTGATTCAATTTTTCTCGACACGCCGACGTGCTCGACAGTAGGCATGTAAACCAAAAAACGTCCGGGTAACGCGATATGCGAAGTGATTCTCGCGCCCTTCTTTGCGATCGGCTCTTTAGCAATCTGGACAAGAATTTCCTGACCTTCGCTTAGTAGATCCGTAATCGCCGGTTGGTGCCGATCGCGGCGTGACTGACCTCTATATCCACCACGATCGCGTGACCCACGTTGATCGCGTTCTCGGCCCTGCGGACGCTGTTGAGGTTCGCTTGGCTGCGGAACCGGCGCGGCAATCGTTTCTTCTATTGTTTCAACAATCGGAGTTGTCTCAACCTCTTTGTCTGCGCCATTCGCATCTGACTTCGATTCCTCACCAGCTACCGGCGCACCTTGTTTATCCTTACTCGGACGACGACGGCGTCTGCCTCCGCGTCGCGTCGCAAACTCACCACGCGAGCCAGTTTCAGTGATGCTAGCTTCACCGTCGGCATACGTTTCGTCATCTGTCGCCCTTTTTTTCGACGACTTTTTAGAGGATTTTTTCTTAGCAGCAGTTTTAGTCGTAGACGCCGGACGTGAACGCTTTTTCTTAGCTTGTTCATCGTCGCTGCCTGCAGCTTTCCGTCCTCGTTTCGCAGGTGCGGGCGCTTCCGTTTCTTCGTCGTCGCTTACTCGTTCAAAACTTCCGCTTCTTAGAACGTCGGTCGCGACGTCGTCAACGAAGCCAGCGAGGTGTGCTTCCTTTGGTAGACGGCCCGCGCGAACCAACGTCTGTTCACCATCACTGGCGTCGTCGTCAACACGTTCGAAAGTGTCGTCACCTAAACCGCCTGAGAGCAACGAGCCGACTTCCGCGTTTCGATAATCGTCTTCCATGTTGAATTCAACAGCATGGATTTGATCGAATAGTCTTTCCTGGAGACGCGCATCTTTAAACATCTCCCCATTCACCGCTGCTGATTCTTCCTCATCAACGATTCGTTCAATTGAAGGATCCCCTGCGACAAATGGCGTATCAGGGACCTCATAGACATCAGGCTGCTGTTGTGTAGAATTCGGTGTCTCATCAGATTTTTCCCAGCGAGAGCGTCTACGTCCGCGGCGGCCACGTCTGCGACTGCCTTCACTTTGTTCCGAGGTTTCGGCAACGGCCGAAACGCTTTCGTCCTGCAAGGGCTCAACGCGCTCCTGCGTGGCCTCGATGCGTTGCTCACGCTCGACGCGATTGATCGCTATCTCTTCTGCAGCTGCATGTTCTGCGTCCGGCGTTCCCTTCTTCGATTTATCTATCACGATCCGCTCAAATTCTTCTTCTTCGTCAAAGAAGTCTGAGACGTAAAGAAAGGCGTCGCGCTCAAGCCCGATGTCGACAAATGCCGACTGCATACCGGGCAGCACGCGCATAACGCGTCCTTTATAAATGTTGCCGACGATTCCCTGGTGTTGTTCTCCGCGTTCAATGTAGAACTCCGACACCTTGTCGTCCTCGATGATCGCGATCTTCTTCTCACGTCCGTTGACGCTTACTATTAATTGTTTAGCCATGCGAACTTATTTCTCCTCAAGCGCTGCGTATTGCGGACCTGTTTGAATCGACCAATGCACCAGCATTGGGACGTTTTCCATTTAAGAAAACAGGAACCAGACGCACGCTGTAATTTGTTGTAGTTGGATCGAGCCGCGCGACCTTCAAGCATTTAGCGAGGCGCGCTGCCGAATCTGAATCGGCGACACGTATAACCGTCTCGCCATGAATTGGGTTGGATGATTTAGCCTCGAAGTAGAATTGACGAGAACGGCAATTCGAAACGGGCGATTGGTGGGTAGTTTTGAATCTGCGCTCAGTGGTGAGCGGGATTCGCGGCGTGCATAGATAGATTTCATCTACGGCACGACACGGAGCTCTTTCTTTCAACAGAAAACCTGACTAGCCGCGGCACAAACAAGATTAGAAGTACTCAGCAACAGGGAGCGGGCCAACGCGAACGTAATAACTTTACGTTCTGCTAGCATGCTCTGAACCTGTACGCACCGAGCGTAACCTTCCAAAGATCCTTAAGCGCTTCTTCAAGACTCGATTGAAAATCAAGTCAAACGGCTGCTACCGAAGTTTCATTTGGACCGCCTAATGAAAGGCGATCATAGCCAAATATCGGACTCGCTCCTCGGCGAAGAATCTTCGCAGCTCCTACGCTGTCTTAGTCTTGTTTTGACTGAGTGGCTGATAAAAACCGGCCGGGCGAGCTGAGCGGAGTATAACCCAGAAAAAGTGATTTAGTGCAACCGATCTGGTGAGGCGGACCGCGTTTGCCTCAAAACTTTGCCAGCCACCATTGAAAACGGCACCCGACTCAGATACTTAGCGACTCTTGAATTTGGGCAAGCCTTCCACCAAATGATCGAAGGCTAACCAGAGGCTCCAACTGTGGTGGTAGAAGGCGAGCGGAAAGATCACAGCCAAGGTAAACAGCAACCACAGCACCTTGTCGTAATCAACTCCCAGGACCAGCAGCGCAAAGAAACACACAGCGAGAATTATCAGCTCCGTAGTGACCACGTTCGCCAATATCGCACCGACAAAGAAGCCATCCTCCCGCTTGAACAGTGCACTGCAAGAACGGCAGTGATGGCGAATGTGGAATGGACGTTCAACTAACGACTCCAGGCCACAAACAGGACACTCGAGCTTTAGACCGCGAGTCAAAATCGTTTGAAGAGATTTTGTCATTTCGGGTCGACCTGTTGAATTGGAGAAGGGTACGCCAATCCGGTTGTAGGGCACAGCATTACCAAACAATACAACAATGCTGTCTTTAACGGTAATTCCTGGCCGCTGTCGTCTATCGCAACACCATTTGGTATGAAATGGTGCACTCGATCAAGTCAAAATCGCCTTATTTTCCGAGGTTTTTAAACGGCACAATGCTTGCCAACTGGAAGGGCAGGTGAAGGAGGCTTATACACAAATGAAAATGATCGACTTCAAAAACAAAATTGCAGGTACCTTGTTCGCGACAGCATTGTTGTTTGGGATCGGTCTCGCTGGGAACTTAACTGTGCAAGCACAGTATCCACAGTATCCTGATGATCGCGATTACCGACGCGATAGGGATTATCAAAATCAGCGACGACGCAACGACGACTGGCGATATCGCCGTGGTCAAAACGACAACTATCCGAACTACGGTGGTAGCTATAATCTTCGACAGACTGCGTTGAACGCAGGCTACAACGAAGGTATGAGAGCTGGACGAAGCGATCGTGATCATCGACGAGCGTTCGAGTTTCGCGATGAGAGCGCTTACAGAAATGCTTCGAAGGACTACAACTCACGCATGGGCGATCGAGGATTGTATGCCCAATATTTCCGACAGGCGTTTCAAACGGGATATTCTGACGGATATCGCGGTTACTAACGGTTCGCTGTAACCAGTTTGACGTAACCAAAGAAGATGGCGGAAGAGCTAAGTTCCTTCCGCCATTTTTATTTTCAGTGCTTTGTTTTTTCGTCTTCCGATTTCAATTTCACCAGCGATTCTTTTGCAGACGCATTCGCGGGATCAAGATCTAGCGCTCGTTTATAGTTTTTGACCGCCTCAACTTTGTCGCCATTCGCAAGATACGCATCAGCCAAACTGTCGAAGGAATTGGAAGACTGGGGATACGCGATGGTGTTCAGTTTAAAAACTTCAATTGCCTCGCTCAGTCGTTCTTTTCGTAGCAGATCGTAACCAAGACGATTCACCTGCGCTTCACCATTCGCATATCTATTAACCGGAGCGGCGCGCCACTGTTTGAAGATCTCCGCAGCTCGTGCCCAATCATTCACATTTATAGGTTGCGTTAGCAACTCACTCAAAGATTTCGCCGGCACATACGAAAGCGCGAGCTTCAACGCCGGATCTATGTTGTCGCGATAGTCCGCGAACGTAAGATCAGCGGCGAGCTCAGGTGCTTTCCACTGCCGTTGATCTCTCTCATCTTCCTGCCACCAAAGTGTCGATACCCGAACAGTTATTCCACTATTTGGCAGAATGATGCGCCGCGAATCGCCGTACGAATTCCGCTTACCACCTGTCGGTTCACCTACAAAGATTGCGTCCGTGTAGTCCTCCAGGTTGTTTACTAAAAACTGCGCTGCTGACCAAGTGCTGCGACCAACAATTACAAATAGCTTTCCCTTCTGATCAATCTTCGATGCCTTTATCAACGCACGAAGAATGGGTCGATTAAATTCTCCATTCCCTCCTCGATTGAGGCGAAGGTCCAGGACCAAACGATCGACCGAGTTTGATTCGATGAAACCTAACAGGCGTTTGGAAAAAGATTCTATCGACTCGTCGTCCTTGTTGCCGATTTGATTTATCTGGACGTACACAGCACGCGAGTCGGATAAGTATTCAAACCAGAATTTGTTTTGCGGATCTTTCAACCACAGGGCTGGCTTAGTCGAGTCGCGTGCATCCATCCATCCAGACGGTGACAGCCAACTGAGATCTGTGTCGGCCGGCAAAAGCGGAACGTTGCCGGCTGGTGCCAGTTTGACGGTTTTCCTTTCACCATTTTTCTCGATAACAAAGGCTGCTTCGTTCAGATTGCTTGTGATCCCAATGGCGTGAAGTATCTCGGGCATCGTCATCAACAAAGGCGCGAAGAACTTCGCGTCCATTTCGTTATCGCGGCCGATGAGCTGCTTAACAGCTTCATAAGCAGTCGCAACTGGAGCATTTCCTATTTGAACAACTGAAGCTCCGATTAGGTCGGCGTGTTCTTTAGTAGCTGAACGAACGAACAATCCGTCGTCGAAGTAATACAGCTTAATTGGTAAGGTGTGAAACCCGATCTTCGCATCTCTCGTTGGTGCAATGTTCGTGTGTCCATCACCAACCATCGCGACAATCCGGGCCATCTCGACAATGATTTGATGACGGGCAAGGCTGGGAATACGACGATCGAGATCGGCGATGGCAGCGTTGAATTGTTCACGGCTCATCGAATGAAAAAGGTTCTTGTGATACTGCGGCATCGCGTCGGCCATGAAACGCAAATCCAGACGCCACTTTTCGGCTTCAACCTTATCGACAGTCGTCTGGGCGACCCCCGTAATAATTCCCGTCAGCAGGATCAGGAACGATACAAGCAACAAGCATGGCTTGTGCATTTAGAATTTCTCCGCGTGTTAGTGAAGTTTTAGAATTCGTCCGGAGTGTAAACCCCGCGGTGAGCTTTTCTGTGGGAGAAATTTTCAGTCAGACAGTCGTGGGATTTAACTAATCGTCATCTTCGGTTGGGTTGTGATTGGCGGAGATCCGCCTCAATCGTTCTTCTCTGCTCAGCTTTCGTTCGTTGTAACCACGCTCATCGTACGGTTCGAGTTTCTCGAGCCACATGTCTTCAAGAAAATTCAATTCTCGACGAGCGTCGAAACCTGGAGCATTGGAGGGTTCCATCTGATCGAGGACCTCAAACTCGAACTTGTCCGCGCCCAACTCATTCCAATCTTTTTGCAACTTTTTGTTCGGGTGTCCGCCCGCTGTAAGTTGAAACTTCTGGCGATTGAGCATGCCTTGAATATCCATACCACCTATCAAAAAGACTTTGTCGTTGGTCGTATTTCTAATGAGAACTATGCCGAAAGATCGCTGCGTTAGTTTGTAATCTTTTTTTAGTTGACGGTTATCGCTGTTCATTTGAGTGCTCGCGTGTTGGCTATTTCAAGTAATGTTCGAACCAGGCGATTGTTCGCTCCAACGCATCGACACGATGCTTGGGCTCACGCAGACCATGGCCTTCACGTGGATATCGCACAAGCACTGAGTCGACATTTCGCCGCTTCAAACCCATGTACATTTCTTCAGCTTGCGTGATATGCACGTCGTTGTCGTTTTCACCGTGGATAAACATTGTCGGTGTTTGCACCTGCCGGATGTATCGCAGCGGCGACCATTGCCACAGCAGATCGTAGTTATCCCACGGATAACCGCTGAACTCCGCATGGACCAAGTCCTGGTACAACGACGTTGAGTAGAAACTTATGAGATTGCTAACGCTTGCCACGGCCACTGCCGCTCTGAAACGGGGTGTTTGAGTGATCACCCAGTTCGTCATAAAACCACCGTAGCTGCCGCCGGTCACTCCCAAACGATTTCCATCAATCCATGAAAAGCGCTTGAGAGCTTCATCCACACCAAGCATTAAATCTTTGTAATCACCGCCACCCCATTCGTTGATAGTTCCGTCTGAAAACTTCTGTCCGTACCCGCTGGACCCACGTGGGTTCAAATAAAGAACACCAAGGTTTCTACTTGCATAAACCTGAAAGTTTGCATTGAAGGACCAGCCATAACTTCCGTGAGGTCCGCCATGAATGTTTAGAAGCACAGGGCATTTTCGATCTTCCCGACAACCGGGTGGACGCATGATCCAGCCCTGAATAGACGTGCCATCAAAACTTGAAAACGTAAAAACCTCGGGAACAACAAAACGGACAGATCTAACAAACGCATCGTTATGAGAGCTTAGCCTCCGCAGAGGAACTTCGCTCCCATAACTGGCCCATAACTCCGCCGGTCGAATCGCGTTTCCCAGCGTAAATACCATCTGGGGTGGGTCTGTTCCAAGCCGACTTCTAGTACTGACACTGAACCCGGTGATTTGGAAGGGTTGAGCGTGACTGACTGCTGAATTCGAATCAACTGTAAACTTCGAATCCTCAATATCGAACACTCCGCCGAGTTCACCCTCAAGCGCAAACAGCGAAAAGCGACTTACCCGGTTTCCGTCAATGCCGACCCGATAAATGGTTGAGTACCCATTGTCGCTGGCCAGAAATAAAATCGAGCGGCTGTCTGGTGCCCACTGAGGACCTCGTACCCGCCGATCTTGATCTGTTCCGAGTTCACGACCGGCTCCTCCTGACGCAGGAATCATCCAAAGATGAGTGTCTTCAGCAACGCTATCAATCGTAGTCAGTTCACGTTTCGTTGCCGTGTAGGCAATCCATTTTCCATCAGGCGACCATGTTGGATCGTATTCGCACCCTTTTGTATTCGTAATCTGCCGAACCTGTGCGCCAGTGTCGACGGCAAAGATATCCGAGTTGTTGTTTGCGTCGGGATCGTCTTCATGATTCGAGAGAAAAACAATTTCATCTCCTCGTGGACTGAAGCTGACGGCATGATCGTAAAACACGCCTGAGGTGAGTTGGCGCGGCTCTTGTCTATCTATGTCGACAATCCACACGTGCGTTCGTTTGTTGTCTGACAACGAAGTGCGAGACTTATATTGAATTCGATCGATAACATGTGGATCGTCTGTACGTTTTGCCGCGGGACTTTCTGGCATTTCGGGTGTTGCCGAGATAAAGGCGATGCGCTTTGAATCCGGAGCCCATGAAAACGATTCCCCGGCATATGTAATAAAGAAATTACTTGATTGAATTCCCGTAATGAACCGTGGTTCGCGTCGATCAAGCTTCACTGTCCACAAACCCTGCTGTTCGTCATGATTAGAAATGAAAGCAATGTTTGAACTATCAGGTGACCAGCGTGCAGTCGAAGCATTCCAA
>Ga0070671_100003899_pt1 | contig 11732 bp, 9 predicted proteins | sample KBSS73metaG_FD_65341 | JGI IMG/M metagenome (GOLD analysis project Ga0070671, IMG submission 65341) | Switchgrass rhizosphere microbial communities from Kellogg Biological Station, Michigan, USA - KBS S7-3 metaG | ecosystem: Host-associated > Plants > Roots > Rhizosphere > Soil ...
TGGTCGGGGCGACTGGATTTGAACCAGCGACCCCTCGGTCCCGAACCGAGTGCTCTACCAGGCTGAGCCACGCCCCGACAACCTGTTAAGCGTATCAGATCGATGGCGCATCGAACACGGTCACGATGAACGCTGCCTGCCAGGATAAAAATGTCGGCTTCTAGTTGGCGGTGACTGCCAACGGCACTCGGACGCGAATGCTCGTTCCACCGCGCGGCTTCGAGTCAATTGAAATGGTGCCGTGTATCAGGCGAACACGTTCCCGCATGCTGCTTAACCCCAGCCCCCCGGACCTCATCGCACTCTCGAGATCGAACCCCGCCCCTTGATCTGAGACTTGGAGGTTGAGCTCGTTTGTCGAGCAGGCCAACCGCACGTCAAAGTGGCGCACGTGACTGTGCTTGGCGGCGTTGTGCAACGCTTCCTGCAATACCCGGAGCAGGCACAACGAAACGTCCTGTGCTGGAGCGCCATTGATTTTGCCAGCTTCGAAGTGAATGTCGACTTTCTGGCCCGCCGCGAAGTCCCGACAGAAACCGCGCATCGCGGCTGCAATACCGATGATTTCAAGGCTCGGCGAGTACAACTGTTGCGACAGTGAGTGCACCCCGCTCGAAATATCGACGATCCGCTGCCGAATCGAGGCGAGGCACTGGGTCGCATCGCTCACTGAGGCGCCAAGTTTCCCCTGCAGATCGTCGAGTTCCACGGTCAACATGGCCAGCCGCTGACCGATGTCGTCGTGTAGTTCTCTGCCGATCCGGGTGCGTTCCTGTTCCTGCGACTCCACGAGTCTCCGACTCGTGTCGCGCAACGCGGCTTGCATCTGTTTGTGGGCACTGATGTCCACGGCAAATATCAGAATCCCGCCCTGAACCCCCTCGTCGGTCTTCCACGGCCGAATCTCCCACTGCACCCACACGGTACCATGCGGCCGCTCCCAGGGGTCTTCGCCAGCGCGCACTGTTTCTCCAGACAAGGCACGACGATGAATTTCCTTCCACCGCTCAGGAATGTCTGGAAACACCTCGTAGTGAGAACGGCCGATGATCGCGGACCCATCAACTCCGAAATCCGCACACCAACGGTCGCTGACCTGAAGGTAGCGCATTTGGCGATCGAGCATCGCGACGCCGGCGGGCACATTCTTCAGGAAGATCTGCAGAATTCCTCGCGCGCCTGAAGCCGCGCTTGGCTCTCGCTGGCGGCCGTTTCTTCGGCTCGCCTGCGTTCACCGCCATCCGGTCCGATTTGTTTTGCAGACAGGCGCCGTCTAAGATGCCCGCCGTGCGCCGGGAGGTCGTTCTCGCGGTAACGCATTCTCGATGACTAACGAAGAAACAGGCGGCCGTTCACCAAGGTGAGATACTCGCGGATCCACGTTGGCCCGACCGCTGCGCCGAAGGTACTGCCGCGGCAATGGTGGCGGCAATAGGCCGTGGCGCGATTTCGTGAAAGCGCCTAAGGCGATTGCACTATTTCGGGTGCTTCATGAAGGCAGGCGAGGAGACGTCGAGCGGCAGTTCTTCCAGGTAGGCCAACGCGGCGTGCGCCGTCATGTCCGGCTGCAGGGGCGTAATCGAGATATAGCCATCGCGCACCGCCTGGTAATCGGAGCGGTCGTGCGGCTCCCACTCGTTCTCCCCTTCTTCAATCCAGTAGTACGGTCGCTTGCGCGGATCGATTCGCTCGTCCACCACCGTGATGTGGTTCCGCTTGGCCTGGACGGTGACACGAAACCCTTTGTTCAGGCCGTACGGCACGTTGATGTTCAGGAAGATGAATTTCGGCATGCCACGCTCGAGGGCCAGCTCGGCGACGGTTGCCGCGGCGCGGGCCGACGGACCGAACTCGAATTCGTTGCGGCGATGAAAGTTCTGGGTCGAGACGGCGATGGCGGGTATTCCAAGCAGCGCGCCTTCGAGCGCACCGGACACCGTTCCCGAATACGTCACATCGTCGCCAAGATTCCATCCCTTGTTGATCCCGGAGACGATCAGATCGGGCTTCTGCTTGATGACGTGCGAAATCGCAAGGTTGACGCAGTCGGTCGGCGTTCCGTCGATGCCGAACGTGTTCGTGCCGATTGTCTCGATGCGCAGCGGGCGACGCAGCGTGAGCGCGTGGCCGATGGCGCTCGCCTCCTGCATCGGCGCGACGATCGTCACGTGCCCGAGGTGCGCAAGCGCGGCCGCGAGTTCTTTGATGCCTTCCGAATGAACGCCGTCGTCGTTGGTAACCAGGATTTCACGCATCGGAACCTTTGATTGTATCGGTGGGAATCAGCAGCAGCAACACGGCGGCGACGCCTGCAAGCGCTGCGCCCGTCATGAATGCGACGGACGCGCCGAAGTGTTCGTATAGTTCGCCAAACAGAATGCTCGCAATAAGCGCGCCGATTCCCGTCACCGCGTTGTACCAGCCAAATGCCGCACCGCGACGTCCCGGCGGCGTCAAATCGGCGACGAGCGCCTTCTCTGCTCCCTCGGCGAAGGCAAAATAAACGCCGTAGAACAGAAACCATGCGATGAACGCCGCCGCACCCGTCGACAGCGCAAATCCGAAATAGACGAGGGCATAGATCATCCATCCCGCGATGATCAGCTGTTTACGCCCGAAGCGATCGGACAGTCCTCCGCCCCACGTCGAGAGAGACGCTTTGACGACGTGGATCGCGGACCAGAGAAGCGGAACGTAGGTCGCTCCGCCGAGCGCGTCCCCGAGGCGCAACAACAGGAACGCATCCGCCGAATTCCCGAGACCAAACACAAGCAGCACACCAAGCAGCGCGATGACGCGGGCGGGCAACCGATTGGTGGTGGTTCGAGGTTCGGTGGTTCGGAGTTCGTCGGTTCGCGCGCGCCCCGATTCGACGGCCGCACCTTCGTCGACGAAAAACAACAGCGCGACCGCAATGGCGCCGGGAATCGCGGTCAACGCGAACAGCAATCGGTAGCGCTCCGGTGCGAAGAACAGAATGACAGTGGCAAGAAGCGGACCGACGATCGCGCCGGTGTGATCCATGGCCTGATGAAACCCGAAGATTCGGCCGCGGGTCGTCGGCGTCGCGAAGCGCGCGAGCAGCACGTCGCGCGGGGCACCGCGGATGCCTTTGCCAACACGATCGAGCGCGCGGATGAGCAGCACCTGTGGCCACGTCCTCGTGATGGCAATGAACGGGCGCGCCAGCGACGACAGTGCGTAGCCGGCGATCACGATGGGACGTCTGCGGCTCACCCGATCCGACCAGTACCCGGAAATGACCTTCAGAAGGCTGTTCACGCCTTCCGCAACCCCCTCGATGATGCCAAGCGACACCGCGCTCGCACCGAGCACGCGGGAGAGATAGACCGGCAGCAGCGGGTAAATCATTTCCGTCGCGGCGTCGGTAAACAGACTCGTGAACCCGAGGAACCAGACCGGCCGGGGAATACGTGGCTTTTCCGAAGGAGGCTGCCCGGGCTTGCCCCGAGCGAGCGCAGCGAGTCGAGGGGTCATGGTTGGCATTGTGTCATCGAGGCCGTACGATGACATTACAGGTGGCCACTACTCTTCAGGATGTGCTGTCGGCCCGCACACGCGAGGCCGCGCCGGAGCTGGTCGATCCGGTTCCCCAGGTTGACACGCACTCCGCAACGACGTCGAAGAACACCGTCCGTTGCCACGCGTGCGGTCATCAATGCCGCATTCCTGAGGGCGCCGTGGGCGTGTGCAAGGTCCGGTTCAACAAAGCGGGCCGGTTGCATGTTCCGTGGGGTTACGTCGGCGGCGTGCAGTGCGATCCCGTCGAGAAGAAGCCATTCTTCCACGTGTACCCCGGAGCGCTCGCCTACAGCTTCGGGATGCTTGGCTGCGATCTGCACTGCAGCTACTGTCAGAACTGGGTCACATCGCAAGCGCTTCGCGACCCGCACGCTGGCGCGCCACCGCAGGACACGACGCCAGCATCGCTCGTGCAGGACGCACTGCGTCAGGGCGCGAAGCTCGTGGTCTCCACCTACAACGAGCCGCTCATCACGGTGGAATGGGCGGTGGCCATCTTCCGCGACGCGCGAGCCCAGGGGCTCCGCACCGCGTTCGTCTCCAACGGAAATGGGACGCCGCGCGTGCTCGAATATCTTCGACCGCACCTTGACGCGTACAAAGTCGATCTCAAAAGCTTTGACGATCGGCGTTATCGCGAGCTGGGTGGCCGACTGCAGCCGATTCTCGATACCGTCAGGTGGCTTCACCAGGCTGACGTCTGGGTGGAAATCGTCACGCTGCTCGTGCCCGGTTTCAACGACAGCGACGCCGAGTTGACAGCGTTAACGGAGTTCGTCGCCAGCGTGTCGCCTGACATCCCGTGGCACGTAACGGCGTTCCATCAGGACTACCGGATGACCGACCCGGCGAACACGACGCCGGCGATGCTGGTTCGTGCCGCGGAGATCGCGCGGCGCGCGGGCCTTCGCTACATCTACGCTGGGAACGCTCCGGGACGTGTCGGAGCCCTCGAGCACACGAACTGCGCATCCTGTGGTGAGCGAGTAATCAGCCGGTACGGGTACTTCATCCAGGACTATCGCCTGCAGAACGATGGCAGTTGTCCCCGGTGCCGCACCCGATTGCCTGGCATCTGGAGCGACCGTTTCGAGGGACAACGCACGGCATTTCCCTTTGTCCCGCACGATCGCACGCGTCTGTCAGTCATCTGATGCGGTTGCAACGCGCCGTGAGAAAATCAGACGCGATTCTTTTGCTGTGACTCAGGACCTCTACGGCCGCCCGCTGCGAAACCTTCGCGTTTCGGTGACCGACCGGTGCAACCTGCGCTGCGCGTATTGCATGCCGGAGCAGGACTACGTCTGGTTGCCGCGGGGAGATGTCTTGCAGTTCGAGGAGATCGATGCGCTGATCGACGTGTTCCTCGCCGAAGGCGTCGATAAGGTACGTCTGACTGGCGGCGAGCCGCTCCTGCGCCGCGACCTGCCGGTGCTCGTGCGGCAGCTCGCGAAACGCCCGCAAATCCGCGACCTGGCGATGACCACCAATGGAGTCCTGCTCGCAGATTCTGCGGCGGCCCTGCGCGAGGCTGGATTGCACCGGCTCACCGTCAGCCTCGACACACTGCGGCACGATCGATTCGCGGCGCTCGCCCGTTTCGACGAGCTCGATCGTGTCAAAAGCGGCATCGCGGCGGCCGTGTCTGTCTTCGGCGAGTTGAAAATCGATTCGGTCGTCATTCGCGGCGTGAATGACGACGAGCTGATCGATCTGCTCGAATTCGGTCGCGATCACAACGCCGAGGTGCGCTTCATCGAATACATGGACGTCGGCGGCGCCACGCAATGGTCGATGGATCGCGTGGTCTCGAAAGCAGAGATCTTAGAGAGGCTCGGGCAGCACTATGGACCAGCGGTGCCGCTGCACGAGGAGTCGTCGGCTCCCGCACGCCGCTACCGTCTTCCCGACGGTACCGTGTTCGGAATCATTGCGTCCACCACCGCGCCGTTCTGCGCTGATTGCGACCGCAGCCGCCTCACGGCTGACGGAATGTGGTACTTGTGCCTGTACGGGGCGGAGGGCGTCGATTTGCGCGGTGCGCTCCGGTCAGGCGCCACACCCGAGGCCCTCGGCGCGACCATCAGGGCCTCATGGGAACGAAGGCGGGACCGAGGAGCCGAGGAGCGTCTCGCAAGCGGCGCGCGGACGACGTTGATTCCGCTCGACCGCCTGCGGCGCGATCCTCACCTGGAGATGCACACCAGAGGGGGCTAGTTCACTTGCGATTTGTGATTCGTGATTTGCGATTTCTGTATCTCGGGTTCGCTGCAAATCACAAATCGCAAATCACCAATCACAAATCAGACCCGATCACTGCACGCAGCTTCCGCAGCAGTTCTTCAGGCGTAAACGGCTTCTGTAGAAATGTGGCGCTGTCTTCCAGCAGCCCGTTACGGACGATCGCATTGTCCGTATAGCCCGACATGAACAGGACGCGGAGATCTGCGCGCGTGCTTCTCAACTGTTTCGCCAGGGCGATCCCGTTGAAACCGGGCATCACGACGTCGGTGAGCAGCACATCGATGCGCGTCGTGCGCGCCGCGATCTCCGCGCCCTGATCGCCATCCGCGGCCTCGATAACGACGTAGCCGGCACGTGTCATGACCTCGCGAGCAAGCCGGCGGATTACTGGCGCATCCTCCACGAGCAGCACCGTTTCCGTTCCCTTCGACCATTGGCCGGGAGCCGGTTCGCGGTGGCCTGCCACGACGCCATCACCTTCGTCGAGCGGCAGGTACATCTTGAACGTGGCGCCCATCCCCTCTTCGCTATAGACCCAGATGTTGCCGCCGCTCTGTTTGACGATGCCGTAGACGGTGGCCAGGCCAAGGCCAGTTCCCTTGCCTGGTTCCTTCGTGGTGAAGAACGGTTCGAAGATGCGCGCCTGCAGTTCTTGCGACATGCCGATGCCCGTGTCGGTCACGGACAACCGCGCGTACCTTCCGGCCCGTACGCCCACATGGGCCGCGCAGTAGTCGTCGTGCAGGGTGACCGAACTGGTTTCGATCGTCACACGCCCGCCGTCCGGCATCGCATCCCGCGCGTTGACGACCAGATTCGCGAGCGCCGACTCGAGCTGGCTCAAGTCGGCTCGAATGGGCGGCAGATCGAGCTCGCAGAAGATCTGCAGGTCGATGTGCTCACCGATCAACTGCCGCAGCATCGCTGCGAGCGAGTGCACGGTTTCGTTGAGGTCGACCCGTGTCGGATGCAATACCTGACGACGGCCGAATGCAAGGAGCTGCCTCGTCAGCTCGGAGGCACGAGTGGCGGCCGCGAGAATTTCGGACGTGTTCCATGATGCTTCCTCGTTGCCGCGTACCTGCTCGGCGACGAGCGTTCCGAACCCGACAATGGCCGTGAGGATGTTGTTGAAATCGTGGGCGATGCCGCCGGCGAGCTGACCGACGGTCTCCATCTTCTGCACCTGGTAGAACTGCCGTTCCAGGCGTTCGCGATCCGCGAGAACGGCGGCCAGCTGCGCTTCGCTTTCCCGCAGCGCCTCAGCGACGCGGCGCTCCGCCTCGGAAGCGGATATCGATCGCTCGGCAGATCCGCCCTGCTCGACGAGGTACGAACGCCCGGTGTGGTGTGTGAGCAGCGATTCCACCAACGCCCGCGTGTCGTCATCCGCACCGATCAGTCGTAACCGGATGGGTCCGGCCGTGGTCTGCGCCATCCGAGGTCAGTGGGCGGAACCTGTCCGGATTCCGATGATATTGAGGAACGTATCGACGTGCGCTGGCAGGAACTTCCCGGTCCCGGCATCCTCGAGGAGATGACGCGCCGCTTCTTCAGGCGACAACGCGCGACGGTACGGCCTGTGTGACGTCAGCGCGTCGTAGACGTCGGCGATGCCGACGATCTGCGCGAGGAGCGGCACCTCATCGCCGCGCAGGCCAAGCGGGTAACCACTGCCATCGAGCCGCTCGTGATGGAAGCGTACGATCGGACGCACGGCCCTCAGCGACTGCAACGGAGCGCACAGCGAGTCGCCGATGTCCGGGTGGCGCTTCATCAGCTCGAACTCCTCGATATTCAGCGCCCCCTGTTTGAGGAGCACCGCATCAGGGACTCCGACCTTCCCGACGTCGTGCAGAAAGCCGCCACGGTTGAGTGCCTGGAGATCGTCATCGCCGAGACCGAGCGCCCTTCCGAGCGCAACCGCATGACGCGCGAGCCGCTCGCAATGACCGTTCGTCGTCGGATCGCGTGCCTCGATCGTGAGGGCGAGCGTCATGAACGCCGCCTCGGCGGAGTCGAGCGCATCCAACAGATGCTTCATTCGCGTCAGCGAGCCGACACGAGCGCGCAGTTCCAGCGGGTGAACGGGCTTCGACAGGAATTCATCCGCTCCCGCTTCAATTCCCTTGATCCTGTCGTGGAGATCACTCAGGCCGGTGACGAGCACCACCGGCGTGAAGCGGGTTGCTGGATCCGACTTCAACCGCCGGCACACTTCGAGGCCGTCGAGCTGCGGCATGGTGATGTCGAGCAGCACCACATCCGGATGATTCTCGTGAACCGCGGCAAGCGCTGCTTCCCCATCGCCCACGTCGATCACTTCGTGGCCGTCGGTGGCCAGCAGTTTTCGAAACAGAACACGAATGCTTTCCGTGTCGTCCGCAACAAGCACACGGCTTCGCCGTGGCACCGGGCTGTGGGAGGCGATCTCGATCAACAGGCTTCCTTTTGCACCTACGACGGGCGGCCGGCGGGACGCACGGCCATCGGAATGCGGTGATGCAACCCGTGGCGCTCCAGCTGACGGTAGAACGCCCGCCGGCTGATGCCGAGCAAGCGGGCTGCCACGGCCTTGTTGCCGCGCACCTGCTGCAGGGTCTTGATAATGTGCTCGCGTTCGACCTCCACGAGCGGCACTGGACTCGCATCGACCCTCGTGGCAGTGGCGGCGAGACCTGCGGCGATCGCGGCCGCTGGCACGCGTTGCTCCTGCATGCTGCCCGCAAGATCGGCTTCGCTGACGAAGTCGCCGTCCGCCAGGATGCAGGCGCGCTCGATCACGTTCCGAAGCTGCCGGACGTTTCCATCCCACCTGCCGCCCGAAAGCAGACGCTCCGCGCCCGGCGTAAGTCCCACAAGTGGCTTGCTGAAGCGCTGCGAGAAGGCGCGCACGAACGCCGCAGTCAGGTATGGAATGTCTTCGCGACGTTCGCTGAGCTTCGGCAGCCGGATTTCGACGATGTTCAGGCGGTAGTAAAGATCGTTGCGGAACCGACCCGCGGTAACTTCGGTGAGAAGGTCGCGATTCGTTGCGGCGATGAGGCGAACGTCGACCTTTCGCGGCTCCAGCGAACCGACGCGCTGGACTTCGCCTTCCTCGAGGACGCGCAGCAGCTTTGCCTGAACCGGCAGCGGCAGCTCGCCGATTTCGTCGAGGAAGAGCGTGCCTCCGTCCGCGGTTTCGAAGAGGCCCGCCTTATGTTCCGTCGCGCCGGTGAATGCGCCGCGAACATGGCCGAACAGTTCGCTCTCGAACAGCGTTTCCACCACCGCGGAACAGTTCACGGTCACGAAGCGCTTTGTGCTGCGCGGCCCGAGTTTGTGCAGGGCACGCGCCACGAGTTCCTTCCCCGTCCCGGTATCGCCCGTCACGAGCACGGTGCGGACGTGTGGCGCCAGTCGGCGAATGAGGCCGAACACCTCCTGCATCGCCGGCCCGCGGCCGACCATTCCGCAGAACTCCAGCCGCTGCGCAAGGTCGCCCTCCATCGTCAGCACTTCGCGTCGTTGTGCCGCTTCCTCACGAATCGTGGCGAGCAGCTGGCGGAGACGCTGCAGGTCGAATGGCTTGGTGAGGTAATCCAGTGCTCCGAGCTTGACGGCTTCCACCGCGCTGTCGATGGTGCCGAAGCCCGTCATCAGCACGACTTTGCATTTCGGGCTGATGTCGCGGATGGCCCGCAGAACGTCGAGGCCCGTCACTCCCGGCATCCGTAGATCGAGCAGCACGAGATCGACCGGCCGAAGGCGAAGCTGCTTCATCGCGTCGTCGCCGCTGACTGTGGTGGCGACGTCGAAGCCTTCGGCCAACGCGATTGTGCCGATCAGCGTGAGGATTGCACGGTCATCGTCGACCACCAGAAGCCGCGGACGTTGATTCTGCATGTGTGAGCACATTGCCCGGCAGGCGCACGCGGCATCCGGGCACGCACGGTCCTGGAATTCCGACCGGACCGAAACCGCCCGCCAGGCGCACGCCTGGAGCACCGTCGCCTAACCGCAACTATCGTCAGGACTTCGGTCAGTCTTTAGTTGTTGTAGGACGAAAATCGACAGCGGGCAGGTCGTACCCCTGTGCGCAGACGCGACAGTCGGATGTGCGCACTGGATGCACGCTGTGACGCACCGCTGCACGCCGGCGCACACCTTCGCACGACTCCCGAGAGGCCTGGAACCACTACCGCAGAGCCGGACCGTGCCGTCGCAACCAGTCGCGAGCTGACAGGTAATCGGGAAAAGCGTCGGCGACCAGACGCCAGTACGCGGGCGAGTGGTCCATCCGACGCAGATGCATCAGTTCGTGAATCAGGACGTAGTCCCGTACGAACGCCGGCATGAGGACCAGCCGCCAGTTCAGACAAATGTGACCATCCCGCCCGCACGACCCCCAGCGCGATCGCTGGTTGCGAACGGTGACACGCGTGACCTCCAAGCCGTGCCGTGCCGCCAAGTACAGCAGCCGCTTCGGCAGATCGTCGCGCGCCTGCTGTTGCAGTGCGCGGTCGTTATGCATCTCACGCAACCGGACCCGCGCGCTGTCCCGTTGCTTCGCGATCCATTCCGTATTCCGCTGCACGAATGCCTCGGCCTCGCGTCGTGATCCGCCGCGCGGGATCGTGACTCGCAGCCGACCATCGTGTTCGACGCGCAATACGTAGCGGCGCGCTCTCTTGTGTCTGATGAAGTAGATGGATGCGGTAGGTGCTATAGGTGCGAGAGGTGCAATCGGTGCTGAACTGTCTTGGGAGCCGAACGGCAACGCCAACTGCATCGATGGGAGAATAACCCAACCGTGACGGAAGTCCTTCGAGTCGATCCCGAAAATCCTGATGCGGAGTCGATTGCGCGCGCCGCAGACTGCCTCCATGCGGGCGGACTGGTGGCGTTTCCAACGGAAACGGTCTACGGGCTCGGCGCGCACGCGCTCGATCCACGCGCCGTCCAACGCATCTTCGCCGCGAAGGAGCGGCCACCGAACGATCCGCTGATCATCCACGTCGCCTCGGTGGACGATGTCGCGCCGCTCGTGGCCGAGTTCCCACAGGCCGCACGCGCGCTCGCGAACCGATTCTGGCCAGGGCCGTTGACGATGGTGCTGCGACGATCGGAGCGGGTACCTGCGGAAGTGACCGCCGGGCTCGAGACGGTCGCGATCCGCGTCCCCTCTCATCCGGTCGCGCGGTCGTTGCTCCAACACGCGCGCATTCCGGTCGCTGCGCCGAGCGCCAACCGCTTCTCACGCCCGAGTCCGACGCGCGCCGCCCACGTTCTTGCGGATCTCGACGGGCGGATCGACATCATTCTCGACGGAGGACCTACAACGGTCGGTCTCGAATCGACAGTCGTGGACCTCGCTCATCGACCGTCCACCGTCCTCCGGCCCGGAGCGATTGACGCCGCCGCGCTCGATGCTGTCGTGTCCGACATGTTAATCGTGTCAGGTGCAGTCGAGCGCGCGACGGAAGGCATGCCGTCCCCGGGGATGCTCGCGAAGCATTACGCACCGTCCACACCGCTGAAGCTGTTCGAGGGCGAACCCGCCGTCGCGCTCGACGAGTTGTTACGACACGCCCGCCGCCATCTCGATCAGGGACAGTCCGTCGTGGTCCTCGCCTTTTCCGGCGATCTCGAATCGTTGCGAACGTTGCGAGCGCGGCTCATCACGCTCGGCGATGAAAGGGATCCGCCGAGCGTCGCATCGCGTCTGTACGCTGCGCTGCGTGAGAGTGATGAGCTCGGCGCGGATATCCTCCTCGTCCGCAACATAACAGGTGATCATCCCCTCAGCACGGCGATACGGGATCGATTGCGACGCGCAGCGGCGCTGTGATCATTCCTTGGCCTTCTACCTTCGTCTTCCCCCTTCCCCTTTCCCCCTTCCGCCGTTCTCGTAGGCACATGGCTTGCGAACTGTCATGGCATGGCTACGAAAAGCACGACCG
>Ga0070671_100003901_pt1 | contig 11731 bp, 15 predicted proteins | sample KBSS73metaG_FD_65341 | JGI IMG/M metagenome (GOLD analysis project Ga0070671, IMG submission 65341) | Switchgrass rhizosphere microbial communities from Kellogg Biological Station, Michigan, USA - KBS S7-3 metaG | ecosystem: Host-associated > Plants > Roots > Rhizosphere > Soil ...
GACACGGACGCGTTGGCGATCGGCGTCTCACGCCTGGCGGGGGCGGGCGGCCTTCGGGGGGTAGAGCGCGGCGAGCGTGCCGAGGAGCTTGGGGAGCAGCGGGCTGAAGCGGCCCTCGCCCCAAGGGAGGCCGGGCTCGTTGGCCAGTGCCTGGCCGATGACGCCGCTGATGAGGACCGATGTGAGGTAGAGGGCCTCGTCGGAGTCGGCGTCGGGACCGAGCTGCTTCGCGGCGACCGCGGCGGCCAGCGCCCGGCGTTGGAGCCCGACCATCTCGACGCTCGGGGCCATGGCCTCAGGTGTCGGCTCGAAGCTCGGGACCGGTCGCCAGAACAGCAGCTGCGCCAGAGCTGGGTGGGCGAGCGCCCACCGACCGCTGGCCTCGAGGCCGGCCGCGAGGGCGTCGAGGCCGGGCTCGGCGCGCTCGATCGCGGTGCGCATGACCTCGAGGTGGCTTCGCTGGCCGAGCTCGAAGAGGGCGTCGTAGATGGCCATGAGCGAGTCGAAGTACTTGTAGATCGACGGGGGCTTCACGCCGAGCCGGCGGGCGACCTCGGAGAGGCTGAGCCCGTTGACGCCTTCCTCGGTCATGACGTCCTCGGCGATGGCGAGGATCTCCTCGATGGTCTCCTGACGCCGTCGAGCCCTGCGGTCGTTGGGCGCCGCGCTCACGCTGTCGGTCGTCGATGCCATCCCAGAGATAGTAGCAGAAGATTCTATTGACAGCTATAGCTAATGATATTAGCTTTTGGGTCGTCCACAGAACTCGGAAGGGAGAGGCACATGGCACCGAAGAACCAGCGGTGGTGGTTGACGAAGGACAGCGTCGGGATGGAGATCGCCGCCGACGCCAACACGCTCTACGAGATGGTCTCCGATCTGCCCCGCATCGGCGAGTGGAGCCCGGAGTGCGAGAAGGTCGAATGGGAGGGCGACGTCACCGTGCCCGAGGCGGGCACGACGTTCGTGGGCCACAACGCGGTGGGGCCGGGGCGTCGCATTCGCTACTCGCGCCACGGCGAGGTGCTGGTGGCCGATCCGGGACGCGAGTTCACCTTCATCACCGACGAGGGCGGCCGGCAGTCCACGGTCTGGCGCTACCAGTTCGAGCCTCAGGCTGACGGCCGCACCCGCGTCACCGAGGGCTACGAGGTGCGGTGGATCCCGACGTGGGCCCGCATCGTCGATGTGCCCACCAACCGCCACAAGGAGTTGCTGAAGGGCATGCGCACCACGCTCGAGCGCCTCAAGGCCTCGGCCGAGGCCGGCGTCGGCACTGCGCCCGCGCGGGTCGAGCGCGAGGAGGACGCCCGATGACCACGTGCTTCACGGCCGTGCCCGGCGTCGACGTGATCACGACCACCGCCGACATCCCCGCCCTCGGATCCCTCGCCATCAACGCCTTCGTGCTGCACGGCACCGAGCCCGTCCTCGTCGACACCGGCACCGTGGCCGGCGCTCCCGAGTTCATGACCACGCTGGCGTCGGTGATCGACCCGGCCGAGCTGCGCTGGATCTGGCTCACCCACACCGACTTCGATCACATCGGCTCCCTGCCCGCGCTGCTCGAGGCGAACCCGCAGCTGCGAGTCATCACCTCGTTCCTCGGCGTCGGCATCATGGGGCTGTCGTCGACGCCGCTGCCGATGGACCGCGTCCACCTCGTCAACCCCGGCCAGTCGGTGACCATCGGCGACCGCCGACTGACCGCCGTGAAGCCGCCCGTCTACGACAACCCGATCACCACCGGCTTCGTCGACGACCGCACCGGGATCCTGTTCAGCTCCGACTGCTTCGGTGCACTGCTCCCCGCCGTCCCCCAGAACGCCGCCGACCTCGACACGGACGTCTTGCAGGCCGGGCAGGTTCGCTGGGCGACCATCGACTCGGCCTGGGTGCACGACGTCGACCGCGACGCCTTCGGTCACGCCCTCGACCAGCTGCGCACGACCGAGCCGACGATGGTGTGCAGCAGCCACCTCCCGCCCGCCCCCGGCGCCATGCTCGATCTCTTCGTCGAGTCCCTCGCCATGGCGCCCGCCGCCGACCGTTTCGTCGGCCCCGACCAGGCCGCGCTCGAAGCGATGCTCGCCGGCATGGTCGACGTCCCCGCCTGACCCGCTCGAGCGTGGCGCGAGCAACCGATCCGGGGAACTGCTCGGGGGGCGGTAGAACGGCGCCGACGTCCGCGGGTCCGACCGGCCTGGTGTTCGCCGAAGCAGACTTGGCTGCATGCGTCTCGGTGTCGCGCATCACTTCGGCTGGGCCGTGGTCGTCACGGCGGCGGCCGACCACGCGGTCGTGGATCGTCGGCGGATCGAGCTGATCGAGCCCGGTGTGCCGGCGGCACCGATCCATCACGAGGGTGGCCCACATCTTCTTCACCGGTCGGCGGAGCCGCTCGATGACGACGCGCTCGCGGCGTTGGTGGCCGACGTGCGAGCGTCGGTGGTCCGGGCCGCGTCGGCCGTACTGGACGAGCTCGCGGACGGGTTGCCCGAACCGATCGTTTCGATGTCGCTCAGGGCGTGGCCCGCCGACTTCCCCCAGGACATCTCCGTCCAACGGAGGGTGCCCCATGAGAGCCAGGCTGATTCCGTCATGTACCGCCAGGTGCTCGCCGAGCTCGCACAGGCCCGCGGCTGGGAGGTCCATCTCTACGACGCCAACTCCGTCGAGCGGGAAGCCTCCCGCATGCTGGGTGCGCGCGCCGACGAGGTGCTGTACGGCCCACGGGCGTCGTTGGGAGCGCCATGGTCGAAGGACCATCGGATGGCCCTGGCCGCAACCGTCCTGATCACCTGAGCCGGGCTCGCTCACCAGACCTGGAAGTGCGCTCTCGGGTCACCAGTCCTGGGCGGCGAGCAGCAGCGTGGCGAGCGGCTCGAGCGTGGCCATGAGCTCGTCGAGCTCGTCCGGTTCGAGGCTCTCGTAGGGCTTCGCCGCGAGGTCGTCGGTGACCGCCTCGACCCGCTGCTTGACGGCGCGCCCCCGTTCGCTCAGCCAACCGTCATCCCCGATCAAGCCGCGATCGCGCATCCCGTCGATCACGGCGGCGAGCTGCGCTCCCGGCAGGTGGTGGATGCGTCCGAACTTCTCCGCGGGCAGGCCCATGCCAAGGGCGTAGAGGACATGAGCTTCGAGGCCGCCAACACCCTCGACGATCAGGGCCGCGATGTGCCCGTCGCCGCGATGCTCGCGCAGCAAGGAAGCGGCGTGAAAGAGGCGGGCCACCACGTCGTCGGGGATCGGGATCGCGCGAAGGGCGGCGTACATGGGCCGGCCCTCGAACGGTGCGCTGGTCGCCGCCTTCATCAACAGCTCAGTGGCGCGCGCGAAGGCGGGAGCGTCCACGTGATCGCCGAGGATCCGCCGCAGCGCCTTCACGCAACCCATCTGACGAGCGGTGATCGCCGCTTCGGGCGTGGTGGTGCGCCACACCTTCGGGATGTGGCGAGCCACCTCGCCGGGAGCGAAGTTGTAGAAGAGGGCGTCCACCACCTCGGCCGGGGCGAGGCCCAGGGGCGCCGCCCGTCCGGCGAAGTAGGTGTCCCAGTAGTTGCTGAACCCCAGGGCGAACATGGCCTCGTTGGGTTCGTCGGCGGAGTAAGGGATGACACCGATCGGCTCGACCAGCTCGAACATCCGGCGAGCCATCGCATTCATGGTCCACTCCTCCTGCCGCGCCAGCGCCCCTTCTGGGCACTCACGATCACTTCGACGAACGCCCGCCGCCAAACTCATCGCACCACGATCGACGGAGTCGCCCGTCGCGGTCGCACCACGCGCTGAGAGCGTCGTAGGTTGGCGGTGCGCCCCGCCGGATGGAGGTGGTCGTCATGCGCTCGCCGCTGTGCGATCTCGTTGGCATCGAGGTTCCGATCATCCAGGCGGGGATGAGCATCTTCACATCGCCGACCTTGGTCGCGGCCGTTTCCGACGCTGGCGCGCTCGGCAGCCTCGGCGCCTGGAACCGTCCCACCGACCAGCTGCGTCGCGAGCTCGCCGAGCTTCGCGACTTGACGGAGCATCCGTTCGCGGTGAACCACGTCGTGCCCGATCTCGACGCCGACGCCTTCGCGGCGACGCTCGCGGACGCCCCCGCCGTGATCTCGTTCGCGCTCGACGACGCCGGCGACCTGATCCGGCGAGCGCACGACGCCGGCTCGCTCGTGATGCAGCAGATCACGACCGTGGACCAGGCGCAGCTCGCGGCTGAGCACGGAGCCGACATCATCGTCGCGCAGGGCGGTGAGGCCGGTGGATACGGCGGTGTCGTCAGCACGTTGAGCCTGGTGCCGCAGGTCGTCGATGCGGTGCACCCGATCCCGGTCGTCGCCGCCGGCGGGATCGCCGATGGGCGAGGAATCGCTGCCGCGATGGTGCTCGGCGCAGCCGGCGTGAACCTTGGCAGTCGCTTCCTCGCCTCCGCCGAGTCTCCCGTGGGAGACCGTTGGAAGCAGGCACTCGTCACACGTCCGTCCGAGGACTGGATGCAAGCCGAGTTCATCAACGTGCTGAACCCCATACCGGGCACGGTCGGCTATCGGACACGTCTGCGGCTCCTGCGCACCGAGTTCGTCCAGCGTTGGGAGGACCGAACGGGTGAGCTCGAGTCCGACCCGACGCCCGCGTTGGCGGAGATGGAAGCCGCCTTCGCCGCAGGCGACCGCGAGAAGCTCCTCGTCGTCGGCGGGCAGAGCGCCGGACTCATCCACCAGGTCCAGCCCGCAGGCGCGATCGTGCGCGCGCTCCTGGTCGAGACGCGAGACGCGCTCGCTCAGGCCACGAAGATCGAGATCTCGTTGTCGTGACGTGAGTCGGAGATTCGCAGACTGAACGCCGCGGCGCGCACCAGACTGGACCGATGAGCGAGGTCACCGAATGAGCGGCTCCGAACCGTCACGTGCGTTCTTCCCGTATCGATTCGATGCCCGCTTCGCACCGCTGTGGGCGCCCCTTGCCGCATGGCCCGGCCGAGACGGCGTCACGCTGACCGACGAGGTCTTTCGCGCGACGTTCGGCGTGCTGAAGCTCGAGACCAGCCGCGACAACGTCATCGGGGGCCATGTGACGGAGGGGTACCACTGGTACAAGGCCATCGGTGTCCGTCTCTCCCGGGTCGACGACGGCCTGACGTTCGGCACCAATGCGAACCGCGGCGTCTGCGTGCACTTCCGCGACGTGGTGCCGCGGGTGATCGGCTTCAAGCCTCACTCGGCGCTCACCGTCACCGTCGCCGACTGTGCGGGTCTCGTGCAGGCCATCGGGTGCGACCGCCCCGCGGGGTAGCGCGCGAGGTCAATCGGGGAGTCGCCAGATGGCGGTGACGGGGCCGCCGCCGGCGGGGCCTTGGTGCTCGGCTCCGCCGGAGACGTAGATCGCGGTCTCACCGGACAGGGCGGCGAGGACGCCGCCGAGGGCGGCGCGGGCGTGGCGGGTGGAGTGGATGTCGGAGTCGGTGAGCATGGTGTGTCGGCGTCCCCGGATGGTGCTCGTCGGATCAGCTTCGGCCTTGGCGAACAGATGGAGCAGGCGGCCGCCGGCGGCCTCGATGTCGGTGAGCATGCGCTGGACGGGATGGATGTCGAGCGCGTCGCGCATGACGACGTGGCTGGCGCGCAGTGGGCCGTGGGCGTCGGGGTGATGGCCGAGGAGCACGATCTCGCAGCAGTCGACCTCGACACCAGCGCTGGCGGATGCGACGCCAGAGTGGACGTCGGTGTCGCCGGCGAGGCCGCGCGCGAGCTCGTCGTCGTCGATCTCGTCGAGCGCTCGAGCGACGCCGAGCGCGCTGGCGGCGCGGCTGGCAGCCATCGAGGTGTAGGTGTCGCCTCCGAGGGTGCGCAGCGGACATTTCACGACGACGAAGTGGACGTCCTCGGTGCCGATTCCGGTGCTGGCGCGGAGTTGTCGAACGGTCGAGGCGACGGCTTCGGCGTGGGCGCGTTGGCCGAGCATGTCCGCTGCGATCGTCATCGTTCGGGCGGCGGCCACGACGAGCGCGCCGGCCGGATGGCGGTCGTCTTCGTCTTCCTCGGCGATCACCGTGACATGGGGGGAGAGCACTCCCTCGGTGCCGCCGGACATCACGGCGATCACGGGCACGGGCAGGGCGGCCTGCCATGCGGTGGCGGCCATGCCGCGGGTGAAGTCGTTGACGCAGCCGTTGCCTTCGGTCTTCCCGACGACTGCGATCACGCGGCTCGGGTCGAGACCTTGCTCGACGGCGTCGAGGAGGCCGGAGGTGTCGGCGGGGTCGGTGGTGATGATGCGGTGGACCGAGGCGACGTTCATGCCTCCCGCCGGTCCCACGTGCATGTGGCGCGCTCGACCACGCTGACGGCCGCGAACAACGCGAAGCCGAGGAGCGCGGCGAGGATGATGCTGACGAACAGCTGTGGCGAGTCGAGGTGGTACGACGACTGCAGGATGAGGAAGCCGAGCCCGGCTTTGGCGCCGACGAACTCGCCGACGATCGCGCCGACGACCGCGAGCGAGCTGGAGATCTTGAGCGCAGCGAACACGTAGGGGAGCGCGGTCGGGAGCTGCAAGCGCAGGAGTCGGTCGACGCGGCGGGCTCGTAGCGCGACGAACAGCTCGTCCTCGTCGGCGCCGATCGATCGGATGCCCTTGATCGTGTTCACCAGCATCGGGAAGAAGCTGATGAGCGCGGCGGCGACGACCTTCGACTCGAGACCCGTTCCGAACCACAGCACCAGCAAGGGAGCGATGGCGACCAACGGCGTCGTCTTGAGGGCGATGGCGATCGGATACAGGCCCCGCTCGAGCAGCGGGCTCTGCGCGAACGCGACCGCGCTCGCGAAGGCCACGGCGTTGGCGAGCGCGAACCCGAGGACGACCTCCTTCGTCGTCGTCCAGATGTGCGTCCAGACGCCCGGCGGGATGGCGCCCGGGAGCTGGGACGGCTTCGGCACGAGGTAGGTCGGGGTGTGGAGGACGCGCACGGCGATCTCCCAGCCGATGACGAAGACCGTCAGGAAGGCAGCCGGTGTCAGGATGGCAGGGAGGGCGCGCCGGAGCGCAGCACTCGGCGCAGCTGGGCGATGCATGCGTGGAACCTTTCGCTGTCTTTGTGATCGAGGATGCGAGGGCGGGGCAGGTCGACATCGAGGACGTCGAGGACGCGGCCCGGTCGTCCGCTGAGCACGACGACCCGGTCCGCGAGGAAGACCGCCTCTTCGATGGAGTGGGTGACCAGCACGGCGGCTTGGAGCTCGGGTTCCATCTGGAAGACGCGGAGGAGCTCGAGGTTCATCTCCTCGCGGGTCATCTCGTCCAAGGCGCTGAACGGCTCGTCGAGGAACATGACACTGGGACGCTCGATGAGCGCCCGGGCGAGCGCCACGCGCTGTTGCATGCCGCCCGACAGCTGCGCTGGCCGATGCTGCTCGAAGCCGGCCAGGCCGACCAGCGAGAGCAGCTGGTCGGCCCGTTCCCGATCGGCGGCGCTGACCTTGCCGTGGAGCTGCACGGGCAGGAGCACGTTGTCGAGGGCGGTGCGCCACGGCAGCAGGACCGGGCGTTGGAACACGAACGCGCAGTCACTGGTGGTGCGCCGCAGCAGGCCGCCGGTCGGCTCGATCAAGCCGGACAGGATCCGCAGCAAGGTCGTCTTCCCGCAGCCGGACGGCCCGAGCAAGGCGACGATCTCGTGGCGGCGCACCGCGAGGTCGGTCGGTTCGAGGACGGTCGTGGCGCCGAACGCGTGCACCAAGCCGACCGCCTCGACGAGCGGCTCGACCTCGACGGCGGCCTGCCTGTCGTCCACCGTCACGTGGCCGCGAGGAACTTGGTCGTGAACACCTCGGACAGGTCCTGGCGCTTCTTCATCTGGCCCTGGGTGATGAGGATGTCTTGCAGCGAGCTCCAGCCGGCGGTGTCCATGAAGCCGATCGGGTGGTTGTCCGGCGTGATGCTCGGGATGCTGGCCTTCATCTCGGCCTGCTCGTGCGGCAGCTTCAAGGAGCTGTCGTACTTGGGGGCGAGCGCTGCGGCCGCGTCAGGGTGATCGACGGCCCACTGCCAACCCTTCATGGTCGCCTGCACGAACGCCTTGACCTGTTCCGGATGCTTCCTGATCTCGCTGCCGGTGGTGAAGATCGTGTCGGCGTAGAGGCTGAGGCCGACGCTGGCCGGGCCGATGACGTTGACGGGCTTGCCGGCTTCGGACGCAGCGAGCGCCTCGTTGATCGAGTAGCCGGGGAACGCGTCGACGCTTCCCGAGAGGAACGGCCCGAGGTCGAACTTCACCGGGACCTCGTCGGGCTTCTCCATCCCGGCGGCCGAGAGCATGGCCCGGTAGGTGACCTCTTCGCTCTGACCGAACTTCACGCCGACCTTCTTGCCGGCGAGCTGCTTCATCGTCGTGATGCCCGAGTCGGCCAAGGTCATGAGCACGAACGGCGTCTGCCGGTAGATCGTGGCCACGGCGACGACGTCCACACCCTTCTCCCGCGCCAGCAGGATCTGGTCGGCGCCGGCGACGCCGAACGTGTCGGACCCGGACGCCACGAGCTGCACCGACGGCGAGTCGGGCCCTCCGGGATCGAGCTTCACCTTCAGGCCGGCGGCGTCGTAGTCGCCCTGCGCGGCGGCCGCGTAGAAGCCGGCGAACTGGCTCTGATGCAGCCACTTCAGCCGGACCGACACCGCCGCCGGCGCGGTCGAGGAGGCGGCCGCCTCGGACCCGCCCGACGAGCTGCCGCACGCCGACGCGGCGAGGGCGACGGCCGCGAGGAGCACAGCGACCAGGGTGGAACGGCGTAGACGGTTCATCGTCTCCCTTTCGGGCCGCCTCGATCGGCGGCACTTCGTATACGAACTTCGTATACGAAGAACCATCGCCGAAGCGTGTGCCGAGGACATGTTCGCCTTGTGAACCTGGTGTAAACAGCCGCTTGTGGGTTGCTGTTCTGGCTCCTCTCTGCGACGAACCTGGTATACGATCAGTTGACCCGATGAGCATCGAATCGCCAAAGCCGTTGCGCGACGTGGTCGCCGATCACCTGCGCGAGCAGATCATCCTCGGCATGCTCCGACCCGGGCAGCGCGTGCGCGAGGACGAGGTCGCTGACTTGCACGGGGTGTCCCGCGTGCCCGCCCGAGAAGCCGTTCAACGGCTCGCCAACGAGGGCTACCTCGAACTGATCCCCTTCCGGGGCGCCGTGGTCGCCAAGCCCTCGCCGAACCGGGCACTCGATCTCATGCAAGTTCGACGCGCCCTGGAGGGCATGGCCGCCCGTCTCGCCGCGGAACGACGCGGCGGCTACGTCGGCAAGGAGCTGGGCCGGCTCGTCCAGCGCGGCAACCGTGCCAGCGCGGCGGGCTCCCACGACCTCCTCCCCGACCTGGTCAACGAGTTCCACCAGCTCGTCGCCGTCGCATCCGGCAACACCGAGCTCATCGGGCTGCTCTCCCAGGTGCGCGACAAGGTCCGGTGGGTGTTCGCCGTCGACCTCCACGAGCGCTCCGGCGACGCCTGGGCCGACCACCAACACGTCCTCGACGCCATCCTCGACGGCGACGCCGACCGCGCCGCCGCAGTGATGGACCACCACGTCGCCAAGGACGAAGCGCTCTACCGCGACAAGTTCACGAACTGAGCGTCACCTGGTTCGTTCAGTGCGTCGGGCTTCGTTCCTCGGGTGGCTGCCAGCGCTCTTCGTGGAGGGCTTCGTCCAGGGGTCGTCGAGATCGCCAGCCGTGCCGCTCGAGGTCGGGTGATGCTTCGAGGTGGGAGACGGGGCCGACGCACAGCCAGGCGATGGGGCGCACCGGGGCGGGGATGCCGAGCAGATCGCCGAGGAACTTCTCGCGGTAGAAGGACACCCAGCCGACGCCGTAGCCTTCGGCGGTTGCAGCGAGCCAGAGGTTCTCGATGGCGAGGCACGTCGAGTAGAGACCGGCGTCGGCGATGGCGTGGCGACCGAGAACATCCGGCGCACCTCGTCGACTGTCGTAGGTGACCACGACTGCGACGCTTGACTCGAGGATCGCTTCGATCTTGATGTCGGCGAAGAGCTTGGCCCGATCGCCGGTCAAGGTCTGTGCGAACGTCTCGCGCTCGGCCAGGACGTGGTCGCGGAACGAGCGCCGGGTGGCGTCGCTGCGAACGATCACGAAGTCCCATGGCTGGGTCAGGCCGACACTCGGTGCGGCGTGGGCCGCCGCGAGCAACCTCCGAAGATCGGCGTCCGGCATCGGCTCACCCGTGAACTCGCAGCGCACGTCCCGTCGTCGCATGACGGTCTCGTAGAACGCCGCGCCGCGAGCGGTGTCGGGCGACGGCGCCGTCACGAGTCGATCAGACGACGGGGAACGGCGTGGCTACGGGCGGATGACCTGGATGGGGTCATCTTCACGGATCGTCTCGGTGGTGCCGTCCTCGTACTCCAACTTCATGAGCGGTGAACCCGACTTCGGCTTTCGGCCCTGCACGCCCATGACACGTGCGACGGTGACGACGACCTGGTCACCTTCGTGGATGTTCCGGGCCTTGATCCGGGTGATGCGCATGGCTTCCTTCGAACGACGGGTGGTGGCGGCGACGGATCGTACGATCGTGGGGCGGATCGGGCCATTCGGGCCAGAACCCGCGCTGATGGTCTCGGGGGCGCGTCGCATCGCGGCCACCACCGGGCGGCGCGGTCAGGTGGTGGTTCGGTAGTCGCCGAACTTGGAGTCTCGGTCGGTCAGGGTTGCCGTGAGGCCCTTCTGCTGGCTCGACGCGACGAACTCGGCCATGGCCTTGGTGTGGGTGCCGAGGGCGCAGAGCTCGGTGCCGGCGCGGATGCCGGCCCGCATGCCCATGGCGTCCATCTGCCGGTGCACGACGCGCTTGTTGAGCTGGGTGAGCTCGGGCGGGAGCGCGGCGATGCGCTCGGCCATCTTCAGCGTCTCCTCGTCGAGCTGATCGGCGGGGAACGCGCGGTTGGCCCACCCTTCCTTCACGGCGTCGATGCCGGAGATGGAGTCGCCGGTGACCATCATCTCCATGGCGCGGCGCATGCCGAGGAACCAGGCGTGGAAGTGCATGTCGGGCACGCCGAAGCGCACGGCCGGGTAGCCCATCTGGGCGTCCTCGGCGATGTAGACGAGATCGCAGCCGGTGGCCAGCTCGCTGCCGCCGGCGAGGCAGAAGCCGTGCACCTGGGCGATGACCGGCTTGGCCAGGTCCCAGATGCTCATCCAGCCTTCGGTGACGTGACGGGGCCACTGACCTTCGCCGCCCGGGGTGTAGTAGGGGTACTCGTGGCCCTCGTTGCCGCCGCCGAGGTCGTAGCCGGCGGAGAACGACGGGCCGGCGCCGCGCACGATCTGGACGTGGCAGTCGTCGTCCTGGTCGTTGGCGTACAGGGCGCCGAGGACGGCGCCCCGGAGCGGGTGGTTGAGCGCGTTGCGCTTCTCGGGCCGGTTGAGCGTGATGCGGCGCACGTGCGGCGACGGCTCGTCGACGATGACGTAGCCGTCCCAGTCGTGCTCCAGCGCGTTGATGCGGCCGGTGAACTTGCTCGCTTCGGCGTAGGTCACGCACGTCCCCTTCGATCGTGGCTGCGCCCACGCGCCGCCCCTCGCCGCATCTTCGCAGGACCGACCGCTTCGTGAGCGGGGGGACCAGCCCCGAACGTCCACCCGCGCCGCTGCGGCGCGATGGCAGCTACGGGAAGGGTTGGAGGGTGCCGGGTGGGTGGCTGGTGCGGACGATGCC
>Ga0070671_100003905_pt1 | contig 11724 bp, 8 predicted proteins | sample KBSS73metaG_FD_65341 | JGI IMG/M metagenome (GOLD analysis project Ga0070671, IMG submission 65341) | Switchgrass rhizosphere microbial communities from Kellogg Biological Station, Michigan, USA - KBS S7-3 metaG | ecosystem: Host-associated > Plants > Roots > Rhizosphere > Soil ...
GAGAGCGCCCCGCCATGGACCGGGCCCGCCCCGCCGAACGGCACCAGCACGAAATCGCGGGGATCATAGCCGCGCTCGATCGAAATGACCCGGATGGTGCCGACCATCGCATTGTCGGCGATGTCGAGTATGCCTTGCGCCGCCTCCTCGACCGTCAGCCCCAGCTTGGACGCGACATTGACCTCGATCGCGCGGCGCGCACCGGCAAGATCGAGCTCGAAACTGCCGTTCAGCAGATAAGTCGGCAGATGCCCCAGGACGAGATGGGCGTCGGTGATCGTCGGCTCGGTACCGCCCCGGCGATAGCATACCGGACCGGGAACCGCGCCCGCGCTTTCGGGGCCGACCGTCAGGACGCCCGCGCCGCTGACCCGGGCGATCGATCCGCCGCCTGCGCCGATCGTCGTCAGGTCGACCATCGGCAGCGCGATCGGCCAGTCGCCGATCCGGCCTTTCTCGGTCAACCCGGGGCGGCCATCGTAAATGAGACTGATGTCCGCCGACGTTCCCCCGATATCGACGCCGATCAGATTCCGCATGCCCAGACCAGCGCCGATGAACTTGGCGCCGACGATTCCCGCCGCCGGGCCAGACAGCGCCGTTTCAACGGGACGCGCGCGGATGACCCGGGCGCTGGCCACGCCGCCGCTGGATTTCATCAGGAGAAGCGGCGAATCGATGCCATTGGCGGCGATCCGCTCCTCCAGCCGCGCCACATAGGTCGAGACGGTTTCCATGACATAGGCGTTGAGGTTGGCGGTCATCGACCGCTCATATTCGCGGAACAGCGGCACGATGTCGCTGGACAAGGTGACGTGCAGGCCCGGTTCGGCCTCGCGCAGGATCGCGCCGACGCGCTGTTCGTGCGTGGGGTTTATGTAGCTGTTGACCAGAACCACTGCGACGGCGCGGATGTTCTTCGCCGCGATCGCATGGGCGACGGCGCGGATGGCCGCTTCGTCCAGCGGTTCGATCTCGGCGCCGCCATGGTCGATCCGCCCGGCGATCTCGTGGATGTTCTTCGCGCTTACCGGCCGCTTGGGTTTGACCCAGCTATGCAGGTGCTGGCCCCGGGGGACATCCTGCCGCCCGATCTCGACGATGTAACGGAAGCCCTGCGTCACCAGCATCGCGATTTCCGGCCCCTTTTCTTCCAAGATCAGGTTCGTCGCCACGGTCGTCCCGTGCAGCACCCGCCCGATGGCGGATCCGTCCTTGCCGGCATTCGCCAGGATTTCGGCGATGCCGTTGCCGAAACCACGCGATGGGTCGTCAGGAGTGGACGGGGTCTTGACCGTCCAGAAAGCGCCGCTCTTGGGGTCCAGCAAGGTCACGTCGGTAAAGGTGCCGCCGGTATCGACGCCGATGATGGCGCCGGTTTCTGTTTCGATTGTGCTGGCCATCAGATTTCGTCGCAATATCCGTCTCGGTGGAACAGTTTCACTTCGGGCCGCGTGGCCCGCAGGGCCGCGGTCCGGTCGGTGTCGATTTCGCCTTCGGGCGTGATCGCCACGCCATAGTCGCGCGCCGCCGCCTCTGCAGAAACGAAACCGCACAGGACGTCCTCCAACACGCGCTCGGGCTCGCGATCATGCGGATGGCCCCATCCGCCACCGCCGCCGGTGATCACCCGGACGATATCGCCGCGCTTGACGATGGTGCCGTCGCTGACCGGATTGACCACCACTTCGTCGGGCGTGCCGGGATTGATGACGCAACTGCCCCTCCCCCCGGACATGCCGCCCTTCAGCCCCCATGGTGGAAAGTCGATGCTGTCCATGCGGATGCCGAGCATCGCCGAGGGCGCCAGCACCTCTATTTCGCGGACGATACCGCACCCGCCGCGCCAGCGCCCTGCCCCGCCGGAGTCCATGACCAGCCCATAGCTACGGATTCGTAGCGGATAACTGCTCTCCACGAACTCCACGGGGTAATTCTCGTTTGCGGAAAGATAGATGCCGTCATTGCCGTCGGCATAGGGCCGGGCGCCATACCCCAGCCCCAGCGGATCGGTGATCATGAAGGGCTTGCCGTCGTCGTCGCTGCCACGCAGGTAGCAGACGACATAGGCGCAGTTGGAGGCGTTGGTCTGGCCGTCGGTCGCCTTGGCGATCAGCCCGAACCAGGCATTTTGCGCGCGCATCGCCGTGACACCGCGCAGCCCGAGCGCGGCGGGAAACTGCGGTTGCAGGATCGAACCTTTGCGCAGCGCCACGCTGTCGAGAACCGCGGCGGCGCCATGGTTGACGGCGAAGCGCTTGTCCCCTGCCAGCAGAATACTAGCCAGCGTCGTCGCGGGGGTGTCCGGCGTCATCAGATAGTTGAACGGTCCCTTGCATTGGTCGGACGATTCCGTGGCGTCCAGCGATATGCGGTTGGCCCCGACCGTCAGCTTGTAGACGATATGAAATGGCCCGCTGAAACCATCGCTGTCGAGAATTTCGGTCGCGCGATATTCGCCCTCTCCGAACATCTTGCGCACCCGGTGCAGCACCTCTGCCGTAGTGCGTCGGATAAGCTGGTCGAACGCGTCCGCGACGACCAATGGGCCATAGCGTTTGAAAATTTCCCCGAGCCGGCGCTCGCCCAGCCGCACGGACGCCAGCAGGGCCCGCACATCGCCCAGCACCATTTCGGGATAGCGCGAATTGCGCGCGAACAGGCGGACCAGATCGTCGTTGATCTCGTCGGCGCGGGCCAGTCGCACTGGCGGCACGATCGTGCCTTCCTGAAAGATTTCGGTGCAGTCGGGCGAGAGCGTGCCCGGCCGCATCCCGCCGATATCGTTAAAATGGGCCCAGCTCTCGGTGAAGGCGACGACCTTTCCATCCACGAAAACCGGGCGAACGAAAACCTGATCGGGCGTGTGGGAAACCGCCCCACGCGAGCCATAGCAGTCATTATACCAGTAGATGTCGCCTGGCCGCATCGTATCGATCGGAAACTGCGCCACCACCGGATCGATGACGTTGGTCGCCCCGCCAAGGCCCGAATGGGCTATCAGCCGACTTTGCGCATCATATAGGGCGGCATTGAAATCCTTCTTCTCACGGATGAAAGGCGACATCGCGGTCCGCTCGATGACCGCCTCCATCTCCTTGAGCGCCGAACTCACCGCGCCCGAAACGATCTCCAATGTAATGGGGTCGCAGCGCTCACTGCCTGTCTCGATCCGTGCGGAAGACGCCATAACCATGCTCCTGAAAAGTCCTTAAGTGCGGCCGCCGTTGACGTTGAGCGTCGCCCCGGTGATGTAGCTGGCTTCGTCGGACGCCAGAAACAGCACGGCATTGGCGATTTCCTGTGGTTTGCCGGCACGGTGTAGCGGCACGAGGACCTTCGGACTCAACGGATAGCTTTCGTTGAGATGATCGAAGAATGGCTTGGCCCGCTCCGTGTCCACCGCGCCCACTGCCAACGCGTTGATCCGCACGCCATGTTCGCCCAGTTGCAAGGCCGCCTCGCGCATGAAGCCGATCACGCCCGCCTTTGCGGCGGCATAGCCAGTCGCGCCATGGAGGTTCGACAGCCACTGCACGCCGTCCTTGGCGCCCGAGGAAATGCACACGATGCTGCCGGAACCGCGCTTGATCATGTCGGGTACGACCGCACGAGTGCAGTGGAAGGTGCTGACGAGATTGAGCGTCAGCGCCTTCTCGAAATCTTCCGGCGCAATCTCCAGCAGCTTCCCCTGCCCGCCCCCGCCGACATTGTTGACAAGGATATCGATGCCGCCCAGTTCCGCCAGCGCCGCGTCCGCCAGCCCCTGCGCCCCGGCCACCGTGGTCACATCGCCCACTATGGCGATGGCAGTGCCCCCGCCCGCCCGGATCATTTCGGCAGTGCGTTCCAGCGCGGCCGCGTCGATGTCGCCAAGCACCAGCTTCGCGCCTTCCTCGCCAAGGCGCAGGGCGATCGCCTGGCCGATGCCGTTGCCCGCACCGGTGACGATGGCGACCTTGTCCAGCAGCCTGCCCATGGTCAGAACTTGAACCTGACGCTGGCGCCGTACATCGCCGGGGCGCCGTAGGACGCGCCGGCAAAGCCCAGCGATCCCATCTGCGACACGGACGACACCGTGCTGAGATAGGTCTTGTTGAGGATGTTCGTGCCGAAGAACGACAGGTCGAGTTGCGAGTCCCAGAGATTGCTGAACGTCAGGTTCATGTTCAGCACATTATAGCTGGGGATATGCACTTCCGGGGTCACATAGCCGGTGGTCACCACATACTGCGAGGCGGTGTAGTACCAGTCCGCGCCGAGCGACACCGTGCTCTCCCCCGACAGGGGCAGCGTGAGATTGGCCTTTAGCGTCAGCGTGTCCCGAGGCGTGCGTCCGAAGGGGCTCAGCGGGCAGAATTTCGTCGGATCGGGACGCATGGTCCGCGGATCGGCCGGGCAGGCCGCCGCGATATAATCGGCCGCATAATCCTTGAGATTATAGTGCGCTAAGATATGATTCCAGTTCGCGCCCAGTTCCAGCTGATCGATCGGCTTGAACATCGTCTCCACTTCGATGCCCTTCACGGTCGCTGATTTGGTGTTTACGTTAGCCGTGCTGGACCCTGAACTGTCAGCCAAGGTGATAAGCCGCTGGATATTGGAGAAATCGTCGTAAAACCCGGCGATATTCACGCGCAGCGGATGCCCGGCGATGTCGAAGTCGGTCTTGAGGCCGATCTCCTTGCTGATCACCCGCTCCGGTCCATAGGGCAAGGCGGGACTATAGGCGTTGAAGCCGCCGGGCCGATACCCCTTGCTGATCTTGGCATAAGCGAAGACGTTACGGCTCACCTGATATTCGAGCCCGCCCATCCAGGTCACGACGTTGAACGACGCCTCACTGCGAACGCAGGTCCTACTCGATGCCAGGACGCCGGGCGGCCGCGCGGTAAGACACTGCCCATGAGGGATGGGATCGGTTGGACCAGTCGCGAGCGCGCTCCAGGTCGCGGCATCCGACTGGGACGTATCATGCGTATGTCGGATCCCGCCATTGAGCTTGAGGCCGTCAAGCAACTCCACGCTGGCCTGCCCGTAGAAGGCCGTGCTCGTCGTTCGCAGCCGTTGGACCCCGGCGCTGTAGAGGAAGAAGAGTTGTTGTGAGAGCGATTCCGCCGGTCCGGGCGTGGTCTGCCGGTCTGCATAGGCGCCCAGGGTCCAGTCCAGCCGGCCGTCGAGCATGCCGTTCCCTTGAAGCTGGAGTTCGCCGCTCAACTGGCGCTGATAGCCGAGGGGTGTCGGCAGGAAAGAGTTCAGCGTATTGAGATAGGGCAGATCGGTGCCGTCATAGTCGTTCGCCGTCTGCTGCTTTATGAAGGTATAGCCGAAAATCGCCTTGGCGGTCAGCTGGTCGGTGATGTCGACCTTCGTCTGGTTGGTCAGGATCAGCTGCGTCCTGCGATCGAAGGCATTGGTGTCGCTATAGACCGCGCGAGGGCCGATCCGCTCTTGCCGGGCCAGGGCCGCCTGCATCTGCGCGAGATAGGCTCTCGCGCCGGCCGCGCCTACAAGGCCCGTAGTGATCGCAAGAAAGGCGGGCGGATTGATGAAATAGATGCGCTGCGATCCGCCCGTTTCGTCACCATGGGTATAGTTAACCACCGTGTAGTTCTCGAAGCCTTCGCTGGGCTTGACCAGCAGGCTCAGCCGGCCTGACACATAGTTTACGCCATCCAGCCAGACGTCATGCCTCAGATCGTGCGTGAAGCCGCGACGTTTCACATTCTCGAATGCGCCGCGCACCATAACCTTGTCATCGACGAGCGGCAGGTTGAAGGCGCCGTTCACGGATTTGAGGCCATAATTGCCCGCCTTGACCTGCAAATAGCCGCCCTGTTCGTTGGTCGGACGGGCAGGACTCAGCATCACATTGCCCCCGTCAGTCACGCGGCCGAACAATGTTCCTTGCGGACCGCGCAGAACCTGAACATTGTCCAGGTCGAAGAAAGTGCCCACCAGCAACTTGCCAAGGGGAATATCCGCGAAATAGGGCACCACCGCAGGAAAAAGCGTGCCGGTCGTATAGGCCTGACCTCGAATCGTATAAATGATGTTGCTGCGATCACCATTGAACGAGTTGGCGAAGAGACCCACGGCCGAACGCCCCAGATCGACAGGATCGAAGGCGCCGTAGTTGGAGATCGTTTCTTGCGAAATGACCGCAACGGCGACCGGGACGGACTGGATATTCTCCGCCTTTCGCTGCGCCGTCACGGTGATCGTGTCGAAGCCCTGATCCTCCGGCACGGCGGCATCGCGCACGCCGGCGGGTGCCGGCGCCTGAGCGGCATCGCTCACCCCGGCAACCGATGCGTCCGCCCTGCCATTCATGCCGGCGGCATATACCGGCGCCGAACAGGTGGAGATGACCGCCACCGAAACGGCATAAAGCAGCTTATCCTTGCGAATATGGCGCGACATTTTTCCCCCTATGTGAAAATGATTTCGACCGCTTCGTAACACGTAGAAATAATCGAAATTCGTCGGTGAATATTATGCCTTTACCTTCTTTCTGCAGGCACGCGCCGTGGACGCCGACAATGCACGGTGTCCTGAACCTGCTGAAGCTAGTCGCGACCCACCGAACATCGGAGCGAGTAATTCCACCTGGCGAAACGAGGCTCCGATGTAGCCCGAATCGTCTTGCTACACTTTTATATCATCGCTCATCATTATGAGCAATGTGATTTCATATATTGAGCGTCCTTGCTCAGTATAATGTCACGGCTTGCTCAAGCACATTGCGCCTTAGCGGCAACTGGCATAAGAGTGTGGATCGGGGGGAGGATCTCGGAATGATGGATTTCGACGTCGGAAAGCGGCTCATGGAAGTGAGGAAAATCGCCGGTTTATCGCAACGTGCATTGGCATCGAGGTCCAATGTGCCTCACAGCCAGATCGCGATGATAGAGCGCAATCACAGCAGCCCTTCCGTGGCATCCCTGCGCAAGATTCTGGCCGGCATACCGATGACGTTGCGCGAATTTTTCGAGGTCTCGATGCAGGCGCAGGAAAAAGTCGTGTTCCGGCCGGACGAATTGACGGATCTCACCTCCCCGTTGCTCCGCCGGGGCACGAAGGCCTCCCCGATCTCGCTCAAGCAGGTCGGCGACGCCATCGCCCATAACCTGCAAGTCCTACACGAACATTATGCCCCGGGCGCCGATACCGGCACGACGATGCTGGAACATGATGCCCATGAGGGCGGCATCGTCGTGTCCGGCGAGATCGAGCTGACCGTGGACGGCACGCTTTACATCCTCAAAACCGGCGACGCCTATCTGTTCGACAGTCGCCTGCCGCACCGCTTCCGCAACCGCAGCAACCAGGCGGCAGAGGTCATCTCAGCTTGCAGCCCTCCCTATCTGTAACCGTCTGGTTTGAACATTGAACAAGTAAACATCTTGTTGGCCACCTTTTCGCGCAGCATGGCTTAAATCGTTCAATCACCAGTTCCATGCGAAGGACACGCACATGAGTCTGAAGGGAAAGGTCGCTGTCATTACCGGCGGAGCGAATGGGATCGGCGCGGCAATCGTGCGCCGTTTCCGGCGTGACGGCACCACGGTGGCCATTGTGGACTATCAGGAGCCCGCTCAGGAATTGCTGGACGATGCGGAAGGCTGGGGCGCCGCCGCATTTTTCCCTTGCGACGTTGCGAACGGGCCGGATGTGGAACAAGCAGCCAAGGCTGTACTTGAAAAATTCGGAACGGTGTCGATCCTCGTCAACAACGCTGGCGGGTCAGGAAAAATATTAGCCAAGACGCCGGAAGAAAACACTGACGAGATCTGGCATTATGTCATGGATCTCAACATAACGAGCATCATCCGTTTCTGCCGGATACTGCTACCGGGTATGCGGGCGCAGAATTTCGGGCGCATCGTCAACATGTCGTCCTCCTCGCGCCACGGCCAGCCCGGGCCGTTCGTAACGATGAAATCGCACCTTGCCTACGTCACCGCAAAAGGCGCGATGGCGACGCTGACTATACAGCTCGCCAAGGATTTGGGTCCTGACGGGATCACCTGCAATGCCATCGCGCCAGGCATGATCCTGCCCGATCCGGAAGCGCGGATCACCAAGATCATCATGGACCAGCCCCCGGAACTGCGCGACATGATACTACGCAGCATCGCCGCCCGGCGCTTCGGCAACGGTGACGATATTGCGGCGGTCGCCGCCTTCCTCGCCTCGGAGGAGGCAGGTTATGTCAGCGGTGAAACGATTGACGTCCGGGGCGGCTAGGCGGTCGCACCGGACAGGCCTGGCCAGGATCGAGGACATTGGAGTGAACCGGAATTACCCGACGATCGCGATCGTCGTGTCGACATCGCTGTTCATGCAATATCTCGATTCAAGCATCCTGATCACGGCCCTGCCCACCATCGCGGCGTCGCTTAGGGTCGAGGCGTTGGACCTCAACCTGGCGCTGATTTCTTACCAGATCGCGATGGCGATCTTCATCCCGATCGGGAACAAGGTGGCCAACATGATCGGGGGCCGCAACACCTTCATGGGCGCGCTCACCATCTTCATGTTGGGTTCCATTCTTTGCGGGCTGTCATCGACGCTGACCGGCCTCGTCCTCTCGCGCATCGTCCAGGGCACGGGCGGAGCGCTCATGGTTCCAGTCGGCCGGCTGATCGTCGTACGATCGGCGCAGAAGCATGAATTGATCAGCGCGCTCAACTGGATGCTTGTCCCCGCGATCGTCGGGCCCATGATGGGGCCACCACTCGGCGGTCTGATCGTGGGTGTCGCGCATTGGTCGTGGATTTTTTTCATCAACGTGCCGATCGCCGTTCTGGGCATCGCGTTGAGCTGGAAGCTAGTTCCCAATGTACGGTCGGAAGACGGCGGAAAGTTCGATGGTCTCGGGATGCTTCTGATGAGCGCGGCGGTCGGTTTGCTGTCATACGGACTGGGGGAAGCGACGCAGGTAGACCTCATCGTCACCGCGACGGTCCTGGCGCTGGGCTGCGCAGCGTTTTACGCTTATGTGGTTCACGCCCGCTCGACCTCGAAGCCCTTTCTCGACCTGACGCTCGTCGAAGTCGACAGCTTCCGATCCTCGATGTCGATCGGAACGATAATGCGCGTCGCCGCGACCGCGTCGGGGTTCATACTGCCCCTGTGGCTTCAGCTGGGCATGAAGCTGTCCGCATTCCACAGCGGTCTCATCACCTTACTGACGCCGGTTGGCTCTTTGCTGGCGCGGGTTATACTCAACGGCATGCTGTCCAGGGTTTCGCCGCGCGCAACCCTGGTCGCGGGCGCGGCGATGCAGGCGGCCTGGACGTTGTTGGTGGCTGTGGTCTTCTACACAGGCCCGAAATGGTCTTTCGCGCTGCTTATCCTCGGCTTGGGTATATTGACGACACTGCCGATGATCGTGATCAGCGCGATGGCTTATGTCGATCTGGACGAGAAGGACATGGGCGCGGGCACGAGCCTCTACACCATCGTCCAGCAACTAGCGCTGTCTGGCGGCGTCACCTGGGCCGTGCTGCTACTCGGCGCCGTTCACCTTCTTGGCGGCTATTCGCAATATGACCAATTCGCCTATTTGCTGGGCGAGCTGGGCGTGGCGGCGCTGGCATTCACGGCGGCGATGGTAGCCGCGCGCCTTCCGCCACAAACTGGTGAGGCGCTGGTCAAAAGACGGACACCGCGTTCCTGAAGCGGCGCACGCAAACCCATCCTCATTGACTGGAGTATCGCATGGTTTTCGCTTTCCGTTGGGACGACCCCTTCCTGCTCGACGCGCAGCTGACCGATGAGGAACGGATGGTGCGCGACAGCGCGCGGGATTATGCGCAGGCGAAACTCCAGCCCAGGGTCATCCGGGCCTTCGCCGACGAATATACCGACCCGGACGTTTTCCGGGAAATGGGCGCGCTGGGGCTGCTGGGCCCTACGATCCCCGAAACCTATGGCGGCGTCGGCGCATCCTATGTCGCCTACGGACTCGTTGCGCGCGAAGTAGAACGAGTGGATTCGGGCTACCGTTCGATGATGTCGGTACAATCTAGCCTCGTCATGTATCCGATCTACGCCTTCGGCTCGGAAAAACAGAAGCGGAAATACCTGCCGAAACTTGCGACGGGGGAATGGATCGGCTGTTTCGGTCTGACCGAGCCCAACGCCGGCTCCGACCCGGCCGGCATGCGGACGCGCGCGGTCAGGACCGATGGCGGCTATCGCCTCTCCGGCGGCAAGACCTGGATCTCGAACGCACCCATCGCCGACGTCTTCGTCGTCTGGGCAATGTCGGAAGCCCATGGCAACAAGATCAGAGGCTTTGTGCTCGAAAAAGGCATGAAGGGGCTGTCGGCCCCCAAGATCGAGGGCAAGCTTTCGTTGCGCACGTCCGTTACCGGTATGATCAATCTTGACGATGTCGAAGTCGGCGAGGACGCGCTGCTGCCCGATGTCGAGGGACTCAAAGGCCCCTTCGGCTGCCTTAACCGAGCGCGCTACGGCATCAGCTGGGGGGCGCTAGGCGCAGCGGAATTCTGCTTCGCCGCCGCCCGCCAATATGGGCTGGATCGAAAGCAGTTCGGCCGTCCGCTCGCCGGCACCCAGCTTTACCAGAAGAAGCTCGCCGACATGATGACCGACATCACGCTGGGACTGCAAGCCTCCCTTCGCGTCGGTCGGATGCTAGACGAAGGAACGGTCGCACCGGAGATGATCTCGATTGTCAAGCGCAACAATGTCGGCAAGGCGCTCGATATCGCGCGCGCGGCACGCGACATGCACGGCGGCAACGGCATCTCGCAGGATTATCAGGTGATCCGCCATATGGTGAACCTGGAGACGGTGAATACCTATGAGGGCACGCACGACGTTCATGCCCTGATCCTGGGTCGGGCGATTACCGGCATAGCGGCATTCTGATCGTGGGAAGCTACCCCTGCCAATGACCGAGATCAGGATCGTCGGGCTGGCGCGTACCCTCGATGGCCGATGGGCGGGGCAAATCCAGGTCGATTTCGGCGCGGAGGTCCTCAAGGTGGAGGCTCCGGAAGGCGATGAAACGCGCCGATGGGGCTCCTTTCATCGATAATCCCGATGGCGATCGCGACGCCGCCTATTTTCATGCTGCCAATTGCGGCAAGACCAGCATTGTCGCTGATTTCCGTGACCCCGTTGACCGCGAAGGGGTCCAGGCGCTGATCCGTGACGCCGATGTGCTGATCGAGATTTTCTAGGTCGGCGGCCTCGCCCGATACAGCCTCGACTATGGCAGCCTTTCCGCGGGGAATCAGGGGCTCGTCTATTGCTCTATCACCGGCTTCGGCCAAGACGGCGCCTACACCACCGCGCCGGCTATGATTTCATCGTCCAGGACATGAGCGTCATCATAGATCTGGCCGGCGAAACGGACCGATCGCCCGGAAGATCCGCGTCGCCGTTGCCGATATCATGACAGGTCCTTACGCAGTGATCCGGCACACGACATTCGCCACCTCGCCGATTGCCTCCGACCGCGTGGACTGATGGTGTCGTTCGGCGCATCGTCCGGCGCGCCCGATCCAGTCGCCGTCGAACCCTCAACAGCAAAGGGTGCCCGGGCTGGCAGCGCACATCAGCAGTTTGGCGCTTCGAAGAACCGTCTGATTTCGGCATGATAGCGACGTGACGGCACGGGGGATGGTGACCCTCGATCTCGTGTGGCTGATCCGCTGATTTCCTCGGCAGATCCGACTGCAGACA
>Ga0070671_100003906_pt1 | contig 11723 bp, 7 predicted proteins | sample KBSS73metaG_FD_65341 | JGI IMG/M metagenome (GOLD analysis project Ga0070671, IMG submission 65341) | Switchgrass rhizosphere microbial communities from Kellogg Biological Station, Michigan, USA - KBS S7-3 metaG | ecosystem: Host-associated > Plants > Roots > Rhizosphere > Soil ...
GCCTGGTCGGTCACCAGCATCAGCTGGTCGGCCTGCACCGCCGGGAAGCTGGCCACGACAGGACCATTGCGGGCAATGTTGTCGATATTGGTGATACCCTGGCCGCCACGGCCGGTGCGGCGGTATTCATAGGCCGAAGACAGCTTGCCATAGCCGTTCGCGCAAACCGTCAGCACGAACTGCTCCTTGCCCACCAGTTCCTGGTAGCGTTCGGCGCTCATCAGCGGCTCGCCTTCCTTTTCGGCCTTCCACGGGGCAAAGCGCAGGTAATCCTCGCGCTCGTCCTGGTCCTTCACGCCGGCGCGATGCAGGATCGAGAGCGAGATGACCTCGTCGCCGTCTTTCAGCGCCATGCCGCGCACGCCGGTGGACGTGCGGCTCTGGAACTCGCGCACGTCTTCGGCGCGGAAGCGGATCGCCTTGCCCGCGCGGCTCGCCAGCAGCACGTCGTCACCTTCGGACAGCAGCGCCACGCCGATCAGGCGGTCTTCGGTGTCTTCCTCGAACTTCATCGCAAACTTCCCGTTGGATGGGATGTTGGCGAAGGAATCCATCGCGTTGCGGCGCACGTTGCCCTTGGCCGTGGCGAACATGACGTTGAGCTTGCCCCATTCCGCCTCGTCCTCGGGCAGCGGGAGCACGGCGGCGATCGTCTCGCCCTGGTCCAGCGCGGGCAAGAGGTTGACCACCGGGCGTCCACGCGTGGCCGCACCGCCTTCGGGCAGGCGCCACACTTTCATGCGATAGACCTTGCCGGCGGTGGAGAAGAACAGCACCGGGGTGTGGGTGCTCGCCACGAACATCGTGGCAACCGCATCCTCTTCCTTGGTCGCCATGCCGGAACGGCCCTTGCCGCCGCGCGCCTGGGCCCGGAACGTGGAAAGCGGCGTGCGCTTGATATAGCCGTCGAGCGTCACGGTGACGACCATGTCCTCGCGCTCGATCAGGTCTTCGTCGTCGATGCCATCGGCTGCCGGCATGATCTGCGACACGCGCGGGGTGGCAAAGCCGGCCTTCACTTCTTCCAGCTCCTGCCGCATCACGGCATAGAGCTTGATGCGGTCGGCCAGGATCGCCAGGTACTCGGTAATCGCGGTAGCAAGCTTTTCCAGCTCGTCGCCGATCTCGTCGCGGCCCAGCGCCGTCAGGCGGTGAAGCCGCAGGTCGAGAATGGCGCGAACCTGGATTTCCGACAGGCGATAGCTTTCGCCGCCAGACAAGGCGTCGTCCTCGATCGCCTCGACCAGCCGGATATAGGGTGCAATCTCGCCCATCGGCCATTCACGCGCCAGCAGCGCCTCGCGCGCCAGGGCTGGATTGGGCGAACCGCGAATGATCCGCACCACTTCGTCAAGGTTGGTCACCGCCACCACCAGGCCGAGCAGGATGTGGGCGCGGTCGCGCGCCTTGTTCAGCTCGTACTTGGTACGCCGCGTGATCACTTCCTCGCGGAAGCGCACGAAGCTTTCGATGATGTCCTTGAGATTGAGGATTTCCGGGCGGCCGCCACGGATGGCGAGCATGTTGGCCGGGAAGTTGGACTGCGCGGGCGTGTTGCGCCACAGCTGGTTGAGCACGACCTCGGGCGAGGCATCGCGCTTGAGGTCCACGACCACGCGCACGCCTTCGCGGTTGGATTCATCGCGGATGTCGGAAATGCCCTCGATCCGCTTGTCCTTGGCCGCTTCGGCGATCTTTTCGACCAGGTTGGACTTGCCGACCTGGTAGGGGATCGACGTCAGCACGATCGAGCGGCGATTGGCATCGCGCCCGCGGCCTTCCTCCACCTCGTGCCGGCAGCGCATCACGATCGATCCGCGCCCCTCGGTATAGGCCTTGCGCGCACCATGGGTGCCCAGGATCAGCGGCGCGGTGGGGAAATCGGGACCGGGAATGATCTGGATCAGTTCGTCGATCGTGATCAACGGGTTGTCCATATAGGCCAGGCAGCCGTCGATCACTTCGCCCAGGTTGTGCGGCGGGATGTTGGTGGCCATGCCCACCGCGATGCCGCCTGCGCCATTGACCAGCAGGTTGGGAAAGCGCGCCGGCAGAACCTGTGGCTCGTTTTCCGCGCCGTCGTAATTGGGCTGGAAATCGACCGTGTCCTTGTCGATATCCGCCAGCAGATAATCGGCCACTTTGGCAAGCCGCGCTTCGGTATAGCGCATCGAGGCCGGCGGGTCCGGGTCCATCGAGCCGAAGTTGCCCTGCCCGTCGAGCAGCGGCAGCCGCATCGACCAGTCCTGCGTCATGCGGGCAAGCGCGTCGTAGATCGCGCTGTCGCCATGGGGGTGATACTTACCCATGGTATCGCCCACGATACGGGCAGACTTGCGATAGGCCTTGGTCGACGTGAAGCCGTTTTCGTGGCTGGTCCACAAGATGCGGCGATGAACCGGCTTCAGCCCGTCGCGCACATCGGGCAACGCGCGCGCCACGATCACGCTCATCGCGTAATCGAGGTAGCTGGTCTTCATTTCATCGACGATGTCGATCCGTTGAAATTCATGTTCCGGCACGCCGGGGACGGGATCGATGCTGGGTGTGTCGTCGCTCACGATGTTGGCTTTGTCGTTTCGTTGTGAGGAAAGCAATCGCCCTAGGCGCGTTGTGCGCAAAAGGCCAGCAACCATGCTCTATCGCGTGGCTCATGCCATCACTTTTCCACACATGCGACAAGCTGCCTGATCAGCGGGACGAACCGCCATTCAATCCGCGTTCACCCTGCGCCACCTAGCCAGCGCAAGAGTTGCCAAGGGAGCCAATCCGCGCCAGTAGCGCAAGGCCGACCAGGGTAAGCGGCAAGGCTCGGCGTCCGGTGGACAAATCGTCCAGGCGCCAATGGGCCGTGTCGGGGTCGAACAGGAGAGATAACATGCGCGGTTCTTTGTGGAATTCGGGTAAGGGCATGATGGCGCGCTCGGCTATGGCCGTGGCGCTGGTTGCAGGCCTTGGTTTGGGCGCAATGGCCGCTCCTGCGATTGCCAAGGACGCCAAGCCGGCACAGGCAAGCAATTCCAAGGAATTTGCCGCTGCGGCAGCGCCTTTCCAGAAGTCGTTCACCGACTGGCAGGGCACCAAGGGCAAGGTTTCCGACGCCGATTACAAGGCTGGCGCGCAAAAGCTCGCCGGCGAACTCGCGCCGATGGAAGGCACTGTGAAGACGCCGCTCGATCGTCTGGTCTTCGGCCAGTGGCAGCAGATCCTTGGCGGTGCGATCGGCGATGGCGTATTGCAGCAAAAGGGCCTGCAGAACATGGCCGACAGCGGCCAGCTCGGTGCCGACAAGACGCCGATGGTCCAGTACTTCCTGGGCGCCACGGCGTACCAGAACAAGGATTACGCCACCGCCACCAAGGCACTCAAGGTTGCGGTTGACGCCAATTACAGCGAGGACAATGCCGCCGAGCTTCTTGCTGATTCCTATGTTCAGCAGAACCAGCCCGTGCAGGGGCTCGAAGCTCTCAAGGCGGCTGTTGCCACCCGCAAGGCGGCCAATGGCACTGTGCCGGTCAACTGGTACAAGCGTGGCCAGCTCATTGCCTATAACGCCAAGCTTGGCCCGCAGGCGATCGAATGGGGCCTCCAGGCCGTCGCCGCCGATCCCACGCCGCTCAACTGGCTGGGCGCTGGCCAGTTGACGCGTGAATTCAGCCAGTTCGGCAAGGAAGAATCGCTCGACCTGGGCCGCCTGTTCCAGCGCACCGGCGCGCTCGGCGTGGACAAGCAGTACACCGGCCGCGAATATGTCGAATATATTCAGGCAGCCGATCCCCGCCGCCTGCCGGGCGAAGTGCAGAAGATCGTCGAACAGGGCATTGCCGCCGGCGCCATTTCGCCCAGCGATCCCTTCGTGTCCGATGCCCTCAGCCAGGCAAAGAGCCGTATTGCCGCTGGCGACAAGGCTTCGCTGACCGGCATGGAACGCGATGCCGGCAAGGCCGCCGATGGCAAGCTGTCCGCCGTTACGGCCGATGCTTACCTTTCCTACGGCGATGCGGCCAAGGCCGAGGCACTCTACAAGGCTGCGCTGTCCAAGGGCATTGCCGCCCAGGCAGACAAGGACCGCGCCGAAACCCGGCTTGGCATCGCACTGTCTGATCAGGGCAAGTACGATGAAGCCAAGGCCGCTTTCGCCACGGTCACCAGCGGCCCCCGCCTGCCGCTGGCCCAGCTGTGGACCCAGTACGTGATCACCAAGGGCGCCAAGTAAGCGCTTTTCGGCCACTACGGTCCTGACAAACAAGGAAGGGCGGCTCCTCGCGGGGCCGCCCTTTCTCGTTGCCTCGTTTTACCGTGTTCAGATCGCGGGGGCGAACGCGCCCGTTTCCTCGTCCAGAAGATGCAGCACGCCGTCGGCTATGGCGAAGAACGCGCCGCGCAGCGTCAGCTCGCCGGCGTCTTCCTTTTCCTTGACCCAAGGGAAGGTGCGCAGGTTGCCCAGGCTGGCCTTCACGCCGGCCATTTCCATCGCGCGCTCGGCATCCCGCCCGCTGGTGCCATAGGCTTCGACCACCGGCTTGCGGGCCTCATCGAGCAGTGAGATCCAGTCGGCGACAAAACCGCCCTGCCCGCGCTCGGTGCCGGCCATTTCCTGTGTCAGGGCCGCGCGGCAGCCGCCGCACATGCCGTGGCCCATGACCACCACTTCCTTGACCTTGAGCACCTGGACCGCAAATTCCAGCGCGGCGGAAACACCGTGGTGGCCGGGCGAGGTTTCAAACGGCGGAACCATCGCGGCCACATTGCGCACCACGAACATTTCGCCAGGGTCGGTATCGAACACCTGCGCCGGATCGACGCGGCTGTCGGAGCAGGCGATGATCATGACTTTGGGTTCCTGCCCGTCACGCAGCCGCTCCCAGCGGGCGCGGTGGGGGGTCCAGCCATTTTCACGGAATCGGCGGTAGCCGGTGATGAGCTGATCCAGCTCGGGGGATGTCGCATGTGCCATGGCCAAAGGGCATGCCGTGTTAGATTGGCACTTTCAAGTGCTCGTCTAAGCGCCTATCTGCGCAAGACATGACCGATACCGCCACCAACCGAGAGCCCGCCCAGCCGCCGCGTACCCGCAAGCCCGACTGGATCCGCGTCAAAGCGCCCACCAGCAAAGGCTATGGCGAGACGCGCCAGCTGATGCGCGACTTGAAGCTGAACACGGTGTGCGAGGAAGCCGCCTGCCCGAACATCGGCGAATGCTGGACCAAGAAGCACGCCACGGTGATGATCCTGGGCGACGTGTGCACGCGCGCCTGCGCGTTCTGCAACGTCAAGACCGGTATGCCCCGCGCCGTCGATGCCGCCGAACCCGGCCACGTTGCCGAAGCGGCCGCGCGCATGGGGCTCGAACACATCGTGATCACCTCGGTCGACCGTGACGACCTGCCCGATGGCGGCGCCAGCCAGTTCGTGAAAGTGATCAAGGCCCTGCGCGAGCAGACGCCCCAGACCACGATCGAAATTCTCACGCCCGATTTCCGCAACAAGATGGAACGCGCGGTCGCCTCCATCGTCGAGGCCGGGCCCGACGTCTATAATCACAACCTTGAAACCGTGCCCCGGCTCTATCCCACGATCCGCCCCGGCGCGCGCTATTATGCCTCGCTGCGCCTGCTCGAACAGGTCAAGCGGCTCAACCCGATGATCTTCACCAAGTCCGGCATCATGCTTGGCCTGGGCGAAGAGCGCCTGGAAGTGCACCAGGTGATGGACGACATGCGCTCGGCCCAGATCGATTTCCTCACCATGGGGCAGTATCTCCAGCCCACGCCCAAGCACACCAAGGTGATGGAATTCGTCACGCCCAAGGCATTCGATGCCTATGGTGCGATTGCGCGCGCCAAGGGCTTCCTCCAGGTGGCATCAAGCCCGCTGACCCGGTCGAGCTATCACGCCGGTGAAGACTTTGCCCAGATGCGCGCCACGCGCGAGGCGCAGCTGGCCAAAGCGCAGGCGACCGGGGCAGCAGGTCGCATCGAGGCCTGACATGCCGCGCATTGCCGAAGAACGGCGGCTGCAGTGGTCGCCCGAACAGATGTATGCGCTGGTCGCCGATGTGCGTCGCTACCCGGAGTTTCTGCCCTGGGTAGTGGCCACACGCATCAAGTCAGACAGCGAGACCGAGATGGTGGCCGACATGCTGGTCGGCTTCAACGCCCTGCGCGAGAAGTTTACGTCGCGCGTGCGCAAGGTGGCGCCGGGCGCGGACCACTCAGCGCGAATCGAGGTGGAATATCTCGACGGTCCGATGAAAAGCCTGTCCAACACCTGGGCTTTCCGCGCCGATGAACAGGGCGCGGGCTGCGTGATCGATTTCTGCGTGGAATTCAGTTTCCGCAACGCGATCTTTGAAAAGCTGGCCGGGCAGTATCTCGATCGCGCTTTCCGCAAGATGGTGGCCGCTTTCGAAACGCGCGCGGCCAAGCTCTATGGCGAGCAGGCCTGACCGGTTCAGGTCCTGCTGCCGGCCATCGCCAGGCCGAACGCCACGAAAATCGCCGCGCTCACCTTGTTGAACACCCTGCGCGGCCCCGGCCGTTGCAGCCAGGAGGCGACTGAGCGGCCGCCCAGCGCGTAGATCATGTACGATGTTACCTCGATCACGCCGAAGGTTGCCACCATCACGGCAAATTGCAGCGGCTTGGATCTTTGGGGATCGATGAACTGCGGCAGGAAGGCGCCGGCAAACAGCAGTGCCTTGGGGTTGCTGATTCCGATCAAATAGCCGGTGCGAAACAGCGAGAGGGCCGTTGGTGGCAATGGGGTGGCGTCGATCCCGTCCGGCCCCACGTCGATCGGCGCTTCCTGTGCCGTCCACGCCTTGTAGCCAAGGTACAGCAGATAGGCAGCGCCTGCGATCTTGAGCGCGAGCAGCAGTTGCGGCAACGCGGCCAGCACCGCCGCAAGGCCTGCGGCCGACAGGCTCAACAGGGTCAGAACCGCCAGGAAACAGCCGCTCATGGCCAGCATCGCGCGGCGCAGGCCCAGGGTGACACTCCGCGTCATCACGTGGAGCATGTTCGGCCCAGGCGAAATCGAAATGAAGAAAACCGTCGCGGCAAACAGCCACCAGGTGTGCAAGGCCATCGTGCCTATCCCGCTGCTTTGAAGATTTCGGCCCAGGCGGCTTCGTCGATCACCTCGATGCCCAGTTCGGCCGCCTTTTTCAGCTTGCTGCCCGCGCCCGGCCCGGCCACGACCAGATCCGTCTTGGGCGAAACGCTGCCCGCCGCCCGCGCACCCAGCGCCTCGGCCTGGGCCTTGGCTTCGTCGCGGCTCATGGTTTCGAGCTTGCCGGTAAAGACCACGGTCTTTCCGGCCACGACACTGGCACGGGTTTCCACCACGAAATCGGGCGGGCTGACTTCGCCCAGCAGATCGTCCCACACTTCGATGTTGTGCGCCTCGTGGAAGAAGTCACCCAAGGCTTCCACCACGACCGGCCCCACGCCATCGATGCCCAGCAATTCGGCCTTGGCGTCTTCATCGCCGCCATGGGCCTTTTCCGCCACGGCGCGCAAGGCGGGCAGCGTGACGAACCGCTTCATCAGATCGCGCGCGGTCACCGCACCCACATGGCGGATGCCCAGCCCGAACAGCAGGCGCGCGGCATCGGGCCGGCGCTTTGCTTCGATCGCGGCGATCAGGTTGTCGACGGATTTGTCCTTCCACCCCTCGCGGCCCACGATTTCGTCGCGGCGCTTGCGCAGGCGGAAAATGTCGGCCGGACTTTCCAGCCAGCCGAGCGCAAAGAACTCGGCAATGGTCTTTTCACCCAGGCCTTCGATGTCGAGCGCCGCGCGGCTGACGAAGTGGCGCAGGCGCTCGGTCCGTTGCGCCGGGCACACCAGCCCGCCGGTGCAGCGCACGTCCACTTCGCCTTCCTCGGCCACAGCCTCGCTGCCGCATTGCGGGCAGTGATCGGGAAAGACATAGGCCGGGCGCGCATCCTCGCGCGTCAGGTTTTCAACCACTTGCGGGATCACGTCGCCAGCGCGTTGCAAGACCACGCGATCGCCGACGCGGACACCCAGCCGGCCGATTTCATCACGGTTGTGAAGCGTCACGTTGGTGACCGTTACCCCGCCCACCAGAACCGGGGTCAAGCGGCCCACCGGGGTCAGCTTGCCGGTGCGGCCCACCTGGATGTCGATCGCTTCCAGCGTCGTCTCGGCGCGCTCGGCCGGGAACTTGTGCGCCATGCCCCAGCGCGGTGCCTTGGCCACGAAGCCCAGCCGCCGCTGCCATTCCAGGCTGTCCACCTTGTAGACCACGCCATCGATATCATACGGCATTTCCGCGCGTTGCGCCTGGATCTTGCGATAGTGTTCCAGCATCTGCGCCACATCTTCGCAGCGGGTCAGCAGCGGCGAAACCGGCACGCCCCAGGCCGCAATCTGCTGCATCATGTCCCACTGGGTCTGCGCCGGCACGTCGCTCGCCGCGCCACAGCCATGCGCCAGGAAGCGCAACGGCCGGCTGGCTGTCACACTCGCATCCTTCTGGCGCAGCGATCCGGCCGCCGCATTTCGCGGGTTGGCAAAGACCTTCTCGCCCTTCTCCTCCTGCGCCGCGTTCAACGCCAGAAAATCGGACTTGGCCATGTAGACCTCGCCACGGATTTCAAACACGGCTGGCGCCGCGACGCCGGAATTGCTGCCAAGTTCCTGCGGTATGTCCTTGATATAAGAAACATTAGCAGTCACGTCCTCGCCCACCTGGCCATCGCCACGCGTGGCCGCGCGCACCAGTTTGCCGTTCTCATAGCGCAGCGAGCACGATAGTCCGTCGATCTTGTCCTCGGCCGTCATCACCACCGGCGCATCGGCGGGCAGCGCCAGGAACCGGCGCACCCGCGCGACGAATTCCTCGACTTCCTCGTCGGTGAATGCGTTGTCGAGGCTCATCATCCGAACCTCGTGCGTCACCTTGCGCAGGGGGGAGGACGAAACCTCGTGCCCTACGGCGCGCGAGGGACTGTCTGCGCGCACCAGATGGGGAAACGCCGCCTCCAATTCGGCATTGCGCCGCACCAGGGCGTCATATTCGGCATCGGAAATTTCCGGTGCATCTTCGGCATGATAGCGGCGATTGTGATGGGCAATGCTCCGGGCCAATCGCATCAACTCGTTGGCCGCTTCCGCCTCGTTCATGCCTTTTGGATCACTCATCGCACGCCACTTTCACGCTTAACCTCAATCGTCTGCCGATAGAAGGTCACGCCTGTTCCAGCAACCGCTTGGCCTGCGCGCGTGCTTCCTTGGTCACTTCCGCACCAGAGAGCATCCGCGCGATCTCTTCCTTGCGGCCGGACGCGTCGAGCTTACTGACCGACGTGCGGGTCACGGTGCCTTCGCTCGATTTGGCGATCAGGTAATGCGCATCGCCGCGCGCGGCCACTTGCGGGCTGTGCGTAACGGCCAGCAATTGCCCGCCATGGGCAAGCCGCGCCAGGCGCTCGCCGATCGCGCTCGCCACTGCGCCGCCCACGCCGCGATCGATTTCGTCGAAGATCACCGTGGCCGCGCCGCCCTCCTCTGCCAGCGCCACTTTCAGCGCCAGGATGAAGCGCGACAATTCGCCGCCCGAGGCGATCTTGCCCAATGGCGCGAAGTCGCTGCCCGGATTGGTGGAAATGAGGAACTCTACGGCATCCACCCCCTGCGCGCTCCAGCGGTCTTCGGGCAGGCGCACCACCGCAGTGTGGAAACGCGCGGCGTCCAGGCGCAGCGGCGCGAGTTCGGCCGCGACCGCCTTGTCCAGCTTGCGCGCTGCCTCGGCCCGCTGCACCGAAAGTGCTTCTGCCTTGGCCCGATAATCGAGCCCGGCATCCATCGCCACGCGCGCCAGGCCGGCGATCTGCGCCTCGCCCCCCTCGATCGATTGCAGCGTTGCCTGCAAGGCTTCGCGCCGCACCGGCAGATCATCCACGGTGCAGCCATGCTTGCGGGCGGCCGCCCGAAGATCGAACAGCCGCGTCTCGATCCGGTCGAGCAGGGCCGGATCATGGGCCAGCGCCTCGGCGGCCGCTGCAAGCTTGTCCTCGGCCTCTCCTGCCTCGATCACCGCGCGGTCAAGCGCTTCGAGCGCTTCGGTCAGTAGCGGGTGTTCGCCCGCGATTCGGTCCAGCCGCCGCGCGGCACTGCGCAATTGCACCAGCGGTGCATCCGATCCGCTCCACAAGTGCTGCAATTCGTTGAGATCGCCGGAAAGCCTTTCCCCCTTTTGCATAGAGGCACGCTGCAAGGCGAGGTCTTCTTCCTCGCCCCCCACGGGCGCCAACGCATCGAGTTCGGCCAAGTGCGCCTCGATCAGGTCCTGCTCCGCAGCGGCGCTGGCCACTTGCGCGCGGGCAGTGGCCAGTGCCTGCTCGGCCGTGCGCCAGGCATCCCATGCCTTGGTCACCGCGGCGGTATCGGCGCGGGCATAACGATCGAGCAAGGTGCGATGGCCGCGCGCATTGACCAGGCCGCGATCATCGTGCTGCCCGTGCAGTTCCACCAGGAACCGCGCCAGTTCGCGGAGCAGCGCCACGCCCACGGGCTGATCGTTGACATAGGCGCGGCTGCCACCATCGGCGCGCAGGCGGCGGCGCACCAAAAGCGGTTCGCCCGGCTCCCAATCGATCGCCGCTTCGGAAAGAACCGTTTCGACGCCATCGGGTCGCTGGGCGAATTCGAACGTGGCCGTCACGCTCGCCACTTCCTCCCCCGCACGGACCAGGCCATTGTCGGCCCGATCGCCCAAAACCAGCCCCAGCGAATCCAGCAGGATCGATTTTCCAGCCCCGGTTTCGCCGGTCAAAACGCCCAAACCGCCCGGAAATGCGAGGTCCAGCGCCTCGATCAGGACAACATTGCGGATGGAAAGCCCGGTCAGCATTCCCCGTTCCTAGCCTGTTGCAACGCCCTCGTCACCTGCTTGCGTTCCCGTCTTGTTTCACATCGGTGACACGCTGTCGCCTGCGCGCAATGTGACGAACCTATGGGATTCGCCAGACGACGGCAGCATATGAAGGGAATGGGTCATGGATCGCCCAACCGACCGCAGCTTTGCCCCAATCGGCGCCTCTGTCAGCGAATGGATCAAGGGCGCGCCCGATTGGCTCGACTTGCCCGAACCGCGCGGTTTCCGGCCCAAGCGGCGAGTGCGTACGGTGTGGATTTCCGATCTTCACCTCGGCACGCGCGGCTGCAATGCCGAAATGCTGCTCGATTTCCTCGCCTCGATCGAATGCGAAACGCTTTACCTGGTGGGCGACATTGTCGACGGCTGGCGTCTTTCGCGCGGGTGGTACTGGCCCGATGCGCATAACGAAGTGGTCCGCCGCGTGCTCAAGATGGCACACCGGGGCACGCGCGTGGTCCTGATCGCCGGCAACCATGACGAGATGCTGCGCCCCTATGCGGGCATGACTTTCGGCGGCGTCGAACTGGCGCTCGATACCATTCACCGCACCGCAGACGGTCGCCGCTTGCTCGTCACCCACGGGGATGGGTTCGACGGCGTCGTGCTCTACGCCCGCTGGCTCGCGTTCCTGGGTGACGCGGCCTATGCCGTGCTGCTGCGTGCCAATCGCTGGGTCAATCTGGTGCGCCGCCAGTTCAAACTGCCGTACTGGTCGCTATCGGCCTACATGAAAATGCGTGTGAAGAACGCCGTGCAATTCATTTGCGACTTTGAAGAAGCCGTGGCCCACGCCGCGCGGGATATGGGCGTGG
>Ga0070671_100003909_pt1 | contig 11719 bp, 5 predicted proteins | sample KBSS73metaG_FD_65341 | JGI IMG/M metagenome (GOLD analysis project Ga0070671, IMG submission 65341) | Switchgrass rhizosphere microbial communities from Kellogg Biological Station, Michigan, USA - KBS S7-3 metaG | ecosystem: Host-associated > Plants > Roots > Rhizosphere > Soil ...
ATGCGCGCTGCACGCCTACGGCTATGCCTCGCCGGCGCTCGAGCGGGCGCTGGTGACGTCGTCGGCGCGGCTCGGGCTGGTCGGCCATTTCTTTTCGACCCCGACGTCGATCTTCGTGGCGTTCGGCAGCGGGTCGGCGCAGCGCACGTTCCTGACGCGCGTCGAGCCGGGCGGCCTCAGCCTCGGCAAGCTCGCCGACATCGACGGTAACGCCCGCGCCGTGATCGACGGATCGCTGACGCCATCCGAGGCGCTCGCGCGCATCGAAGCGATCGAGCAGCAGCCGCCGCCGTTCCCGGCGCTGCTCGGGACGATTGCCTCGGGCGCCGCATCCGGGGCAGCCTGCCGCCTGCTGGGCGGCGGTGGCGGCGACATCGTGGTGGCGACGGGGCTCGGCATCCTGATCGGCCTGTTCGGCCGCGCCGCCGGCCGCCTGCGCCTGCAGCAGGGGCTGTTCGAGCTGATGGCGTCGGCGCTGGTCTCGGCTGCCGCGCTCCTGGCGGCCGCGTTCGGGCTCGGCGTGTCGCCGGCGGTCTCGACGCTCGCCGGCCTGATCATCGTCATCCCGGGGTTCACGCTGACGATCGCGATGACCGAGCTCGCCGCGCGCCACCTGGTATCCGGCACGGCGCGGCTGGCCGGTGCCTTCACCGTGTTCCTGGTCATCACGTTCGGCGTCGCGGTCGGCCGGCGGATCGTCACGGCACTGATCGCGCTGCCGCCGCCTGAAGCCGTCGTGGCCCTGCCGGCATGGACGCTCTGGCCGGCGGTGCTGGTCACGCCGATCGCGGTGACCGTCCTGCTGCAGGGCCGCGTCCGCGACATGCCGTGGATCACGCTGGCGAGCGTCGCCGGCTTCCTCGGCGGGCAGGCCGGCGCGGCGCTCCTGGGGCCGGCGCTCGGCGGCTGCGTCGGCGCGCTCAGCGTCGGCCTGGCCGCGCACGCCTACGAGCACTGGCTTCGCCGCCCGGCCCTGGTCCCGCTCGTGCCCGGCGTGCTGCTGCTCGTGCCCGGCAGCACCGGCTTCCGCAGCCTGGCGCTGCTGGTCGATCAGCAGGTCGTGATCGGGATCGATGCGGCGTTCGCGACGCTCCTGACGGCGGCGTCGCTGGTCGCCGGCCTGCTGATGGCCGAGATGATCGCCGACGTCTCGACCCGCCTCCCGGCGCGGCTGGCGCGGTAGCGCTCCGGCCGCGCGGTCGGGTGCTAGAATCAGCCGCCTTCCGCTCCATCCCGTCCACCGGCGCGCTCCAGTCGACCTATGACGGCTCCGCCCCAGCCAGATCCCGCCGATCGGGAGCCGCCCGCCGGCGGGCGGCCGTCGCCCATCGGTCCGGGGACGACGGTCAACGCCCGGTACCTCATCGAGCGCGAGCTGGGTCGAGGCGGCATCGGTGTCGTCTACCTGGCGCGCGACCTCCGGCTGCACGACATGCCGGTCGTGCTCAAGTGCCTGCTCGACGACTCGACGCAGAACGCATGGCTGTCGAGGAAGTTCCTGCAGGAAGCGGAAGCGCTGACGCGCATCCACCATCCCGGGGTGGTGCGGGTCATCGACCGCGACCGGACCGCCGACGGCCGATCGTTCTTCGTGATGGAGTTCGTCAAGGGCGTGTCGCTGCGGTCGGCGATCCGGCCGGCCGGACTCGACCTGGAGTTCGCGGCCGCGATCGTGCGCGAGGTCGGCCAGGCGCTGAGCGCGGCGCACGTCGAGGGCGTGCTCCATCGCGACCTGAAACCCGAGAACATCATGCTGGAGACGCTGAGCAACGGCGGGCAGCACGCCAAACTCATCGACTTCGGCATCGCCAAGGTCCGGGATTCCCAGGACGCGGTCAGCACCGAGCTCGGCATGCTGGCCGGTTCGCTCCACTACATGGCGCCGGAGCAGTTCCTCGGCGCCCCCGCGTCGGTTGCCAGCGACATCTACGCGTTCGCCGCGATCGCCTACGAGCTGCTGACCGGCCGCCGGCCGTTCAACCCGGACGCGCCGAACGACATCGCGGCGATCGCGCAGCTGATGACGCTGCAACGCAACGGCCAGGTCGTCCCGCCGCAGCAGCTGCGGCCCAGCGTGTCGGAGGAGGCGCAGGCCATCGTGCTGCGCGGGCTGGCCTTCGACCCGGCGGCGCGCCTGACGGAGGCGAGGCAGTTCGGCGACGCCCTGGCGCAGGCGCTGCTCGGTGGCGGCGAGCTGACGCGGTCGGCGGTGACGCTTCGCGCGAGCATCGCGTCCGAGGCGAGTGCAACTGCGCCTGCACGGCCGCGACCGGATGGCGCGCCGATACGGCCGGCGGCGGGCGAGGGGCTGCCGTCCCCCGCGGCGCTGCCTCCCGCCCCGCAGCCGCCAAGCCGGCGCCGCGGCTGGCTCGTGGCCGGTGTCGCGACGGTCGCGCTCGGGGTCGTCCTGAGCCTCGTCTATCTGCCCAGGACGTCGCGTTCGCCGGAGGTGCCGCTTGCGTTACAGGAGGTGACGACTCCCGAACGGAGTCCGCTCGGGGCGGAGAGGACCCTGACGTACTCGATGACGCTGCAGCGCCCAGGCGGGAAGGAGAGCCCGGTCATCGGCGATCAGGTCTTTTCGGCGGAAGATCGGGTGCGGCTGTCATTCACGAGCGCCCAAAGCGGCCATCTCTACATCTTCAACGAGGGCCCTCCGCAGACCCCCGGCCGGCGGAACGTGAACGTCCTGTTCCCATCGGTCACCAGCAACGACGGCTCGGCCGAGCTCCACGCGGACCACACGGTGGCGATCCCCGAGGGGCCCAACGGCTTCGTGTTCGACAAGGAGAAGGGTGTCGAGAAGGTCTGGATCGTCTGGTCCCGCGACGCCCAGCCTGGCCTGGATGTCTTGAAGCGATGGACCACCGGGACGTACGGCGGCGAGATCCAGGACGCGGCGGATGTCAGGGCCTTCGACACGTTCCTGAAGGAACACGCGTCGCCGACGCCCGATGTGGCGCTCGACGACACGGCGACGACCTTGAAAGCGCGCGCGGCCGTCTTCGTCAAGCTGGTCGAGCTCAAACACCAGTGAGGCGATGCGTGGTGCGGCGGATGGGGCGAACGGACATGAGAGCAGCGGACCGATCCGACATCTCGAGGCTGCCTCGCCGGGCGGTCCACGCGGCGCTCGTCGCGGTGCTGCTCGCGCAGGCGTGGCCGCACGCGGTGGCTCAAGGCCCGCCGCTTCCGCAAGCCGAGCTCGTGCTGCAGACCGGCCACACCGGTTCCGTCAACGCCCTTGCGCTGAGCCCCGACGGCCGCTTCCTCGTCTCCGGCAGCGAAGACGTGACGCTCAAGATCTGGGATACGGCCACCGGCAACGTGCTCCGCACGCTGTCCGGGCACGAGCAGTCCGTGCTGGCGGCGGCCATTTCGCCTGATGGCCGGACGATCGCCTCCGGCGGCGCCGATGCGAGCGTGCGCGTCTGGAATGTCGTGACGGGGGAATCGACAAAAACGGTGTCGCATTCCAGCGCCGTGAAGAACGTGGCGTTCAGCGACGATGGCCGGCGGCTGACGTCGCTCGGGAACAACGAGATCAAGGTCTACGACCTGGCCAGCGGACGCGAGGTCACGTCGGTGAAGTCGGGTGCCGACCCGGAACCCAAAGGCATGACCGCCGCCGGGGCGATCGATCAAGTGGCCACGGCCCTGTCGCCGAACGGAAAACTGGCGGCTCTGGGGGGCGGCCTCAGCTACCGCAACGGCGTCATGGGGATCGGCAGCGGCCTGCGGACGCGGCCGCTGCGCGTCATCGACGTCGCGACGGGGCACGAGGTGGAATCGTTCAAGCTCGCCGGCAACCTGTCGAGCCCGACCGACCTGAGCTTCAGTCCCGACAGCCGCCTGATCGTCGCGAAGTTCGTCGAGCGCGGCGGCAAGGAAGCCGGCCTGCACAGTTGGCTGAGCGTGTTCGAGATCGCGACCGGCCGTGAGCTGAAGAAGCTGCCGTCGGCCGACGGTCTGGGCATGGGCGGTGTCGCGTTCAGTCCCGACGGCAAGCTGCTGGCTTCGCGCGTGAATGCGATGGCCGGGTCCGGCTCGGTCACCCTGATCGAGACGGCGACGTGGCGCGAGGTGCGCGCGCTCGCGAAGACGGGATTCGGGCTGAACCTCGGCGAGTTCCGCGCCACGCCGCTGACGTTCAGCCGCGACGGCCGCTGGATTGCCGCGAGTCTCGGCGACGGCGTCGGGCTGTTCGACACGGCGACCGGCGAACGGATCCAGAACCTGCGTACACGCCAGCGCGCGAGCGCCGTGACCGCCGGCGGCGCCGATCAGGCGACGGCCAACGAGGCGATGGCTCAGGCGGGCGTCGATCCCGACATGATGAGCCAGCTGCGCGAGATGACGAGCGGCATCACCGGGGCCGGCTCGCCGCTCGCACAAATCGCCGGACTCAAGTCGGGCTCGCCGCTCACGTTCAGTCCGGATGGCCGGCTCCTCAGGGCGTCCCACCCGCGCGTCGTCTGGGATCTCGTCGCTGGTGCCCCGCAGCCGCAAAATCAGGCGACGGCAGAGAACGCGATCGCGGACATGGTGGGCGGCTCGGCCGCCGCCTACAGCCTGGACGGCCGCCTGTCCGCCACCGTGAGCGGCGATGCCAACGGCAGCTTCGCGGTCGTGGTGAAGGACGCCCGGACCGACGACATCGTGCGACGCATCGCCGTGGGCACGCCCGACACCGGCGGCAAGGGCAAGCGGCCGGCCGGGCTTCCGAAGGGGATGCCGGACATCCCCGCCGGGTACTTGCATCAAGTCCAGATCTCGGGGCTGGCGTTCTCGGCCAGGGGACTGGTCGTGCACTACTGCGAGACGGACATCAGCAAGGGTGGCGGGATGTTCGGCGGCGGAGGCGGCGGCCAGGAATGCCACGTCGTCACGACCGATCCCGCCACCGGGAAACAACTGCGCGACCTGAAGCTCGAGGGGTCGAAGAACCCGATGGGCGGGCTGCTGTCGACCTCCGTCCTGAGTCCCGACGGCCGCTTCCTCGTCGCGGTCGCGATGAGCGGCTTCGGCGGCGGCGGCAAGTTCGGCGTGGCCCTGCCCGGGATGGGACGGGGCGGCGGCAGCGCGGCGCGGCCGTCCTACACGATCACGGCAACCGACCTCGAGAGCGGCAAGCACGTGTGGGAGACGAAGACCGAATCCGACAATCAGCTGCAGCCACCGAGCGTGGTGTTCAGCCCGAACGCGGCGCAGCTCGCGCTGGTCACGCAGGACAAAAATCGGACCGCGATCAAGGTGTTCGACATCGCGGCGCGCCGCGACGTGTTCTCGTTCGACACGCCGTCCTCGAACATCCACGGCATGGTCTTCAGCCGCGACGGCAAGCGCCTCGCGCTGACGTATGGGGTCGCGGCCGGCGCCGCCCGCGGCATCGCGATGATGCGGCGCACCGACCGCGGCGAGCCGGTCGTCACGATCCACGATCTCGCCACCGGCGGACGCGCGGTGACGCTCGCGGACGACGCACCGGTCGCCGGCGTGGCGTTCGACACCACCGGACGGCTGGTCGCCACGCTGGGCGAGGACGGCAACGAGGACCTCTGGGACGCGCAGACCGGCGAGCGGGTGGCGACGCTGATCAACCTCACCGAGCTGGGATCGTTCGGCGCCACCGAGTGGCTCGTCGTCACGCCGGAGGGCCTGTTCGACGGCTCGCCCGGGGCGTGGCAGCAGATCATGTGGCGGTTCTCCGACAACACGTTCGACGTCGGCCCCGTCGAGATCTTCTTCAACGAGCTCTACTATCCCAGCCTGCTGAGCGACATCATCGCCGGTAAGCGGCCCAAGGCTCCGCGCAGCCTGCCGCAGATCGATCGGCGCCAGCCGGACGTCCACGTGGCGCTCGAATCGCCGGCCGGCGGCGATGTCGCGTCCCGCACCGTCGCCGTCTCGATTGACGTCGCCGAGTTGCCGGCCGACGGGCAGCACCAGCAGGGCAGCGGCGCGCAGGACGTCCGCCTGTTCCGCAACGGCACGCTGGTCAAGGTGTGGCGCGGCGATGTGCTGAAGGGGCAGCCGCGCGCTCGCCTGCAGGCGACGCTGCCGATCATCGCCGGGTCCAACCGCATCACCGCCTACGCCTTCAACCGGGACAACGTGAAGAGCGCGGACGCGTTCGTCGCGGTCAACGGCAGCCCGCAGCTGGCGCGCAAGGGCGTCTCGTACGTGCTCGCGTTCGGCGTCAACGAGTATGCGAATCCGCAATTCAACCTGAAGTACGCGCAGCCCGATGCCGTCGCGTTCGCGGACGAAGCGCGCACGCAGGCGGCGAAGCTCGATACGTTCGAGCGCGTGGAGGTGGTGGCGCTGCTCGACCGCCACGCCACCAAGGCGAACTTCCTGGCCGCCCTGAACCGCCTCGCGACGGGCGCGGACGTGCCGGCGGACGCCGCCCCGGCACTGGCGCGACTGCAGCGGGCGCAGCCGGAGGACGCCGTCACCATCTATTTCGCCGGGCACGGAACGGCGAAAGGGGCGCGCTTCTATCTGGTGCCGCACGATCTCGGCTACGCCGGCTCGCGCGCCAGCGTCGGCGCCGAGAGCGTCGACGCGATCCTGTCGCACAGCCTCTCGGATCTCGAGATCGAGGCCGCCGTCGAAGGGCTCGATTCCAGCCAGGTGCTGCTGGTGATCGACGCCTGCAACTCCGGCCAGGCGCTCGAAGCCGAGGAGCGCCGGCGCGGGCCGATGAACTCGAAGGGGCTCGCGCAGCTGGCCTACGAGAAGGGCATGTTCATCCTCACCGCCGCCCAGAGCTACCAGGCGGCGCTCGAGACGGCGCAACTGGGCCATGGTTACCTGACCTACGCCCTCGTCGAAGAAGGGCTCAAGAAGGGCCTGGCGGATCGCCGCGCGAAGGACGGCGAGATCACCGTGCGCGAATGGTTCGACTACGCGACCGATCGCGTGCCGGAGATGCAGGACGGGGCGGACGGATCGAGGCTGCTGCTGCTGCAGGACGACAAGGCCGGCGACGCCAACGTGGTGCGCAGCCTGCAGCGGCCGCGCGCCTTCTATCGACGCGAAGTGGAGCTGCGGCCGCTGGTCGTGGCGCGGCCGTGAGAAGGACAGCGATGACGATCAACGACAGGCGGCGTGCGACGGGCGTGATCGCGTGGCTGGCGGGCCGCATCTACGGAGGCGCGCCGCTCGCCATCGCGTCGGGCATCCTGCTGTCGTCGCTGGCGGTCGCCGCGCAGGAGGACACCCGCCGCCTGTGGGACAGCGAGTTCCTCAACAAGCGGGCGCCATCCACGTCGAAGCCGCGCCCGCGGAAGCCGCAGGAGTACCGCGTGGCGACCCCGCCGCCGCCCGCCGCTGCGGCTGCCGCTGCCGCCGCCGCAACGCCCGGCGAGCTCGTCGGCGTCACGGTCTGGCGGCTGCGGCGATCGCAGCCGTCCGACAGCGGCGATTCGCGCCTGCTGGTGCAGGAGACGGACAACCAGCGCACCGAGAGCGTCGAATGGACGCCGGAGCGCGTCGAGGCCGAGACGCCGTTCGCCGCCGGCGATCGCGTGCGCCTGAGCATCGAGTCGCCGCGAGCGGGGTATCTCTACGTGGTCGATCGCGAGCTGTACGCCGACGGCACGACGAGCGACCCCTACCTGATCTTCCCGACGCGGCGCATGCGCGATGGCGACAACTCGGTGCGCGCCGGCAAGGTGATCGAGCTGCCGGACAAGTCCGCGTTCAAGCTCACGCCGCTGCGCGCGGATTATCAGGGTGAGCGCCTGACCATCCTCGTGACCAGCGAGCCGCTGCCGCAGGTGACGGTGCCGGCCAACGCCGAGCGCCTCGATGCGTCGCTGGTCGCCCAATGGGAGACGCAATGGGCCGCGGCCGCCGAGCGTCTCGAGCTCGCCGGCGGCGCCGGACGGGCCTACACCGGCGTCGAGCGGGACGCGGCTGCGCAGGGGCGACTGCTGACTCAGGATGACGAGCTGCCGCAGACGCTGTATCGCGTCCTCGCCGCGCCCGGCTCGCCCGTGCTGATCTCGCTGCCGCTCAAGATTGCCAGGTGAGGCGCCGCCGCCAGTGCGCGGCCCGTTGCCGACTCGTGTCCGGCCGCTCGCCATTCACGGTTCTGCACGCCCGTTCGACAGCCACGTCCCTCCGGGACCGATCGCAGACGTGGTGTCGCGGCCGTGGAGTGATGCTTGCATTTGTCCTGTGTGCCGGCTGCGGCAGGGTGTACAGGGCAGATGCAGAACCAGGATTCGGACGTCGCCGCACGCAATCCCCGAGTACAGGACCTGTGTCGTGAGGTCGGGCAGCTCGTGGCGTTGTCGCGCGAGCAGCGGCGGACCATCGATCGGCTGCTGATGCGCCTCGAGACCGTGTTGCAGCGCGCGCGGCGGCACCGCATTTCCCAAGGCGGCTGGCGGCCCGCCGGTCCGTCGCGAGGTTAGGCCGCTGCCCGGGATGGCCACGGAAACGGGTCTTCGAGTACTGCTGGTCGAGGACGACGCCGCGTTCGCCGGCTTCCTCGGCATCGCGCTGCGAACGGGTGTCGAGCCGGCAGCCGTGGATGCCGCGGGCGATCTCATCAGTGCCCTGGAGCAGATCCGGCAGACCAGGCCCGACGCGGTCGTGCTCGACCTGAACCTCCCCGACAGCGAAGGCCTGGCGACGCTGCGCGCGGTGCTCGCCGCGGCCCCGCAGATGCCGATCGTGGTGCTCACCGGCGTGGCCGACGTGGAGGTCGCGCGTCAGGCTTTGCAACTCGGTGCCCAGGACTGGCTCCTCAAGGGGCACCTCGACGCCGACGTGGTCCAGCGCGCCATCCGCTACGCCATCGAACGCAAGCAGCTCACCGATCGCCTCGTCCAGGCGCAGAAGCTGGAGATCGCCGGCCGGCTGGCCAACGGCGTCGCCCACGAATTCAACAACGTCCTCACCGCGATTGCCGGCAGCGCCCAGCTCGTCGAGGATGCCGCCGACGCCGAAGCCCGGGCCAGCGCCCTCGAGCTGCTCCGACGGGCCTCGCGGCAGGGCATCGCGCTGAGCCGGCAGCTGCTCTCGCTGGCCCGCAATCCACCGGTGAACGCGGCCGTCGTGTCGACGGCGGGACTCGTCGACAACGGCCGTCTCCTGGTCCAGGCCGTGCTGCCCTCAACGGTCCAGCTCGAGGTTGGACCCATCGCGGACGTGCCGGTCCGGCTGGATCCGGGCCAGTTCGATCAGCTCCTCCTCAACCTCGTCCTCAATGCCAGGGACGCGATGCCTCAAGGCGGCACCTTGCGGATCAGCGTCACGGCCGAGGCTGCGCACGCCGCCGCGCACGAGTCCGAGTGGGCGTCCCGTGACCCTTTGTATGCCGTCGTGCGGGTCAGCGACACAGGCGTGGGCATCGACCCATCCATCAAGCCGCGTCTGTTCGAGCCGTTTTTCAGCACGAAAGGGGCGCGCGGCACCGGCCTCGGCCTTGCAGTGGTCGCCGAAATCGTGGAGCGCTTCGGTGGCGCGATCCACGTGGAGAGCCGGCTCGGGGCAGGGACCACGTTCGCGGTGTGCCTGCCCGCCGTGTCCGAGTCGGCGGAGGAGTAGTGCCGTGGATGAAGGGTCGCCACGTCAGTTCGTCGTCCGGCCCCGGGTCCTGGTAGTGGACGACGAGGAGCTCGTCCGCCTCGTCATTGCGCGGCAGCTGCGGCTGAGCGGCTTCGACGTCTTCGAGGCTCGTGACGGCCTCGAGGCGCTGGCACGGCTGCCCGTGGCGGCGCCCGATATCGTCCTGACGGACCTGAACATGCCGCGCTGCAACGGCGAGATGCTCTGCGCCGAGATCAAGCGGCGGCACGCGACGGCCAACGTGCCGGTGGTGCTGATGACCGGCGGGCCGCTCGACGAGACCCACATGCGCGACATCGGCTGCGCGGCCGTGCTCTACAAGCCGCTGATCGATCGCCTCGACGAGTTCCTTCTGTCGATCCTCCAGGACGCCGCCCCGGCGAGCCGCCCCGGAGCGTGGGCCGCGCCCGCGAAAGGACCCGTCCGCCAGCCCCCGGCCGCCTAGCGGCCCAGCTCGTCCCAGTCGATCGGCTCGCCCGGCTGCCCGGCGGTCACCGGCCGCGGCCGGCCGTCATCGTCGCTTCCTGCGCCGGCACCGGCGGCGCCACCGTCGCCCCGCGCACGAACTCGCGCAGGCGCTCCAGGCGGAACGGCTTCTGGAGGAAGCCGGCGAGATCCTCGCCCTCGAACAGGTTCGACGCCTCCTGGTGGCTGTAGCCGCTCATCAGGATGATCGGGACGTCGGCGCGGATGGCCCGGATGTCGCGATAGGTCTCGTCGCCGCGCGAGCCGGGCATGGTCAGGTCGAGCAGCACGACCGTGAACGCGGCCGGCCGTTCGTTCAGGATCTCGATCGCCTCGGCGCCGCTCGCCGCGGTTTCCACGTCCAGCCCCATCGACACCAGCATGCGGGTGGCGACGTGGCGCACCGACGGCTCGTCGTCGACGACGAGCGCGAGGCCGCGGCCGTGCCAGATCGGCGCCGGTTCGACGACCGTCGTCTCGGCGCTGGCCACCACCGTCGATGCCGGCAGCAGCAGGCGGAAGGTGGTGCCGACGTCCTCGTGGCTCTCGACCTTGAGCGCGCCGTTGTGGGCGCGCACGATGCCGAGCACGGCGGCGAGGCCGAGCCCGCGGCCGGTGAACTTGGTCGAGAAGAAGGGGTCGAAGATGCGGGCCAGCGTGTCGGGGCTCATGCCGCGGCCGTTGTCGGCGACCTCGAGGAACACGTAGCGGCCTTCCGGCAGGTCGGGCGACAGGTGCGTCGTCGCCAGGTAGGCGGCATCGGCATCCATGACGCCGGTCGTCACGCGGATGATCCCCGCTTTGCCTTCGGTCGCCTCGGCGCCGTTCAGCACCAGGTTCATGATGATCTGCCGGATCTGGGTGAGGTCGCCCTCGACGATCGGCAGGCCCATCGACAGCTGCAGCTCGAGGCGGACCGTCCGCCCGATCGAGGCGCGGATCAGCGACGTGGTCTCGTGCACGGCGGCGCTGAGATCGACGTGCCCGATCTCGAAGCGGCCCTTGCCGGCATAGGCGAGCATCTGGCCGCACAGCTCGGCGGCGCGCTCCGTCGACTGCTCGACCTGCTCGAGGCAGGCGTCGATCTCGCTCGGCACGGTCGAGCGGCGGGCGAGGTTGGCGTGGCCGAGGATGCCGGTCAGCAGGTTGTTGAAGTCGTGCGCGATGCCGCCGGCGAGCAGGCCGAGGCTCTCGAGCTTCTGCGTCTCGCGCAGCTTCTCTTCCATCGCCGCCTTCTCGGCCTCGTTGCGGCGGCGCTCGGTGATGTCGCGATCGAACGCCAGCAGGTAGCGATGGCCGCGGACGCGGAAGGCCTGGGCGTGCATCTCGATGTCGACCACTTCGCCGTCGTCGCGGGCGTGGGCCATCTCGATGCGGACGCGATCGTCCTCGGGCGCCGCTTCGAGGGCCTGCTGCAGCGCGTCGCGCTGTCCGGCGCGCTGGAAGTCGGCGAGGTGCCGCCCGGCCAGCGCTTCCGGCGCGACGCCGTGCATGTCGCCGGCGGCCGGGTTGGCGGCGAGCACCGTGCCGACGTTCGGCGGCTCGCCTTCGAGCATGAAGATCGCGTCGGGTGCCTGCGCGAAGAGCGCCGTGGCGCGTTGCTCGCTCTCGCCGAGCGCGCGCATCGTCTCGTTGCGCTCGGTCGTGACCGCGCCGACCAGGAGCGACG
>Ga0070671_100003910_pt1 | contig 11718 bp, 10 predicted proteins | sample KBSS73metaG_FD_65341 | JGI IMG/M metagenome (GOLD analysis project Ga0070671, IMG submission 65341) | Switchgrass rhizosphere microbial communities from Kellogg Biological Station, Michigan, USA - KBS S7-3 metaG | ecosystem: Host-associated > Plants > Roots > Rhizosphere > Soil ...
AGTGGTGGTGGCGCCGTTGGCGGCGCGGGCGCCCGCGGCCGCGGCGGTGCCGCCGGTAGGAGCGTCGTGGGAGGTACAGGCCGCCAGGGCCAAGGCGCTGGCGATGAGAAACGGAAGGCGCATCGTGATTCGTCCCTTGTGTGCGTGTGATCGCTGCGAACCGACGGGTCCATCCGTCGATCCCCCTGTGCAGCCCGGTCTTCTCGCGCGGACGAGAAAGGTCCCGGCTCGCTACAGGATTATCCGCAGGCCATGCAGGAAGCAACCTGCGACACGTCACAATCGCCCGAATTACGCCAAATGGTTCAGATCCGGCATCCGGCGGTCGCGGGGGATTCAGTTCCAAATCCCCCGCCGGGAACGCCCGCGCCCACTCAGACCAACGGGACGCCGGTCTTCGCGCGCAATTCATCCATCTCCACGCCCGGGGCCAGCTCGACGAGCTTCAAGCCTTCGGGTGTCACGTCCATCACCGCGAGTTCGGTGATCACGCGGTTGACCACGCCCACGCCCGTCAGGGGCAGCGTGCATTCGGGGAGCAGCTTGTGGTCGCCGCCCTTGGCGGTGTGCTCCATCAGCACCACCACGCGCTTGACGCCCGCGACCAGGTCCATCGCGCCGCCCATGCCCTTGACCATCTTGCCGGGCACCATCCAGTTGGCCAGGTCGCCCTTGTCGGTGACCTGCATCGCGCCGAGGATCGCCAGGTCGATGTGGCCGCCGCGGATCATCGCGAAGGAATCGTGGCTGCCGAAGTAGCTCGCGCCGGCGCGCGCGGTGACGGTCTGCTTGCCGGCGTTGATCAGGTCGGCGTCGACTTCGTTCTCCAGCGGGAACGGGCCGATGCCGAGCAGGCCGTTCTCCGACTGCAGCCACACGTCCATGCCCTCGGGAATGAAGTTCGCCACGAGCGTCGGCAGGCCGATGCCGAGGTTCACGTACGCGCCGTCGGTGAGTTCGGCCGCGGCGCGCTGCGCCATCTGGTCGCGGGTCCAGGCCATCACGCGGCTCCCTGGCGCACGGTGCGCTGTTCGATGCGTTTTTCGGGCGTCGCGTTGACGACGATGCGGTCCACGTAGATGCCGGGCAGGTGGACGTGGTCGGGATCGATCTGGCCGACTTCGACGAGTTGTTCGACTTCCGCGACGCACACCTTGCCCGCCATCGCGCACGCGGGATTGAAATTGCGCGCGGTCTTGCGGAACACGAGGTTGCCCGCCTTGTCGGCCTTCCACGCCTTGACCAGCGAGACGTCGGCCTTCAGCGCGGTTTCCATCACGTAGTGGTGGCCGTCGAACTCGCGCGTTTCCTTGCCCTCGGCCACGATCGTGCCGTAGCCGGTGCGGGTGAAGAACGCGGGGATGCCGGCACCGCCGGCGCGCAGGCGTTCGGCGAGCGTGCCCTGCGGATTGAATTCGAGTTCGAGTTCGCCCGAGAGGTACTGGCGTTCGAATTCCTTGTTCTCGCCCACGTAGGACGAAATCATCCTGCGGATCTGGCGGGTGGTGAGCAGCACGCCCAGGCCGAAGCCATCCACGCCGGCGTTGTTGGAAATGACCGTCAGGTCCTTGGCCCCCGAATCGCGCAGCGCTTCGATCAGCGTCTCGGGGATGCCGCAGAGGCCGAAGCCTCCGACGGCGAGCGTCTGGCCGTCGGCGACGAGGCCGTCGAGCGCGGCCTTCGCGTCGGGAAAGAGTTTGTGTTGCGGCATGCGGGGCTCCCAGGAAGCGGACATGGTAATCAAGTGCGGGGCGTCAGGTCCGCCCGTACACGTCCTCGAGGCGTTCGATGTCGTCTTCGCCGAGGTAACCGCCGGACTGCACTTCGATCAGTTCGACCGGTTCGGTGCCGCGGTTGCGCAGGCGGTGCACGCTGCCCAGCGGGATGTAGGTGCTCTCGTTCTCGCGCAGGTCGAACACGCGGTCGTCGCAGGTCACTTCCGCGACACCGGACACCACGACCCAGTGTTCGGCGCGCCGGGCGTGCTTCTGCAGGCTCAGCTGGCCGCCGGGCTTCACGACGATGCGCTTGACCTGGAACCTTTCGCCGACATCGATCGAATCGTAGTGGCCCCACGGGCGGTACACCTTGCGGTGGAACAGGTGCTCCCGGCGTCCGTCGCGCTTGAGCCGCTCGACGATCGCCTTGACGTCCTGCACGCGGTCCTTGCGCGAGATGAGCGTGGCATCGGGCGTGTCGACCACCACCAGGTCCTCCACGCCGATCGTCGCGATCAGGCGGCGCTCGGACGCACGCACGAGGCTGTTGCGCGTGTCGATCGAAATCACGTCGCCTTCGTTGCGGTTGCCGTCCGCATCGCGCTCGGCGGCGGCCCACAGCGAGGACCACGAGCCGATGTCGCTCCACCCGCAGCTCACCGGCACCACCGCGGCGCGCGCGGTCTTTTCCATCACCGCGTAGTCGATCGAATCGCCGGGGCTGGCTTCGAAGGCCGCCTTGTCGACGCGCACGAAATCCAGGTCGCGGCGCGCGGCGGCATACGCGGCGTCGGCCGCGGCGCGCATCGCCGGCGCGTGCTGCGCGAGTTCGTCGAGGTAGCGCTGCGCGGAGAACAGGAACATCCCCGAGTTCCACGCATGGCGGCCACCCTCCACGTAGGCGCGGGCAGTCGCCAGGTCGGGCTTCTCGACGAAGCGCGCGACGCGAAATCCGGCGCCATCCAGCGCCTGGCCACGCTCGATGTAGCCGTACCCGGTTTCGGGCGCATCGGGCTCGATGCCGAAGGTGACCAGCCATCCTTCCCGCGCGAGCGGCAGCGCACGCACCACGGCTTCGCGGAAGGCCGCTTCGTCCTCGATCAGGTGGTCGGCCGGGAGCACCAGCATCAGGGCCGCGGGGTCCGCGGCGGCGACGTGCAGGGCGGCGATGGCGATCGCCGGCGCCGTGTTGCGGGCCACCGGCTCCAGCAGGATGCCGCCGCTGGCCAACCCGATCTCCTGCAACTGCTCGCCGACCATGAACCGGTGGTCCTCGCTGCAGACCGTGACCGGCGGCTGCGCATCCGGCAACCCGGAGGCGCGGCGCAGGGTTTCCTGGAACAGCGAGCGGTCGCCCAGCAGCGCCAGGAACTGCTTGGGATGGTCCTGGCGCGACAGCGGCCACAGGCGCGAGCCGCTGCCACCGCTGAGAATGACCGGATGCAGCATTCCTTGCGCCTCTTGAAGTGCCGGCAAAGGGCGCAAATGATAAGCGATCGTCCCCCCACCCCGGCCGGGGCGCAGGACCGCCCCATGGACCTGGAGCTGGCGTCTGTGTTCGACCGCGCGCGTTATCCGTTGCACGTGTCCGAAGGGCGCGACATCGGGGCGGGACACTTGCGAGGCTGGGGGCTGGAGTACGGCGGACTGCTCGAAACGCACGTTGCCACCGACCCGATCTGGCAGGCGGCGATGCGCGCAGCGCGCGATCGAGGATCGCTGGTGTCCGAACACAAGCTCGCCAACCTCTACCTCATCATCCGTTACGCGATGGGATCCGGCGATATCCACGAATTCGGCAGCTTCAGCGGCGGGTCGGCCGTGTTCATGGCGAAGATCCTCAAGGCACTCGACCTTCCGGCGAAGGTGTTCGCCTACGACACCTACGAAGGAATGCCGGCGACCGACCCGGTCCACGACCTCCACCACCCGGGCGACTTCGCCGATGCCCAATACGACCGGTTGCTGGCATACATCTCCGATCACGCGCTGTCGTCGCACATCGAGACGGTGAAGGGCACCTTCGATGCCACGCTGCCCGGCATCCTTGCGCGCGGCAGGCCCGTGGCCCTGATGCACGTGGATTGCGACCTGTACGAGCCCATCAAGTACGTCGTGCGCGAGTGCCTGCCTGCGATCGCGCCCGCGGGCCACATCGTGTTCGACGATCCCTTGCACGGCTCCTGCCTGGGGGCCTTCGACGCCGTCGAACAGCTCCTCATCCGCGAACTCGACCTCACGGCCGAGCAGGCTTACCCGCACCTGGTCTTCCGCTACCCGCCCTGCCATGCGCGGGATGCGACTGCGTCGGCGACCGCGCTCCGATAGAATCGACGGTTCACGGCCACGGCCGCGCCCCAGTACGGAAGTCCCCCATCGCCATGAAAATCCTCGTCGGCTACAAGCGCGTCGTGGACTACAACGTCCGCATTCAGGTCAAGCCCGACGGTTCGGGCGTGGTGACCGAGGGCGTGAAGCTCTCCGCCAACCCCTTCGATGAAATCGCGCTGGAAGAAGCGCTGCGCCTGCGCGACAAGGGCATCGCGACGGAAGTCGTGGTCGCCACCATCGCGCCCGCCGATGCACAGGCCCACCTGCGCAACGGCCTGGCGATGGGCGCCAACCGCGCGATCCACGTGGTCGCCGACGGCCCGGTCTCGCCGCTCGCGGCGGCCCGCACGCTGCTCAAGCTGGTCGAGAAGGAGCAGCCCGACCTCGTCATCCTCGGCAAGCAGGCCATCGACGACGACGCCAACCAGACCGGCCAGATGCTCGCCACGCTGTGGGGCCGCCCGCAGGCCACGTTCGCCTCGAAGCTCGACATCGACGGCGGCAAGGCCACCGTGGTGCGCGAAGTCGACGCCGGCCTGGAAACGCTCGAGGTCGACCTGCCGGCGGTGGTCACCACCGACCTGCGCCTGAACGAGCCGCGCTTCATCAAGCTGCCCGACATCATGAAGGCGAAGAGCAAGCCGCTCGAAACCCTCGCCTTCGCCGATCTCGGCGTGGATGCCGGCGGCGCACTCGAAACCACGCACTACGCCCCGCCCGCCAAGCGCAGCAAGGGCGTGATGGTGAAGGACGCGGCCGAACTGGTCGCCGCACTGAAAGCGAAGGGGTTGCTCTGATGTCGAACAAGGTCCTCATCGTTGCCGAACACCTCGACGGCAAGCTCAACGCAGCGACGGCGAAGTGCGTCTCCGCCGCGCAGGCGCTGAAGCCCGAATCCATCGATGTCGTCGTGCTCGCGGCCGATCCGTCGTCCGTCGCCGCCGATGCCGCGCAGATCGCCGGCGTCTCGCGCGTGCTCGCGGTGGCCAACGCCGCCAACGCGCATGCCATCGCGCAGGTGCTCGCGCCGCAGGTGGCGAAGCTGGCGTCGGGTTACACGCATGTCTTCGGTCCCAGCACCACCTTCGGCAAGGACCTGATGCCGTGCGTCGCCGCGCTGCTCGGCGTCTCGCAGGTGTCCGACGTCATGTCGGTGGAAGACGCGCACACCTTCAAGCGCCCGATCTACGCGGGCAACGCGATCGTCACGGTCAAGGCGCCGTCGGACAAGCCGGTCGTCGCGACGGTGCGCACGGCGTCGTGGCCGGAAGCGGCGCGCGGCGGCAGCGCGAACGTCGAAGCGGCGAGCGCCGATGCGGCGCTGCCTGCGCACACGCGCTTCGTCGGCCTGGCGGCCGGCAAGTCGGATCGCCCCGACCTGCAGAGCGCGAAGCGCGTGGTGTCCGGTGGTCGCGGTGTCGGTTCGGCGGAGAACTTCAAGATCGTCTACGACCTCGCCGACAAGCTCGGCGCGGCGGTGGGCGCCTCGCGCGCCGCGGTCGACGCCGGGTACGTGCCGAACGAACTGCAGGTCGGCCAGACCGGCAAGATCATCGCGCCCGAGCTCTACGTCGCCGTCGGCATCAGCGGTGCGATCCAGCACCTGACCGGCATCAAGGACGCGGGCACGATCGTGGCCATCAACAAGGATCCGGAAGCGCCGATCTTCGAGATCGCCGACATCGGCCTGGTCGGCGATCTGTTCAAGCTGCTGCCGGAACTGCAGGCTGCACTCTGATCGCATGCGACGGACGACATCCCTCGCGGGTCGTCCGCTTCGGGTACTCCTCTGGGGGACGTATGACACCGGCAAGCCGCGCGTGCGGTTGCTGGTCGACGGCCTGCGCCACAACGGTGCGGACGTCTTCGAATGCCACGTGGATCTATGGGGCGGCATCGAGGACAAGAGCCAGGTCCGCGGCATCGGGCGCTGGCTGAAGCTCGCTGCGCGGGCTGCCTTCGCCTATCCCAGGCTCGTGGTCGATTACCTGCGCGCCCCCGCGCACGACGTCGTGCTGGTCGCGTATCCCGGCCTGGTCGATCTTTTTGTCGTCAAACCGTTCGCCTGGATCCGCCGGGTACCGGTCGCATGGGACTGGTTCCTCTCCGCCTACGACACGATCGTGCTGGATCGCCGGCTGGTTTCGCCGCGACATCCGATCGCGTGGATGATCCGCGGCGTCGAATGGCTGGCGGTGCGCGTGGCGGACGTGACGTTCATGGACACGGCGGCCCATGCGCGCCGGATGGAGCGCGTCTTCGGGCTCGCCGAAGGTCGCATCGGGCGCGTCTGGGTGGGCGCGGAACAGGCGGCGTTCGCGCCGACCGCCGAAAACGCGAACGCGTCGGCGCAGGGTGCGTTCACCGTGCTGTTCTACGGCCAGTTCATCCCGTTGCACGGCGCTCGCACGATCGTCGAGGCCGCGGCGCTCCTGCGCGATGCACCGATCGACTGGCTGCTGGTCGGCCAGGGGCAGGAGGCCGCGCACATCGATGGCTCGCTCGCGGCGCTGGCGCTGCCGCGCGTGCGCCGCATCGCCTGGATGCCGTACGACCGATTGCGCGATGCAATGGCCCGCGCGGACGTGGTGCTCGGTATTTTCGGAACCTCGGACAAGGCCGCGAGCGTGATTCCGAACAAGGTGTTCCAGGCGGTCATGTCCCGGCGCCCGCTGATCACGCGCGACTCGCCGGCGCTGCGCGAATTCCTGCGGGAAGCGCCGCCGTTCGTGCAGTTCGTCCCCGCCGGCGACGCCGAAGCGCTGGCGGCCGCCGTGCGAACGGCGTGCGAGGGGCTGCATGGTGCACCGATGCCGGAAGACCTTGCGATGGCAGCGTTCGATGCGAATGCCATCGGCGCGCAGCTCGTCGATCTCCTGCGGGGAATCGCACGTTCCCCCACAATGCGCGCATGAGCGACGATCCCGCCCGATGCGACTGAAACGCTACCTGCGCCCGGCAGGCCTGGTCCTGGGCCTGGTCGCGACCGCGGCCTTCGCGTGGTACGCGATGCGCGTGCTCCAGGAACGCGACCTGTCGCGTTTCGCATCGCCCACGGGCACCGCCGCCGTCGTGGTCGCCGCGCTGCTGTACATGACCGGCTTTCCGGTGAACGCGCTCGCATGGCGGACGTTGCTGCGCGGACTCGGCGAACCCACGAACGCGCGAAGCCTCCTGGAGATCCTCGCGATCAGCCAGTTCGCGAAATACATCCCCGGCAACGTGGGCGCACACCTCGGTCGCGCCGCGATGGCGATGGCGCGCGGCCTCGGCACCCGTCCCATCGTCGGCAGCCTCGTCACCGAGGCGTTGCTGGCGGCCGCTGCGGCATTGATGGTCGGCGCCGCGGGCATCGCGTTGTCCGGCGCGGGCACTCAGGTGCTCGCGTCGAACGGGCTGGGCTCGGGGCTCGCCACCGCGACCTGGATCGTGGTCGCCTGCCTTTCGCTGTGGATGGCGATCCGTTTCGCACCGCGCGGACTGCGCGAGCGCCTCTCCGCCCACCACGCCTGGCCACCGATGCCGGCCATGCTGCGCGCGTTTTCGGCATACACGCTCAACTACATCGTCATCGGGCTCGGCACCTGGGCGATGGCGGCGATGCTGCTGCCGGATCGCACGCACGACATCGGGTTGCTCATCGCCGCGTTCGCGCTCGCCTGGGTGGCGGGCTTCTTCGCGCCGGGGGCGCCCGCCGGTCTCGGCATCCGCGAAACCCTGATGCTGCTCCTCCTGCGCACCTCGTATCCGGCGCCCGATGCCTTGATGCTCGTGGTCGGCATGCGCCTGGCGACGGTGCTGGGCGACGTGGTGACGTTCCTTGCGGGCAACATCGCCGTGCTGCAGGCGCGGCGGCGATCCCCTTCCCGATGAACACGCTCGAAGGCCACGCGATGCTGCGGTCGCCGGCATGATCGACCACAATATGCGGTCACTGGAGATGCAGATGGAACTCGAACCCACCGGCGAACGCATGATCCTGGATCGCTACCAGTCCTCACCCGAGGACTACGCGATCTACTTGATGCACATCGCCACCTATCGATTCGCCGAGCCGTACACGCAAGGCAAGCGCGTGCTCGACTACGGCTGCGGCAGCGGTTACGGCTCGGCGCTGATCGCCGAAACCGCCGCACGGGTGACCGGCGTGGACGTTGCCGAAGATGCCGTGGCCTTTGCCCGGGATCGCTTCAAGCGCGACAACCTGGATTATCGACGCGTCGCCCCCGACGGCCCGCTGCCTTTCGAGGATGCGGCCTTCGACACCGTGCTGTCCTTCCAGGTCCTGGAACATATCGCCGATCCTTCGCTGTACCTGTCCGAGATCCGGCGCGTGCTCACGCCCGGGGGGCGCCTCGTGCTCGCCACGCCGGACCGCAGCACGCGCCTGCTTCCGCTGCAGCGCCCGTGGAATCGCTGGCACGTGCACGAATACGGCGCGGCCGAACTCGAGCGCCTGCTCGCCCGCCATTTCCCGCGGGTCGAGGTGATGGGCATGGGCGGCACGCCGGACCTCATCGACATCGAACTGCGCCGCGCGCGCCGCGTGAAGTGGCTGACCCTGCCCTTCACCCTGCCGCTCATGCCCGATCGCTGGCGGGTCTGCGCGTTGAACCTGCTCCACCGCCTTCGCGGGCCCGGGATCGCCACCGGGGCGCCGCGCGAATATCCTTGGACCGTCTCCGATGTGACGATCGGAAAGAACGCATCGCCCTCGGTGAACCTTGTTGCGGTCGCCGAATCTGGCCAGGGGAAGGCAAACGCATGAAATTGATCATCCAGGTTCCGTGCCTGAATGAAGCCGGCACGCTCGCGATCGCGCTCGACGCGTTGCCGCGCACCGTGCCCGGGTTCGATACCGTCGAATGGCTCGTGATCGACGACGGCTCCACCGATGGCACCGCCGAGCTGGCGAAGACCCTCGGCGTCGACCACGTGGTGCGGCATCCGGTGAATCGCGGCCTCGCCGCCGCGTTCATGACCGGCATGGACGCCTGCCTGGCGCGTGGCGCCGATGTCATCGTCAACACCGACGCCGACAATCAGTACAACGCCGACGACATCCCGAAGCTCACCGCGCCGATCCTCGCCAGCCAGGCCGACATCGTCATCGGCGAGCGTCCGATCGCGCAGACCGAGCACTTCTCCTGGATCAAGAAGAAGCTCCAGCGCCTTGGCAGCTGGGCGGTCCGCGTGGCAAGCCAGACCCAGGTCGCGGACGCGCCCAGCGGCTTTCGCGCGATCTCCCGGGGCGCGGCGATGCGGCTGAACGTCTTCAATGCCTACACCTATACGTTGGAAACGATCATCCAGGCGGGAATGAGCAACCTGCGCGTGGCCTCCGTGCCGATCCGCACGAACGAGGACCTGCGTCCCTCGCGGCTGGTCAAGAGCATCTCGAGCTACGTCAAGCGCTCGCTGATCACGATCGTGCGTGTGTTCGTCACCTATCGTCCGATGTTCGTGTTCCTCTGGGCGGCGGCCCTGCTCGCGATCCCGGGCATCGTGCTCGGCCTGCGCTTCGCCTGGTATTACGTCACCGGCGACGGCGCCGGCCACGTGCAATCGGTGGTGGTGGCCTCCCTGGCGCTGATCCTTGCGGCGATCGCCGCGATGATCGGGCTGCTGGCGGACCTGATCTCGACCAATCGCAAGTTGCTCGAACGCATCCACCTGCGCCTGCTCGAACAATCGACGCAACGGACCGCGGACGACAAGCCCCGATGATGGATCGTCGCGTCGGATTCGTCCTGCTGGCGGTCGGCGCCGCCTTGCTCGCCTGGATGGTGCTGTTCGCGGCGAAGGCGCCTCCCTCCTTCGACGGCGCGATGAACCTGCAGGTTGCGCAGTCGCTCGCCAACGGTGAGGGATACCGGCGCTCCTACGCCGATCGCATCGCGTTCCCGCAGGAAGTGCAGACGAACGCGCCGTACGTCGTGCCCGCGGCGGTGGTCTACAAGATCTTCGGTGTCGGCATCGCGCAGTCGCAGGTCGTCAACCAGGCGTACCTGGTGCTGTTCGCGCTTGCGGTCGCCTGGTTGCTTCGACGCCAGACAAGCATGCTCGGCGCGGGCCTCGGGATGGCCTTCGCGCTCGCCACGCCCGGCGTCCTGCGCTTCGGCATGGGCGGTTACGGCGAAGTGGTGGCACTTGCGTGGGCGATGCTTGCGCTCGTCGCGTTCCCGTGGGAGGACGCGCGCCGGAACCTGTCGCGCTGCGTGCTGGCGGGCCTGTGCCTGGCGCTGGCGCTATGCACGAAGACCGTGATGGCGATCTGCGTCGTGGCCTTCGGCCTGACGATGGCGGTCGTGGCAATGTCCGCGCCCGGCGTGCCGCTGCGAGATCGTCGCAACCAGTTGCTTGGGCTCGGCGCGGCGACCGTCCTGCCGATGCTCGCGTTCGAAATCTGGCGCCGCGCGAGCAGCGCGGGCCAACACGCGGCGACGGCGCTGGACTGGCAAGCGCGCCTGCATGCGATCTATACACAGGCGGGTGTCGCGGGCGGCTTCCAGGACACCGCAAACCTGGGCGAGAAATTCACCAAGCATTTCGCGCTGCTGTCCGGATTCTTCGGCGTGTCCGGCGGAGCGACGTGGCTCTGGCTGCTCGGCGCCGCGGTGCTGTCCGTCGTGCTGGTCGCCACCCGTCGCATCGATCCGCGCCGCCACGCGCCGTTGTTCGCGCTGCTGGCCGCTGCCGGCGTCTACTTCGCCTGGTGGTTGCTGATCACGCCGACGGGCAAGGCCTGGCATCGCCGCATCCTGGATGGGGCGTTGCTGCTGAACGTTGCGTGGGCGTATGTCGCGGCGCTTTCCATCCAGCTGGCCGCGCAGGATGGTTCCCGGCGCTGGCGTGGATTGGCATGGGTGCCGGCGGTGATGTGCATGCTGTTCGGCGTGCGTTTCGCCAGGACCGATGCGCTGCCCGTCATGGAGGCGCCACCGGATACGCGGGACCTCCAACGCACCGTCGACCTCGTGCGCGCACTGCCGCCGGATGCGCAGCTGTTCGGCATCGGTTGGTATTCGGCGCCGACGGTGTCCCTGCTCTCCGGGCGCCCGATGCAGGACTTCAACGACGCGATCGTCCGCGAGCTCGATCCGCGGCGTCCGGTGTATTTCGTCTTCGACGCGCAGGCACTCGCCGCGCACCGACAGGACGAAGTCATGCGCCTGTATCCCCTCACGCCGTTGTTGCCGGAAGGTTCCGGCTCGCAGGTCTATCGGGCCGACCTGGCCCAATTCGTGGCGATGCCCGGGCCGTCGGCCAGCAAGCCTGCGACGCCACGCGTCGACCTGATCAAGGACGACTATCCCTACCTGCACGGTTTCTACGGAGCCGAGAGTTCCGGCACGCGCTGGATGCGCACGGACGCCGAGGTGCTGTTGAAGTACGACGGCAGCCCCGCGGTTGCGACCACCGTGTACGTGGTGTCGCCACCTGCCTACCACCACCAGGAAGGCGGCGTCGCACTCCATGTGTCGCTCGATGGCTGCGATGCGGGCGAACAGCGCGTGCCGAAATCGGGGCTCTATCCGCTCACTTTCGTCATCCCCGCGCAATGCCGGCCGGCGGAGGGCAAGGACGTCCGCGTGCGCATCATGGCGGACAACATCGTCGAATCCTCGATCACGCGCGACGACCGCGGGCTCGCCCTGAGCATGCGCGA
>Ga0070671_100003913_pt1 | contig 11715 bp, 15 predicted proteins | sample KBSS73metaG_FD_65341 | JGI IMG/M metagenome (GOLD analysis project Ga0070671, IMG submission 65341) | Switchgrass rhizosphere microbial communities from Kellogg Biological Station, Michigan, USA - KBS S7-3 metaG | ecosystem: Host-associated > Plants > Roots > Rhizosphere > Soil ...
CGTGGGCGAAATCAGTCACCCGGTCGCCATCCATCTTGAGATCGATCGTCACCGTCGAGCCGCAGAGCCGCGACACTGCCTTGGCGGTCGCATCCGGCTCGGCGAGCCGGCCGATGCGCGGGATCGTCCCGGCGAGTTCGATAATGCGGCGATTGTAGACTTCGTTGATCATTGCGAGATCGCGGTCGGGCGGCTTTCGGTTGCCGGTGAACTATATATAGGCACAGCCGGTCGCGGGCGAGAGTGCCGCAGGTCGCGGGGGCAGGTCGGTCATTCCGGCCAGGTGCCGCAAGCGCTGGAGTCCAGCGCGTGGTCTCCCGTATGCAATCCGCGAGTTCTGTGGTTATGGATGCCGGGTCGCCGCTAGATGGCGCCCCTGAATGACGAGCCGACATGCCGGAAAACATGCCATTTGCGCCGCCAGGGGCCGCGGCTGATCTTGAGGAAGGCACGGCGTTTACGCCGAAATTCGACGCCGAAGGGCTTGTCACCTGCGTCGCCACCGACGCCAAATCGGGCGACGTGCTGATGGTCGCGCACATGAATGCCGAGGCGCTGGCGAAGACCATCGCCAGCGGCGAGGCCTGGTACTTCAGCCGCTCGCGCCGGGCGTTGTGGAGGAAGGGCGAGACCTCGGGTCACACCCAGCGCGTCGTCGAGATGCGCGTCGACTGCGACCAGGACACGGTCTGGATCAAGGTCGAGCAGGTGGGCGGCGCTTGCCATACCGGCCGGCCCTCGTGCTTTTACCGTGCGGTGCCTCTGGGCAAAGCCGGCACGGTCACGCTCGAATTCCGCGACGAACGCGTCTTCGATCCGAAGAACGTCTATCGCGATCGTTCGTAATTGGTCATTGCCGGACTGCGATCCGGCAATCCATGGGGCGGAGACACTGCAGGGAGACGCGGGTCAAGCCCGCGTATGACCGGGAGTGGGGGTTGCGCGTGTGAGCACGCGCTCGGCTTGCTTCAGGTGCGGGCGGTCGACCATGACGCCGCCGATGGCGACGACGCCGGCGCCGGGGTTTTGGGCGAAGGCATCGACAACGGCTTGCGCGTGGGCGAGCGCTTCCGGCGTCGGCGTGAACAGCTCGTTGATGATCGGCACCTGCGCGGGGTGGATCGCGATCTTTCCGGCAAACCCGTCGCGGCGCGCTTCCTCGCATTCGCGGCGCAGGCCGTCGGTGTTGCGGAAGTCGACATAGACCGTGTCGAGCGCCGGGACCTCGGCGGCCGCAGCGCCAGCGAGGCAGAGGACGCGCGCCAGCCGGTACGGATCGAGAAACCGCCCGTCGGCGTCGCGGTTGCGTTCGGCGCCAAGCTCGGCGGAAAGGTCCTCCGCGCCCCAGGTCAACGCAATCAGCCGCGCGCTGGCGCCCGCATAGCTGCCGGCGCGGAACAGGGCGGCCGCGGTTTCCGTCGTGAGCACGATCATCTTGACGTGGCCGTCGGGCAGGCCGGCGAGCGCCTCGCGCACCGCGAGCTTGGCGTCAGCGTGCACGACCGAAGCGCCGCCTTCCGCCTTCGGCAGCATGATGGCGTCCGGCCGCGCCGGCACGACGGCGTCGAGATCGGCGTCGGTGAGGCCGGTCTGCAAACTGTTGACGCGTACCAGCAGATACGGTCGTTGCGCGACCGCGATCGTCTCTTGCAGAAACGCCGCCGCGCTTTCCCGTGCGCGCGCCTTGCCGTCAAGCGCGATCGAGTCCTCGAGATCGATGATCAACGCGTCTGCGCCGCTGCTCATCGCCTTGTCGAGCTTTTTGGGACTGTCGGCAGGGACGAAGAGCAGAGACCGCATCGGATTTCCTTGTCACCTCGCTGCGGCGAGGATGACGCATCGTCACTTCTGTGACGTTCGCCAGTCAATGGGTATGGTGATGCTCGGGCGGCATGGCCTCCTGCTCGAAAGCGGGCGGTGTCACGCCGAGCTTCGCCACGATGGCGATGATGACGGCGCCGAGCACGATTTCGATCAAGGCGTTGCGCCGCAATTGGCGGAGAGCATTGCGCGCGGGAGCGAGAGTTTCGTTCGGCACGAGCCGTGGCGTGAGCCGAAACCTGTTGACCGCGGCAACCGCCACCATGACGAAGAACAGGGCAACCTTCGCCGCCAGCAGCCGGCCATAGTCGGTGCCGGCCAGCGCTTGAATGCTGCCGACGAGGTAGAAGGTATTGACGAGGCCGGTGACCAGAAGGGTGGCGACGCTCGCGACGCCGAACGCCGAGAAGCGAAGCGTTGCAGTCCGCGCGATTGCGAGCGAAGCAGCATCGCCTCCCGCCGCCCGGAGCAGGAGCGCCAAGGGAATAAGGGCGCCAAGCCACGCCGCCGCGGCGATGAGGTGCAAAAAGTCGGCGGTTGGGTGGACGATGCCTTCGGCACCGGCGCCGCCCGCGGCATGGCCTCCCCATGCCAGCATCCCCACAAGACCGGCGGCCAACGCCACCGCAACGGTGTTGAGCCAAATCCCCGTCGGCCGTTTGCGCTTCGCCGTCAGCGTCACAGCGAACATCGCTGCGAGCAGGCCCGCCAGGATCGCCCGCACCAGCCAGGCGCGCCCAAATTCTGTCTGCAGCAGAACGACCCCAAGAAAGCCTTCGGAAAAAACTTCCGCCACCGCACGTTCGCCCATCGACGCGGCGACGAGAATGAACCATGCGGCCCCGGATGCCGCCGTCATAACAAGGCCGATCCACGCCAACCAGGCGAGCTGCCACCGCACCGCGGCCGGCAGGCGCGCATCGTCGCCGGCATTGCGGAATGCCGGTTCCGCGATGAACACCAGAAAAAAGACGACACCGGCCACCGTGATCGTCGCGGCGTAGTGGATTGCGCGCACGTAGATCAGGGGGTCATCCAATCGGACCTCCCGGCGCGCGCATCCCGCGGCATGCCTATCGGCCGCCGACGTGGAACGTGAAGCTCCCTTGCGTCGTGTGAGTGTCGACCGAGAGCACGTGCCAGTGCACGCGGTATGTTCCCGCGCCAACCGGCTTGAGGCCGACCCGCATGGTGGTGCCGCTCACCTGCGCCTTGCCTTGGTCGACGCGCGCGCCGTTGCCGTCGGTCACCTCGACGCGGCTGAACGCCGGCTCGATACTTTGTGTGAACCAGAGGGTCACCTCGTGCGGCGCGGCGGCGACGGTGCCGCCGACGAGCGGGCTGGCATGGTCGAGGAAGGCATGGGCGTGCGCAGCTGTCCCCGCGAATAAGGCGAGCAACAGCGACGCGGCTGCCGGAAGTGTGCGCATGACGTGTGCCTCAGAAAGTTGGCTTACCGGAAGCGCTCGATGTGCCGCCAATCAGCGGCTGTCCGTAGCTCTTCGGGAAGATGTCGTCGAGATAGAGATGCAACTGGCCGACGACGCCTATCCCGGTGCCACTGTCGCGGTTGACGGGAATGATCGCCTCGACGCCGACCTGGAAATAGCTTCCCACCCAGATCACACCCGGATTGATCGTGCCGGTCGTCACGAAGCTGTTGCCGAAATTGTTGGCGACGGGAGTCGAAAACTGCGCTTCAACAATTGGAATGAGGTGATTGATGAAGTCGGGGAGCTGAAGATCCTGCACCTCGGACTTCAGGTAGGCCATGCTGTACTGCACCGAGCCGCCGTAGGCGAGCACCTGCGGCACGTTGACGTCCTCTTCGACGAGGCGCGACCGGGTCGGAATCTGATAACCAACCTGGCCGGTCACGGCGACCGGTCGTGCCCATGACATCGTTTCGGGAAGCTGGCCAAAACCCTGGCCGAATGAGTAGGTCGGCGTGAGCACACTGAAAGTCTCGGCTATTCCGGAATGGATGGCGCCGGTGCCGCCCCATTCGACGTTCAAGCCGAGCAGCATCGCCGTTTCGTGCGTCGGGTCCTTGAGCAGCTGATACTGGAATGCGGTTTCGAGGTTGCCGAAACCTGCGATGGTCGGATTGCCCGGCTGGCGAAGTTGCGTCCAGCCGTCACCGATCGAGACGCCGAAATCTTCGGTGATGCGCTTCGAGATTTCGCCGGAAATATCTAGTTCCTTCGCCGGCGGAACATCGCCGGTCCGCGACCAGGCGACGGTCGGCAGCGACATCTCGTCGGCGACGCACGGATCGTCAGTCGCCAATGTTGCCGGAAAGAACCGTGCACCCACGAGGCAATGGGCGGACGCCTGAGAGACGGGCAGCAGAACCAGAACAAATGCCAGCGCAAGCGGGCATCGAAGAGAGCCGGACATGACGCTTCTCCATTGGAGCGTGAGAGACATTGGGCAGCCGCAGAACGGGCCGCCCTTTCGTCACGCGCCAAGCGGAGGACCTCGGGGACTTGCTATCGAATGTGCCGAAAGGCGGGGCAGCGGCGGTCTGACGGCAACCCACGGCGCAGCCGCAATTTCAATGTCTACACGCTGGAACAGGACGGCGGGCGGCTCGACGGCAGCGTGATGCGACCCGGCGAAACAGAAGATGCAATGCGCGCAGGCCGCGGCCGCCGGATCGCCGGTAGGCGCACTCGGCGCGTCCTGCGCATCGTGCTGGCAGAGTTCGAAAGTCGAAATCCCGACATCGGCGCGCGCCGGAAGCGTCAGGCCGAAGGCGATCAACAGCGTTTGCGCGGCGACGGCAAAGGCGGCGACGGTGCCGATAAACGGCCGCCAAAAACGTCTCGAACTCCCGCAAACGCCACCGATGCTGATCATGTCAGGTCCGGACCAACACCACGCCATCATTAGAACCGGTGAGTCGAAAGTCAACGCACGCGCAACCCGTCGTCAACACCAAAGGCGCGGAGCTACGTCCGCGGCGGCTTCACTTCGGCCGCATGCGCATAAAAGCCTGGCGGCGGCATTCGGCGACCAACTTGTTGTCCTGGTTGTAGGCGCGGTGGTGGAATTCGACGATGCCGGCGCCCGGCCGCGATTTCGATTCGCGCTTGCCGAGGACCTCGGTGGTCGAGTGCACGGTGTCGCCCTCGAACAGCGGGTGCGGGAACTTCACCTCGGTCATGCCGAGATTGGCGATCGTGGTGCCGACCGTCAGGTCGCTCACCGACATGCCGATCATCAGGCCGAGGGTGAACAGCGAATTCATCAGCGGCTGGCCCCATTCCGTCTCCTGCTCGCAGAAATGTCGGTCGATGTGGAGCGGCTGCGGGTTCAGCGTCATGTTGGAGAACAGCATGTTGTCCATCTGCGTGACGGTGCGCGTGTAGCGGTGCTCGATGACGTCGCCGGTCACGAAGTCCTCGTAGTAGAGGCCGCCGCGCTTGTGCCGTGTCGCTGCCTGCTGGGTCATGTCCGTCTCCGTTCTGTTAAGCGCACGTTTACCATACTCGTTAATGATCCCTAACGCCGACGTGGAGTCGCCCGGATGGCGCACAAAGCGAAATCCGGCCGGCCGCCAAACCCCTTCCGCGTATGACTCACCCAATGCGGGCTACTAGTCAGGGGCCGGCAGGAGAGGCTGCCATGCTGGTCGATCCCAGCAATTCCGGCGCGGGCGCAAGAGTTGCCGGCGCGATTCGTCAGGCATCGCAGGCCACCGGCGCGAGCTTCAACTACCTCCTGGCGACGGCACAAGTCGAATCGGGCCTCGATCCGCAGGCGGGTGCCTCGACCTCGTCCGCGCGCGGCCTGTTTCAGTTCATTGAGCAGACCTGGCTTGCGACGATGAAGCAGTCCGGCGGCGCGCTCGGCTATGGCCGCTATGCGGACGCGATCAAACAGACGGCGTCCGGCCGCTACGAGGTCACCGACCAGGTGGTGCGCAACGAGATCCTGAAGCTGCGCAACGATCCGACCGCCAACGCGGTCATGGCCGGCGCCTTTACCAGCACCAACGCCGCGGAGCTCACCCAGCAGCTCGGCCGCGCGCCGAGCGAGGGCGAGCTCTACATCGCGCACTTTCTCGGCAGCGGCGGCGCCGCGCGGCTGATAGGGATTGCGGCGAGCAATCCGACCGCCAAGGCTACTGAGTTCTTCGCCGGCGCCGCCCGCGCCAATCCTTCGATCTTCCACGATCACGCCACCGGCGCCTCCCGCAGCGTCGCGCAGGTGCGCGATGTCCTTATCGGCCGCTACAACGCGGCCCGCGCCGGCCAGGACCCGTCCCTCGCCACAGCGCAGGCCGCGGTCGCGCCTGCAGTTGCCGCCGCGCCAGATACGGCGGGCATCGCCAACGCCTTTGCGGCGGCCATCCCCGAGCGCGGGGCAAACGACACACAGGTCTTCCACGGGCTGTTTACGGACGCGCGCACCTCGCCGGTCGCGCCAGTGGTCAAAGCGCTTTGGCGGGTTCCCCCGAGGGTCGCATCGAGGAACGAAGCTGCGCCGGCCAAGATTCCGGCGACCGATCTGGGGCTCCATCTGTTCACCGACCCGGAGGGCGGCTCATGAGCAGCGGACATACGCTTCGGGAAGCGTCGCGGGCGAAAACCTTCGCAAACACGCGTGGTAAACGATTTGTTAATGCCGCATTTCTAGCTTCTCGACCTAACAACAGTCTCGATCGCGCGAGGGAGGGATGATCGTCCGCGATTTTCTCGACTGGGTGCGCACCGCGCCCGCCGGCAAGCGGGCCGAAGCGACGAGCGCGCTCGCCCGCGCCTATCTCTACTCGGATCTCTCTCCCGACGATCTCGACGCCGCCGAAGGCGCGATGCTGATGCAGCTCGACGATCCCTCGCCGCTGGTGCGCAGGGCGCTCGCCGACGCACTGGCAGCAAGCCCGAGCGCGCCGCCGGCCATCGTTCTGGCGTTGGCTTCAGACCAGCCGGACATCGCGGCGCCCGTGTTGGCGCTGTCGCCGCTGTTCGTCGATGCCGATCTGGTCGACGCGGTAGCGACCGGCACTCCGGCGATCCAGGCCGCGATCGCGAGCCGTGCGGCCTTGCCGCGTTCGGTCGCGGCCGCGATCGCCGAAGTCGGGACGGCGGAATCCTGCCTGGCGCTGCTGCACAACCACGATGCGGACATCGCGCCGTTCTCGATCGACCGCATCGTCGAACGCCATGGCCATCTCGCGGCGGTACGCGAGCCGCTGATGGCGCGCGACGACCTGCCCGTCGCCACCCGGCAGATTCTCGTCACCAAGCTGTCGCAGACGCTCGCCGGGTTTATCGCCGAGCGCGAGTGGCTCGGCGAGGATCAGGCATGGCGCATTGCCCGCGAAGCCTGCGAGAAAGCGACCGTGGTGCTGGCGGCGGAGACGCCGGTGAGCGAAGTGCAGCCGCTGATCCGGCATCTGCGCGCAAGCGGCCAGCTCAACGCCGGTCTCATCCTGCGCGCCTTGCTGTCCGGCAACATCGTGCTGTTCGAGGAAGCACTCGCGGAACTGGCCGATATGCCGGTTGAGCGCGTGTCGGCGCTCATGCAGGATCGCGGCAGCGCGGGGCTACGGGCGCTGTTCGATCGGGCCGGGTTGCCGCCTTCGACCTATCCGGCCTTCAAGGCGGCGGTCGAGGCCATGCACGAGGGCGGATTCGTCGGCGAGCCGGGCGGCGCCGTCCGGCTGAAACGCCGCATGGTCGAACGGGTGCTCACCGGCTGCGGCAAGGAGGCGCTGGGCGACCTTGCGCCGCTGCTGACGCCGTTGCGCCGCTTCGCCACCGAAGCGGCGCGTGAGGAGGCGCGGCTGTTCTGCGATGAGCTCGTTGCCGAAGATTTCGCCGACGAGCCGCAATCCGCTGCGGCATAGTGTCAATAGCGACGACGATCAGGCCGCAACGGCACGATCTCAGGCGCTGGCGGAGCGGCCCGCGTCTTCGCGTCGATTGGCGACTTTCGAGCTCAGGCCGCGCCGGGAACGAGCGGCGGGGCGAAAATGCTTTCGAGATAGTCCGGGCGGTCGGCGTTCTCGGCGCGCAGGAACTCGTCGGTGACGTCGCGCAGCCGCCGGGTGAGGGCGCTCGCCATGCCGGCGCGGTCGGCGCGGGCGTGTTCCCGGGCGATCGCGCGCGCGGCGTCGACATGCTGCTCGACGAGGGCGAGCGGGATGCGCTCGATGTCCGGGGTATGCTCGAGCAGCCGGCACAGACTGTCGGCGACGGGAGCGACCGCCGGATAACCGAAGGTCGCAGCCTCGCCCTTGATGTCGTGGGCGGCGCGGAACAACTCGTTGTGGGTCTTCTTGGTCATGCCTTCGCGCCGCGCCTCGCGGCGCGCCGCTTCGAGGCGGTCGCATTCGGCGTTCATCCAGCCGGCGAACTCGGCGGCAAGCTCATCGAGCGCCGCTTCGGCACGCGCGACCGGGTCGTCATCGCCGTTCCGAGCCGGGGCGATCGCCTTGCGCAGCGCATGCGGCGGCGTGATCACTTCGTGATCCGCGTAAGTCGCAACCGAGGGCGTCTCGTCCTTGCGGGGGGCCATTTTCGGGTCGATGCTCCTGAGAGAGTGTCAGCTCAAGACCTTGGCCTTGTCGAGCAGCGGTGGCTGGCGGATCACGTCCGCCTTGCCGCCCTTGCGCCGCTCGGGGCCGACATAGGTCGCGTTGACGTTGCGCCGCCGATCCGGCCCGAAATACGTCTTCGTCTTGATGTAGGGACGCGGATTGGCGACGACGTTGAGGATGCGCTCATAGAGGGCCTTGGCGGAGATCGGTTTGGCCAGGAATTCCGTGATCCCGGCATCGCGTGCGCTCAGCACGCGCTTCTTCTCGGAATGGCCGGTGAGCATGATGATCGGCACATACGGATTGGCGTTGGCGCCGGGCTGGCGGATCATCTGCGCCAATTCAAGGCCGTCGAAGATCGGCATGAACCAGTCGGTGAGCACGATGTCGGGCATGTAGTGGGTGAAGGCTTCGAGGCCGGCAGCGCCGTCTTCGGCCTCGTAGACCTCGCGGGTGCCGAACCCATGCAGCAGCGTGCGCAAGATGCGGCGCATATGCGCGTTGTCATCAATGACGAGAAAACGCAGGCGATTGAAATCGATACGGACCATAAGCACCCCGGCGGCGGCAAGCGCCCAATCCCGCGGGGTTAATGTAGAGGTATGCCGTTAAGGCGTAGTTAAGTATTCAGACGCCGGGGGACAGAGAAACCGGGAAGCACCGCCGCTATCCGTCGCCCGCTCTCAGTACCCGAACTGCTCGCGCAAAATGCGCTCGTCGAGGCTGTGGCCCGGATCGAACAGCATGTTCATCGCGATCGAGTGGTCCATGCTGATGTCGACCGCGTGGACGGAGCGGACCTCGTTGTGGTCGGCAACGGCGGCGACCGGCCGCTTCTCTGCTTCGAGCACCTCGATGGTGATGCGCGCTCGGTCGGGCAGGAGCGCGCCGCGCCAGCGCCGCGGCCGGAATGGGCTGATCGGCGTGAGCGCAAGGAGCGGCGCGTCGATGGGGATGATCGGCCCCTGGACCGAGAGATTGTACGCGGTCGAGCCGGCGGGCGTCGCCAGCAGGATGCCGTCGGCCACGAGTTCGGCGAGCCGCTCCTCGCCGTCGACCAGGACGCGCAGCCGTGCCGCCTGGTAGGACTGGCGGAACAGCGACACTTCGTTGATGGCATGGTGGCGGCGCACGCGCCCGGCGGCATCGTGGGCGCGCATGAGCAGGGGATGGATCACGGTGACGCGCGCGGCGGCGAGCCGTTCCTTGAGCCCCTGCTCGGAAAACTCGTTCATGAGAAAGCCGACGGTGCCGCGGTGCATGCCGTAGATCGGCTTGCCGGAATTCATGAACCGTTGCAGGGTCGCGAGCATGAGGCCGTCGCCGCCAAGCGCAACGATGACGTCGGCATTGTCCGGCGACGCGTCACCATAGCGAGCAGCGAGCCGGCGCTGCGCGCGCTGCGCCGCGCGGGTGTCGCTGGCGACGAAGGCGATGCGCTTGTAGCCGTGGCGGCTGTTGGGGCGCTTGGGCATGGCGGTTCTGACGTTGCCGGGCGAGGCGCACGCGGCGCGGGAGAATGAAGATGGAACGCGCGGTTTTCGTCTATACGACCTATCCGGCCATTGTCGAGGCGGAGCGGGCAGGGCGGGCGCTGGTCGAACGCCGGCTGTGCGCCTGCGTCAACATCCTGCCGGGCATGGTCTCGTACTATTGGTGGCAGGGCGCAATCGAGCGCGGCGACGAAGTGGTGATGATCATAAAAACGCGCGCCAGCCTCGCGGAGAGGGTGCGGGCGGCCGTCAAGGAGATGCACTCCTATTCCACGCCGGCCGTGCTGGTGATCCCGGTCGAGAATGTCGATCCGGACTATCACGCCTGGATCGTCACGGAGACGCAGGGGGAGCTTGCGGACAGATAGGGCGTTTAGCCGACCGACCCGGACCATTGCTCGCCTGTCCGGCCAGCAGCCTGCGCCCCCCCACCTCGTTCCTCCCCCTTTCAGGGGGAGGAGGAAGCCGAGCGGCTTGATCGGCGCACGGGCATGGCTCAGATCAATGCGCAAACTCTTCTCTCCCGCTGCAAGGGGGACAGAAGAGTGGGGTCTGCTGACGCGCCGAACAACAAAAGCAGCGGCGAAAGAACGCGTTCGCAGAACAGAGCGGTCTAATAGGTCGCCGTGCCGTCGATCACGTCCTTGAGCATCTTGTAGGGCTTGCAATCAGTGCCGCAGATCAGGCGGACCTTCTCGAGATCGTCCTTGGCCTTGAGCACGTTGCCCTGCTCGGCCTGCCACATGCCGTAATAGGACCAGGTCACCGCGTGGTTCGGGTCGGCGGCAAGCGCGCGCTCGTACCAGAACTTTGAGTCGTCATAGCGGCCGAGCTTGCGGCTGGCGTAGCCCAGAAGCGTCGCCACATCGGCGTTGTCGTCGTAGCCGAGCGCGTGCAGCGCCGCGATGCCGCCGACATAGTCGCCCTGGTCGTAGATGAGCGAATAGGCGGCATGATAACCCTTGAGGAACTCCTCGTCCGAACTGGTCTTCTTCTTGATCTTCTTCTTCATCGGGGCCGTCTGGTTTGTCTGTGACGGCGGCGACGGGTTCTCTTCGCCGGCAGCGGCGGCGATGTCGGGTGCGACGAGGGCGATCGAGAACAGTAGAGCGGCGACGAGCGAGTGGGACGTTCTCATGAGGATCTCCGGATTGAATGCTTGATGATACAGCATCAGATGCGGAACCGGCCGCCATGGTCGCTAGATCGAGAAAAGTTGATCGGGGAAACCGGTCGGGTCGGTCTCTCCTGACGGAAATGACACAGAATGACAGGAATGTCAGAAACGTGTCCGCGGATGACCGAAAAGTCATATAGGTGAACGATCTCCGCTGGCGCGCTTCAGGGCGCATTCAGCGCCAGCGTGCGAAATCTCTCCCTGACCATCGGCGCAATCTCGCAACGAGGCGCCGTTAGGAAACAACAGGAGAGAAAGATGTTGAGGAATCTTGCCGCAGCCCTGCTGGCCACCACCCTGGTCGCCGGGCCGGCGTTCGCTGCGCAGCAGTCTGGAAGCACCGGCAACATGGCGGCGCCCGCGCCGGCCATCGGCACCAATGTCAAAGTCGGTGCCCCGTCGACGCAGCCGGCAAAGCACCTGCGCAAGCACGTGCGCAGCCACACCCGCAAGCACGTCGCCCACCGGAGCATCCACCGCACGAAGACCGTGCATCACTACACGGGCAGCAAGACCCACAAGGCGTACGTCGCCCCGATGACCGGCAGCGCGAAGAGCAGGAAGGCTGCGGGCGTGCAGCCCACCCAGGTGCCTGCGACCCGGACCAACTAACGCAGTCTGGTTGTACGCACAGGCTTGCGGGCGTTCGACGCTCGCCGTTCGTCCGCAAGCCG
>Ga0070671_100003914_pt1 | contig 11712 bp, 7 predicted proteins | sample KBSS73metaG_FD_65341 | JGI IMG/M metagenome (GOLD analysis project Ga0070671, IMG submission 65341) | Switchgrass rhizosphere microbial communities from Kellogg Biological Station, Michigan, USA - KBS S7-3 metaG | ecosystem: Host-associated > Plants > Roots > Rhizosphere > Soil ...
AGGTATGAGCTGAAACCCGCGTTGGCCAACAATCGAAGCAGTCAGAGTTCCCTCCGACACAGCGACGTTAACTTCAACGTTGTCACCTTTGTACTTCCCTACATAAGACTGGAGAGTCGCTGCGCTTATCTCGGGTGGCGGCACGGCTCCCGCTTTTTTCAGTAGGTCCGCTATCTCAGTCGAGCTTTTGTTTTGAGCAGCCATGAATAGAGCCGTTGTTAACGTCTCCTTTTTCACTCCACCCTTCGCGAGAGCGATCTTAACGAGCTCGGGTTTACCATCGCTGACACCGGACATCAAAACATCGTCTACACTGTCAGGTTGTTTTTCGAGGAGTTCTTTTGTGACGTCCAGGTGATCGTTCTGAAGAGACCAGGTGATGGCAGTGGCGCCGTAGAAGGTATCTTTAACCGAAACGTCGGCACCGCGGGCTAAAAGTATTTTTACAATCTCGAGGTTGCCGCGCTCAGCTGCTTTGAAAAGCGCTGTCGTGCCGTATCGGAATTTCGCATTCACGTCGGCCCCTTTGTCCAGCAACGCAGTCACACTGGCAGCGTCACCCTTCCGCACGGCTTCCCAAAATTGGTCGTTGAGCTCCTGTTTCTGGTTTTGACCGAGGGCGATCAATGAGCTAAACAAGAGCACTAAAAGAAGTCCAACCGGGTACTTGACAGTCATACAACGCCTCCACGCTTTTAGGACTTAACCCTTGAGTGTTAAATTGGACTACGTCAGCAGCCTGAAAAAAACGAATCACTGCAACTCGATGCTACGTATTCTACATCTTTAGGGTTGCAGCGTCTCAAGCCTTTGCTTCTTTTATCATTTACTTTCTGCCTCCTTCATCTCGAAGTATGAGGGACATCCAAATGAATAAGATACTCTCCATTTTACTGAACGTAAGTCTGCTATCTATCCTCCTTGTACCAACGCACGCGAGTGATTGGGCCGAATGGCGAGGACCAGCACGTGATGGCATTTCACCTGAAAAAGGTCTGCCAACTTCATGGTCCCCATCCGGCCAGAACCTCGCGTGGAAAGCTCCCTATGGTGGCCGGTCTGCGCCAATCGTTATGGATGGCCGTGTCTACCTGCAAAACATCGCGGGCAAGGGCGCAACTGAGCAGGAGCGCTTGATGTGCTTCAACGCAGACACCGGCAAGCTTCTTTGGGAACATCGCTTCAACGTGTACTTGAGCGATGTGCCGCCCCATCGCGTCGGTTGGGCATCACCAGTCGGCGACCCGGCTACCGGAAACGTCTACGCTTTCGGCGTGGGTGGAACGCTGTTGAGCTTGTCGCGAGATGGCAAAGTCCTCTGGGAACGATCGCTGGGTGAAGACTTCGGATTACTGACTACTCATGGTGGTCGTACGGTTTCACCTTTAATCGATGGTGACCTCGTGATCATCAGTGGGGTCACATTTCAGTGGGGACTACACGCACGAGGTGCTCATCGTTTTATCGCCTTTGATAAACGAACCGGCCAAACGATTTGGGTTAGCGCTCCCGGCGGTCGACCTTACGACACGACGTATGCTGCACCTATCATCGCAAATGTTAATGGCACACGTTTGTTGATTCAGGGCGCGAGTGACGGCGTGGTCCATGCAATCAAACCACAAACTGGTGAGCCTGTTTGGAAGTACGAAATTAGCAAACGAGGGCTAAACACCGGAGCCGTTCTCTATAACAACTACGCCATTCTCACGCACAGCGAAGAGAACCTGACGTCAAGCGAGATGGGAATGATGACCTCCGTTGATGCAGGTGCAAAGGGCGACATCAAGAAAGAACAAGTCAAATGGACCACCTACGGGTGGCAGGGAGGCTTCTCTTCTCCCGTTCTCGACGGTACTCGTCTTTATCAAGTTGATAACAGTGCAAACATTGCGGCTTTTGATGTCACCAATGGCAAGCAACTGTGGCTCAAGAACCTCGGTACCATTCAAAAAGCTTCACCGGTTTTCGCTGACGGTAAGTTGTACGTAGGTACTGAAAATGGAAAATTCTTTATTCTGAAACCAAGCGCGACCGACTGCGAAATACTCGATCAGGATCAACTCGGCACTGAGGCGTTGCCTGAAGCAGTCATCGCTTCGGTTGCGGTGTCGAATGGGCGTGTCTATCTCGTTAGCGATTCCAATCTGTATTGCATAGGCAAGAAGACCAAAGGTGCGGCAGACCAACCCGCTCCTGTTGAAGGCAGTCTGAATCCAAACCGTGCCGCAACGAGTATTCAAGTCAGTCCCACTGAATTAATTCTCAAGCCAGGTGAGAAGGTTAACTTTCGCGTGCGATCATTCGATGAGCAAGGACGTTTCATACGAGAAGAGTCAACAGCAACCTGGTCACTCGATCAATTGAAAGGCACCATCGCAAACGGACAATTATCGGTAGCGGATGATGCAATCAACCAGGCTGGACTCGTGAAAGCAACCGTTGGCACTCTCAGTGGCACTGCAAGTGTGCGAGTTTTTCCGCCATTACCGTGGAGCGAAAACTTTGACGCGATGGCGCCCAACAGCGTTCCCGCAAGCTGGGTGAATGCCACGCTTAAATTTGTTGTGCGAGAACTGGACGGCAATAAGGTACTCGTTAAAACTACCGAAGGATCATCGCTGCTCAGTCGTGCGCGTGCGTACTTTGGACCATCCGACATGTCCAACTACACGGTCGAAGCCGACATCAACGCTACGCAGAAACGTCGACAACAAGGTGACGCTGGAGTTATCGCGCAACGTTACGCGCTCGTGCTCTATGGCAACAGTCAAATGCTTCATCTCGAGCCCTGGCAACCAGAAGTTGGACGGACAATCACGGTGCCGTTCGCCTGGCAAGCTGATACCTGGTATCGGATGAAACTTGAAGTGCAAAATCTACCTGACGGAACGGTGCGAGCTCGTGGAAAAGTTTGGCCGAGAAGTGATCCGGAACCCGCCGCCTGGATGATCGAGCGCATCGATCCGATTCCTAATCGTCAGGGTGCGCCGGGCATCTTCGGCAGTGCGCTTGCCGAGATCTATTTCGATAATCTGAAGGTCTACAAGAATAACGAGGCAGTTTCGCTAGGAAGAATTGGAAACACACATGAATAGAATTATCAAACGCACTCTTAATCATCGAACCGTCGCGCTGCTCTCCGCTCTCGCGATCGTGGCATCGCTCTCAGGTGTTTACTTTTTTCTGCCGACCGCCAAAGCCGCTGACCCAGGAACTGGCGATTGGCCCATGTGGGGAGGAACTCCCGATCGAAACATGGTCTCCAACATGAAAGGCCTGCCAACCACCTGGGATCTGAAGGAGAAGAAGAACGTCAAGTGGATTGCGCAGCTCGGTTCTCAATCCTATGGCAATGCCGTTGTGTCTGGCGGGATGGTGTTTGTCGGGACAAATAATGAAGGAGTACGTGATCCAAAAATCACCGGTGATAAAGGAGTGTTGATGGCGTTCCGCGAATCAGATGGCGCTTTCATGTGGCAAATGGTTCACGACAAGCTGGTTGCGGGTCGTGTGAACGACTGGCCTTACCAAGGCATTGCTTCGTCACCTCTCGTCGACGGCGATCGAGTTTATTACGTTTCTAATCGCGCCGAATTGATGTGTCTCGATACGCAGGGTTTTCGTGATAACGAGAATGATGGTCCCGTTACTGATGAGAAGCTGACGGGCGAATACAACGCAGACGTCGTTTGGCGTTTTGACATGATGGAGGAAGTTGGCTCACTTCCTCATAACCTCGCCAATTCATCACCAGTAATTTATGGCGATCTGATCTACGTCAGTACTTCAAATGGGCAGGATGAGAGTCACGTCAATATCCCGTCGCCGAAGGCGCCCGCCATCATTGCTGTAAACAAGAAAACTGGAAAATTGGTTTGGGAAGATAACCCGGTTGGAAACCGAATTCTTCACGGTCAATGGAGTTCGCCGACAATTGGTACTATCGGTGGTGTGGTCCAATTGATCCATGCGCAGGGTGATGGCTGGATACGCGGCTACGAACCACTGACCGGCAAGAGACTTTGGGAGTTTGATACAAACCCCAAAGACTCAGTGTGGCCCAGGACCCGTAATGAGTTGATCAGCACGCCGGTTGTTTATGACGACAAGGTATACATCGCTAATGGTCAGGATCCCGAGCACGGTGAAGGTGTCGGTCATATGTATTGCATTGACGCAACCAAGCGAGGCGATATCACTTCGACAGGCCTCGTCTGGCACTACGATAAGATCCGCCGCTCAATCTCGACGCCCGCGATTAAAGACGGAATCGTTTACGAATCGGACTTCAGTGGCTTCCTTCATGCACTTGATGCAAAGACCGGTCAGGTTTATTGGACTCACGATCTGTTCGCCGCAGTCTGGGCGTCACCGCTTCTGGTTGACGGCAAGATCTACCTCGGCGATGAAGATGGCGATGTTGTGATCATGCAGGAGGGCAAAACAAAGAAAGTCATCTCTGAGATAAATATGGGTAGTTCTGTTTATTCGTCGGCAGTTCCCGCTCACGGAGTACTGTTCATCTCAAATCGTAATCAGCTCATCGCGCTTGCTGATACGTCGTCAACGTCAACATCCGCAACTAAGAAAACTCCCTAGGCTTCCGATGAGGAAAGAGGTGGCGATCGATCGCCATCTCTTTCCCTCTTCAATCAAGCACCACCTTATTCATGAAGACCACGTTCGACTTCCAACTTCGCACACGCACGATCTTCGGTGCCGGAGTTATTGAAGGGCTGGGCGGGGTTGCGAACGAGCTGAATATTAAAAAAACTTTACTCGTTGCCGATAAAGGCCTCATCGATTCAGGCCACGTCGCCGAAGCAATAAATCCTCTGCGAAGTGCGGGAATTGAAGTCATCAAGTTTCATGACTTCGATTCGAATCCCGATACGGCAATGATTGAAGCCGGGTGCGAATACGTTCGTCCACTTGGAATTGATTCTTTCATCGCACTTGGCGGTGGAAGCTCATTGGATTGCGCAAAGGGCATCAACCTCCTGCTAACGAACGGCGGACGGATGCGCGATTACCACGGGTACGGCAAAGCAAAAACTCCGCTGCTGCCGATGATCGGGATTCCGACGACGGCCGGCACCGGCAGTGAAGCTCAGACTTACGCGCTCATTTCAGATGCTGAAACTCACGTCAAACTCGCCTGCGGAGATCCGCAACTCGCGTTTCGTGTCGCACTGTTAGATCCACAACTCACTGTCTCACAGCCGTCGCACGTTACTGCGACATCAGGCTTTGATGCTCTAGCACATGCCGTAGAAACTTTCGTAACGACGAAACGAAATCCGCTGTCAGAATCTTTTTCGCGCGAGGCATGGAGACTCCTTGTGGGAAATTACGAACGGGTTTTGAGTAGTCCCGATGACCTCGAAGCGCGCGGTTACATGCAACTGGGTGCGTTCTTCGCCGGAATGGCCATAGAAAATTCTATGCTGGGTGCGACCCATGCCTGCGCCAATCCACTCACCGCTCATTACGGAACAAGCCACGGTGCGGCAATCGCATTGTTATTGCCATCCGTTGTTCGTTGGAATGGTGCTGTTGCTGGAACACGTTATGCGGAATTGCTACGGCTCGCCGGAACTCCCTTTGAAGGCGATGCTGCTGAGACGCTGGCACTCCGACTTGAAGAACTCGCCGGTGCCGGAGGCTTACAGAACAGTCTTCGCGATGCAGGAATACGATCCAACGATTTATCGATGTTGGCTGCAGAAGCAGCTGAACAGTGGACCGGAAAGTTTAATCCACGGCCATTTGATCTAGACGGAGCGCTGGAGGTTTATCAGTGCGCCTATTGACGAAGTCTCTGCCTGATTGCACATGGTTCCGTTCAGCTGCGTCTGTCATATTGTTGGCGCTGCTGATTCCATTAAGAGTCTATTGCCAGGAAACACCAGCCGATAACTGGTCGCAGTTTCGAGGTAATCCAAGACTAACAGGTGTGTCCGACTCCCCTGTTCCAGCCAGCCTAAAACTCTTGTGGACTTACGAAGCGGGCGATTCCATTGAATCGTCTGCAGCGATCGTTGGCGGAACGGTCTTTGTCGGATCGCAAAAGGGCGAACTGGTCTCTCTGAATCTCGACGACGGATCAGTCTATTGGAAATATCAGATCGACAACCCAATCGGTGAGTCGTCTCCCGCATACAGTTCAGGAGTTGTTTATGTTGGCGACCTCGGCGGGTACTTGCACGCAGTTAACGCCTCCAATGGAAAAAAGATCTGGGCTTTCAAAACTGGCAGCGAGATAAAGTCTTCTCCGGTTGTAGTAGGCGATCGGATCTTGATTGGCTCATACGATGAAAATCTTTACTGCGTCTCTGCGCGTGATGGTTCGTTGATCTGGAAACTAAAGACCAATGGACCTGTTCACTCAACGCCGAGTATTGCTAGTGGCATGGCTTTTTTTGCTGGCTGTGACGAGATGTTCCGCGCAATCAGAATTTCGGACGGCAAAGAAATGTTTAGTGTTTCTTCCGGTGCGTATACCGGCGCGTCACCAGCTCTCCGCGGGAATTCCGCATTCTATGGCACATTCGATAATGAAGTCCTGATGGTTAACCTAAACGATCATCGCGTGGGATGGCGGTACGAACATCCGCAACGAAAGTTTCCCTACTACTCATCGGCAGCAGTAACTACAAACCGAGTTGTTGTAGGTGGTCGCGACAAGATGGTCCATGGAATAAGTTTGCAGGGAAAAGCAGTATGGACATTTGCCACAAGGGCGCGTGTGGAATCTTCGCCTGCTATCGCAGATGGGCGCGTTTTCGTTGGCTCGAATGATGGCAGGTTTTACGTGCTTGATCTCGCGACCGGCTCAAAACTTTGGGAGTTCACTGCGGGGGCGCCACTCTCAGCTTCGCCGGCAATAGCAAAAGGTCGGATAGTAATCGGATCTCAGGATGGCCGCTTATATTGCTTCGGTTAACTGCTGTTGGTGTTATTCAAAGACAACGAGAGCGACTGTCCTCAAAAATATTTCGCTATTGTTGACGGTTTCGGCTTACTGGTCACAACTGAAACTGTCCACATCAACAGAGTCGAAACAAGTACCATTGGAACTACAGGCATAAAGCCAAAGACTGCAGTCCCGCCGGGTGTCCGCGAAAGAACTTCTGTGCCGTGAATCGCCCAAACGACTATGGATGGTCCCGGTGCAGGAGCGGGAACAAAATGTTGAAACAAGGCCACGGCGACCACGGTCAGCACAGTCCAGATCGTCGAAGCCAATGCGCCCCACTTGGTACTTCCCTTCCAAAAAATTGCTGCGACGAGCAAAGGTGAGAGTGCCGCAAATCCAGAAAACGCATATTGGATTGCCAACTCAAAAATTGTTTCCGGTGCTCGTAGTGCGATCGCATACGCGAAGATCGTAATGAGCACAATAAAGATCCGGCCGGTGTTTACTTGCACGGTTTCGCCAAATCGCCGCTTGCCTCCATAAAAGGCGAAAATATCCTCCGTAAACATAGTTGAGAGCGCGAGAATCTGTGAATCGCTAGCCATCACCGCCGCCATAATTCCTGCACCCAATAGACCAGCTAACCAGAGTGGCGCGTACCGTTGAAGCAACAACATGATGACGTCGTCGCCGGAGGACTGCTCGCGCAGATCATCTCGTTGTTCCGGCGTCATAGTTTTTCCCTGGGTAGCCAGCACACGTCGCGCCTCTTGCTTGGCTTTGATCTGCGGAACATCCGTCACCCGGTTGGCCATCACTCCAAGAAACACGCACGGTAACCAAATCGCGAGAATACAGAGTGGGTAGAAGATCACGGTCTTCTTGAAGTGCTTCATCTTTTCAGCCGTGAGGCAGAAAATTAGGATGTGCGGAAAAGCGATTGCTGAAAGTGGAATAAAGGTATAGCTAAAGAAGTAGTAAGGTGAGATCCGCTCACGCGTAAGCAAAGGTGCGAGCGCAGGAATCTGCAGCATCGAATTAGCCGCGGTTTTAAAGCCACCCATGCCGGCGCCGATCACGACTATTGCGATTGCACCAAACAACAGAAACAAGATTGTCTGGAAAGTATTGACCCAAGCGGTGCCTCGCATACCGCCAAAAAACACATACCCCATTACAACCAGCGCCACGATTGCGCCGCCGAACCAGTAAGGGACCAACCCTCCGCTGATCACGTTGAGCGTTGTACCTCCGCCCATAATGCCGATGATGATGTAGGGCACAAGCAAAACGGCCTGGACCACGAAGATCACTGTTCCGATGTGAGTACACTCCCAACGATCGCGAAACATCTGGACCGGAGTCATGAAGCCGTGTTTCTTGCCAAGCGCCCAAACACGTGTGCCGATGAAGAAGATTGTCAGCGGAATGACTAAGCCGGACGACGATGCCATCAAGCCAAAGGTCACGATGCCGTTTGTGAACGCGTGACCGGATGAACCCAGGATCGCAAACGCCGTCATGTTTGTCCCAAACAGTGAAAACAAAAAGACGAAGGGTCCAAGTGAGCGACTGGCTAGAAAATAGTCCTCCGCTTCTTCTTTGCCTCGCGCTTTTCGAAAGGCGAAGACACCGATATAGAGAACTGCGGCCAAGTAGAGAAAAACGAAGATTGCTGGAATCAAGGTTTGGCATCCTCCTCGGACTTTAGTTCTTCGACCTCACTCTCCAAATGCGCAGGCCACGCTTGTTTGACGAGCAGCCACATCAGCAACGAAGCTGCGATCGAAAAACAACCCTGGTAGAAAAGCCCGATTGGGACAAAACCAAAGACGAGCGGATGAGCGGTGCGCCAGAACCAAATATCCTGATGCAGGACATAGAGTGCGACGACTGCGATAACAAGAAGAATTCGCTTCATTGAACGCGCTCCGTATGTGCCGAAATAAACCTTGGCTGGGGTTCGTATGCGTGAAACGTCTGGGAGACGGGACTATAAGAACCGATAAGGCTGAGTGTCAAGATGTTTGGTTTTGGAATGTTTTCGATAATTCTGGTGATTGCTAATAGCGTTTGACGCCACCTGTGGTGTGGTGCGGACATCATTGACCCTCACTTGAGTGTGAAGCCGCGCACTCACCCGCGATCGCCGGTGGTACTGACATCCACGCCACTGCGAAGCATTTTACAATTCCGCAAGTTCTCTACTTGAGTGCTGCGCCGAGTATTTGATCCTGAAACAAGTATCGAGATCGAGTCTTGTCTGGCTCGGCCCGTGACTCAACATCGATTCGCATTAGCTGAAGTGAGTCAGGACCCGCGGCTGACATTGCAGGCCACGCCGGTAAAGAAGAACCATTCGGATTTCTCTTCTTGATGAAGTTGGCAAAGTAGTTTTCCATTAGCGCAGACACTTTGTAATCATCCTCGGTCCATTCATAAACGTTGTTCGTTTTGAGATTCCCAAGTGCGTATTCAATCTCAGCCGAGTGCACTGCACCACGCGCCGGCGGAGGGGGTGGCGCTGTCGAGTTTCTAACTACACCTCCTGCAAGACCTGCCGTTGCACTTCCCATCGCTGGTTTCATAGCTGGACGTGGTCGTACAAAGTAGTAGCGATAGACTGGACTCGCTCCGGTTTTTTGCTGCATTTCGGCCCATTTCCATGTGCTGTATGCAATGAAGCGATCACTCGCCAAGGCAGTCGCGGCATCAAGAATTTCGTCGGCAGTGTTTCCTGAATAAACCTTGAGAGCCTCCTCAGACTTCGCCCCGTACATCTCTTTTACTGCGCTCTGAAAGTTTTCATTCGTTGGTGGTTTTCCTCTCAGGACCACTTGACCCGTCATTTCTTCTGAATTCCAACCGACAAGAAGTGGGACGTGTGCCTGACGACCAGCAGCAAAAGTTGCGGCAGGTGGTTCCGTAAAAAAATAGCCGTCGACTGTTATAGAAAAGCGACCGACACTTGAAAATCCACCTTGAGTAGCTGGCCCAAAAACCTTTTGAGTGTCAAGTGCGCGAAGCTCAGCAATTGAGTTGGCGCCAATGCTCTTCGCGAACTTCATGCCCGTATCCTCAGCTTGGGCCAACGGTACAGCTGACAATGTTCCAAGAATCGATCCACTTTCCCCGATGGCTCCTGCGATGAGACTCTTCGACAAAGGCGACGCCATTTGCGCGCTAACTGAAACTGAACCAGCGGACTCGCCAGCAATCGTCACCTGCTTCGGATCGCCACCAAACGCGGCGATGTTCTGCTGTACCCAAACGAGTGCTGCGTTCTGATCTAAGAGGGCATAGTTACCGGAGGCGTTGTGAGGTGACTCTTTTGTTAATTCAGGGTGGGCCATAAACCCAAACACACCGAGTCGGTAGTTAACAGTGACTGCGACGATTCCTTTGGTCGCCATGCTCTCACCGTCATAACGAGGTTCCGATCCATCGCCGGCGACAAACCCGCCACCATAGAAATAAACCAGCACCGGAAGTCGCTCTTTATCAGATTTAGCCGGCGTCCAGACGTTGAGGTAAAGGCAATCCTCGCTCATGCCGTTTGCACGAAAGCCCATATCGCCAAAAACCGGCGCCTGCATGCAGCGTGGTCCAAATTGATCTGCCGCACGCACTCCTTCCCAATTCTTTACTCGTTGGGGTTCCTTCCATCGTAAGTCTCCGGTCGGTGGCTGAGCGAAGGGGACGCCTTTGAAAATTCTGACGCCCGAACTTTGACGGCCCATTCCTTTGAGAGTGCCGTTTGCAGTCTTCACCAGGTCTGGGGTTGCGGCCGTTCCGTGGACCACTGCAACAGACGCGAGCGATAGAATTAACAACGTACGAGTGACCGAGGACTTCATCTGGAATGCTCCTTCGTCATGTGAAAGAAATTTCGTTTTATTTTTTGGAAACCCGATAGCTCTTGTGCGAGCAGTATACAGAACTCTCATTTGAGTTTGGCGATAAAGTCGAGCCGCGGAAACTCCCGTCAAACTGCGGATGGGGAAAATTCCTCAACGAACTATCAATTAGAGGCGCTCTCAAGGTTTGTCAGCGCGTGGATTAATCGGTTTGACACAATCAACAAATGGGCATCGGTGATGAGATCGAGCATCGTTTTCAAAAACCTCATCTCAATAAACTGTAAAGATGATGCATCAATCTGTGTGCAATCCACCTCCACGGCGAACGGATAAACAATTTCCGGTGTCACCCCCGGACTGGAAAAATAAGGGCCACCCAATTCCCAAGTCTGCTGCACCGGCAAAGCAAAGTCGCGGAGCATAGCTTCGGCAATGTACAAAGGCAGCTCTCCAACATTTTTGACCGAACGTGGAAGACGCCAAGCCGGAGCGGTGACGATTCTGGAGCTTCCAGTGAACGACTGCGCGGCCGGAAGGTCACGGCACTCCAACCCAACAAATGTAACTTTCGCCGTTTTGATCACTGGTAACGCTACGACGGTACCAAAGCTCAACTGTTGAGGTACGACATACTCAAAATGGACTTCACTAATCACTGCTGAGTCCTGTGAGCGCTCGCAAAATCTACCGTCGCGTATCGATAGAAATTGTGTCGGCTTCTGCACTTCACATGATTGAAAAACCGCGCTGGGCGAAGGTGAAAATACGTTGGGATCGAAGTGATGATCGCTCGCCTGTTCCGACAATGCCACCGCAGCGCCAATCCACGGACCGGGACTTTTTTTCAACTCGTTGAGAAGCCGATAAATATTTACTTCAAGACGAGCGTCGAACATTCCTCCAACATGACATGCGCGCAATGCCTGCTGC
>Ga0070671_100003916_pt1 | contig 11711 bp, 10 predicted proteins | sample KBSS73metaG_FD_65341 | JGI IMG/M metagenome (GOLD analysis project Ga0070671, IMG submission 65341) | Switchgrass rhizosphere microbial communities from Kellogg Biological Station, Michigan, USA - KBS S7-3 metaG | ecosystem: Host-associated > Plants > Roots > Rhizosphere > Soil ...
GTCATCCTGGCGGCCGTCCTCCTGAAGATGGGCACGTACGGCTTCCTGCGCTTCTCCCTGCCGATGATGCCGCTCGCGACGCTGCGCTACATGCCCTGGCTCCTGTCGCTCTCCGTGATCGGGATCATCTACGGCGCCATGGTCGCGATGGTCCAGAAGGACTGGAAGAAGCTCGTCGCCTACTCGTCGGTGAGCCACCTCGGCTTCTGCATGGTCGGGATCTTCTCGCTCAACTGGCAGGGGATGAACGGCGGCATCCTGCAGATGATCAACCACGGCCTTTCGACCGGCGGGCTCTTCCTCATCGTCGGGCTCATCTACGAGCGGCGTCACACGCGCACGATCTCGGACTTCGGCGGTCTGTCCAAGGTGATGCCCAAGTTCGCGGTCTACTTCGCGATCATCATGCTCTCGTCGATCGGCCTGCCGCTTTTGAACGGCTTCATGGGCGAGTTCCCGATCCTGTCCGGGATCTTCCAGGTCCGGGATCCCCACTTCAACTTCCTCTTCGGGCTCTCGCCGAAGTGGTGGTCGGTCCTGACCGCGACCGGCATCGTGCTCGGCGCGGCGTACATGCTCTGGCTCTACCAGCGCACGATGTTCGGCAAGCTCGATAAGCCGGAGAACCAGTCGCTGGTCGATCTCAACTTCCGTGAGGTCGCGACGCTCGTCCCGCTCGTCGTCCTCTGCTTCTGGATCGGCCTCTATCCGAAGCCGGTCTTCGACGTCATGGAGCGGCCGGTGGACAAGCTCGTGCGGCAGATCGGCCGGACGTACTACCCGGCCCAGGCCGCCATTCCGGGCTCCCCGGACACGCCGAAGCTCGCCGATGCGCCGCCGGCGTCCGCGCCCGACGCGGTTCCGGCGCCCGCCGCGCCGGCATCGGGACCCGCGTCCGGCGCGCCCGCGACCGCCGTTCCGGCCCTCGCCGCGAAGGTCGCCTCCGCGCGTCCCGCCCCGGAGGCCGCCGCTCGATGAACGTCCTGAGTCCGGCCGACCTCCGGCTCATCCTGCCGGAGATAGGGCTGACGACGTTCGCGTTCGTCGTCCTGATCCTCTCCGCGGCGTGGCCGGTGGAGCGGCGCCGTGCGATCGGCCTCATGTCGATGGTGGCGCTCGCCGCCACGACCGTGCTGCTCGTGCTGATGCGCGGCGGGGCGGTCGCGCCCGACGGGGCGTCGGCGGCCACGGGTTTCCCGGGCATCGGGGGCGTCGCCACGTTCGCGGCCGACGGGTTCGCCTTCTACTTCAAGCTGATCGTCCTCGTCGCGGGGCTCCTGTCGATCGCGATGTCCATCCGCTATCTCGACTACGAAAAGATCCAGGCGGGGGAGTACTACGCCCTCATCCTGCTCGCCGTCGTCGGCATGATGTTCATGGCCTCGGGGACCGACTTCACCGTCCTCTACATCGGCCTCGAGCTGATGGCCCTGTCGGTCTACGTCCTCGTCGGGTTCATCAAGCACAACCGCAAGTCGAACGAGGCGGCGCTGAAGTACTTCCTGCTCGGCGCCTTCTCCTCGGGGATCTTCCTGTACGGCGTCTCGCTGATCTACGGGACGACCGGCAGCACCAACCTCGCCGTCATCAACCAGCGCATCATGGCCGGAGTCGATTCTCCGCGCCTGCTCGCCGTGGGCGTCATCTTCGTGACCGTGGGGCTCGCCTTCAAGGTGGCGGCCGTCCCGTTCCACATGTGGACGCCGGACGCCTACGAGGGCGCCCCGACCGCGGTGACGGCCTTCATGTCGACGGCGGTCAAGGCCTCGGCCTTCGCGATGGCCCTGAGGATCTTCCTCGGCGGCCTGATGGGGCTCTCGGCGGACTGGACGCCCCTCGTCGCGCTCCTGGCCGCGGCCAGCATGACGCTCGGAAACGTCACTGCGGTCCTCCAGGACAACGTGAAGCGCATGCTCGCGTACTCCTCGATCGCGCACGCGGGCTACATCCTGATGGGGCTCGTGGCGATCGGCGCCGCCGCTCCCGGCAGCGAGGTCTACGGGCTCTCGACGCGCCAGTTCGGCCTCGTCGCGATCGTCGTCTACATCGGCGTCTACACCTTCATGAACCTCGGGGCCTTCGCGCTCGTGGTCATGATGAGGCGCGAGGACCGGATCGGGGATCGCATCGAGGACTTCACGGGGGTGGGCCGCACGCACCCCTGGTTCGGCTTCGCGATGCTCGTGTTCATGCTCTCGCTCGCGGGGATCCCGTGCACCGCGGGCTTCATGGGGAAGTGGTGGCTCTTCGGCGCGGCGGTCAAGTCGGGCTACGGATGGCTGGCGGTCGTCGCGGTCCTGAACAGCGCCATCTCGCTCTACTACTACATCCGGCTGGTCGTCGCGATGTACATGGGGACGCCGCGCGAGGAGGCGGCGCCGGCGAGCACGCCGGCGATCGTCGCCGTGGTGACGGTGTCCTTGGCGTTCACGCTCATCGTGGGGATCTGGCCCGGTCCCTTCTTCGAGCTGGCGCGGGTCGCGCTGCTCCCGCTCGGGCCGTGATGAGACGGGCCTGCCTTCCGGGCGATGCGGGGAAGGGAAGGGCCCGTCCGTGACGGGCTCGGAGGATGAGGGAGTTCCCGGTCGCGATGGCGGCTCCGGGAACGGAACGCAGAAAGAGGCGGAGTCCCGGGACGAGGAACTGCCCGAAGGGCTCGCTAGGACGTTCGGCGGCTCGATCAAGCAGTCGGCGAGGTCCATGGACGCGGCGTACGGACTGGTAGGAGCGATTCTTGGTCTCGGTTTCATCGGCTGGCTACTCGATCGGCACTTCGGCACGGCGCCCGGCTGGCTGCTTGCGGGGCTTCTGCTCGGCGTCGCCGTCGGACTCTACGGTCTCGCGCGCGTCGCGCTGCGGCGGTCGCGATGACGCGCGACACGCTCGTCGGGTACTTGATCTCGGCCGCGATGGGGAGCGCCGTCGGGCTCGCGATCGTCGTGACCACGGCCGTGGTCGGTATGCGCGCGATGAAGCGCGGCGCGCAGGCCTATCTGGACGCGTCGGTGCGAGGCTCGATCTGGCGGATGGCGGGTGCGCTCGTCGGGGTAGCGGGAGGGCTCCTGCTCGACCCTCCCTCGATCGCGACCTTCGCCGTGAGCTTTCTCATGGTCTATCTGACCGGCAACGCGATGCTCGTGCTTCGCTTCGGCCGGCAGCTCGATAGGAAGGACGATGGCGGCAGAAGCTGAATCTTTGGACATCGGCGAGGTGATCCTCCACCACGTCTCGGACAGCGAAGCCCTGATTCCCATCAGGATCCCCATCGGGAGCCGGGTCCTCGACCTGTCGATCACGAAGCACGTGGTCATGCTCTGGATCGCGGCGGTCCTGGTCTTCCTGCTCTACGCCTGGCTCGCGCGGCGGCTGCGCGCGGCGGAGCATGGCGAGCCCAAGGGGACCCTCGCGACGATGCTCGAGTTCTTCGTCAGCTTCATTCGCGAGCAGATCGTCATCCCGTTCATCGGCCGCGAGTACGCGCCGCGCTTCCTGCCGCTCTCGCTCACGTTCTTCACCTTCATCCTGGTGAACAACCTCCTGGGGCTGATCCCCGGGAGCGCGACGGCCACCGGCAACTTCAACGTCACCGCGGGACTGGCGACGATCACCTTCGGAATGATCATCTACGCGGGCTCGATCGCGCACGGCTTCATCGGGCACTGGACGAACCTCGTGCCGCATGGCCTTCGTCCGAGAATCGTCTACGCGCTGCTCATCCCCATCGAGGTCATCTCGATGTTCGTCAAACCGTTCGCCCTCACGATGCGTCTCGCGGCGAACATGACGGCCGGGCACATCGCGATCCTCGCGATCATGAGCTTCATCTTCGTCTTCAAGAGCGCGATCATCGGGTTCGCCGTCTCGACGCCCCTGATGACCGGCCTCCTGATGCTCGAGATCATCGTCTGTCTCGTCCAGGCATACGTCTTCACGCTCCTCAGCTCGCTGTTCATCGGCATGGCCATACACGTCCATCACTGATCCCATGGGAGGCAAGGGTTTCATGAAGAATCGTCAGATGTCGGTCCGCGTTCTGTTGATGTTCGCCGCACTGCTCGTTCTTTCCGGCCTGGTCCCGTCGCTCGCCCAGGAAGGCGGAGCGGCCCCGGCCGCGGGCGCCGCCCCAACCGCTCCGATGGGTCTGCTCGGAGCCTATATCGGAGCCGGTCTCGGAGCCGGCCTGGTCGTCGTCGGCGCGGCTCTCGGCATCGGGCGCTTCGCGTCCGCGGCCGCCGACGGAGTCGCCCGCCAGCCGCAGGCCGCGGCGGCGATCACGGGCGCCGTGAACCTTCCGCTGTTCCTGCTCGAAGGCGTCGCGATCATCGGCGAGGTCGTCTGTCTCCTCCTGGCTCTGAAGAAGTAGCGGCTTCGAGAGCGGAAAAGAGCGAACCATGGACAATCCCCTCGTTAGGGTCGAGCCCGGCGTCTTCCTCTGGACGATCATCACCTTCGTGGTCCTGCTGGCGGTGCTCCGCTGGAAGGCGTGGGGGCCGATCGTCGCCGCGATCGAGAAGCGGGAAAAGGTGATCCGCGACGCGATCGACGCCGCCAAGAAGGAGCGCGAGGAGGCGCAGCGTCTCGTCGTCGAGCACAAGCAGACCATCGACCAGGCGCGCAAGGACACCGCGCGCATGATCGAGCAGGGCCGCAAGGACGCGGAGACCGCACGGGCCGAAATGCTCGAGAAATCGCGGCACGAATCGCGCGAGATCGTCGAGGCCGGACGCCGCCAGATCGAGCGGGAGACGCGGGCGGCCGTGCAGTCGCTGCGGTCCGAGGCGGCGAACCTCGCCGTCCTCGCGGCGGGCCGCATCGTCAAGGTCTCGATGGACGAAACCGCGCAGAAGCGGATCGTCGACGAGTGCCTGCGCGACATCGGCGATGCGTCGGGCTCGTCAGGCGGCCAGGCACGCTCCTAGACGGGATCGTGATGAAGAGCCGCAGCGCTTCCGCGGACGAGGACCGCTCTCCGCGGGCCTCGCGGACGTTGCGGCGGGCCGGCTGTCGCTCGCACCGCACCGAGGCGGCATGGGCGGGCGCGCGGTGAAAGTCCGGCGCCGGGGCTCCCGAGTGGGGCCGCGGCGCCGCGCAGCCTTTTCCCTCGTGCGTGTGGGCGCGGGCGCGCGCGCCGCGAAGGCCTATTCCGTCCGGATCGGCGCGGGCGCGCTGGGCCTTTTGGCGCGCGATCTCGCGTCGGGCCGGCTGACCTCGGGCCGCATCCCCTCGCAGGCGGCCGTCGTCTCCGACGCGACGGTCGGACGGCTCTACGGGCGCGCCTTCTCGCGGGACCTCGCGCGGCGGGGCCTGCGCGCGACGCTCCTCGTTTTTCCCGCGGGCGAGACACACAAGTCGCGCGACACCAAGGCGCGTCTCGAAGACCGTCTCGCCCGGCTCGCCTTCGGCCGCGACGGCGTCATCGTGGCGCTGGGAGGAGGCGTGACCGGGGATCTCGCGGGCTTCCTCGCCGCGACCTGGCACCGGGGCGTCCCCGTCGTCCAGGCGCCGACCACCGTGATGGCGATGCTCGACAGCGCGATCGGCGGAAAGGTGGCCGTGGACCTTCCCGCGGGGAAGAATCTGGTGGGGGCCTTCCATCCGCCGCTCGCGGTCTACGCCGACACGCGCACTCTCGCGACGCTGCCGGATCGCGAGCTGCGCGCGGGCGTCGCCGAAGCCGTGAAGTGCGGAACGATCGCGAGCGCTTCGCTCTTCCGGGCGATCGAGAGGGACCGGGCCACGATCCTCAGGCGCGATCCCGATGCCATCGCGCGCCTGCTCTTGGGGGGCGCGCGCGTGAAGGCCCGCATCGTGACGGGGGACGAGCGCGAGTCGGGCCGGCGGATGCTCCTCAACTTCGGGCACACGCTGGGACACGCGGTCGAATCGGCGGCCGGCTATCGTCTGCGCCACGGTGAGGCCGTCGCCATCGGCATGGTCCTCGAGTGCCGGATCGCGGTCCGCATGGGGCTTCTGGCCCCCGGGGCGGCGGAACGGGTCGCAACGCTGATCGCGGAGCTCGGGCTGCCCACCGAGCCGCCCCGCCGGCTCCGGATCGGCACGCTTCTCGCCGGCGCCGCCCGCGACAAGAAGGCGCGCGCCGGAGTGGTGCGCTACGTGGTCCCTTCGGGGATCGGGCGGCACGCCGGAGGCGGAGAGTTCTCCGTCCGGGTTCCGGGAGCGAGCGTGCGGCGGGTCCTGCGCGAGGCGGGCCTGGGAGACTGAGCCGCTCCCTACGCTTTGCCGTGTGCCCCTCATGGGAGGGGCCGTTACGACCTCCCGGCTCAGCCCGAGCCTCCGCGGCCCGCCTTCGGATGCGGTTTTTTCCCGCTCCGGTTTTCAGTCCGATCGGGCGTTTCTCCAAGTGTCTCCCCGCGGACACGCTTGGAAATGTGTCCTGGTACCTAATTGGCTACCAGGGCTAGTGGGTCCCGAAAACCGAGCGCATGCGAAAAAAAGAAAGGCGCCACTTTCATTGCGGTGCGGGAACGGGGGGCCGTACGATCTGGGTGCCCTCCCTGGGTGTGAGCAGCAAGGACCCAAACCATGCGCGGCGATCAGCTCCAGAGATACCTCAAGAAGAACGTGACCCGCAGGGTCTCCCTGACCCTGGACGACGACCGCCGGGACGTCGTCAAGACGCAGCCGGGCGAGGCGGACGGGATCGGCCTGACCTTGCACGGGTCGTTCCTCGACGCGCCGCACCGTGTCCTCCGGGCGCTCGTCCGGTTCCTGCGCCGTCCCGAGCCGCACCTGAGGCGGCGCGTCGTGCGCCTGTTCCACCAGTCGGGCCTCTCCCGGGACGGAGCCCCGACAGGGTCCCGCCGCATCGTCCTGCGGCACCAGGGCCGTTACTTCGACCTCAAGCAGGTGTTCGACGACCTCAATCAGCGCCACTTTGGGGGAGAGCTGCGTGCCTTCGTGACCTGGGGCCGGCGCACGAAGGCGCGCAACCGCGGCCGATCGATCCACTTCGGATCGTACAACTGGGACCGCCGCGTGATCCGCATCCATCCCGAACTGGACCGAGGGTTCGTGCCGCGGTATTTCCTCGAATCGGTCCTCTTCCACGAGATGCTGCACGTGCAGTTCGGTGTCGTGGAAGGGAAGGGGGGCCGGCGGTCCACGCACACCGCCGAGTTCCGCCGCCGCGAACAGGCCTGGCCCCACTACGAACGCGCCAAGGCATGGGAGCGCGCCAACCTGCACCGCTTCCTGCGTCCTCCGACCGTCCTGCGCCGCGCATCGAGCTGACGTCCTGCGCCGCGAGGCGCTCCCCGCTCCATCCTCCGAATCGGCGACGTCAGGCCGACAGGGACTCTTGGCCGTTGACCTCTCCGCTCGTCCGACGCGCGGGGTGCGGGTGCGCCCCGAGGGTGCCGGGGCGCGTTGCGCGCGGGCACGTGGCCGGGCGGGCGCGGGGGCGCGCTGGGCATCCATCGCGCAGGAACACTAAGATGGCAGGCGATGGCTCGACTCTTCCGTAGCTGGCTCGTCGCCGGGGCGCTCGCCGCTTCCTCCACGACTCTCGCCGCTGCATCCGGGACGGCCGCAGGCGCTCCCGTGGCGGCGGCCATCGTCACCGAGGAGTCGCTCTTCGCGAGCGCGTCCGCCGCCTACCCGGCCGCCGGGCTCGACGATCTCGGAAGGCCCGGCCGCGGTTTCCAGACGGCCCGCGCGGCGCTGGAGCGGCTCCTTCGCGAGCATCCGGACGGGGACCGCGCTGCCGCCGCGGAGCTCCGCCTCGGCCTTCTGCAGATGGACCCGGCGAACCCCGACGCGGACCTCGAGGCGGCGCGGGCTTCTTTCGAGCGGCTCGTCCGCCGCGCGCCGCGGGCGCCGGAGGCCCCCGGAGCGCTCGAGGCGGCGGCTCTCTGCCGCCGCCTGAAAGGGGAGACGGCTGCGGCCGTCGCCCTCGACGTCCGCTTGCTGGCCGAGCACCCCGCGGATCCCGCCGCGGCGCGCGCGCGTCTCCGCCTGGCGCTGGAGGCGGGAAGACGCGGAGACGCCGACGCGAGCCGCCTCCTGCCGTCCGACGCCGAGTCCGGCGCGAGCGCGCCCTCGCGCGCCCTGGGAGATCTCCTCAGACGCGCCGCCGAGGAAGAAGCCGGGAATGCGCCCCGGGAGAGAGACGCCGACGCGTCCTTCGATTCCCCCGCGGTGAAGCAGCCCGTGTCGATGGCCGCATCGCGGGTGGGATCCATCCTGGTCCTCGACGCAGCATCGGGACGGATCGTGAGCGCGGGGGACAGCGCCGGGGACGGGGCGGCGGATGGCGGGAGCGACGGCGAGCCCGCGGTCGAGGCGCCCGATCCCCCGGCGGAAGCGCCGCGGCGGCAGGGCGTGGCGCTCGATCCGCAGGGAAGGGTCTGGACCTGGGACGAAAAGGGCGTGACCCCTCCTGACGGTGCACGCGTCGAGCCGCGCGGGATCGCCAGGAAGGGAGAGACGGCGCCGGCCCTGAAGCGCATCGCGGCCGTCGCGCCGGGACCCCTGGGAACGGTCGACGTGGTCGATGCCTCCGGAGAGCAGGTCCTCCGCTACGGGCCCGGCTTCGTGCTGCGCGGCGTCGTGCCGCTACCTGCGCGCCCCCTCGCCGCGGCGCGCGGCGATGACGGCACGCTCGACGTCCTTCTGGCATCGCGTCCGCGGAAGGTGATCGAGATCCATCCGGGGTCGCCCGGGGCCGCGGGCTGGCCTCTGAAGGGAGGCGCGGAGCCGGGGCAGGGATGGGAGACCTCCACGATCCCCCTCGAGGGCGCGGCCGGGGCGGGCGCGCCCATCGCGATCGCGCGCGACGCTCTCGGGCGCCTCTACGTTCTCGACGAAGACGCGCGCTCGGTGACCCTTCTCGATCGCGCCGGTCGCCGCGTGGCTACGTTCGCCGCGCCCAAGGACAGCGCCATGGAGCTGCGCGCGCCGGTCTCGCTCGCGGTGGACGGAGCCGGACGCGTCTACGTCGGAGACAAGAAGCTCGGGCGCGTGGTGAGGTACCGTTGAGGGGCGTCCCCCGCTCCGTTCGCAGAGCCGCGGGTGTTTCTCGCGTCCTGGCGTGGGTCGTCCTCGCCATCGGGATGGGGCACGCGGGGTCCGCCGTCCGCGCCGCGCCTCCCGCGCCCGTCGTCGGCGGCGTGGGTACGAGCGCGGGTGTAGGCACCGCGGTCGCGGCCGACACCCCGGCGTCCCCCGACGTGGCGCAAGCGGACGCGGACCTCGAGCGCGGCCTCGCGCTCCTCCGCGCGAAGAAGGGCTCGAACCGCCTGGCGCAAGCGGACGCGGCGTTCAGCGCCGCGATCGCGCGCCTCACGCCGGTAGAAGAGACTCTCGAGGCGGGCGGACGCCTGGTCCTGGCCCGGGCGCTCGATGGGCGGGCGCAGACGAATCTTCTCCGCGGACGCACGAAGGCCGCCGACGCCGACTTCGAGCGGCTCGTCGGCTTCGAGCCGGCCTACGAGCCCGACCCCGCGGACACGCCGCGCAAGGCCCTCGAGCGCTTCCGGAAGATCCGCGCGCCGCGCGTCGGATTCCTGACCCTCAAGATCGACCCGCCCGAGGCCGGCATCGAGCTGAACGGCCGGAGCCTGGGCGCCGCTTCCGCCCTCCCCGCGGAGCGTGCCGTCCTGGCGGGGCCGTACACCGTGCGCGCGCGCCGCGACTGCTACGAAGACAAGGAGTCCTCGGGCAGCCTCGCCGCGGGGGAGAAAAAGGATGTCGTCCTGGCGCTCGATCCCTTCGCGCGGATGGTGCGCTTCGAGACGAGCCCGGCCGGGTTCGACGTCGACATCGACGGCACGCTCGCGGGACGGACCGAGGCGCGGCCCGCCGCGGAGGGGAGCCCGCCGGACGCGGACGCGACGGGAGACCATGGGGTCCTCGAGCTGGCCTGTCTGCCCGCGGGCGATCATGCCTACACCGTCCGCCGCGAGTGCTATGCGGAGGTCCGGGGTAAGCTCGGCGTCGAGATCGATCTTCTCGACAAGACGCCGATCCTGGTCCCCCTCATCACGCCGAAGAAGCGCGAGACGCGGCTCTCCGTCACGAGCGACACCCCGGGAACCGATCTCTATCTCGACGGGAAGCCGCTGGGGCCGCTCCCCCTCCGCGACCAGAAGCTCTGCCTCGCGCGCGCGACCCTGGAGGCGCGCGTGAAGGAGCGCGCCATCTGGTCGCAGACCCGCGATCTCGAAGACGGCCCGCTGGAGCTGGCGGTGCGCCGGCGTCCGACGCTCACGGTGATCACATCGGTCGTGGGCGGCGTCCTGCCGGATGCCGCCGTCGCGGAACGGATCCACGGCCGCGTCGCATCGCTCCAGGCGGTCAGCGTCGTCGATCCTCCCACCACGCTCGACGACGGAAAGGGGACCCCAGGGGCCTCGCCCGGTGCGCGTCCGCTTCCGGACCTGCAGCTCGAAATCAGCGCCGGCGCCGTGGAGCCCGGGAAGCCGTCGATCACGCTTCACTTCGCTCCGCTCGCGCTTCCGCACCAGGCGATCGACGTAGTCTGTCGCAAGGAAGACGCCGCCTGCCTCGATCGGTTCTTCGACGCGCTCGATGCGGCATGGTCCCCGGCGAGCGGCTCTTCCCCCGACACGCTTACTGCGCCGCTTCCCCGGGTGATCGCCGTGACCCGGCTGGACGCCGCTGTCCTCCCCTCCGGCCCCGAGCGCAATGCCTCTCTCATGACCCTCGCCGGCGCCCTCATCGGCGCCGGGGCCTACCGCGAAGCCCTCGACCAGTCCCTCGATCAACCCGGCTGGGCCGGCAACGTTCCCGGCCCGGCCTCCGCTGCCACCGCCGCCTTCCTCTCCGGCATCTGCCACCAAGCCCTGGGCGAAGCCCCCCAATCCCGCGCCGCCTTCCAACGCGCCCAGCTCGACCCGAAGGCCACCCTTTGGACCCCCGCCGGCCCCCCCGTGGCCGCACTCGCGCGCCTTCTGCTCGCCGAACACTCACCGAAGTAAGCGCACCCCGCTCTTGGACTTGGGCCCCCTACGCGGTAAGGTGGCTCCGCGATGAAATACCGCGGCCGGATCCTGGTCGTCGACGACGACCCCCACCTGCGAGACCTCGCCCAGTCGATCCTCGAGAACGACGGACACACCGTGGTCTGCGCCGCCACTGCGAGCGCCGCGCTCGCCCGGCTGGACGAGGGGAGCTACGAGGTCCTTCTCGCCGACCTGATGATGCCCGACCAGGACGGACTCTGGCTCCTGCGCGAGGCGAAGAACCGCCATCCGGACGTCGAGGTCATCATCGTGACCGGGCACGGGGACATCGACACCGCCGTCGCGGCGATCAAGGAAGGGGCGTACGACTACGTCACGAAGCCCTTCCACGTGGACAAGTTCTCGCTCGACGTCCAGAAGGCGCTCGAGCGCAAGCGCCTCTCCGAGGATCTCGGGGCGCTGCGCCGCCAGATCGGAGTGCGCGAAAGGCTCGGGTCGCTCATCGGAGCGACCGACTCGATGCAGATCCTCTACCGGCAGATCGAGCAGGTCGCGCCGACCCAGAGCACGGTGCTGCTCCTGGGCGAATCGGGAACGGGCAAGGAGGTCACGGCGCGGACGATCCACGAGTCCTCCGCGCGCCGCCACGGGCCGTACATCGCGGTCTCGTGCGGAACGCTTCCGTCCTCCCTTCTCGAGAGCGAGCTCTTCGGCCACACCCGAGGCGCCTTCACGGGCGCGACCTCGGCGAAGGCGGGCCTGTTCGAC
>Ga0070671_100003918_pt1 | contig 11705 bp, 8 predicted proteins | sample KBSS73metaG_FD_65341 | JGI IMG/M metagenome (GOLD analysis project Ga0070671, IMG submission 65341) | Switchgrass rhizosphere microbial communities from Kellogg Biological Station, Michigan, USA - KBS S7-3 metaG | ecosystem: Host-associated > Plants > Roots > Rhizosphere > Soil ...
TCGGCGAGCCGGCGGACGACTCGCACGGTGGCGCCAATCTTTGATGGGTAGAGGTGATCGACAGACACCCTGCACTCGATCTAGAGGTCCCAGACCGAAGAGCACTCGCCATGCCATCGGGCCGTATGGCAAAAGGGTCAATTGTCCGGGGTGCCGCGCGAAATTTCGCGCGAAGCTCCCCCGCGATCACCGCGCTCAGTGAGAAGCTCACAACGACCTGGGATTGTTCGCCAGCCATTCGGGGCATCGACGGCTGGGCGCTCTGGATGCAGTCGCATCCTGCTGTTGAGTCACGACTCCGGCGCCGCTTCGCAGTCTGTCGGAAAGCAACGGTGATTGACCCACCGTCTCGACAGCAAGTCCGTTACAATCCGGCACTCAAGGTCTGTATGCCGACCAAGACGCCGTTGCTCGGTGCTCTTCGTTCGTTCTTCCGCGATGCACAAATCGCGAAGGCACACGCTCTCTCGATCGACGCGCTCCGCGAAATCCGGGCCATCCACGCCGAACGGGCCACGCGGCACGGAGTGTCGCGACGGACGTTTCTGACCACCGCCGGTGTTGCAGCCGCGGCGTCGGTCGTCCCACGAGTCTCCTTGGCCGCCCGTGCCCCGACCGTCGTGATCGTGGGCGGAGGCATTGCAGGACTGAATTGCGCGCTGGAGCTTGCGGACGTCGGGATCAGGAGCACGGTGTACGAAGCGTCGGGGCGGATCGGCGGACGAATGTTTTCGAACCGCACCTACTGGGACGCGCGTCAGGTCACCGAGTGGTGCGGCGAACTGATCGACACGAGCCATGCGACGGTCCGGAAGCTGGCCAAACGCTTCGATTTGCGCCTGGACAACCTGCTCGGCGCCCAGCCGCCCCGGTCAGACGACATCTACCACTTCTCCGGCCAGTACTACGCGAAAAGCCAGGCCGACCGGGACTTCGCTACTGTGGCCGACATCATTGCCGCAGACGCGGAGGCGGCCGGGTTTCCGACAACGTTCGACTCCAACACGGCGGCGGGTCGAGCGCTGGATCGCCTGAGCGTCTACGACTACATCGAGCGCCGCATCCCGGGGGGGCATCGCTCACCGCTGGGAGCCCTGCTGGACGTGGCCTACGTCATTGAGTACGGCGCAGACTCTACCGAGCAGTCAGCCCTCAACTTGATCTTCCTGCTGGGCTTTCAACCCAACGCGAGCACGCTGTCGATCTTTGGCGAATCAGACGAGAAGTTCCACATCCGCGGCGGCAATCAGCAGTTGCCTGAAGCGATGGCGCGCTTCCTTGGCGACGATGCGGTGCGGCTGGGCCACCGCCTGGCGAGGATCGTCGAAACCACGAACGGCCGATACAAGGTCACATTCGAGCGAGCCGGCGGCGCCACCGACGTGACCGCAGATTTCGTGGTTCTCGCACTGCCGTTCGCCGTACTGAACGGGCTGGACATGTCCCGGGCAGGATTCGACGCGCTGAAACATCAAGCCATCGCCGAACAGGGACGCGGCCACAACGGCAAGTTGCACCTTCAGTACGCGGAGCGCGGCTGGCTTGGAAAGGGCCCGTGGCCGGGCGTGTCCAATGGCTCGAGCTACGCCGACACAGGCTATCAGGTGACGTGGGAAGCGACCCGCGCGCAAATCGGCAGACCCGGAATCCTGGTCTTCTACTCGGGCGGGTCGACCACCGACGCGGCCGTCACCGGCCCGGCGTTCGCTCTGGCGAACAATGGAGGCGTTCAAGCCGACGCCGCCGTCGCACAATCGCAGCTTGCGACCGTGTATCCCGGACTCGCCTGGAACGGGAAGGCGACGCAATCGCTTCCACACAAGAGCCCGTTCTTCGGAGCCTCGTACTCCTTCTACAAGGCGGGGCAATATACGAGCTTCGGCGGCTACGAACGGGCGCGTCAAGGCGGAGTGCTGTTCTGCGGTGAGCACACGTCAGTCGACTTCCAGGGATTCATGGAGGGCGCGGCGTCCGAGGGCCAACGCGCGGCAAGAGACCTGGTCAGGCTGCTGGACTGAGGATAGTTTTTTCGAGTGCGGTTCTGCGTTTCAGGGCGTCTGCGCTAGTGCGCCGACATGCTCCCGGAATCGGTCCCGGCATGCCTGGGCGGCGGCAAGTAGATCGACGTATTCGGAGCGGTTGCGAATCGCGGCAAACATCGGATCGGTTTCTATCGCCGACGCGCAAAAGTTTCGGCGGATTGATTCGCGCAGAAGCTGTATGGCCGGCTTCGTGTGCCCGCAGTACGCGAGATCGCTCGCCCAGAAGTACAGCGGTTCAGGGTCCTCGCGCACGGTCAGGAACACCCTGACGTCATCATCGGTCACGTGTTTTTGCTTGTCCGGTGGAGCGGATGCCAGACAACCCGAAAGCAGCCCGTAGAACATGTCAGGCGCGATTCCGCGGAGATACTCCGGAGGCAGCCGATCGTGTTGCTCGCGTGCATCTGCCCGTCTGCCCATTCGCTGATAGATAAAACGCGTGACCAGCATCGCCCAGTCCGAGCCGCTGTCCAGACGCACATAATCAAGCGCGCGATCGTAGCGGCCGAGCAGCATCAACGGCTGGCTGCATGATCGGAACAAAGGATTGGTCGGGTCGCGCGACACGGCTTGCTCGCACTCGCGCGCGGATTCCTCCAGCAACCCGCCATATCGCAGAACATAACTGAGTGCGAAGCGAGCTTCACCGCTGTCCGGGTGCTGTTTCACGAGTTGCCTCGCGCCGTCATAGCCGTCCTGAAGGCGGCCGGCTTCGACGTGTAGACTGAGCAAACGGACGGCAGCCGACATGTCGTTCGGATCGAGCGCGAGCGCCTGCCGGGCCGCGGCTTCAGACCGCCGGAGCGCACCTCGGCCGCCGCCGCCGTAATGTCCGTCGTAGTAATAGCGATCCGCGAGCGAAAGCCACAGGTCGGCGTAATCAGGGTCCATGGAGCTCGCGCGCTCGAGCATCGCAATCGCTTCCCGGTTTGGTGTCGGGTCGCTCGAGATTGCGAGGCTCTTGAGGTAGACCGAGTACGCTTCGGCGTTTCTGGGTCGCGCATGAGTGACAGTGGGTGCACCTGTGCCCAACGCCGGCAACAGTCCGTTTCGAATCAGCGCAGCCAGCCGATCGCGAACCGCCAGCGGATTATCCGTCGGCGCCGCGATCGAATCGCGCCACAGCAGGCGGTTGCCGTCGACTGCGACCGCTTCGAGCGTGACACGCAACTCGGATTGATGCGTCGAGAAGTGGCCGGTCACGATCTCCTCGACGCGCAGTTGCTGGCCCGCCTGTTGCGGGCTGATACTTCGGCCGACAAATCGTCTCGACGAAGCCATCGGCCGCACGGCAAGCGACGGCGTCCAGCTGAGCGCCGTCGCGACTTCGTCGGCAAGCGCCAGGCGCAGGTACTCCATCTCGCCGCCGCCGTTGATGCGGTCGAACGGCAGCACGGCCACCGTCTTCTGCGCATTACCAGTCGAGACCGTCGCACGGTTGGCGCGGATCAACGGAATCGTCAGCACCGCCCCTGCGGCAATGGCGAGCACGATAGCCAGCGTCCGCGTTCGGGAACGTGAGCGTGGGGCAGTAATCTCAGTCGGTACGCGCTTGAGATCCGCGCAGACCTCCGCCCCGCTCGCGTGCCGAAGGTCACGAGCCGTTTGCAGGGCTTTGCCGATGATGGTGGACAGCTCGCGCGGAAGATTGCGATCGACTGCTACCGTCCCATCTTCGGCAAACGGCAGCCGACCTGTCGCCATTTCGTGCAGCACGACGCCGAGACTCCAGACATCGCTGCGGGCGTCCGCGTCGACTCCACGCATCTGCTCCGGCGACATGTAATACGGCGTGCCGATGACGATGCCCGGCTGCGTGCGTGACTCCGGGTGTGCCGGTTCGGCCGCTCCGGCTGCGGCCGCGAGCTTCGCGAGTCCGAAATCGAGGACTTTCGCGTAGCCGTCGGGACGCAGCATGATGTTTTCGGGCTTGATATCGCGATGCACGAGACCGCGGGCATGCGCCGCCGCCAGCCCACTGGCGAGCTGGACGCCCACGTCCACAACGTCGCACATCGCCAGCGGGCCCCGCCGCAAGCGGTGCCGCAGCGTCTCACCCTCGATGAACTCGGTGACGAGGTAGGGACGGTCATCGACCTCGCCGAAATCGTGGACGACGAGGATATGCGGGTGGTTCAGACTGGACGCGGCCCGGGCTTCCTGATGAAACCGCCGCAGGCGATCGCGGTCAACGGCGAGATCCGGCGACAGGAACTTGAGCGCCACCGGCCGATCGAGCTTGGCGTCGTGGGCCAGATAGACCTCGCCCATGCCGCCCGCGCCCAACCGTGACACCAGTTGATAGGTGTCCACCACACGGCCACTCAAGTCTTCACGGACGGGTGGCTCGAGCAGCAACACCGCCGGGGTCTCCAGGAAGGTCTCGACACGATCGCTTGCGCCCAGCAGGCGATCGAGCCGCGCGCGCAGCACCGCGTCGGCTCCGCAGGCGTCGGCAAGATACGCCTGGCGTTCGGAGTCCTCGCAGGCGAGCGCGCGCTCAAGGACGCGCTTCACCCGCGGCCAATCCTCCAGCGTGTTCATCCGGCGCTCAGCTGGTGATACAGCCACAACTTCGCGGTCGCCCAGTCACGCTTCACCGTGGCTGGCGAAATGCCGATGGCTTCGGCCGTTTCCTCGACTGACAAACCGACAAAGAATCTGAGCTCGACGACCCGACTCTGCTGTGGATCGACGGCCGCGAGGCGTTCTAGCGCCTCGTCCAGCGCGACGACGTCAACCGCACGCTGCGGGGCGATCACGTTTTCGTCAAGGGTGGTTACAGAAAGGCCGGCGCCGCGCTTGTCTCGCGCCCGCTGACGTGCATAATCCACTAGGACGCGCCGCATCAGCGTCGCGGCCATCGCTAAGAAGTGGGCACGATCCCGCCATTGCAAGGCATCAATCCCGGCCAGCCGCAGATACAGCTCGTTGACCAGCGCCGTCGTCTGCAGCGTGTGGCCGTCGCGCTCGTTGCGCATGTAATGATGGGCCAGGCGGCGCAGCTCTTCGTAGACGATCGGCACGAGCCGATCTCGCGCGGCCGGGTCGCGGTTGGTCCAATCGGCAAGGACCTGGGCTATGCGCTGCTGCTCGGCGGCATCGGCGTCGTGGGCCATGGGTTCCGCCTGACGGGTCATTTTAGCGCACGGCCCGTGAGCCCTGAGCCATCGCAAGAGCGCCTATTGGAGTAGGAGGCAGTGTCCGATGCCGAAAGTAACCGCCAACACGATCACGATGAACTACGACCAGCAAGGCACGGGTGAGCCGCTCATTCTCATTCCTTACCTGGCCGCGGATCACGCCTGTTACGCATTCCAGGTGCCGGAGTACGCAAAGCACTTCACCACCATTTCCGTGGACCTGCGGGGGACGGGCGAATCGGACAAACCACAGGGCGCCTACACGACGGAGCTGCTTGCGGACGATGTTGCGGCCCTCATGCAGGCGATCGGCATCGCCAAAGCGCATGTCGCCGGTTTATCGCTCGGTGGCGCCGTCGGCATGTGGCTCGCGTTGAAACATCCGGACAAGGTGGCGTCCTTGTCCGTACACAGCGGGTGGACCAGAAGCGACCGCTTCCTGCAGACGGTTGTCGAAAGCTGGCAGATCGTGGCGAGGGCCGTGGACGTTCCGGAAATGATCATCCGGGCGATTTTTCCGTGGTGCTTCACGCCCGAGCTCTATTCCGAGAGGCCGGATTACATCGAATCGCTGGCGGCGTTCGTACGGAGCCGGCCGCCGCAATCCGTGCCGGATTTCCTCCAGCAGTCGAATGCCGTCCTCGCGCACGACGTCGAGGCACAGCTGGGACACATTCTCGCTCCGACGCTCATCACCGTCGGAACCCGCGATCAACTGACATCTACCCGTTTCGCCGATCGTCTGAAGCGCGACATCCGAAACTCCGAACTGCTGGTGTTCGACGGGTGTGCGCACGCGGCGCTTTACGAGCGCGTCGAGGAATTCAATCAGCGAACGCTGGCGTTCCTACGGCGTCACACTGGAGCGGCGGTCGCCTAGCAAGGCGAGCGGGTTGGCTCACCTGTTGCGCGCGCATGTCCGGTAGGGATGCACCGACCACGAAGTCGCCACTGATCCGATCGCGCTGATCATGGCCGTCTATTCAGGCAGATCGTCTCTCCGCGGCGATCGAATCCAGGTCCGCCATCTGCCAGCGCTGGCGGCAGACGTCGCACGCCGTCGCCTTATAATCGCGAACGATCCTTGGCCCTTGCCCCAGGAACGCGCCTCGGCCCGTATCAAATCGTCTCCGCCCTCGGTGCCGGTGGCATGGGTGAAGTGTATCGAGCGCGGGATTCCCGACTCGGCCGCGATGTCGCGGTCAAGGTCCTGCCAGAGAGGTTGGCGGCCGATCCCGACGCGATGGCACGCTTTCACCGCGAGGCGCGTGCAGTCGCGGCTCTCTCGCACCCGAACATCGTCGCGATCCATGACTTCGGGGACGAGCGCTCGGTCGTGTACGTCGTCCTTGAACTATTGGAGGGCGAGACCCTGCGAGCGTTCCTCGGGAAAGGATCGGGCGGCTGGCGTGCGGGTGTGGAATGGGTCGCGGCTGCGGCGGAAGCGATCGACGCGGTGCACGCGAAGGGAATCGTCCATCGCGATCTCAAGCCGGACAATCTTTTTATCACCGCTCACGGCGTCCTGAAGATTCTCGACTTCGGTCTGGCCAGCAGCTTCGGCCTGAATGAAAACGAGCGAACGAAACCCGCGTTGACGGGAGCCGGCACGGCCGTCGGGACGATCGGATACATGGCTCCGGAGCAGGTGCGCGGGCAGTCGGTGGCGGCGGCAGCCGACTTCTTCTCGCTCGGCTGCATCTTGTACGAAGTACTGACGGGCAAGCGCGCGTTCGAGCGCGAGAGCGTGGCCGACACGCTGTCGGCCATCCTGAATGATCAGGTCGAGTTTGGAGACATCATCCGGCCCGCGCTGAGGACATCGGATCGCAATCATGTCGACCCCTACCACCTCGCATTGGTGCACGCGGGGCTCGGACAGGTGAACGAGGCAATCGCGCAGCTGATCGAGGCTGCCGATGCGAACTCCGTGTGGCTGCACATTTATGGCCCACACGATCCGCGCCTCAATGCCCTACGCGGAGAATCGCGATTTGGTGATTTGCTGCGCCGACCGGCCACTTGATCGGGAATGGCGTTTCTCGCGGCCGGGTTGACTGACGGCGATCAAATGCCCGCGTACCAGGCGTAGCCGCCTTCAGGAGAGGCGGAGCCCAGGCCCTTGCCGAACCGCTTGAGGCTGTCGGTCACGGCGAGGCGATTGATGAACTTGACGCTCTTGTAGCCAAGTTGCCGCGGCACCCGCAGCCGCAGCGGACCGCCGAACGCGACCGGCAGGTCGCCGCCGTTCATCGCATACGCGATCAGCGTCTGCGGATGCAGCGCATCGGCCATGTCGATGCTCTCCCACCAGGCGCCTTCGATCGAAAAGTACACGACATAACGCGCCTGCGGCAGGATGCCGGCGGCGCCCAGCACCTCGGCGAGCGGCGTCCCGACCCACTCCGCGACGTACGACCAGCCTTCCTCGCACGCGATTTCCGTGATGTGCCGCCGCACCGGAAACCGCTTGACCTCGTCGAGCGAGAGCGACGCCGGCTGCGCGACGAGGCCTTCGACGGAGAGCCGCCAGTCCTTGAAGCCGTCTGCCTGAAGGCGCTTGAAGTGATCGGTCGGTGGCGCGATCTCGTTGGCGAACGGCGGATTCGAGATCTGACTGCGGCTGAATTCGCGCGCGAGCGAATGTCGAGTGAGGAGCCGCTGCGCGGCATACGTCAGCGACTCGCCGGGTCCGTAGATGCCGCCGTGATCGGGCGGGATCAGCCCGTAGCGATCGGCGACGCGCTCGGCGACGGCGAGGCCCGACAGCCCCGCGGCGGCCGCGAGCCCGCGCGTGATCATTTTGCGCCGTGAAATCGCGCTCATTCAGTTCCTCTCGTGTGGGGCGCGCCGGTGATCATCGCCATGACGCGCGTGCCGAATCCGGCGAACCAGACCATCGCGACGTGGACCAGCAGGAACGCCACCAGCGACACCGTCACCAGAAAATGCAGCGTGCGCGCGGACTGCCGGCCGCCGAGCAACATGACCGTCGACGGTACCGCCGATACGAACGCCGGCGACATCGCCAGGCCCGTCCAGATGACGAGCGGGAACAGCACGAAGATCACCAGCGCGTAGGTGAGGCGCTGCACGAGGTTGTACGACCACGCCTCCGCGGCGGCCGGTCGCGCGAATCGGAGGTGCCGCACCAGGTCGCGGGACAACGCCTGCAGCGAACGATCGCGCGCATCCGGCAGCAGGTGTCTGCGGAAATGGCCGCTCGAGGCGCCCCAGATGACATACAGCGCACCCGTCAGCACCAGAACCCAGGCCGCCTCGAAATGGAGATAGCGGCTCCAGCCGTTCTGGTCCGGCAGCACATAGCCATACCCGGTCGGGACGGTTGCGCGGGACGAAGGAATCGGGAGCGAGAACAGCGCCGGCGTCAGGACGTTTCCGCTCTCGCCCCAGTAGAAGCGCGGGTGCGAGACGACGATCTCGAGTCCGCTGATCAGCAGCGCGAGGAAGCACGCCGTCGTCAGCCAGTGCGTCACCCGTACCAGCGCGGTGTGACGCGCGTCCGTGCGGGCGGCCACGGCCGGCAGTCGATCGACGCTCCACGCGGTCTCGGCCATCGGCGGATACTAGCACCCCGGGACGAGGTTTCCGAAAAGCCGCATTCAATTCACTGCTTCTGCGTGGCGCTCTCCTCGGCGATGAACCGCTTCATGCGCTCCTCCAGCACCGGCAGCGCGAGATACGAACGGTACGCGGCGGCGGTGGCGAGGCCCTGACGCGGCGTGAAGTCGGTCCAGAAAAACGGGTCGCTGTTGAAGGGCGCCTCGTAGGTGCGGTACTGCACGTCGCTGGCGAGCGCGCGTAGAGACGTGCGGAAGATCTGCGCGTTGATGTGCTCTTCGGATGACAGCTGATCGAAAGGAATGGTGTCGAGTGTGGCGAGGGTTCGCGTCCAGTACGCGAGCCTCGCCTGTTGTGACGCGGCATCGACGCGTGGGAAGCGATCGCCGGCCCCGCGTCCGAGTTCCTGCTGCCGCCAGTCCCATTCCTCGGTGTAAAGGGCGCGGAGCCGGGCATCAGCAGACGACGGGGCCGGCTGAGATTGGGCCGATACCCGGGAGATCGACAGAGCGATGGTGATCACGACACCGATCGGCATGACGTGTGTGAAGGGTCTCGACATGGCGCGCGATTATCACACGGCGGTGGCCGCGGACAGTTCGTCAGCTCCAGTTCGTCAGCCATATAATTCGCCGACGAACTCGTTGTGGCTCTTTCGCGCGGCTCCTGCTTCGGCGCTTATGAAATCGTGTCGCTGCTCGGCAGCGGCGGTATGGGCGAGGTCTATCGCGCCAGGGACACGAAACTCGGTCGTGATGTCGCGCTGAAAATCCTCCCGGACGCGTTCATACAGGATCCGGAGCGCCTCGCGCGCTTCCGTCGTGAGGCCCAGCTGCTCGCCTCGCTCAACCATCCGCACATCGGCGCGATCTACGGCCTCGAAGAAACCGCCAGCCGGCAGTTTCTGATCCTCGAATTGATCGACGGCGAGAGCCTGGCTCAACGCCTGGCGCGCGGCAGGATTCCCGTCGATGAAGCGCTCGGCATCGCCAGGCAGGTCGGGGAGGCGGTCGAAGCTGCGCACGAGAAGGGGATCGTCCATCGCGATCTGAAGCCGGCGAACATCGCGCTGACGGCCGACGGCAACGTCAAGGTGTTGGACTTTGGATTGGCGAAAGCCACTGAAGCGGCCGCCGGACTTTCGGCCGACCTGGCCAACTCTCCGACGATCACGTCCCCGGTCATGATGACCGGGATCGGCACGATTCTCGGCACTGCTGCGTACATGAGTCCCGAGCAGGCGAAAGGGAAACCCGCGGACAAGCGCAGCGACGTATGGGCGTTCGGCTGTGTGCTCTACGAAATGCTGACGGGGAAACGTGCGTTTCCGGGCGAAGACGTCTCAGACGTGTTGGCGTCGGTGCTCGCACGAGAACCGGACTGGGCGCTGATGCCGGCCGGACTTCCACCGGTGCTCCGGAGCCATATCAAGCGTTGTCTCGAGAAGGACCGAAGGCGGCGCATTCGCGACATCGGCGATGTCTTGCTGGCGTTGGATGGGGCGTTCGAGGTCCCGTCGACTCACGTCCCGCTGCATGCGTCGGTCGCAGAGCCGGGGTGGCGTCGGGCCCTTCCAATTGTGCTGACCGCGATCGCGGCAGTGCTCGTCACAGCCCTGTCGGCGTGGCGCCTGTGGCCCTCCGCTCGGCCACAACCGACGAACCGGTTCGACTATGTCGTGCCCGACAATCAGACGCTTGCAAACGTCACCCAGCGCCCCGTGATTGCGATCTCACCGGACGGGCGTTCCTTCGTCTACCAGACGATGGAAGGGTTGTACGTCCGTTCAATGGAGGATTTGCAGCCCCGTCTGATTCGCGGGACCGCCGAAAACTTGAACAGCCCCTTCTTCTCGCCCGATGGCCAATGGGTGGGCTATTGGGCGTCGTCCGGGCAGCTCAAGAAGATCAGTGTCGGCGGCGGTGTGCCGGTGACCCTGTGCGCGGCGACCATTCCATCTGGGGTGAGTTGGGCGCCGGACGACACCATTCTGTTCGGCCAGAACACAGGGATCATGCGCGTGTCCGCGAACGGGGGCGTGCCGCAGCTCGTCATTCGGGCTGGCGACGGCGAACAGATGTACGGCCCGCAGCTGATGCCCGACGGCGGATCGGTATTGCTCAGCGTCACAAAGGACAGAGGACCTGCACGCTGGGACGTGGCTCAGATAGTCGTCCAGTCGCTCTCGTCCGGCAAACGAACCGTCGTCGTCGAGGGCGGCAGCGCGGCTCGATATGTCCGGACAGGGCACATCATCTATGCGTTGCGGGATGGTTTGCTGGGCGTGCCGTTCGACCTGAATCGGCTGGCGGTGACTGGTGGCGCGGTGCCGCTCGTTCAGGACGTTCAGCGGTCAGTCGGCGTCAGTGCCACTGGATCGAATTTCGGGGTGTCCGACCAGGGAACGCTCGTGTACCTTCGCGGGAGTGCGTCGTTGCGATCGCTGGTCTGGCTGGATCGTCACGGCGCGGTTGCCGGACGGATCGAATCGATCCCGCCTGGAACGTACGAGGATCCGCGCCTGTCGCCTGACGGCGGTCGCGTGCTGGTGACCCGGGATGGCGACATCTGGGTGTTCGACCTCGAGTCGGGGCGCAGTAGCCGGCTTACCCGGGATGGCTCCAGTCACATGGGCGTGTGGGATCCGAGTGGTTTGCAGGTGGCGTATTCCTCCGCCAGAAAGGGCAATCTCGAAGCCTGGGTTCAGCCGGCCGATGGGAGCGGCACGCCGCGGCAGCTTACGCAACTGGGGGGGCAGGTTCACGTCGACTCGTGGTCACCGGACGGCCGAATACTCACGCTTCATCAGCACCCGCTCGAAGGCCCTGCGAACATTTTCATGCGCCCCATGAATCGCGACGATCAACGTCCCGAACTGTTCTTCAAGGGAGACTTCAATGCGGAAGGCGCACACTTGTCACGCGATGGACGCTTCGTG
>Ga0070671_100003919_pt1 | contig 11703 bp, 13 predicted proteins | sample KBSS73metaG_FD_65341 | JGI IMG/M metagenome (GOLD analysis project Ga0070671, IMG submission 65341) | Switchgrass rhizosphere microbial communities from Kellogg Biological Station, Michigan, USA - KBS S7-3 metaG | ecosystem: Host-associated > Plants > Roots > Rhizosphere > Soil ...
AGCGCCGGCCTGTCACGCCGGAGGTCGCGGGTTCGAGCCCCGTCACTCGCGCCACATTCCCTATCGAGTTAAGCTGGATTAAATCGGCTGACGATGGCCGACGACGCGTCCGCTTTTGCTGCGCTGGGGCTTCAGCCGGGTGCTGACGCTGCCGCGATCGAGCAGGCCTACAAACGCCTGATCAAGGAATATCATCCGGATCGGAAAGGTGGCGACGCGCGGCGAGCTGCCGATATCAACCGCGCCTATCGCGAGCTTCGCGAAAGCCGAAACCTGAAGGATCCCCTCGAGCTTAATGAGCGATGGGAGGACGAGGCGCGAGCCTTTCGCCACGGCTGGCCCGCATTTGCGGCAATGGCCGTTGCTGGCACAGCCGTACTCCTGCTTCTACTCGGCCCTCTGGGTCCGTCTGCGGATGCGTGGCGATCGCCCTCGCAGCACAGCGGGGTTGTTCACGACGATACCCGGAAGGCGGACGCGATGGATCAGCCGCTACACTATCTGGCGATCACCGCGGCGGCCCACCGCGCTCAGTACCTGGCGCGGACTCACGATGAGATGGCGCTCGCGACCGCAAGCCGCGATTGTCACCATGAGCTTAGGACCGAGCCCAGCCTGCTCCAGCTCGATCGCTGCGTCGCTTTCGACGATGCCGTGGTTCAGCTGCAGGACCGCGATCCGCTGCGCGACCAGGGCCCGTTCAGCGAACTCGCCGTCACGGGCCGGTTGTGGAGTGGGGCGACCGCCTTGTCGGAAGATTATGTTGCGATCGACAGCCGGCTCGATCGCATCCGGCTGCAGGTTGAAATGGCTCTGGCACCCGCTCAGCCGCCGCTGGCACCCGCTCAGCAACCGCCATCGATATCTGCAGATTAGTTTGCGCCGGAAGCGCTACTTGCCGCCGCCTTGCCGAGTGGCTGCTGGTTGTCGGCGACCGTATCGCCCGACAGTGACCATTTGAGGTTGTCGGACGCGCTGTATTTCTGGGAATAATCCTGCGCCTTCACGTCCGCGGACGCCTTGCGCGCCACCAGGTTGAAGCGAACCGCGACGCGCTGATCGCCGCGCATTGAGGGGCTGAGCTTCAGCGGTTCGGCGCCAGGGATCTTGTCGATCGCTGCTGCGAGCGATCCCGGCTGGCGCGCAACGACATGGACGGCGGCAAGTGCAGCGGCGCGGAGGCCCGCCGCGCTCGGTTCACGTCCGCCGTATGCCTGCCTGAAGGCGTCAGGCTGTCCCCAACCGCCCCGCCACCGATAGAAGAGATGGGCGCCAACCACATCGCTCTTGGCCAGTGTCGAGGCCCAGTAGGGGACGACATAATCGGCGTGATAGTGGGTTGCCCAGCCGACCGGCGCATAGACGGCGCCGCTGAGAGCCGCGGCGGCAATTTCGGTCGCCCGGCGCCATCCGTCGGCGTCGGGCTGTCGATTCAGCGATCCGTCGCAAGTGAAGGTGAACTGGCAGCCGGTCGGCCTTGTCGATCCCTGGTAAACGACGCCGCACACCGTGCCAGGGAAGGCTGGGTGGCGAACGCGGTTGAGCACCACCTGGGCGACGGCGCGTTCGCCGTCGGCGTCCTGGTTGCCCGCCTCATAATAGACGGCACTTGCCAGGCAGTTGAGCGCCTGGGCGCGTGCAGCGTCATTGCCCTTGAACCGGAATGCCGCCGCGGCCGGGTTGGGGCCTACGGTAACAGGGATTTCGGCGTTGAGCTTGATTGCCTGGTCTGGCGCAAGCGGACGCACCGTCATGGACGGCGGCGCCGGCGGCGCGACTTCCGTTCGATCGCCGTGCGACGAAAGCGACGTCGTTGCAATTGCGGCGGAGGTCACAAGCGCCAGCAGTCCCACACCCACGGATCCGCGCGGATGCTTCCGCCATAGCGCAGCCACACGCGCCGAAATTTCGCGCAGGAGCGGCTGTGGCCGCGAGAGGGTCAGGGCATTTGCCATCTTCGGTGATATAGCCAGCTAATACACTAGTAATGAACTCGGCGCTAGTCCCGCGCCCGAAAAGTCCCCGTCTCGATCCACCGCAACAGGGGTTTCAGCGGCAGGATCCAGACTAATCCCATGAATAGATAGAATGCCGCCTGAACCAGAACAGGCCAGTACCAGACGACTCGCGCGAATGCTGCGACGAATGTCATCAACGCGATGATCAGCAGCAAAATTGCAGCGATTCCAACGAGTTTCCGGTAGGATGGCTCGGCCATGCCGTGCGCTTTAGCAGCGCGCGCAACCGGAGTCGCGGCGATGTTAGAACTGGCCTAGTTGCAGACCGTCGGCGTCGAAGGGCCTGTGGCCTCGGAATAGCAGTTGCTCGCCGCCGCATCCGCGCGGGTATCCTTGCGCATTTGCACAAACAGCGCAGCGCTGAGCATCAGCACGATGATCGCAGCCAAAGCCTTGATACGCATAATCGTTGTCCCTGTTGCGCCGGAAAAGGGCCCGCCGTGACCTGTGCTCAGTACCACCAGGTCCGCGGTGACCAGAAGGCGGTTTGCGACCAAATTCCCTGAAATTCAGTAAGTTCTGGCGAAGTTTGTCGGTTGTTGCAGCGCGGCCACAGATATCTAGGGGGAAACGTAAGTGCAGCGCTTCGTGCGATGATGCGCTATGGTGGCAGCCATGACGCGCCTCATTGCGGGTATTGCCGTTGCGCTTTCAGCCTGCGCTGCTCCGTCGCCGAACGCCCAGCAGGAGGGCTCACCGGTTGAGCTTGAGGGAATGAACCGCGCGGGCGAGCCGGTACACTGCGTTACCATCTATCCGCAGCATGCCCTGCTGGTGTCCGACAACAATCGCCACACGCTCATCTATAATGACGGGCGTACTACCTGGGCTAACGAGCTTGCCCGCTACTGTCGGTTCCGCATTGACGACGTCCTCGTGACCCAGCCCATCGGCTCACAATATTGCCGGGGCGATATTGTCCGCTCGTTCGATCGCACCAGCCATATCCCTGGGCCCGGATGCGTGTTTGGCGACTTCGTGCCGTACAAGAAGCCCTGAGCCGCTAACGCCGGAATATCTCGAGGCTTTCGGGAGAAGCGAACGCGTCCAGCGGCACGTCCCATTCGTCTGCGGGAATGGTTTCGTCGAGCCGCTGCAGCGCCCAGCCGACGCCAACCAGCCTGGCGCCACTCTTCTTAAGGTGGATCAGGGCGCGGTCGTAATGGCCCTTACCGCGACCGAGACGAGTGCCGTTTCCGTCGATCGCGATCAATGGAACCAGGATCAGGTCGGGTTCGACGACCGGCGTCCGGGGCTTGGGTTGCATGATCCCGAACGGCCCCGGCTGGAGCGGGTCGCCCGCGCGAAAGCGGAACGGTTTTGCCGGATTGTCGAAGGCGGGATAGGCCACGATGCGCCCTACAGCGCGCGCTTCTTCCATCGCCAGCAGCGGACTGATCTCGGATCCGAGCGGGGCATAGCCACCGACTACGCTGGCCTCGGCGCACAATGACGTGAGATGCTGTGCAAGCCGTTGTTCGAGAAGGGTTCGCTCGGCGTCGGAGATTGTCGCGACGAACGCCTTGCGCGCGTCGAGCGCGATCTGCCGCAGCGGGTCCTTGGACAGCGGCTCCATCTCAGGCTGCGGACCGCTCAGGAAGGGAGGTGACGGGACCACCATGGCCGTTTGCCCTAAAATCCTCTGACGCCAAAACGTCAGGTGGGCGCCGTGTGATCCTGACCCAGGCGAAATCGCCGTGATCAGGGCAGGGACAGCTCCCTAGGATGTCTATCGCCTCAGGGATTTTCCGAAGGCTCGCACCGGGTAGTGCCCGTCGCTTTCGGATTTAGGGATTTGCCGACTCGTTCTCAAGCGTCATCGCCAGCGATTCGAGACGATCGGCGAGCGTTTCGGCGCGAAGGATCGTCGCCGGGTCGGGCCGCGCGGGCTGGGGCGGCGGCGGCGGAGCCGCAGCGGCCTCTGGCTTGTCGTCGATCAGCTGGTCGGCGAGCAGCAGCGACGCGAACAAGAACTGCCGCGCTTCGGACAACGTGCCGAGCCCGGCCAGTGCCTCGCGGCTCTTGCCGTCGACAAGCCGCGCGGCGGCCCGCAAATTCTCTTCTTCGCCCTCGCGGCAGGCGACCTGGTAGGTGCGCCCGGCGATATTCAGGTCGAGCATGGTGGCCATCAGGCGGCAGCCTCCCGGATGAGCTCATCGAGTTCTTCGACCACTTCGCGCACCCGCGCCCGAAGCGCCTCGTCGCGCCCGCCAGCTGCCTGGCGGCTGCCGAGCGCCCGCTCGATCCGCTGCAGGGCCCGGTCGGCCCGCTCCAAAGCCATGGAAAGTTCGCTCTCGTCCATCGCCGATTGGACTACGCAACTTGCTTCGCACGGGCAAGCATAGCCGGTGCGATTTGACGCGGCGGGCAGGGCGGCTAATGGGGCCGCGTGATCGTCCGAAGTCCCGGGCGAGCCGAACCCCATTAGCGGAGCATCATGCAGCCCACCGACCGCCGCCTCGCCAATGCCATCCGCGCCCTCGCGATGGATGCTGTTGAGGCTGCGAACAGCGGACACCCGGGCATGCCGATGGGAATGGCTGACGCGGCGACCGCGCTCTTCACCCGGCATTTGAAGTTCGACGCCGCGGACCCCCGGTGGCCCGACCGCGACCGCTTCATCCTGTCGGCTGGTCACGGCTCGATGCTGATTTATTCGATTCTCTATCTCACGGGTTACGAGCGGCCGACGCTCGAGGACATCAAGCGCTTCCGCCAGCTCGGCTCGCCGACCGCTGGCCATCCGGAGAATTTCGAACTTCCCGGGGTCGAGGTCACGACTGGTCCACTTGGCCAGGGCGTGGCGATGGGCGTCGGCATGGCCATTGCGGAGCGGCACCTCAACGCGATCTACGGCGAGGAACTGGTCGATCATCGCACCTTCGTCATTGCTGGTGACGGATGCCTGATGGAAGGCGTCAATCATGAGGCGATCGGCCTCGCCGGTCACCTGAAGCTCGGCCGTCTGATCGTCCTGTGGGACGACAATAGCATCACCATCGACGGCTCCACCGAGCTGTCGCGCAACGAGGATGTGATTGCTCGACACAAGGCCGCGCAGTGGCACATTTGTGAGTGCGACGGGCTCGACGCAGCCGCCGTCAGCCGGGCCATCGGCGAAGCGCTCGCCGATCCGCGGCCGAGCCTGATTCGCTGCAAGACGATCATCGGCTTCGGCGCGCCCCACAAACAGGGTACGGCGGCGACCCACGGCTCGGCGCTCGGCAAGGACGAGGTCGAGGCCGCCCGCAAGGAACTCGGGCTCGAGGACGAGGACTTTTTCGTTCCCGAGGACGTGCTCACGGCCTGGCGCGCCGCGGGCAAGCGCGGCTCAGTCGACCATGCGCTATGGTCAGAGCGACTTGAGCAAAGCGGCCGGCAGGATGAGTTCCTGGCGCGCCTCAACGGCAAGGTCAGCGATGCCTGGCTCAAGCCCTATCTCGACAAGTTGCTCGCTGAATTGAAGCCGGTTGCGACACGCAAGGCGTCGGAGATGGCGCTGGAGGCGATCAACGCCGCCATCCCGGCGACGATTGGCGGCTCAGCTGACCTCACCGGATCCAACAACACCAAGACCAAGGCGCTCGAGCCGCTGACCGCCGACAATTACGCCGGGCGCTATATTTATTACGGCATCCGCGAGTTCGGCATGGCGGCGGCGATGAACGGAATGGCGCTGCATGGCGGCGTGATTCCCTACGGCGGCACGTTCCTCGTGTTCACCGATTATGCGAGGCCTGCGATTCGCCTAAGCGCGCTGCAAAAGGCGCGGGTCATCTACGTCATGACCCACGATTCGATCGGGCTTGGCGAAGATGGGCCGACCCACCAGCCGATCGAGCACCTCCAGAGCCTTCGCGCAATGCCGCAGCTCATGGTCTACCGACCCGCCGATGCGGTCGAAACCGCGGAATGCTGGGCGCTGGCGCTGCAGAGTGACGAGCCGTCCGTGCTGGCGCTATCCCGGCAGAACCTGCAGCCTTTGCGGACGACGGCGGTCGACGAGAATCTATGCGCGCGCGGCGCCTATCGCCTGAAAGCGTCTGAAAACAATCGTAAGGTGATCATTGTTGCGACCGGATCTGAGGTCGAGGTTGCACTAGGAGCGGCAACGCAACTTGAAGCGCAGGGCATCGGCACCGACGTCGTCTCCATGCCCTGCACGGAGCGGTTCGATGCGCAGCCCGCCGAATATCGCGAGAACATCCTGCCCGACGTCAGCAACCGCGAGATCCTTCGCGTGTCGATCGAGGCCGGGACGACCTTTGGCTGGGAGCGCTATACGGGCCTTCACGGCCTCCGTCTCGGCATCGATCGCTTCGGGGTCTCGGCGCCGGCCAGTGACGCCTACAGCTATTTCGGCCTGACGCCCGACAAGGTCGCGGTCCGCATCACCGACTTCATGAAGACAAGAGGAATCCAATGACCAAAGTCGCCATCAACGGATTCGGCCGGATCGGCCGCCTGGTCGCCCGCGCGATCCTCGAGCGTCCCGACTGTGGGCTGGAGCTGGTCAGCGTCAACGACCTCGCCGATGCCAAGGCCAATGCCTGGCTGTTCAAGCACGACAGCGTCCACGGCAAGTTCCCCGGCGACGTGAAGGCGGAAGGCGATGCGATCGTCGTCAACGGCAAGCGCATTCAGGTCACCGCTGAGCGCGATCCGGCCAGTCTTCCGCACAAGGCGAACGGCGTCGAGATCGCGCTTGAGTGCACCGGCTTTTTCACCGACCGCGAAAGTGCGCAGAAGCATATCGACGCCGGGGCCAAGCGGGTGCTGATCTCGGCGCCGGCCAAGGGCGTGGACCTCACCGTCGTTTACGGCGTCAACGATGACAAGCTCACCGCCGAGCACAAGATCGTCTCGAACGCCTCGTGCACGACCAACTGCCTCGCGCCCGTCGCCAAGGTACTGAACGATGCGCTGGGTATTGAGCGCGGGCTCATGACCACGGTCCATGCTTACACCAACGATCAGAAAATCCTCGACCAGATCCACCCCGATCTGCGCCGCGCCCGCGCCGCTGCGATGAGCATGATCCCGACGACGACGGGCGCTGCCCGTGCGGTCGGCGAGGTGCTTCCTGAGCTGAAGGGTAAGCTCGACGGCTCGGCGATCCGCGTGCCGGTGCCGGATGGAAGCCTGATCGACCTGACCTTCACGCCCAAGCGCGACACGACGCGCGATGAAATCAATCAGATCCTCAAGGCCGCGGCTGAGAGCGATAGGCTGAAAGGCATCCTGGTCTATTCGGACGAACCGCTTGTGTCGGTGGACATCGTCCACACGCCGCAAAGCTCCACAATCGACAGCCTTGAGACCGCGGTTCTCGAAGGCAAGCTCGTCCGCGTCGTCAGCTGGTACGACAATGAATGGGGCTTCTCGAACCGCATGGTGGACACCGCCGCCGCGATGGCCAAGCTCGGCTGAGGTGAGCCGCTTCAAGACCCTCGACGACGTGCCGGAGGAGTTGACCGGCTCGAAAGTGCTTGTCCGCGTCGACCTCAACGTGCCGATGGACGGTGCCAAGGTTACCGACGACACGCGGCTTCGCGCGATGCTGCCGACGGTCCTGGAGCTAAGCGATCGCGGTGCGATCGTCCTGCTTTTGTCGCATTTCGGCCGGCCCAAGGGCGAAACGCGCCCCGACATGTCGACCGCGCAGCTGGTGCTCCCGATCCACCGCCTGACTGGCCGCTCGGTCCGCTTCATCGAGGACTGCCAAGGTCCTGAGGCGGAGCGCGCAGTGTCGACCATGCTACCCGGCAACATCGGCGTTCTCGAGAACACGCGCTTCCACGCCGGGGAGGAGAAGAACGATCCGGAGCTCGCCAAAGGCATGGCCGCGCTTGGCGATTTCTACGTCGACGACAGCTTTTCGACCGCGCACCGTGCGCACGCCTCGACCGAGGGCATCACGCACTTCCTGCCAAGCTTCGCGGGCCGGACAATGGAGGCCGAGCTCAAGGCCCTCGAGCGCGCGCTCGGCGATCCCGAACGTCCAGTCGCGGCGGTCGTCGGAGGCGCCAAGGTTTCGACCAAGCTCGCGGTGCTCGGCCACCTGGTCGGCAAGGTCAATCACCTGATCATCGGCGGTGGCATGGCCAACACTTTCCTTGCCGCCCGTGGGGTGAACGTCGGCAAGAGCCTTTGCGAACATGAGCTGACAAATGAGGCGGAAAGTATTTTCGAGCGGGCCGAGCAGGCCGGCTGCACGATCCATCTGCCCTATGACGTGGTCGTTGCGAAGGAATTTGCGCCGAACCCGCCAAGCGCCCGCACCTGCAACGTGCACGAAGTAGCGGCCGACGAGATGATCCTCGACGTCGGCCCGGCGGCGGTCGAGGCGCTCGCCGATGTGTTGAAGACCTGCCGCACCCTGGTCTGGAACGGGCCGCTCGGCGCGTTCGAGACTCCGCCTTTCGATGAGGCGACCGTCGCGCTCGCAAAGACCGCCGCAGCGCTGACCAAGGAAGGGTCGCTTGTCTCGGTCGCGGGCGGCGGAGACACGGTCGCCGCCTTGAACCATGCCGGGGTCGCGCAGGATTTCAGCTTCGTCTCGACCGCGGGCGGAGCGTTTCTCGAATGGATGGAAGGGCGGACGCTCCCGGGCGTCGCTGCCTTGGAACAACAGGGGTAAGCAATGAATCAGTCTGAAATGACCGCGAGAATTCGTCAGGGCGACGGCTTCATCGCCGCGCTCGATCAGTCAGGCGGGTCAACGCCAAAGGCGCTCAAGGGCTACGGCATCGAGGAAGGTGCGTGGGGCAACGACGAGGAGATGTTCGGCCTCATCCACCAGATGCGCTCGCGCATCATCACCTCGCCATGCTTCGGCAGCGGCAAGGTCCTGGGCGCGATCCTTTTCGAACGGACGATGGACGGCACGGTGAACGGCAAGCCGACCCCGCAGGCGCTGATCGACATCGGCGTCGTGCCCTTCATCAAGATCGACAAGGGCCTGGAGGACGAGGAGAACGGCGTCCAGATGATGAAGCCGATGCCCGGCCTCGACGATTTGCTCGAGCGGGCCAGGTCGCTCGGCGTCTTCGGCACCAAGGAACGGTCCGTTATCAATTCCGCGAACATGTCCGGCATCTCGGTGCTGGTTGCGCAGCAATTCCAGGTCGCCAAGCAGGTGCTCGCCCACGGCCTGATGCCGATTATCGAGCCCGAGGTGAACATCAAAAGCGCCGACCGGGCGGAAAGCGATGACCTGCTGCTGACGGCCATCCTCGAAGAGCTCGACGAGTTGCCCGAGGGCCAGCAGGTGATGCTCAAGCTGTCGATCCCGGCCGAGGCCGGCAAGTTCGACGCGCTCGTCGACCATCCGAAGGTGCTGAAGGTTGTCGCTTTGTCCGGCGGTTTCAGCCGCGCCGAGGCCTGCGCCGAGCTCGCCCGCAATCCCGGAATGATCGCGAGCTTCAGCCGCGCGCTCCTGTCTGACCTCCGCGCCCAGCAGAGCGACGAGGAGTTCGACCGCACGCTCGGCACCGCGATCGACGAAATCTATCGGGCATCGACTTTGAAGGTCCCCGCCTGAAGTGGACGAAGCCGAGTTCGATCCCGTCGACTTTCCGCCGCCTGAGCGGAAGGAGCCGGCCCAGCTCTATCTGATCAGCCCGCGGGACGTCGGCGGCCGCTTCCCTGATCGCCTGAAGGCCGCGTGCGAGCAGGGGATCGCGACCGCTTTCCAGCTGCGAGTAAAGGACGTTGACGAGCATGAGCTGGCGCGGCTCGCCGAGCCCCTCCAGCGCATCTGCGCCGACGCCGGCGTCGCCTTCATCGTCAACGACAGCATGGCTCTGGCCAAGCGCCTTGGTGCGGATGGTGTCCATCTCGGCCAGTCAGACGGCGACATCCGCGAGGCCCGTGCCCTGCTCGGGCCCTCGGCGCAGATCGGCCGCACCTGTCACGACAGCCGTCACCTGGCGATGGAGGCGGGAGAGGCAGGCGCTGATTATGTCGCGTTCGGCGCCTTCTATGAAACTACGACCAAGCCCTCGAACTACCGTCCGGCGCCGTCGATCCTGAGCTGGTGGTCGGCCGTGTTCGAAATCCCCTGCGTCGCGATCGGCGGGATCACGCCCGACAATGCCGCGCCGCTGGTGAAAGCCGGTGCCGACTTCATTGCGGTCTGCCAGGCGGTGTGGGGGAAGGATGATCCGGCGGCCGCGGTCCAGGCGTTCGAGGCTGTACTCGCCTAAACGAACTGGCGTTCGCGGTACCACTTGGTGACGATATACTTCGTGCCGCTTTCCACCGGCATGCCCTCGTGCAGCGTCCAGGGGTTGGGGCTGCCGTCCAGCGCCATGTTGTTCCAGATGAGGATGCGCCCCGGCTTTGGCTCGACCTGGAAATCCAATAATTTGAACCGCGTCGCGCCGCCGGCCTCGGGCTCGTTCAAATAGATCATCGCGGTCCATGTCCGTTGGCCGCCGTGCGGCTCGTATTCGGCCCAGTAGGGCTGGTCGATGTAGAAGAAGTCAGCGTGCTCGCGGAAGCGCTGGCCCTGCTGGTAACGCTGCCCCTGAAGCGGCTCACCATGGACGCGGTCAATGCCGAGCAGGTCCGCGATCTTCCCGTCGATCTCGACGATCAGGGGATCGTAGGAATTGAGGTTGCAGCTGTAGCTGGTTCGGACGTCCTCGTGCTTGTCCTTCTCGTAGAGCGGGGAAGGGTAGCTCCCCTCATCGATCTTCGCGCACATCTGCGCGCAGGTCTCGGCATCGAGAAAGCCATCCATCACGTAGAGCTGGATCGGCTGTCTTGGGCTCGAGCAAAGCCGCCACAGCCGGGGTGTGGCCTTGAGATTGGCGCCGATGCGCTGCCCGACGCCGGCGCGCAGGTCCGACCGCTGCTCGGCGAACGGGATCGACGGTTCGTAGTAAGGCGGCGGTTCGGCATCGGCCATGCTGGCCAGTTTGCTTGAGATTGGCGTGCTTGGAAACACTTGTTCGTTCCATCGTTGCTACGCCGAAATGCTCAAGATCATCGGCACCGCAATGCTTACGGCTGTAGCGACGAGCTTTTTCTGGATCTGGTTCTACGGGAGTGTCCCGCGCCCAGCGCCCGATGTCGAGCGCAGCGGCCCGGTTGTCACGGTCAAGTCCGAGAACACACCGCCTGTGGTGCTTGCGCAGCAGGTACAGGTTGCGCCTTCGGGCCTCGCGCTCCCGGTTGTTGGCATCAAGCCTGATCAGCTCGTCGACACGTACGACCAGGCCCGCGGCGCGGGGCGACGTCATGACGCCATCGACATCATGGCCGGCGAGGGTACGCCCGTGATTGCGGCATCGGACGGGACGATCGAGAAGTTCTTCAACAGCGCCCGCGGCGGGCTCACCATCTACGAGCGTTCGCCCGACCAGAAGTGGATGTACTATTACGCCCATCTCTCGGCCTATGCGCCGGGGCTGGCGGAAGGGCAGCAGGTCAAGCGCGGCCAGGTCATCGCGCGGGTCGGTCATACCGGCGATGCCAGCGCGGCCGGGCCGCACCTTCATTTCGCGATCAATTCCATGGCGCCGGGAGAGCGCTGGTGGGATGGGACCGCGATCAATCCGTACCCGCTGCTTGCCGGAAAGAAGGCCGGCGGCTAGGGAGCGGCTCCTAGTCTGCCGGCCCGGCAAGCGGGCAGGTGGCCGGCTCTTTCAAAACACTTTCTCCGAGAGAAGACATGAAG
>Ga0070671_100003922_pt1 | contig 11702 bp, 12 predicted proteins | sample KBSS73metaG_FD_65341 | JGI IMG/M metagenome (GOLD analysis project Ga0070671, IMG submission 65341) | Switchgrass rhizosphere microbial communities from Kellogg Biological Station, Michigan, USA - KBS S7-3 metaG | ecosystem: Host-associated > Plants > Roots > Rhizosphere > Soil ...
GATTTCACCGGCCGAGTTGCGCATCACCGCCGGCGGCGCGGTACTCAGGCGGGAGCCCATGCTCGACTACCGAGGGCCGCGACCCTAGATCGGCACGATGAAATCGGACGTGTAGAACTCATCCGGGGTCTGCGACAGATAGCCAGGTCGACTCACATACATCCACGCGCCCGTGGCGCCCGACGCAATCGGTCCGCGGAGAGTCACGCTGCCGTTGCCGAAGTCATCGGCCGTGAGCACGCCAGAGATCACGCCGGGATCGCCCGGGTTGCAACCCACAGCCGACGAGTGCGGCATCTGGACCAAACCCACCACGTAAACCGTGCCGGGGATCGCCCTGATGACCTGCACGTCGGCGCTCACCTCGGTGCCCGTCGTGCGTACCACGGCGCTCGATCCCGCATATCCGGTCGGCCCGATGTGGGTCTTGGTACTGAAGTCGCACCGTCTGAAGATCTGGGTGAATGCGACGAAGGTTCCGCCACCGGCTGTCCCCCCGGCGCCGGTCGGGCCGTCGGCCGCCGCGGTTCCGGTTCCAACCGCCAAGACCGTCGGCATCGCCACAACCATTGCCGCCAAAACGCGGCGAACTCGCTGACGCCTCATTGCGCCCCCCATGGTCCGTGTCCAGGTGCCACCGACATTAATAATTAACGTCGGGTTCGACTGGCAAAACCGCCGATCCAGTCGCGTACCGTCGAAGACATGACAGTTTTGCCGGACCTCGGTGTTGTCCGCGAAACGCTGGGCCGCAGCCTGTTCGGCATGGTTGCAGGGCCGGACGGGCCCGCCAACCGCGCACGCATCCACCAGACCCCGGGCCCGCGCTGGTTCGGCGAAGACCGTCCGATCCGCCGCGTGCACGCCGACGCCTCGATGTTCGTCGGCGGCCTACGAGCGCTGCTCCTGCAGTCACTGCATCCGCTGGCGATGGCGGGTGTCGCAGAACATTCCGATTACCGCGGCGATCCGTGGGGTCGGCTGCAGCGCACCAGCACGTTTCTCGCGGTGACGACGTTCGGCCCGGCTGCCGACGCACAGCGTGCGGTCGACAAGGTGCGCGGAATCCACCAGCGCATCCAGGGCATCGCCCCCGACGGCAGGCCTTACCGCGCTACGGATCCACACCTGCTCGAATGGGTCCACGTTGCCGAGGTCGACAGCTTCCTTCTGGCGCACCGGCTCTACGGCGCCCATCCGCTCGACCAGGGCGGCCGAGATGGATACGTGGCCGACACCGCCCGCGTCGCAGCGGCGCTAGGGGTGGTCGACCCGCCGGTGACGGAAAGGGAACTGCACGAACGGATTCAGGCGTTCCGGCCCGAGTTGGCCGGCACCGCGGCGGCGCGCGACGCCGCGCGTTTCCTGTTGTTGACTCCCCCACTGCCGATCGCGGCACGAGCGCCGTACGGGCTGTTGGCCGCGGCATCGGTGTCGATGTTGCCGTCGTGGGCGCGAATGCCGTTGCTGCTGCCCTATTTTCCGCCAGTCGAGGCCACGGTCATCCGGGTCGCCGGACGGGTAGTTGTCGGCGGTATCCGATGGGCGATGACGGCGGGCCGCTGAGTCGACTCAGTCGTGACACTCGACGACATCGAAGGCGCCATCCGCATATTGCGACCGGATGACTTTCTTGTCGAACTTGCCAACGCTCGTCTTCGGCACTTCATCGATGAACGTCCAGCGCTCGGGCAGCCAGAACCGGGCGACCTTGTCGCACAGATGCTTTCGTAGCTCCTGAACGGTTACCGTCGCATCTTTCTTGACGACAACCGCGGCCAACGGCCGCTCCTGCCACCGATCATCTGGCACCGCGACCACGGCGGCCTCCAGCACCGACGGATGGTCCATCAGCAACAGCTCCAACTCGACCGACGAAATCCACTCGCCGCCGGACTTGATGACGTCCTTGGCGCGATCCGTCAACGTGATGAAACCCTGTGGATCGATCCGGCCGACATCCCCGGTGCGAAGCCAGCCGTCGTCGAACTTCGACGGATCGGCGTTCTGATAGTAGGAAGCCGTGATCCACGGCCCCCGAATCTCGATCTCGCCCACGGCCTTACCGTCGTTGGGTAGCACGCAGCCCGCATCGTCGACGAGGCGAACCTCGACCCCCGAGACCACCCGGCCCGCGGTGGCGCGCAACGTCCAGTGGTCCTCCCCCGTGACCTCCGGCGGCGGGGCCGCCAACGCCGCCAGTGGCGACGTCTCCGTCATGCCCCAGGCCTGGCGGATGTGCACGCCGTAGGTCTGCTCGTAGGTCTTCATCATTCCCAGCGGCACGGCTGAGCCTCCGCAAGCCACCAGCCGCAGCGACGAGATGTCGTGGCCTGGATGGGCATTCAGGTATTGCAGGACGTCGTTCCAGATCGTCGGAACCGCCGTGGCCACGGTCGGACGGCGTTGTTCGATCATGTTGACCAGCGCGTCCGCCTGCAGGAAGCGGTTCGGCAACAATAGGTCGGCACCCGCCATCACCGCCGCGTACGGCTGGCCCCACGCGTTGGCATGGAACATGTTCGCGATCGGCAGCACGCGGTCGCCGTCACGCAAGCCGAAACCGTTGGCCGAGCACACCGACATGGAATGCAGGTAGTTCGAACGGTGGCTGTAGACCACACCTTTCGGGTTTCCGGTTGTGCCGCTGGTGTAACACATTGCGGCGGCGCTTCTTTCGTCTAGATCGGGCCAGCTGTATTCGAGCGGCTGTCCGTCCAGTAGGTCGTCGTAACGAATGACCGTGATCCCGGAGTCGGACAGAGGCCCCACATCGCCGTCCCCGACAGCGACCACTGTGTGCACCGTGCTCAGCAGCGGCAACATCGGTCCCAGCACGGCCGCCAGCGACATGTCGACCAGCACGACGCGGTCCTCGGCCTGGTTGGCGATGAACGCGACATGTTCGCCGGTCAGCCGGACGTTCAGCGTATGCAGCACTGCCCCCATGCACGGGGCGGCGAAGTACGCCTCCAGGTGCTCCTGGTCGTTCCACATGAACGTCGCGACGCGATCGCCTTCGGTCACGCCGAGCTGACGCAGGCCATGAGCGAGCTGGGCTACCCGCGTGCCGAACTCGCCGTAGCTGATGTCTCGATATCCGTCGGCAGTGACCGTCGTGACCCGTCGATTCGAGTACCACCCTGTGCCGTGCCGCAGAATCCCTGTCACGGTCAGCGGAAAGTCCTGCATTGTGCTCTGCATGTGCACCCCCGTGGCAATGATGGTCGATCGGCCAGCCAATCGGCAAGAAACCGCTAAACAGGCGATACCCACTAGCATCGCGTGACATGGCGTATCCCAGCTATCCGCCGCCACCGCCTGCGAAGCCGCCGATCGCGACCACTGATCTATGGGTCTCGATCGGAGCGTTGGTTCTCACCGTGGCCTTCGGGATGGTCGCCGCGGTCATGGGGCTGTTCTCGCTCGCCTTCCTCGATTACTGCCCGCCGGAAAGCTGTAGCGCGGAGGGCGCCGCCACCGCGGTCGGGACCGCACTGCTCGCCGCACTCGGGATCGGAATCGTCGGCCTGGTGGTCTCGGTGATTCAGCTGTATCGACGCAAACCGGCATGGCCGTTTGCAGTCGGCACTTTCGTGTTGTGTGTGGTGGCCGTCGGGCTGGGGGGCGTCGGCTACACCATGGCCGTCGGATAGCGCGTGTCGGGCCAAACCGGCCCGCTGGCCGGGCATTGTCACCTACGGTTGCCAAGGTGGAACCAGACCATTTAAAGGCCCCTGAGCTGGTGCCCGTTGAGGCGCTGCGCTCAGGGGAACACGTCACCGACGTCAACGGTGGCGGTGCGCATTACATCGTTCTGGAGTCCAAGGTCCTCGGCGGCGGCTGCGTCGTCCTGGAACTGGAATCAAAGGCCAACGACCAGCTTCGGGTCATCGAGATGTCGTTTCCAGCAGGCTATGAAATGGGAAGGTCGCCCCGCCGCCCCATCTTGTGACACCGCTCAGCGGTAGCGTCCGTCGATTGTGCGTATTCATACGTCGCTTCCGGCGTGTTGAGTATGAAACCGCACAGTCGTCGCTGCGAGCCCCGGAACTGGCTTCGAGTTGCCGCGACCTGAAGCCCGTTGAATGATCCGTCCCAATGGACACCACCGATGCCTTCGCACTCGCCGATCTCGACGCCGTCGGGCAGGGGCAGTTGGTCGCCTCGGGCGAACTGACCGCGACGGAACTACTCGACGCTGCGATCCTGCGACTTGAAGCGACGCGGCACCTGAACGCCGTCATCGCCGACCTGTTCGATCGCGGCCGGGAGCAGGCCGCGACACTGACTGCTTCCGGTCCGCTCGCCGGAGTTCCCTTCCTGCTCAAGGATCTTGGGGCCTCGCTTGTCGGTGCGCCAGAGGCGATGGGTTCACGCGCATTGCGGACTCACGTCGCGGCCGACTCGGCGTGGATCGTCGATCGGTACCTCGCGGCCGGCCTCGTTGTGTTCGGCAAGACCAACACACCCGAATGGGGCAATCACTGCACGACCGAGCCCTCACTGTTCGGACCGACGGTGAACCCGTGGTCGCCGTCGATCACACCCGGTGGGTCCAGCGGCGGGTCGGCCGCCGCGGTGGCGGCCGGGGTCGTTCCCGCGGCCTCGGGCGGTGACGGCACCGGTTCGATCCGCGTGCCCGCATCGTGTTGTGGCCTCGTGGGCCTCAAGCCACGTCGCGGTCGTACCTCCTTCGCGCCAGGCGCCGGCCACGGGCTGGAGGGGTTGGTCAACGAGCACGCGCTGACCCGCACCGTGCGAGACAGCGCCGCGCTGCTGGACGCCGTCGCGGGGTCCGCGCCTGGTGACCCGTACACCGCGCCTGTGCCGAAAGTGCCATTCCTGCAAGCGATTACGCAGCAACCTACGCCCGCGCGCATCTTGATCGAGACCGCATCGCCGTTTCCCGGTCCGGTCACCGACCCCGAGGTCGTCGTGGCCGTCGAACAGACGGGCAAGGCTCTCGAAGCCCTCGGGCACATCGTCGAGTCGGGCGCGCCGACCGTCGACGCCGAGGCCGTCGCCGACGCGATCGCCGTATTGCACAACGTCAGCAATGCCCAACTACACGCGCTGGCGACGGCGCATCTCGGGCGCGAACCGCATGAGGACGAGTTCGAGCCGAGCACCTGGGTGATGGTTCGCGAGGGCTTCACCACGACCGGCCTCGCATACGCCGAGGCGATCGGCGCGGTGCACTCGCAGACGCGCCGGTTCGCTGCGGGAATGACCGGGCACGACGTGCTGCTCGTGCCCACGCTGCTGACGCCGCCGCCGCCCTACCGACTACTGGACCAACCGCGCGGTACCACGCGCGCGTTCTTCGATGTCGAGTTCGCGACCACCGGCTGGACATCGTTGGCGAATGTCACCGGCTGGGCGGCGATCTCGCTGCCGCTGGGCGTCACGTCGGATGGCCTGCCGATCGGTGTGCAGTTGATGGCTCCTGACGAGACGATCCTGCTCCAGCTTGCCGCGCAGCTGGAAACGGCGATGCCATGGTTACAACGGCGGCCTGCTATGTAATGTCGTTGCATGGTGCGCGACATTCGTGAGCTGACCGATTCGCCCGAGGCCTACGCCGAAGAGCTGCGTCGGCGCTGGGGTGGGCTGCTGAGCTACCGCTACATCGGTCGCAGCTATGCGTCGATGGATCTCGGGCCGGAAGACAACACCGTCACCATCCGCCGCGATATGCGCAACGGCGCGGGCGGACTGCTGCTGGCCGTGCTGGGCATCGCCTCGCCCGAAGGCGGCCACATGTCCGATCTCGAGGCGGTGCCGAACCCCGTCATCCACTCCTGCCAGATCCTCGACCCCGGCCGCGACGTTCGGCGCATCGAAATGGTGTCGGAGGACCTCAAGCGCGGCCGCCAGATGGGCTACAGCAGAACGAAGATCGTCGACGCCGACCGACCCGACCGCGTGCTGGCGCTGACCCAGGGCCAGGGCATCAGTATCGGCACACCGCCCGACGGGCTGGAAAAGATGGAGGCCAATCCGCTCGAGGTCGTCGACTCCCCCGACCTGCCGCCGCTGTGGCAGGTGTTCGGCGGACATCGCCGCCCCGACGGCCGCTGGGCACTGCCTGAACTCGCTATCGAGGTGGCCTCGCCTGACGCCGCACTGCACATCGGCCCGCAGTTCGTCATCCTCGAAACCGCCGCCATGGAAGCTGCAGCCAAGCTCGTGGGCGCCGACCGCATCCAGGGGGTGTCGTCGCACGTGATGTTCATGGCACGCGGCAAGACGGGACCGTTTCGCGTCGAAACCGAACCGCTGCGCGGCGCCGACGGAACGGTCGCGGTCCGGGCCGTGATGTACGACGAGGGCAACGGCGACCGCGTCACGACCGTGGGGTCGTATCTGCTGCAATCGGCGCGATGAGACACTTTCGGCATGGCTGTCGCAATTGCCCGTCCGAAGCTGGAAGGCACCATCGCCGTCGGCGATGACCGTCAGATCGGGTTTGCCGAGTTCGGCGACCCGCAGGGCCGCGCGGTGTTCTGGCTTCACGGCACCCCGGGCGCCCGCAGGCAGATCCCGATGGAGGCGCGTGTCTACGCCGAGCAGCGGCAGATCCGGCTGATCGGCGTCGACCGGCCGGGCATCGGCTCGTCCACGCCGTATCAGTACGACACGATCTTCGCGTTCGCCGAGGACCTGCGCACCATCGCCGACACGCTGGGCATCGACAGGTTCGAGGTCATCGGCCTCTCCGGCGGTGGCCCCTACACGCTGGCGTGTGCGGCGGCGTTACCCGACCGGGTGGTGGCTGCCGGAGTGCTCGGAGGGGTGGCTCCGGTGCGCGGCGTGGACGCCATTGGCGGAGGCATCTCGACACTGATCTCGGTCGCGGCGCCGGTGGTCCAGATCGCGGGCGCGCCGCTGCGGCTGGCCGCCAGCACTCTCATCCGGCTGATCCGGCCCGTCGCCGAGCCGGCGCTCTACGCATACGCCGCCATCTCGCCGGAGGCCGACCGTCAACTGCTGGTCCGTCCCGAGTTCCGGGCGATGTTCCTCGACGACCTGCTCAACGGCAGCCGCAAGCAACTCGCTGCGCCATTCGCCGACGTGGTGGTGTTCGCCCGCGATTGGGGTTTCCGGCTCGACGAGGTCAAGGTGCCGGTGCGCTGGTGGCACGGCGACCGCGACCACATCGTCCCGTTCGAACACGGGCAGCACGTGGTGTCCCGGCTGCCCGACGCGCAGCTGACCCATCTGCCCGGGGAAAGCCACCTGGCCGGTTTAGGTCGGGCCGAGGAGATCCTCGACACGATGCTCGGGTTGTGGGAACCCTCAACCAGAACTGACTAATCGCAGCCGCGCGATGACCGACGGGAGCCCGGCGTCGCTGATACTGAACGCGCTGACCGCCGGTGTCGTAGCCATGACGAGCCGGCTCAGCACGTGCCCTGGCGGCATCTCGACGGTCGCGACAACTCCGAGCTCCGGCAGCAGTCGCACGATGTCGAACCACCGCACCGGATGGGCCACGGCCGCGGCGAGGTCGTCGAGCACCGCAGCGGAGTCGTTGCGAATCCTTCGGGCGCCGACGTTCGTCATGTAGGCCACCTGCTGCTCGCGCCGGGGAATGGTCGAAAGATATTGGCCGACAACACGTGCGGTGCCGCCTTGCAGTGGCCCGTGTGATGCGACGGCGACGTCGAGCATCTCGAAACGGCGCGCGCCGGCCCGCTCTGCCGCCCGTCGTGCGCGCTCCAGCGCGTCGACCGTCCCGCCGAGCACCACCTGGTCGATGGCGTTGATGTTGGCGACCCACAGCTGATCTTCGCCGGCCTTCCCATCGATGGTGTCGCGGACCGCCCGTGGCCGCAGTCCGGTGAGCGCGGCCATCCCCCACTGCCCGGACGCGCATGCCTGCGCCATGGCATCTCCCCGGAGTCGCACCGCCGCAACAGCTTCGGCGAATGTGAGCACCCCGGCCCGGACTGCAGCAGCGAAGGCCCCCAACGAGTGCCCTGCGACAATGTCGGGAGATATGTCGTCATCGAGCGTCCGGGCCATCGCGACGCCCGAGATCAGCAGCGCCAGTTGAGCGTTCGTGGTCGACGCCAGCGATGCTGCGGTATCCAGCTCGTCGATCGGGCCGAGCAGCTCTGCCGCTTCTGCCAGCGTTCTTCGCGTTGCTGCGGTATCCGGCAGGTTTGCGAGCATGCCTGCGTGTTGTGCACCCTGGCCCGGATACAGGAATGCGATCATGACGCCAGCCGGTCGAGCCTCATCAATGACGGTCCGTCGTTCGTGCGTACCAGCACCTCACCACCATGGCCGAGAAGGTCGTCGAGCGCGATACCGCCGATCGGCAGATCGAGCTGGCAGTCGACGCGTGCAGGCAGTTCGCGGAACGCATCCCGAAGATCCGCGAGCAGTGCCAGCGGTGGCACGCCGTCGACCGTGATCACCACGTCGAGGTCGCTGGCGGCTGTGGCCGCCAAAACGCCTGTGGCCAGGCTGAATCCGACACTTCCGCCGGGGCCCCACCGCAACCCGGTCGGTGCCAGCACCGCTGCGGCCCCGCGGAGCGCTTCGGTGACAGGAAGGTCGGGCAGCCGATCAACTCGGTCGACAAGATCCGCTGGCGACTGGACTTCGGTGACCGCGGTGCTTTCGATCAACGTTGCGTGTCGCTGTGATCGGTTCGGACCGCGGATCCCCACGGGCAGATAGCCGGGCGCGCACCTGGCGCGCCGGACGACGACCCACGGCGCATCCCGTAGCGGGGGCGTCACCCACGCCGGGCCCATCCGGCACAGTCGCGCGACCGAAGCGATGCGCACCAGGTCATGCGGCCGCGGTCTGGTCATGGCCGTTCGGTGCTGTGCCATTGCGCGGACATCACGTCGCGGACCGCACGTGACGCCCGGCGGTTTGCCAGCGCACCCGGCGAATCAAGGCGGTTCGATAAGTCCCGCGGGCCGCTGCGGGCGGCGGCGATGGCGACGTCGACGGCGCTGCGTACGCTGTCGATGTCCTCTGCGGTGGGGTGCTCAGCGTCGGATACTTTCAACAGTCCGTCGCAGAGTCCCAGCTGCGCCCAATCCCGAACGTTGTAGCTCAGCGGCACAACCGTTTTGGCGAGCTCGTCGAGTTCGTCCACGGTGCGCAGCGTGATCCGGGCCGCGGCAGCCTTGTGCATCGCATGGATCTCCACCCCGGGATCGTCGACGGCGAGTATCTGCTGAGCCTGAAGGCCATGGGCGAGGAAACCGCCGGAAAGCGCGTGCCCGACCACGATCGCCACCGTCGGGTGGCCGCCGTTGCGAGCGCGGTGATAGGCGTCGACGGCGGTGGCGATGGCTTGGTGCAGACCGGCCATCTCCTCGATGCGACCGTATGCCTGGCTGGGCAGATCTACCACGGCGACGATGGCGCGATTCGTGTTCGACGCGATGACATCGTCGATCGCGGCGGCCAGGGCCCAGGATTCGGTGAGGCCGACCTCGCCGTTGCGCGCGCGGTGGAATGGGTTGTCCGGATCCGGCACGACCGCCAGGTAAGTGGCATCGGTGGTGTCGGCCCGGAGCACAGAAGGAATGACCGCGACGGGTTCGACACCGGCAAGCGCAGTCAACCACAGCCGACCCCGGCTGGCGGTTGCCGACGACGTTGCGGCTGTCGCCGGTTCGGCGCCGTTGACGGGCTCGAACGCCGGGCCCCACAGCTGCCGAAGGTCCTGCGGTGCAGGGGCATTGCGCGGATCGATGCTGGCCAACCGCGAGCCGAGAACGTCGACGCGTTCGCTACGATGGGTTCCCGCGGGTGGCACCCCGCCGGCGACCGCCTCGATGATCGCAGCACGGATGAGGTCGCGGTCGTCGTCAACAAGCTTGTCCGCCAAGCCGATTGCGGCCCGCTGTACGCCGCCGTCAATGCCCCAGATCAACGCGCGGTCGGCGGCGTCGAACTCGTCGATGCCCGCCTCCTGTTCGATGACGGCGGGCCCGTTGAGCCCGATCCTGCCCTGCGGAGTGATGATCAGCCGTGTGCACAGCCCGGCGGCGATGCTCATGCCGCCGAACGACCCGACCTCGCCGGCCACCAGGCCGATCACCGGAGCCAACGGCCGCAGATCCAGTACGGCCGAGCAGATTTCGGCGACGGCGTTCAGACCCAGGTTGGCTTCCTGCAGCCGGACCCCACCGGTCTCGAACAACAGCACCGCCGCCGTCGGCGTCCCCGCGCGGCTGGATTCGGCCGCCAGTCGCAGGGCCTGGCTGATCTTGGCGCCCGACACCTCACCGGTGCCTCCGCCCTGAAAACCCTGTTCGATCGAGGCGACCACGGCGGGTCGGCCGTCGAGGGTGCCGCGGGCGATCACGACGCCGTCGTCAGCCTGCGGCACGATGCCCTGTGGCTCCAGCCACGGTGATTCGATGCGGTCGAACGGACCGCACAGCACCGCAACGCCATCCGGGTCGAGCAGCGCGCTTGCCCGCTCCAGCGCGTCGCCCTCGAGGAAACTGCGCCGCGCGAGGATCTGCTGCCAGTCCCGCGACGCGACGGATGTCATTGCGCCGCCTCGGCGGCCTGCCGCAGTCGCAACGTGACGACGGCGGGTGTGGCTCCGAAGTCGTTGAGCTCCCATCGCCCGGCGAGTGGGGTGTGAGTGAAGAACCGTTCAAGCGTTGCGTGCCACACCGTGTCGAAGCCGTCGACGCTGGTGCGAACCCGGACCTCTGCGATGTCGGCGTCGGATGCTTCTTCGAGCAACACTTCCAGGTCACCGGATGCGACGACGCCGATGTGGGTACGCCTGCGCGTGGTCCGGCTGGCCGGAAATTGATACGTCAGCGTTTGCATATCGGTCCTTCCGGCGTCACCGCGTCAAGGAACAACGACGCGGCGAGTAGATCTGCGCTGCCGCCCATCGAGAGACCGCGCCGGTGGGCCCGGCGGCAGAACCGCTCGAGACGCCGTTGACCTGCCGGTGTGGCGCACCCGCCCATTCGGAGCACGCCTGCCGCCGAACGGTGCACGAAGGTCAGGCCGTGCCGACCTCCGCGATGCAGCACGCAGGTGTCGTCCAGGCTCGCCATGATCGCCATCAGCGCATTGAGCGCCGCCGCATCAGAGGAGATGCCGCTGTGTCGACCGGACCGCAGCATCGGCAAGCCACGGGCGACGACGTGTGGAAAACCTTGCTGCGCTTCGCCGGCCGCTCCAGTTGCGCCGTAGCGTAACCGCGCACGCTCGCCATGGGACAGCGAATGTCCGCGCGCAGGATCCGTTAACTGCGCCAGATGCGCGGCGAAAGCAACGGCCGCAGCGGTGGTTTCTGAAACCGCGACGCCCGCGCAGAGCAGGCCGAGCGCCCACAGCGCGCCGCGGTGAGTGTTGATGCCGTCGGTGGTGGTGAGCATGCGGCGCTCACCCGCCCGCCCGATCTCGCCGATGCGCGCCCGTAGGTCGAGCCCGAGCGGCATCTCGCGTGCAGCATCTGCGCACCGCCGCAACGGTTCTCGCAGTGTCTCGGCAGAGCCGGCCAGCAGGGCCAGGCTCATGTCGGGATGAGTGTGGCGGCCGGCCGCGTCGACAAGCCCGGGTTTCGGTGTCAGCAACGCCTCGGTGAGCAGGGCGTCGACGGCGGCGTCGGCGATCTGTTCGCTGGGCACATGGACAGCGGTCGTCATCAGCTTCACCAGTCCCGGAACTGTGCGGGCGGCTCGTAGAGCCCG
>Ga0070671_100003923_pt1 | contig 11700 bp, 10 predicted proteins | sample KBSS73metaG_FD_65341 | JGI IMG/M metagenome (GOLD analysis project Ga0070671, IMG submission 65341) | Switchgrass rhizosphere microbial communities from Kellogg Biological Station, Michigan, USA - KBS S7-3 metaG | ecosystem: Host-associated > Plants > Roots > Rhizosphere > Soil ...
GGATCGAACCCGGCCTGGCGCTGCTTGACGCCGTCGAGCACGTCCTCGATCCCGTGCGCCAGCTCGGCGATCGTCCCGAATCCCATCGACGCCGCCATCCCCTTGATCGAGTGCGCGTGCCGGAAGAGCTCGTTCAGCGCGGGGCGGTCCTCGGGCTCCTGCTCGAGACGCGCCATGTCGTCCTCAATCGCCGAGAGATGCTCCCTCGCCTCGGCGAGAAAGAGGTCCATGTACTTCGACATGTTCATGCGGGAAGGCTCATGCCGCCGACAGGACCGTCTCGAGGACCGCCAGCACCTTGTCGGCTGCGAAAGGCTTGACGATGAAGTCGCGGGCGCCCGCCGCGATCGATTCGACCACGAGCGCTTCCTGGCCGAGCGCGCTGCAGATCACGATGGTCGCGCCGGGATCGATGCGGAGGATCTCCTTGGTCGCCTCGATCCCGTCCATCTCCGGCATCACGATGTCCATGGTCACGAGGTCCGGGCGCAGCTCGACGAAACGATCGACGGCCTCCTGGCCGTTGGCGGCCTCGGCGAGGATCTCGAACCGCCCGGTCCGCGTCAGGATCTCCCGGATCATCGACCGCATGAACACGGCGTCGTCCACGATGAGGACTCGGACGGGCTTCATCGCGTCTCCCCGCTCATCCGGCGACACGGAACCGCGCGCGCACCCGCCGCGTGCAGAACTCGGCGAGCGCCGCCGGATCGAGAAGCAGCGCGGGGCGCGCTCCCGAGAGGACGATCTCCCGGCCCAGAACCCTGCCTCCCTCGTCGGCATCCCAGGGCTCGTCCTCGAGGGACGCCTCGCCCCCGTTCTCGCCCGTCGAAGCGGACCGCCCGTCCGTCGCGCCCTCGTTCGGGAGCTCGTCCTCGTCGAAGCCCTCCTCCGCCGCCGGATCGGTCTCGACGTTGTGCGCGCTGTCCGCGACGAGCAGTCCGAAGTGTGCGAGGGGCTCCGCGAACTGCACGGCGAGGAGCTCGGTCCCCGTGCGCTCCTCGACGCCGAAGACGCGGGCGAGGTCCACGAGGGTGACGATGCGCCCGCGGATCTCCACGAGCCCCGCGACGACGGAAGGGGATCCGGGGACGCGCGTGGGCTCGGGCACCTCGCGGATCTCCAGGATGCCGGTGACCGGCACGGCGAAGCGCCGGGTTCCGATGGCGAAGTGAAGGACGCGTCCGCCGCTCACGTCACTCCACCCTGAAGATCGAGACGAGGTCCTTGAGGTGGTTCGATGTCTGCACGAGCTGCTTCGCGGATCCGGACATCGCCTCCATGGCCGCCGTCTGCTCCACGGTGGCGGTCGAGGCCTCGGTTGTCCCGCCCGCGTTGGCCATCGCGATCTTGGAGATCTCCTCGATCGCCTTGACCAGCCCTTCCGCGCCGCGCGCCTGCTTGGACGCGAGCTCGGTGATCTCGCGCACGCCGTCCAGGGTCATCAGGACCGCGCCCGAGATCTGGTTCATGGTGGCGGTGGCCGACTCGACGACCTCCTTGCCCTCCATCGCGGCGGCGGTCGAGCCCTTCATCGCGCCGATGACCTCCACGGACTCCGTGTCGATCTGCTGCGAGAGGTTCTGGATCTGCTCGGCGAACGCGCGCGAGTCCTCCGCGAGCTTGCGGACCTCCTGCGCGATGACGCCGAAGCCCCGCCCCTGGTCCCCGGCGTGAGCGGCCTCGATGTCGGCGTTGAGGGCGAGCAGGTGGGTCTGCTGCGCCACCTGGGTGATGAAGTCCACGGTCTTGGTGATGAGCAGGGCGCGCTCGCGGAAGCCCTCGACCGACTCGGTCGCCTGGCGGATCCGATCGACGATCTCGCCGATCTTCGCCTTGGCGCGGACGGCGTCGTCCGCCGAGGCCTTGGCCCGCGCCCCCGCCTCGCGCGCGGTCGAATGGGCGGCCTCGGCCTTGCTCGCGATCTCGTCCGCGGCGGTGGCGATCTCGCGGGTGATCGAGCCGGCCCGGGTCACCATCGCGGCCTGGGTTTCGGCCCCCCGGGCGATTCCCTGGGAGGCGGAAGCGATCTCCTGGGTGCGGGCGTTCATCGTCCCGGCGGTGGCCGAGAGCTCCTGGGCCGAGCGGTAGATCTGATCGCTCGTGACGCGCACTTCGTAGGCGATGTTGAGAAGGCTCGCCAGCATCGCGTTGAAGGACTTGCCGAGCTGCCCGATCTCGTCGTTCGAGCGCGTTTCGACCTTGCGTGTGAGGTCCCCCTGGCTGATGACCGAGGTGGCGCTGACGAGCTGGCGGATCTGCCGCGTCAGGAATCGGGAGAGGATCCAGGCCGCCAGGCACGCCACGAGGATGTCGGCGCAGACGATGCCCAGCGCGCTGAACTGCCAGTTCTGGTCGTCGGCGATCCCGCCCAGGGCGGAATTCACGAGAAGAATGAGGACCGCGACGATCAGGAACGACATGCCGAGCTTGATCTGCATTCCGGGCAGAATACTATATCGATTCCGCGCGCCGCTCATGGCCGGCGGGCGCGTGACACGCCAAAGTGGCGCTCCCGGCGCGCCTCCGAGCGCACGCAGCGTCGCCTTGACACGGTCGAGGACGGTTCCTACAATGCCGCTCCGTCAAAAACACATGCCGGCGCGGCATTCGTCGAGACGACGCACCGGGCACGAGCTTTGAATAGGGAAGAGGCAACTAGGACGACTCCCTTGCTCGTCCACGGCCCGCTCCCGACCCCTCCCTCGGGAGCGGGCCATTAATCTTCAAGCGGTCAAATGGAAAAAGAAATTCAAGCGATTCACGAAATGGTTCAGGTGCGGTCGGCCTTCGTGGAGTCCCTCCTGTCGGAGGTCCGCAAGGCCATCGTCGGGCAGCGCTACCTGCTCGACCGGCTGCTGATCGGGGTCCTTACCGGCGGGCACGTGCTCGTGGAGGGCGTTCCGGGCCTTGCGAAGACCCTCGCGGTCCGCTCGTTCGCCTCGGCGATCAACGCGTCCTTCCGCCGGATCCAGTTCACACCCGACCTGCTCCCCGCCGACCTGATCGGCACGCTCATCTTCAATCCCCGGGAGGGCACGTTCGCGCCGCGCAAAGGGCCGATCTTCGCCCAGGTCGTGCTCGCCGACGAGATCAACCGCGCCCCGGCCAAGGTCCAGTCGGCGCTGCTCGAGGCCATGCAGGAGCGTCAGGTCACGATCGGCGACACGACCTATCCGCTCCCCGAGCCCTTCCTGGTCATGGCGACGCAGAACCCCATCGAGCAGGAAGGGACCTATCCGCTCCCCGAGGCGCAGATCGACCGCTTCATGCTCAAGCTCAAGGTGGACTACCCGAGCCGCGAGGAGGAGCGGGAGATCCTCGAGCGCGTCGCGATCCAGAGGCCCCAGACGGTGAACCGCGTCGTGGACGCGGCCGACATCCTCGAATCGCGCCGCGCGGCCTCGATGGTCTACGTGGACGACCGGGTCAAGGACTACATCGTGAGCCTCGTCATCGCGACCCGGAAGCCGAAAGAGTACGGGCTGGACATCGGATCGCTCGTCGAGTTCGGAGCCTCCCCCCGCGCGACCATCTATCTCACCATCGCCGCGCAGGCCCACGCGTTCATCCGGGGCCGCGGCTACGTGACGCCCGAGGACGTCAAGACGATCGGCCCGGACGTCCTGCGCCACCGCATCATCCTCTCCTACGAGGCGGAGGCGGAAGACGTGACGGCGGACGAGATCGTCCATCGCGTCTTCGACGCCGTTCCCGTGCCCTAGCCGCTGGTGATGGCGGAGATCTCCGAGAACCGCCTCAAGGCGGTCAGGCGCATCGAGATCCGAACGAACCGTCTCGTCAGCGAGGGGATGGGGGGCGAGTACAAGAGCGTCTTCAAGGGGCGCGGCATGGAGTTCGCCGAGGTCCGCGAGTACGTCCCCGGCGACGATATCCGGACGATCGACTGGAACGTGACGGCGCGCACGGGCGAGCCCTTCGTCAAGAGGTTCGCGGAGGAGCGGGAGCTGACGCTCATGCTGCTCGTGGACGTCTCCGGATCGGGGGCGTTCGGCAGCGGCGATCGCTCGAAGACCGAGCTCGCCGCGGAGGTCTCCGCCGTCCTGGCCTTCGCCGCGATCCGCAACAACGACAGGGTCGGGGCGATCCTCTTCACGGATCGTGTCGAACGCTACATCCCGCCGCGGCGCGGGCGGCGGCACGTGCTCGCGGTCGTGCGCGACCTGCTCTGGCACCGCCCCCAGTCGCGCGGCACCGACATTGGAGGCGCGCTGACGTTCCTGTCGCACGTCGCCGTGAAGAAGGCGATCGTCTTCCTGATCTCGGATTTCCGCGCGAGCGGATTCGACCGTGCCTTGCGCCTCGCGCACCGCAAGCACGACGTCATCGCGATCCACGTGCGCGATCCGCGCGAGGAGACTCTCCCGCCGGTGGGCCTGCTCAGCCTCGAGGACGCCGAGACGGGCGAGCGCCGCGTGGTGGACACCGGAAGCGCGCGCGTGCGCGAGGCATGGTCCGAGCGAGAGATCGACCGGCGACGGCGGCTCGCGCGCCAGTTCCGGAGCTCGGGGATCGACAGCATCGAGCTCATCACCACGCGCCCCTACGATCGTCCGCTGCTGGGCTTCTTCCGCGTGCGCGAGCGGAGACTGCGGTGATCGCCGGCGCCCGGCGCGGTACCCGCGCGGCGCTCGCGGCGGGCACGTGGGTGCGGCTCGTCGTCGTCGCGACGGCCCTCCTCCCGGCGGCGCCGGCCTGCGCCCAGGGCACCCCGCCCCGGTTCGCCGTCCCCCCGCCTTCCGCGTCCCCCGCGCCGCCGCAGGCCCGCCCCGGCGCGCCGTCCCGAGCCAAAACCGTTGCGAGGCGGCCGAAGCGCGGGTCTTCGGGGGCGCCGGGAGCGCCCGCGAAGGGCGAGGGGCCCGCCGTGACCGGCGTCCCGGGCTCGGTGAGCGTGGCGCCCGAGAAGGCGCGGATCGGCGACCGGATCCGGCTCACGGCCACCTACGGCGCACCCGGGGCGTGGACCGCGGCTCCGGGAGAGGACCTCAAGCCCGGCGCGAAGCTCGGGCCCTTCCGGATCCTGGCTTCGGATGCGAGCGCCCCCGGCGCCCTGACGCTCGAGCTGAGCCCGGACGACACGGGCGCGCTCGCGGTCCCCGCGTTCGAGCTCGTCTTCCGCGACGCGGGGGGCGTGTCCGTCACCGTGGCCGTCCCCTCGGCGCGCGTGACCGTGGCGTCCGTGATCGCGGAGGGGGACTCGACCGCCATCTCGGATCTCAAGCCGCCCGCCGTGGTGCCGATCCCCTGGCCGTGGACGACGCTCGCGATCCTCGCCGGCGCCGTTCTCCTGGCGGCGGCGGCAACCTGGCGCCTCGCCCTCTACCTCAAGCGCGCGCGCGCGCCCAAGCCGCAGCCCGAGATCGCCCTGCCTCCCGGCATGACGCCCGAGGCCTGGGCGCGCGAGGAGCTGGCGAAGATCCTCGCCGCGGGGCTTCTCGAGCCGGGCCGTCACCGTGAGGCGCACATCGCGATCGCGGATCTCGTCCGGCGCTACCTCGAGCTGCGCTTCCGGGTTCCCGCGATGGAGAGGACCACCGAGGAGATCGCGGACGAGATGCCGCGCGCCCTGATCGACGCCACGATCCATCGGCTCACGATCGGGGCGCTCTCGCGGTGCGACCGCGTGAAGTTCGCCAAGCACATCCCGCCGCGCGAGGAGGTGGACGAGACCGTGGCGCAGGTGCGCGAGATCCTGGATCGCGGTGCGCCCGCGGCCGTGCCCGCGACGCCGGAGGAGGGTCCCCGCGCGGCGGCCCCGCCCGGCGCCCCGCCCGCCGCGGTCGATGCCGCCGGAACGGCGGCCTGAGATGTTCCGTTTCGCGGATCCATGGTTCCTCGCGGCGATCCTCCTGGCCGCGGCGCCCATCGCGGGGGAGCTCCTGCGCGAACGGAGCGGGCGCTCGTCGCGGGTCCTCTATTCGGAGATCGGCGCGGAGGGACGGCGCGATCGCACGGCGCGCGCCCGCGCGGCGCTTCTCCTGCCGTACGCGCAGGCCCTGGCCATTGCGCTCGCCGCCGTCGCCTGGGCGCGGCCGCAGGCCGGGCAGCGGATCGAGAGTGTCACGACGGAGGGGATCGACATCATCGTGGCGCTCGACGTTTCCGGATCCATGCGAGCGGAGGACTTCTCGCCCAAGAACCGGCTCTACGTGGCCAAGAGGACGATCGCCTCGTTCATCGAGGGACGCAGCGCGGACCGGATCGGGCTCGTCACGTTCTCGCGCGTCTCGCAGACCCGCTGTCCGCCGACCCTGGACTATCAGGCGCTCGAGACGTCCCTGGGCGCGGTCACCTTCGCGGAGCAGCCCGAGGACGGCACGGCGATCGGCAGCGGGATCGCGACCGCGGTGAACCGGCTGCGGACCTCGAAGGCGAAGAGCCGCGTCGTCATCCTGCTCACGGACGGCATCAACAACGCCGGATCGATCGATCCTTTGACCGCGGCCGAACTGGCGCGCGCGGTCGGCGTCCGCATGCACGCGATCGGGGTGGGCAGCGAAGGGGAGGTCACGGTGCCGCTCCCCAACGGCCAGCGCGTGCGCGTGGAGCTGCCGATCAACGAGGCGGAGCTCAAGAAGATGGCCGAGTCGACGGGCGGCAGCTACTTCCGCGCCACCGATGCCAGCGCGCTGCAGGAGATCTTCAGGAAGATCGACGGGATGGAGAAGACCAAGGTCGAGGTGCTCTCCTACGGACGCTACGAGGAGCTGTTCGCATGGTTCCTCGTGCCGGCGCTCGTGCTGATGGGGGCGGGTTTCGTGGGATCGCGAACGCTCCTGGCGAGGGTTCCCTAGGATGAACTTCGCCCGGCCGATGGTTCTCTGGCTCGTGCTGCTCGTGCCGGCGCTCGCGGCGCTCGGATGGGGCGCGCGTGCCGCGCGGCGCCGGCGCCTGCGCCGGTTCGCGTCGGAGTCGATCCTCCCGCGCCTGCTCGTGGGCGGGTCGTGGGGCCGCGAGGCCGTCCTGTCGTCCCTGCGCCTCGTCGCGATCGGGCTGGTGATCCTCGCGCTGGCCCGCCCGCAGTGGGGACGGCGCGACGAACCCGTCATCCGGCGCGGAGTCGACGTCGTCCTGGCTCTGGACCTGTCCGCTTCGATGCTCGCGGAGGACGTGTCCCCGAACCGCTTCGAAGAGGCGCGGGCCGAGGCGGCATCGCTCGTCGCGTCGCTCGCGGGGGACCGCGTGGGTCTCGTCGTCTTCGGAGGGCGCGCCGCGGCGCCGTGTCCCCTGACCCTCGACTACGGCGCGGTGCGGCTCTTCCTCGATGCGGCCGAGCCCGACTTCGTGCCCAGCCCGGGGAGCGACCTCGGTCGCGCCATCGAGGAGTCCACCAGGCTCTTCAACGCGTCCGAGCGCGGCTACAAGACCATCGTGCTCTTGACCGACGGCGAGGACCTGGAGTCCCGGGGCGCCGCCGCGGCTGCCGAGGCGCGCAAGAACGGGATCATCGTCCACGCGATCGGCGTCGGCACCGAGGCGGGCGGACCGATCCCGCTGCGCGACGAGCAGGGGACGCTCACCGGATACAAGAAGGACCGCGAAGGCAGGGTCGTGACCACGCGGCTCGACGCGGGGGCGCTCGAAAAGATCGCCGTCGCCGCGGACGGCCGCTTCCTCCACGCGGGCCCGGCGGGAGAAGAGGGACGGCGGATCGCGGACGTCATCGGAAAAATGGAGAAACGCGAGATCGCCTCGCGCCTCGCGACCCGCTTCGAGGACCGCTATCAGATCCCGCTGGCGGCGGCGCTCGTCCTGCTCGCGCTCGAGGGGCTGTGGATCGGGCGCAGGGCGCGCCGCGCGGCCGCCCGCGAGGACGTGCCGGGAAGCGGCGGCGGAAACGGGTCGATCGCGCAGGCCCCGCGCCGGCCGGGCGTGGCCGCCGCATTGGCCGTGACGGGAGCGCTCCTTCTGGCGGGCGCCGTGGCGGTCCCCGTGCGCGCGGACGCTCCTGCAACCGGCGAGGAGGATGCGGGCGCCAAGGACGAGGGCGCCTCGAAGGGGTGGCCCGGCGACGCCGGCCCCCCGGCCGCGAAGGGCGCCCCCGGTCGCAAGCCGCCGGCGCCGCGCCCAGGCCCCGAGCCCGCCCCGCGCGAAGAGATGAAGGCGCCGCCGGGGGCGGCGCGGCGCAACCGCGAAGCGAACCGCCTCTACACGAGCAAGGACTACGGCAAGGCGCTCTCGAAATACGAGGAGGCGAGCGCGGCGGCGCCGGATCTTCCGTCGCTGCGCTACAACATCGGCAACACGCTCTATCGTGAGGGGAAGTACGACGCGGCGGCGGCGGAGTACTCGCGCGCGCTCGCGAAGGCGGGCAAAACCCTCGCGCCCGCGGTCCGCTACAACCTCGGCAACGCCCAATTCCAGCAGAAGCAGTACGCGGACGCGGTCGATGCGTACCGCAGGGTCCTCGAGGAGCGTCCGGGAGACGAGGCCGCCCGTCACAACCTCGAGCTGGCGCTGCGGGCCCTGCGCCAGAAGGAGCAGGAACAGAAGCAGTCCCAGCAGAAGGACGGTACGAAGCCGCAAGACAACCGTCAAAATCAGCCGCAGAGCCAGAAGGGTCCGCAGGACAAGCCCAAGGACGAGCCCAAGCCGCAGGACCAGCCGCAGGATCAGAAGTCGCCCGGGGACCAGAAGCCGCAGCCCGGCGATCGCGACGGCACGGGCAAGGCTCCCTCCCAGGGCGCTTCCGAAGGCAAGATCGGCAAGAAGGAAGCCGAGAAGCTGCTCGACTCGCTGGCCCAGGAGGAGAAGCGCGACCTGCGCAAGCGCCTGGCGCGGCTGCCGCAGGAGCACGGACCGGAGAAGGATTGGTGAGGGGTTTGCATTTCATCTCGCGGGTGCCTTGGGCGGGCCTCGTTCTCATCGTGGCCGCGGGGATCCTGTCGGCGGTCCTGTCCACGCCCGCCCGCGCGCAGGACGCGTCCGTCGTGGGGTCGGTCGATGCGCAGGAAGTCCCGGCCGGGTCGACGTTCACCTTCACGATCACGATCCAGGGGGGCGGCATGTCGGGCGTGTCCCCGGGGCGGCTCGACGGCCTCACGAACCTCGACGTCGTCGGCGGCCCGAACAGCTCTTCCTCGTTCTCGATCGGCGGCGGGGGCGTTTCGGCGTCGCGATCCTTTTCGTGGTTCCTCTCGCCGCGCCAGCAGGGGACCGCCCGCATCCCCGCCGTCGCGCTCAAGGTCGGCGACAAGGTCTACCGCACCGAACCGATCGCGATCACGGTCACCGCCGCGGGGAGCGGCCCGGCGGCCCGGCCGCAGCAGCCCGTTTTCCCGCCGGGCATGCCGGCGCCGAGCCCGCAGGGAGGCGGGCAGGGGCGCGATCCGGGGCTCAACGAGCTGCGCCTCGAGAACGAGGTCTCCGACACGCGCGTCTACGTGGGCCAGCCGATCGTCGTCACGACGCGCGTCCTCACGAGGGTCGTCGTCATGGACGTCTCGGCGGGACCGGATCCGACACTTCCGGGCTTCATCCTGGAGGAGTCCGAAGGCAACGTCATCTCCGAGAGGGTCTTTCGCGACAATCGCGAGTATCAGTCCTACATCGTCTCGCGACGCATCCTGACGCCGACCAACGCGGGAAAGACGGTCATACCGCCGGAGACGCGCATCATCCGCGTGCGTACGTCGGGACGGGACGCCTTCGATTCCTTCTTCCAGTCGATGCGGCCGCTCGAGCTGACGCGCAAGACCGCGCCGGTGACGGTCGAGGTCCTCGCGCCCCCCGCCTCGGGGCGTCCGGCGGACTTCTCGGGCGCGGTCGGATCCTTCTCGATGGACGCGGACGTCGACCGTAAGCAGGCCTCCGTCGGCGACGCCATCGGCCTCAAGATCACCCTCTCGGGAACCGGGAATCTCAAGACGGTCGAGGCCCCCGCGCTCGGTCCGAGCGCGGACTTCCGCGTGTTCGATCCCCGCGTGGAGGAGAAGGCCAGCGGAGTCAAGCCGCGCACCTACACGAAGACGTGGAGCTACGTGATGACGCCGCTCGGCTCGGGCGACATCCCGCTCCCCGCGATCTCGTTCTCCTACTTCGACCCCGCCGCGGCGAAGTACAAAAGGATCACCGCGCCCGCGACGAAGATCGCGGTCAAAAAGTCGGGTCCTGGCGGCGGGGGCGCGCCGGTGGGGCTCGCCTCGGCCCCGCGCGAGGTCCAGACGCTCCAGAAGGACATCCGTTTCCTGAAGCCGATCGATGGACCCTTGCGGCGGACGACGGCGCCGCTGCGGCGCGCGTGGTGGGTCTGGACGATGGTGCTCCTGGCGGTTGCCCTCCAGCCCGCCGCCTGGTGGATGCATCGGCGCGGGGGTCTGTCGTCGCTCTCGCCGGGAGGCGGACGCGGACGCGCCCGGCGTCGCGCCCTGAGCGATATCGCGCGCGCGGGAGCCACCGATCGCGACGCCGCGCGCGCGTCGAGCGTCGCCGCGGGCGCCATCCAGCGCTTCCTCGGCGAGCGTCTCGGGGTTCCGGCTCGCGGGCTGACCTACGACGAGATGGCGGTGGAGCTCGAGCGTCGCGGCGTGGGTCCCGAGCTGCGCGGCGAGCTGCGCGCGCTCCTGGAGCTGTGCGACCTCGGACGATTCGCGCCCGAGGCCGGGAGTCCGGGCGCGAGCGGCGAGCTCCTCGGCCGCGCCCGCGCGCTCATCGAGCGGCTCGACCGCGAGATCGGGAGGGCGGCATGACGCGTACGGCGCGGGTCCGACGCGCGCGGCGGCTCTGGGTGGCGATGCGTGTTCTGACGGTCGTGGCGGCGCTCGCGGCGGCCGCGGCTCCGGCGCACGCGGACGCGCCGTCCGGCCAGCCGGCGTCGGGCAGCCCGGAGGAGCGATTCCGCGCCGCGGGGAGCGCCTACGAGGCGGGCCGTTACGAGGAGGCGGGGAAGATCTACGAAGGACTTCTCGGTGAGGGCTTCGACGACGCGCGCGTGCACTACAACCTGGGCAACGCGCGCTTCAAGATGGGGCGGCTCGGTCCTGCGATTCTTTCCTACGAGCGCGCCCTCGAGAGGGACCCGTCCGACGTGGACGCGCGCGAGAACCTCGCGTACGCCGACCTCCTGATCGCGGACAAGGTGGGCGTGCCGGAGGAGGAATTCCCCGCCCGCTTCCTCGCGCTCCTGGCGCGCGGATTCGATCCCGACCGCGCGACCCTGGCGTTCGCCGTCCTGTGCCTGCTCGCGGGGCTCCTCGCGGCGCCGCTGTGGCTGCAGCCCGCTCCGTTCGTGCGCCGCGCGCTGGGCACCGCGTCCGCTCTGGTGGGAGGGCTCGCGCTCGTGTGCGGGCTGGTGGCCGTTCTCGAAGTGACGCTCCCGCGCTCCGAGCAGGCCATCGTCCTGGCTCCGAGCGCCGACGGCCGCAGCTCGCCCGCCTCGGACGGGACCGTCCTCTTCACGGTCCACGAGGGCCTCAAGGTCGAGATCCGCGGAGAGCGCCCCGGCTGGATCCAGATCGGAGTCCCCAACGGCCTAGCCGGCTGGATCGAATCCTCCCAAGCCGAACGCATCTAACGCGGCGGGGGGACGCAGAGCCAGTACGCCTCCGGCTCCAGCCCACGGCTGCTGGCTCAATCGCACCCACGCCCCCACCGGGGCTTCGGGTCGAAGTTGGTTTTCGGGGGCCCCGGCTCGGTCCGGACTGGGCGCCGTCCTCTCGCCACCCCGAAAACCAATCTTCG
>Ga0070671_100003934_pt1 | contig 11686 bp, 6 predicted proteins | sample KBSS73metaG_FD_65341 | JGI IMG/M metagenome (GOLD analysis project Ga0070671, IMG submission 65341) | Switchgrass rhizosphere microbial communities from Kellogg Biological Station, Michigan, USA - KBS S7-3 metaG | ecosystem: Host-associated > Plants > Roots > Rhizosphere > Soil ...
GCGGGTGAGCTGGTGGCGGAGTTCGTAACCACAAAAGGCCCCCACGATAGCTCCGAGAACGCCGAGGAGGGTGCCTTCGACGCCTGATGCATCGAGACCAGCGGCGACGATGGCTCCGACGAGACCGCCGAGGAAGATGCGGATGCTCAGGACAGAGGGTCGAGTGGGACGGGGAGAGTAGCCGAGCTTGTCGGCGGCATACTCGACTGCGGCAAGGAGGGTGAAAACGATGGCGACGGAGAGTTTGGCGATCCACCAGCACCAGTCTTCCGAGACAGGAAGGAGCCCTAGCCAGGCGAACCAGCTGATGACGGCCAAGGGCGTCATGCTCCGCATGCCAGTAATAAAGCCGAGCAGCGGAATTGCCACGACCCAGATCAGGACCTGAAGGCCCATCGTCCATCCTCCGTGAAACACCTTACAACCTCTGCGCGAGGGGAGGAAGGTCTCCTGCCGGATACCCGTTTCCAGTTAGATGGACGCAGGGATGGGCGGGAAGTCTCGTGGGTTCCCGTTGCCATGGTTAAGCTACGCGACAGGCTGAGGATGGCGAAGGAATTCGTAGAGCGGAAACTGGTCGGCCAGCTCGGTGACCTCGTTGTGGATCTTGCGGAGGGCGTCGGGGTCGTTGCGCTGGTCGAGGGCGCGGGCGATCCAGCCGGCGATGATGCGCATCTCGGGCTCCTTCATGCCGCGGGTGGTCAGGGCTGGGGTTCCGATGCGGATGCCGGAGGGCTTCATGGGCGGGTTGATGTCGTAGGGGATTGCGTTCTTGTTGACGGTGATTCCGGCGTCGCCGAGAGCGTACTCGGCCTCGGAGCCGAGCATGCCCTTCTGGAAGACGTCGACGAGCATGAGGTGGTTGTCGGTTCCTCCAGAGACTATGCGGAAGCCTTCGGCGGCGAGGGCTTCGGCGAGGGCCTTGGCGTTCGCGACGACCTGATGGGCGTAAGTGGAGAAGCTGGGGTCGAGGGCTTCTTTAAAGGCTACGGCCTTGGCCGCGACGATGTGCATGAGCGGGCCGCCCTGCTGGCCGGGGAAGACGGAACGGTCGACATTGGCGGCGAGGTCCTGCTGGCAGAGGATGAGGCCGGCGCGGGGTCCGCGGAGGGTCTTGTGGGTGGTGGTTGTGGTGATGTGGGCGTGCGGCACGGGCGATGGATGAGCGCCGCCGGCGACAAGGCCGGCGAAGTGGGCCATGTCGACCATCAGGTAGGCGCCTACCTTGTCGGCGATGGCACGCATGCGGGGGAAGTCGAAGATGCGCGGGTAGGCGGAGCCTCCGCCGACGATGACCTTGGGTTTCTCGGCGACGGCCTTGGCTTCAAGCTCGTCGTAGTCGATGGTCTCGGTGTCCTTGCGGACCTGGTAGCCGACGATGCGGTAGAGCTTGCCGGAGAAGTTGAGCTTGTGACCGTGGGTGAGGTGTCCGCCGTGGGCGAGGTCGAGGCCGAGGACGGTGTCGCCGGGGTTGATGATGGCCATGTAGGCGGCGGCGTTGGCCTGTGAACCGGAGGACGGCTGCACATTGGCGTGCTCGGCGTTGAAGAGCTTTTTAGCGCGGTCGCGCGCGAGGTTTTCGACGACGTCGGCGAATTCACAGCCGCCGTAGTAGCGTTTGCCGGGGTAGCCTTCGGCGTACTTGTTGGTGAAGACGGTGCCGGCGGCCTCAAGGACGGCGCGGGAGACGAAATTCTCGGAGGCGATCATCTCGAGCCCCTCATGCTGACGGAGGATCTCGTTCTCAACTTGCGCGGCGATCTCGGGGTCGGCTACGGCGAGCGGGGCGGTCGGGTCGATGGGCATGGCTTTATTTTATGCCGCTCAGCGGTGGGTGTCTTAGGCGGATTGGCCTAGGGATAGGTTGGCTTCTCAATGGGTGAAAGAAGCCGCCGAATTACAACGCCAACGGAAGACGTACAAGAGATCGTCCTCCGTTGGCGTTGCAGTCAATCGAGTTCTTAGATGTTTGCGTCGCCGCGGCATCCGGGATGGCCGCACTGGCATACGATCTCGGTGGTTCCCTTTGTGCTCTCGCAATGCGGGCTGCAGAAGTTTTCGCCCTTTGGGGGAACGCAACTACAGGCCGGATTTTCGCATTTCTTAGGGTCGCTCATCGTATCGTTACCTCGGTTGAACTATTTGCGTACGGATCAGCGTGCGTCCATGGGGTTGGATGCATAGCGCGGATGCGGAGTAGTTAGAAGGCGCTGACGCCCTCTTCGGTGACGAGCTGGTCGACACGGATGTTCATGGTCTCGCCGAGGCGGCGGAAGCCTTCGAGGAACTCTTCGGTCCAGTAGGTTTTGTCGCTGCGGCGGAGGAGGTCGTTCCAGATGTTTTGGGCTTGCCAGAGGTTGACTTCAAAGGGGAGTTTGCGGAGCGTCTCGGCCAGGATGAGCGTATTGGAGAGGGCAGTGGCGGAGTGGTTTTCGCCGGCCACTGCGGCCTCAAGCTGGACCATGGCGCGCTTCATGCGTTGGCCGGCGGAGAAGCCGAGCCGTTGCGCATTGAGGGTAATGTGTTCTGCGGCGGCACGCCCGATGAGATGTGTAACTACCTCGGCGTCGAAGGTTTCGGCCTCAAGGGCACGGAAGAGCGAGGCGTTGATGGCGTAGTTGGCGGCGACCTCAAGCGCGGGAGGGGGAGCCATCCCGGTGTCGGTGAGGAAGTCGAGGAGCGAGGCGTGGTCCTCGTAGATCTTGCGCAGGGAGTCCTCCATCTCGGAGAGGGTCTGGGTGAGGATGGTTTGAAGGATGCGGTGCTGCTCGTCGGCGAAGAGGGAGAGCAGCGAGTACTCCATGGAGCCGAAGAGGTGGTCGATGAGCCGGATGACCTCGGGTAGGTTAGCGCGACGAATGGCGGTGGCGATGTCCTTGGAGAATTGTTCGAAGGCTGCGACCTGTTCGGCGTCGTTGGAGTCGTAGCGTCGGACGGCGGCGGAGAGGTTCTGATCGCCAAGATGAAGGACGGCGAAGCAGATGTCCTCGGACTCCTCGGTGATACGGGAGCTGATGGTGGCGCGGCCGAGTGCGACGCGGCCACGGCCCGAGGTAAAGACCTGATGGCTGATGCGGCGGACGTTGTAGCAGAAGAGCTCGCCCTGCTCGGGGTAATTGCGGAAGATGGAGCTGATGGCGTAATGGGCGCCAACCTGCTCGAGGCCGATCTTCATCTGGGTGACGAAACGGCGATAGGCCTCAGCACCGTTGCCGATTTCGGGGACGTTGCTTTGCGCTTCGGAGAGAACCTTGAGAAAGGCGGGTTCGAGTGCGGCCCCGGCTCCGCCAAAGAGTCCGGCGGCGAGCTGAAGGACGCGGGCAGCGTAGGCGATGACCTGCACGGTCTCGATGCCGGAGACCTCGTCGAAGAACCATCCGCAGGAGGTGTACATGAGCTGGGCATGGCGTTCGAGCTCCATCAGCTCGAGGGCATAGATGCGCTCGGCAGGAGTGAGCTGATGGTTAGCGTGCTCGGCGAAGAAGGCGTCAATCTTGTGGACGCGATCGAGGATGACGTGGATGTAGGCGTCGCGCGCGGCCCACAGATCTTTGAAGAACGTGGCGCCGAGTTGCTCGGCCAGAGGCGTGACGGCATCGCGGAGCCCGTCCAGAGCTCTGCGCAAGGGGTCGCGCCACATCTGGTTCCATCCGGGGTGGCCACCTGAGTTGCAGCCGCAGTTTGATCGCCAGCGCTCAACGCCGTGAGCGCAGCTCCAGGAGGTGTCGTCGACGATCTCGGCCTCCCAGCGCGGGGGGAAGCGGGCGAGGAAGTTGGAGTAGTTCGTAAGGTTGATCTTCCGCGTGTCCTCGAGCCAGTGCATGGCGTAGGAGAGGGCCATCTCACCGTGACGGTGATGGTGGCCGTAGCTCTCGCCGTCGGTGGCGACGTGGGATAGTAGCGCGGGCTCCGTGCTGCCGGCGAGGTCGGCGGGAAAGCCGGTGAGCAGACGCTGGCCGAAGGCCTCACCACTGTTGAGCAGGCCCTCGAAAGCGATGGCGCGGGAGTTGGGACCGTTATAGAAGAAGACGGCCATCGAACGGCCTTCGTTGAGGCGGACGAGATAGGGATGCGTAGTGTTGACGGACGCGTTCGATGTTTCAGTCCATGGAATCTCCGGGTCGGAGTCCGTCCCCTGTTCTCCCCTGGCGGCCTGCAGACGCGCAGATGGAGCGCCCGGTTCGATTGCGCTGAGGGGCCGGACACGTGCGCATTGGTGTGGGGCGAGGATTGTGAACTTGATGCCCTCCTGCGCCATGAGGTCCAGGACCCAGCGGCTGGCGGCGGTCTCGGCGAGCCACATGCCTTCGGGCTTGCGGCCGAAGCGGTGCTCGAAGTCGGCGATACCCCAGCGGATCTGTGTGCGGGCGTCACGCTCGTTGGCGAGCGGCATGATGATGTGGTTGTAGACCTGCGCGATGGCCGAACCGTGGCCGTTGTGGCGCTCGGCGCTGATGCGGTCGGCATCGAGGATCATGCGATAGGCGCGATGGGCGAAGTCCGCGAGCCAGCTGAGCAGTGTGGGGCCGAAGTTGAAGCTCATCCGCCCGTAGTTGTTCATGATGCGGATGATCTTGTTCTCGGCGTCGGTGATGCGCGAGGCGCCATTGGGGGCGTAGCATTCAGCGGTGATGCGGTCGTTCCAATCGTGATAAGGCGCGGCGGAGTCCTGGACCTCGACGGTCTCGAGCCAGGGGTTCTCACGGGGCGGCTGATAGAAATGGCCGTGAATACAGACGAGCTTTTCTGGTTCGGTGGGCGGCGCAGCGGTCTTCGACGATGTTCTGGATTTAGCCATGTTCTGCTTTAGAGGGTATCGCGAATGGTGAGGTTGGTAAGGTAGGGAGGCGGCTGGCGGGATTCAACTTCGTTTGCAATTGTTTTGATAGATCGGTTTGGACAATATTCGTCTTTCTCACACCCGATAGGATGGATGGGTCAGGACCGCTCGTTTTGGAGGCAGGGTTGAAGCGGATTACTGCATTCATGCTTGCCGGGCTCTTTGCTGGATCGGGTTCATTCGCTCGTAGTCAGGCTGCCAGTGAGAAGAACGACGCGCAGCTGAGGGTGAGCACGCAGCTAGTGCTGGTTCCGGCTATGGTGCGGGAGAAGTCCGGTGCACTGGTTTATACGCTGGCGGCCAAAGACTTCGTGCTGACCGATGATGGAATTCAGCAGAAAGTGAGGCTGGAGCAGGACATGGGCGGCGAGCCGCTGGCGCTCGTGGTGGTGATGGAGGCCGGTTCGGCGCGGCAGTCGACGGGGTGGAAGCCGACCGATCGTAAGGATCCTGCGAACCGGTTCAGGCATCTTTCGACGCTGGTGGAGGGAATCGTCGGCAACGTGCCGAAGAAGATTGCGGTGGTGGAGTTCGACAGCCGCGTGCAACTGGTGGAGGACTTCACTCCTAATATGGATGCGGTCGAGTCCGCGTTGGTAGATGCAAGCGAGGATGAGAACAGCGACGGTGGCGCGGCGATCCTCGACGGACTTGGATTTGCGGTGGAGATGCTGAGGAAGCAGCCGACGAGCTATCGCAGGGCGATTCTGCTGCTGAGCGAGACGAACGATCGCGGCAGCCAGCTTCCTCTGGCGCAGGCGATCCGCGCGGTCGGCGACACGAACACGACGATCTTCAGCGTGGCTTTCTCATCGGGCAAGGCGGCGGCCTCAGATTACGGACACAAGTGGCTGCCTACGAAAGAGGCTAAAAAGCGGGTGAACCCGGCGGCGCCGCCACCGCCGCCCGGGTCGCTACCGGGCAGTTCGTATGGGACGGCACTGAAGATGATGCTGGACTACATGACGAACGGAGCTTTCGCAGAGAACGTGGTGCCGTATCCGCCGGGCGGGTGTTTCGCGAAGGATCCGGATGCGAAGCGGCCGCAGAATACGACTTCGCGGATCTATGACTGCCTGGGTCAGCTTGCTCCGCCGCTGGCGCTCGCGAAGATGGCCGCGCTGGCTGCGACGGACGGCATACGAATGAACGTTCCGAAGACGGTGGCGGAGATGACAGGCGGCGAATACTACAGCTTCAACGGTGAGAAGAGCATTGAGACGGCGCTGACGACGATCGCCAACCACGTTCCCAACCGGTACGTGCTGAGCTTTCAACCGCACGATCCTCATCCGGGGATTCATGCGCTGGAGCTGAAGCTGCCGGAGTATCCGGGGCTGGAGGTGACGGCGCGGTCGAGCTACTGGGCTGACGCGGAGACGGCTCCCCAGCACTGACGAGTGGCGGTGTTTTCTACGGACGTGAGCCGAGCGTGCCGTTCTTGAGAGCAAGGGAGGTTGGAGTGACTACCGGGGTCGCGGCCGTAGCCGGTAGTGTTGGCCGCGAAAAGGTAGACGTGAGCTCCCTTGATGGGCTGCTGTCCGCCATGAACGCTGCCTTGGATGCTCAGGCCTTGTTGCGCCGAGGGAGGTGCCAGGGGTCCTGTTGCACAACCAGCGATAAGCAGAGAACAGAACAGTACAGCAAAAGCGGTCCGCATGAAGCTCCTCGGGGCCGGGGTATTCCTATTTACGGCGGCGTCAGGATAGCAGTCGACCTGTACCGGACAAATGAAAATCAAGGCAGGGTTATCCCGAAAGCACCATCGCTTTTCCGTTGGGGAGATCGCAGGCTCGCCACGTGTTGGCTCGCCTGCGCATGGTTTCGGGCCGGCAGGCGGGACTGACCTGGATTGACAGGAATCTTCCGCACCCTCCTCCCCGGGCGCACATCATAGAGATCACATGCCGCGACCCTCTGCTACTCCACGACCCCCGCGCTACGACTCTGCCGCTGCAATCGTTCATCTCTCCGCTGCTGACCCAAAGCTCGGACGGTTGATCGAGCGGGCCGGTCCTTTTACGATGCGTGTCTCGTCGGGGCTGTCTCCGTTTGAAGCGCTTGTGGAGTCGATCGTCTATCAACAGCTCCATGGCAAAGCGGCGGCGACGATCCACAGACGTCTGCTGGAGAGCTTCGAGCAGGTGAATGGCGGCGGGCACTTCAGCGCGCAGCTGTTGCTGGATTGCCCGAACGAGCAGCTTAGGGCGGCGGGCCTCTCGCACAACAAGTCGTTGGCGCTGAGAGATCTTGCGGCGAAGACCATCGATGGCACGGTGCCAACGCTGGCGGCCATCCGCCGGATGTCCGACGACAACATCATCGAGCACCTTACGCAGGTGCGGGGCATCGGCCGGTGGACCGTCGAGATGCTGCTGATGTTTCGGCTGGGACGACCGGATGTTTTTCCGGTCTCCGACTATGGGGTCCGCAAAGGCTTCGCCCTTACCTTCCAGGGGTTGAAGCCCAGCAAAAAGGTGGTGCCTTCCGACCTGCCGGATGCTGAGGCGATGCATCGGCGTGGGAAGAAGTGGGCTCCGTGGAGGTCAATCGCGAGCTGGTACATGTGGCGCGCTTGCGATCTTGCCAATAACAGCAAGATGGCGCTGCCGGGAGCGAACTAGGGCTACCCTCCCCCTCTTTTGCGCAAAGTCTTCCAAGTAGACGACTTAGGTCTGGACTTCGGTCGTAAAGTCCTGAAGATAAAGGGAGCGGTGTATGGTTTCGATCTCAGGGTGCCTTTTTCTGACCTATATAGATAGTTTAGCGGGTCGGAGGCAATTAATCGGCAACTGCGGACGTGAGTGGATGTGGTTTGAATTGTTGGGGTTGCAGTAAATTTGAGGTTGTCGGGGGCTTGACAGTGGATTTTGGCGGGATTCCTGGTGTATTCCGGTCGCGGTGGTCTTGTCAGGCGGCGGGGTACGATGACAACACCGACCAGAGGTAGAGGAGCAAGTTGCTGCATTTGTTGGAAGGAAATACCTTTACCCAACAGGATCAATAACCATTATGAATAAGAAGCAACTCGAAATTGCAGCCAGGGCGGCAGATTCATCCCCAATCACCGAAACGACGGAATCAAGCTCTCTCTTCAGCCGACGTGAAATGCTGGGTCTAACCAGTATGGCCGGTTTGGCGGCCATGACCGGTATCGCACCCGATGCTGTTGCGCAGCCTCAGCAAAATGCTGTAGCGCAAACCCCGCCAAAACGGCCTCGTATCGCCTGTCTCGTGAGCTATTGGGGTCTTCCGACTTCACATGCGGACTGGATCGTAAACAAGCTGATCGATGGTTATTGGTGGAAGGGCGCACACACTCCTTCGCGGGTGGACGTGGTCTCCGTTTACGTCCATCAGTTCGATACGAGCCTGCTGGCTCAAAAGGTATGCAAAGCGAAAAACATTCCCATCTATAAGACAGTCGGCGAAGCTGTGACGCTTGGCGGCAAGGAACTTGCTGTGGATGGTGTTGTCATAGTCGCAGAACATGGGAATTATCCAACCGATCTCAAGGGGCACTGGCTCTTGCCGCGCTGGTGGATTTACCAGCAGGTCATGCGGGTCTTCGAGCAAAGCAAACGTTCGGTGCCCGTGTTTAACGACAAGCATCTCTCCTACAACTGGGACGATGCCAAGTGGATGTTCGACAAATCCCGTGAGCTGAACTTTCCCTTGTCCGGGGGGTCTTCCATACCTCTCTACTACCGCAAGCCCGAGATCGAACTCGCTATTGATACGCCGATCAAGAACTCGATCGTGATTGGAGGCGCCGCAGATGAGGGAGCCATCTTCCATTGCATCGACGTGCTTCAGTCCTTTCACGATCGCCGCAAAGGCGGTGAGACCGGCGTCAAGTCGGTGCAGTCCATCCGCGGCCCTGAGACATGGAAGTGGGTCGAACAGAATCCCTGGGCCAACAACCTGCTTGAAGCAGTGCGGAAGAATTTTGACCTGAAGCCGGGATACTTCCAGGAGGGTAGGCAAGATCAGCGGCGGCCTTCTCAACCAAATGTCTGCATCGTGGAGTACAACGATGGGACCAAAGCGGCGGTAATTTCGGGCGGGGGTGTGGGCTGGACCTACGCCGGTGAAATCGAAGGCCAGAAAGACCCGACGATCATCTCGATGCTTGGCTGGCCCGGTCCCATCTCGCAGTACCACGCTGCGAACGCCCACGAGCACTGGATTGTCGAGATGATGCTGACCGGAAAGGAACCGTTCAACGCGGAGCGGCTGCTTCTTTCAACCGGCATTACGAACCACTACATGGACTCAAACTGGGAGAACGGCCGTTACTCTGCCGTCGGACGTGTCATCGAGACGCCGTACATGAACATGAAATATCACTCGACACACGGACCGATGTTTGAGACGGGGCCGCGGCCGCCGGATACCCCCTACATACGGGGTTTTGCATCGGTATAGGCTCTGCGGGCGTTGAGCCCACTTGGGCGCGCCATGACTGAGCAAACCAGCGGTATCAATCGCCTTTGTCGCTTCTCTTACTTTTTCGGAACGGAGATGGTGATGTTGCGGTAAGCGATGACGCCGTGGTGATCCCCCTGCAAATAGAACGGCCCTGGCTCGGCCTCATTGCTGTCAAGAGCACCTCCGGTCGGGCCAGGAAGCTCGACATTGTCGTGGTACATCTTGCCATCGCGTAAGACCGTCACATGTCTGCCGACCAGAGTGACGTCGAAGGTCGTCCATCTTCCGAGGCCCGGCTCTGAACCCTCTGGCGGCGGATAGTAACTGTAGATCGCGCCCATCTCATGCGATGGGAGCTTGCCTCCTTCGGTGCCCACCTGTAGCTCATAGCGACCGCGCAGATAGATGCCGCTGTTACCGCCTTCCGGGCAGTTCACTTCAATATGCAGTTTGAAGTCCTGGAATTTTTCCGTGGTCATAATGTTGGCGGCACCGTGGGCTCTCTGACCGGGCACTTCGGGATTGTCATTCACCAGCTCGCCATTGCGCGCCACCCATTTGTTGTTGTCGACGTTTCCTATCGGTTCCCAACCTGCAAGATCTTTGCCATCGAAAAGAGGCCTGGGCTTGGTCCACTCCTTCGGCATTGGCCGATCAAGCGAAGGCGCCTTCACGCCAGCGAGCGCGATGCCGTCCGCGGCGTCGCCATGCTTCTCTATACCGGTCAGCTTGCCTGCGCTGGGGGACGTGAGCTCCCAGCTCATCGCCGAAGGGCCTGCTGGCCCCACATCCACGATCAGCTTGCCCGACTCCATGTGGGCGCCTGCGATCGGATGCCATGCGCCGCCCCTCGGCTGAACGCGACCTTCAATTTTGCCGCCGTTATCCGTTAGCTCCATCCATTGCGGATAAGGTCTGCCGGTGGCCGGGGTAATAGTCATGTCCCAACGGCCGAGAAACTCTTTGACGTCTTGTGCAGCGGCGGTCGCCGCCAGGGAGGTCGCCAGAATAGAGAGACACAGAGTCTTTATCGTCACGCGTTTGAGTGTAACTCCCATGCAGATGGCCGAGGGTCTACTAACGTTGTTAGTGGGTTACTCAAAACCCGTTTTTCGTGAAAGCGATTGGACTGATCCCAGTCTGCGGACTGCTTCCGATCTCCACTAGGAAGGCTATCGTCGAAATCTTTGTGTTGCTGTAGCCAAGCGATCAAAACGGAAGCAGATTGCCCGCGCCGTCGAACTCAAACTCTTTCGCTGCTCCGACAACTTCAAGATCGGCGCGGCCTCGAGCTAGTTCCGCAAGCGGCTCCGAGATCAAAAGCCGGTTCAGGTTCAACGTGTCAGTGACTCGAACGATGCGTACTTTCTCAGGCGAAGTACCCGCAAGAGAATCGATCGCTTTTGCAATCGCCTCGCGGTCCGTATCGAAGTACATGGGAATCTTCGCGCAAGCGAGTCCGAGAGAGGTCAATACGTTGGTGTAGAGGTAGTTCAGATTGAGAGCCTTCACCGCGCGCGTCGTCGTGAAGTCCGCCAGGCCAATTCCAATGCCATTGCCGTGGGTCGCTGCACTAAGATCGCGAACGAAGATGCGGCTGATGTGCGGCTTTGATGCGCTCACCGAGTGGAGCGAAGAGATATACCCGAAGACCCCCCGGCCGATCACGTTCGTATCCATACCCGTGCCGCTGAGCTCTTTCCCGATCTGATCGACGATCAGCAGATCCATCTCGTCAAACGGCAGCCGCGGCATCAGGGAGCGCGCTTCCACCAGCAACTGCGCCTCCTGCGCGGGAATATCCGGCGCCTCGATCGCATGCACCTTTGCTGTCTTGTGATGCTGATCCTCCAGAAGCGCCACGGCGCAGAGGACCGGTACCCTTCCCAGGATCACCTTCGCCGCTTCGCGAATCGCCACCTCGTGACCGACACGGCTTGCGGCTGCGTGAGTATTGATTGCGCCAACGTGTTTGCCAAAGCCGATCGCGAGCATCTTCTGGAGACCGCTTCCAAGGTCGCCGGAAAAATCCGTATGAGGCTTGATGCGGTTGATGACGACAACGCCATCTGCCTTCAATGCAGGCGCGCTGAAGACAACAGAGTCTCCCGACGGAGTCCTGCCAATCTCTTCAACCTCCATGCTCGTCTCAAAAGGAACTCCCATCGCGGCAGGTGTAATACCGAACTCCGCCAGAACTTTTTGCTGCCCATCGGGAGTGGCTCCGCCATGGCTTCCCATCGCCGGCAAAAGAAACGGCTTCGCACCGGCGTCCTGCAGAATTCCGAGCACAGCCTTAACGATCTCCGAAAGATTCGTAATTCCACGGCTACCGACTCCCACCGCAATCCGCATCCCCGGCGTGATCTTCGAACCGACACCGGCCTTTCGAAACTCTTCCTTCAGAAGGCCAGT
>Ga0070671_100003935_pt1 | contig 11685 bp, 13 predicted proteins | sample KBSS73metaG_FD_65341 | JGI IMG/M metagenome (GOLD analysis project Ga0070671, IMG submission 65341) | Switchgrass rhizosphere microbial communities from Kellogg Biological Station, Michigan, USA - KBS S7-3 metaG | ecosystem: Host-associated > Plants > Roots > Rhizosphere > Soil ...
CTGGACGTCAACGGCGCTCCGCTGACCACGGAGGGAAAGTTGACCGAGCGGTTCCGGCGCGTCACCGTCGGCCGCCTCGAGATCGACGTGACCATCGACGACTCCAAGGCCTACACGAAACCATGGACGGTGCGCGTGAATCAGCGCCTGCTGGCCGACACCGATCTGATCGAGTTCGTGTGCAACGAGAACGAGCTGTTTCAGCCCTGGCTGAAGAAGCAACAGCCCTAGGCCACCGAGTCTTGGCGCGTCGCGCCTGGGAATCTCCCTGGAGGACGACGCAAACCGCTTGCCGGAGATGCAGTTATCGCGCTGTCGGCACGATATGATCTTCTGAATGCGCGCACTGCTGAAGTTCCTGCTGATCATCGTCGTTCTGGCCGCCGTCGGGTTCGGGGGCGCCTGGTGGTGGGCCGGGCGCATGAGCGGCCCGTCGATCACCCTCAAACAGCCCGATCGGTTCGTGGGGAATGCTTCGTCGCTCGACCTCACACTCGAGGCACCCGGGGGGCGTTTCTCGCGCGTCAACGTCACGCTGGCGCAGAACGGCGTGAACCACGACGTATACACGCTCGAGCCGCAGGCAAAGACCGCTGGTACGGACGCGAAGAAAGAAGCCGCCGACAAGCTCTACGTGCTGAAGCCGATCGGCCGGAAGGCGATTCCCGATCTGCGCACCGGCCCCGCGAAGATCACGGTGCGCGCCGCGCGGCCGGTGCTCTACGGCCTCCGAGAGATCGAAACCGTCGTCACGCGCGACGTGCAGGTGCGGCTGGAGCCGCCGCAGCTGGCGGTACTCTCCTCGTTCCACTTCATCAATCACGGCGGCAGCGAGTTCGTCGTCTACCGCGCCACGCCCGAAGACGTGGCGTCGGGCGTCCGCGTCGGCGACAAGGAGTATCCGGGCTACCCGGCGAAGGGCGTCGGCATCACCAGCGATCCGGCGATGCGCGTGGCGTTCTTCGCGCTGCTCTTCGACCAGCCGCTCGACGCGCCCATTCATGTGTTCGCACGCGACGAGGCGGGCAACGAGGCGGTGGCGGCGCTCGACAACCGCGTCTTCCCGAAGGCGTACCAGAAGAGCCGCATCGAGATCGACGACAAGTTCCTCGGCCGGGTCGTCCCGGCGATCGCCGGCAACTCACCGCTGATCTCGGTCCCGCAGGGGGATCTTCTCGGCGGCTTCCTGTTGATCAACGGCGAGCTGCGGCGCGCGAACAACCAGTACATCGCCGAACTGGCGAAAAAGTCGTCGCCCGAGCTGATGTTCATGGACGCCTTCCAGCAGCTGGGCGACTCGCAGGTGGAAGCCAAGTTTGCCGACACCCGTACCTACGTCTACAAGGGCAAGGACGTCGACAAGCAGGTGCATCTCGGCTTCGACCTCGCCGTCACCGCCAACGTGCCGATCAAGGCCGCGCAGAGGGGCGTCATCGTGCACGCCGCGTACCTGGGGATCTACGGCAACTGCGTCATCATCGACCACGGGATGGGCGTGCAGTCGCTCTACGGCCACCTGTCGTCGATCGACGTGAAGGTGGGCGACAAGGTGGACAAGGGCCAGGTGATCGGCCGCAGCGGGATGACCGGGCTGGCCGGTGGGGACCACCTCCACTTCACCATGCTCGTCGGTGGGCAGCAGGTGACGCCGGTGGACTGGTGGAGCGCTCAGTGGATGAACGACCGGGTCTTTCGGAAGATCAAGGAGGCTGGGGGACCGGGGCCTGAAACCTCGTCTGCGTCCGCTGCGCCCACACCCGCCAAGCGCACAGCCACCCGCGTCCGACGCACCGCCCGCCGGAGGTAAATCGCTCGTAGGGCGGGGCGTCAGCCCCGCCGCGCACGCTCACGATCCATAATGGGCTGTTATCCACCTCGGAGCGGCCCCGCATGAGAATCGGCTCGATCATCCTGGCACTTTTCGTCGCATCGGTCGCGCTGGCCGCGGCTGCCTGCGGCGGCGGCAGCGACAAATCCACGACCTCCGCACCGGCCGCGCCCGTGACGAATCCGGTCGATCCGGCCACCGCGGGATCGGTCGCCGGCAAGGTGACCTTCATGGGTACGCCTCCACCGCCCCAGCCGATCAAGATGTCGTCGGACCCGCGCTGCAGCAACCCGGACGCCAAGACGGAGGCCGTGATGGTGGCGGGCGACGGCTCACTCCAGAACGTGTTCGTCTACGTGAAGGATGGACTCGGCAACCTCAAGTTCCCGGTGCCGGCCACGCCGCTCGTCCTCGACCAGAAGGGTTGCCAGTACCGCCCGCACGTGTTCGGCGTGCAGGCCGGCCAGACGATCGAGATTCTCAACAGCGACATGACGCTGCACAACATCCACGCCTGGCCGCAGACGAACCAGGAGTTCAACCTGGGGCAGTCGCTGCAGGGGATGAAGGACACGCACGTCTTCACGACGCAGGAAATCATGGTGCCTTTCCGGTGCGACGTGCACAAGTGGATGAACTCGTTCGTGGGCGTGGTGGCGCATCCCTTCTTCGCCGTCACCGGCGCCGACGGGGCGTTCGAGTTGAAGGGGCTGCCGCCCGGCACCTACACCATCGAGGCGTGGCACGAGAAGTTCGGCACCAAGACGGCCAGCGTCACGATCGGCGCCAAGGAATCGAAGGACGTCCCCTTCACGTTCAGCGGGTAAGTCCCCGGGAAGTTGTCGCAATGCTCCTGCACCTGTTCGCGCTGCTGACGGCCGCCTCCACTGCTGTCCTGATCTTTGCCGGAGGCCTCGTCACCAGCACGGGCTCTGGGCTGTCGGTTCCGGACTGGCCGAATTCCTACGGCTGGTTCATGTTCACGTTCCCGCTCGAGAACTGGGTCGGCGGCATCTTCTACGAGCACAGCCACCGGCTCATCGCCAGCACCGTGGGCTTCCTGATCCTCGTGCTCGCCTTCTGGCTCTGGCGGGCGGAGCCGCGGCGATGGGTCCGGCGGCTCGGATTCATCGCGCTCGGCGCGGTGATCACGCAGGGCGTGCTCGGCGGCATCACGGTGCTGTGGTACCTGCCTGACCCGATCTCGATTGCCCACGCCAGCCTGGCCGAGATCGTCTTCTGCCTCACCACCACGATCGCCCTCGTCACCTCACCGGGTTGGAAGGCGCGCTACGCTCGGCGGGGGCCGGTGCCCGACGACCGCCGCCTGCAGCATGTCGCGCTGGCCACGCTGGCGACGGTCTACCTGCAGATCGTCATCGGCGCCACGATGCGGCATACCGACGCCGGCCTGGCGATTCCCGACTTCCCGTGGATGTTCGGGCACCTCGTGCCGGACCACTGGGATCCCAAGATCGCCATCCACTTCGCGCATCGCGTCGGCGCGCTCTGCGTAACCGCGATGCTGCTGATCGCGACCGGCCACGTGTTTGCGCGCCACCGGAACCGGCCCGAACTGTTCCGGCCGTCGATACTGCTGCTCGTGCTGGTGACGCTGCAGATCACGCTCGGAGCGCTCACCGTGCTGAGCCACAAGGAATACATCATCAACTCGCTCCACGTGGTCACCGGCGCCAGCGTCCTCGTCACAACGCTGATCCTGACGCTGCGCGCGCATCGCGCCCGCTTCGGCGACGTGCTGGGGCCCGCCGGGCTCGCGGCTGATGCACGGCTGACGGCCGGCCCGGGTCACCCCGGCGCCGCGGCCGGAGCGCGCGCGTGACGAGCGGGGCGCCGGCGGCCGACGCGCCGCAAGCCGACGCGCCGGGCGCCAGCGCGACACGCGCCGCGGACTGGGTGACGCTCACCAAGCCGCGGCTCAATCTGCTCGTCCTGATCACGACCCTCGCCGGCCTGTACCTGGCCGAACCGGCCGGCGTCTCCACGTCGCTGCTCGTCAACACACTGGTGGGATCCGCGCTCGTCGCGGGCGGCGCGGCGGCGCTGAACCAGGTGCTGGAGCGCACGACGGATGCGTTGATGCGCCGCACCCGCAACCGCCCCCTCGCGGCCGGACGGCTCGGCAGCGTGGAAGGTTCCACGCTCGGCGCCCTGCTGTCGGTCGCCGGCCTCGTCGAGCTCGCGCTGTTCACCAACCTCACGGCGGCCGCGGTGGCCGCCGCTACGCTGGCGAGCTACGTGTTCGTCTACACGCCGCTCAAGACGCGGACGTCGCTCGCCACGCTCATCGGCGCCGTGCCCGGTGCGCTGCCGCCGGTGATCGGCTGGGCGGCCGCCACCGGATCGATCTCCGGCCCGGCCATCGTGCTGTTCGGCATCGTGTTCCTGTGGCAGATGCCGCACTTCCTCGCCATCGCGTGGATGTATCGCGACGACTACGCGCGGGCCGGTATCCCGCTGCTGCCGGTGCTCGAGCCCGATGGCCGCCGCACCGGCTATCAGGCGCTGCTCTATGCCGCGGTGCTGTGGCCGGTCAGCCTGCTGCCGGTCATCACCGGCCTGGCCAGCCTGCCCTACGCCGCCGTCGCCACGGTGCTCGGGTTCCTCTACATCGGGCTCAGCGTGCGCTTCGCCCAGGAGCGCTCGCCGGGCACGGCGCGCCGGCTGTTCCTGTTTTCGATCCTCTACCTGGCGCTGCTGCTCGGGGCGCTGGTCGCCAACCGCGTCTGGCTGTAGGCGGCGCATGCAGATATCCGATCTTCCCGCGCTGAACGCCACGCTCAACGCGACCTCGGCGGTGTGCCTGACGCTCGGCTACGTCTTCATCCGCCGCCGCGATCGCGTGAACCATCAGCGCGCCATGCTCACGGCGCTCGGCACGTCCGCCCTCTTCCTGGTGAGCTATGTCACCTACCACGCCAACGTGGGATCGAAGCCGTTCCCCGGGCAGGGTCCGGTACGTGTCGTCTACCTCACGATCCTCGTCACGCACATCGTGCTCGCCGCGGTCATCCTGCCGATGGCGCTCGTCACCGCGTTTCGCGGTCTGAAGGGACGGTTCGATCGCCACGTGCCGCTGGCGCGCTGGACGCTGCCGCTCTGGATGTACGTCTCGGTCACTGGCGTCGTCATCTACGTGATGCTCTACAAGCTGTACTAGGAGATCCGCCGGTTTCGGCGGAAACTCCCGCAGTATCAGCGGTTACGGACGGGCCGCAGGCCTGCCGAGGTGCGATAAGATCGGCCCATGCGACTGCAGTTCCGTATCCTGTCGGCTTCCGTCGCCCTGCTCCTCGGACTCGCCGCCGGCGCCCACGCGCAGGGGCGGGCCATGGGAACGGTGAGGGACACGACCGGCAAAGCCATCAAAGGCGCCACGGTGAAGGCCACCAACCCGGATGCCTCGCCGGCGCAGTTTGCCTCCGCCACCGACGACAAAGGCCGGTGGGCCATGATCGGGCTGAAGAGCGGCACCTGGCACTTCACGGTCGAAGCGCCGGGCTACTTCACCGTCGAAACCAACGCGCCGATCCGCGTGGCCGCGGCGCCGCCGATGCAGTTCATGCTCGGCAAGGATCCCGGGCCGATTCCCAACGCGCTCGACCGCAACATCCAGCAGCTCATTCAGGACGCGGCGGCGATGCGCGACGCCGGCCGCATCGACCAGGCGCTGGTGGCGTATCAGGACATCCGGACGAAGAACCCGAAGCTCACGTCCGTCAACCTCGTGATCGGCGATCTGTACCGTCGCAAGGCGATGCAGGAGACCGATTCCGGCGCCCGGCAGAACCTGTACCGCCAGGCGCTCGACGCCTACGACCAGCTGCTCAAGAGCGACGCCACCAACGAGCGCGCGCTGGCCGAGAGCAAGGCCATCCGCGCCGCCGCCACGCGCAACGAGTAGCGCGCAGCCGAGGATCGCTCCAGACATGCCGGTCCGGCCGCGCGGACGCACTCGCCGTTGGCAGGCGACGCTCATCATCACGCTGGTATTCACGGCGGCGGTGGGCGCCGCGGCCGTCGGGTGGTGGTACGCACGCGAGTCGCCGCCGCACCAGGGACCGATCGTCGTCTTCGCCGTGGACGGGCTGGCCAGGAGCGGACTCACTTCCTACGGCGCCCGCACGAGCGCCGCGCCGGCCATCGACGCGCTGGCGGCCGACGGCGTGGTGTTCGAGCATGCCTACATCCATTCGCCAGCCATGCTGCCGGCGTATACGTCGCTGCTCACGGGGCAGCTGCCGTTCGATCACGGCGTCCGTGACGAGGCCGGTTTCGCGCTGAAGACCGACACCCGCACGCTCGCCGAGCTGCTGCGGAGCCGCGGCTTCTCCACCGGGGCGGCCGTGTCGTCGTTCCTGCTGCGCAAGGCCACCGGCCTCTCGCGCGGCTTCGCGTTCTACGGCGGCGAGCTTGGCGAGGACGCCCAGGATCGCCCCGTCGTCGAGCGGCCCGGCGCGGCCACCTTCGAAACGGCCGCGCAGTGGCTGCGCTCGCAGAACGGGCAGCGCTTCATGCTGTTCATCGAGGTGCCGGCCGACGGCGCCGACGCGGTGGCGCAGAGCCTCGTCGATCTTCTGAAGGAGCGCCGGCTCTACGACAAGGCCACGATGGTCGTGGTCGGCGGACGCGGCGCCGGTGCGGCCAGCGGGCGGCTCGACGACGCCACGCTGCGGGTACCCCTGATCGTGAAGCAGCCGAATCAGGACGGCGCCGGGCGGCGTGTGCCCGCGCCGGTGCAGCACATCGACGTTCTGCCGACCATCCTCGATCTGGTGCGCGCGCCGATTCCCGGCGGCCTGCGCGGCCGCTCGCTGCGCGCCGTGCTCGACGACAGCGACGAGACCGTGCCGGTGCGGCCGCTCTATGCGGAGTCGTTGACCGCGTGGTACCGGTTCGGCGGCCGGCCGGCGTACGCGCTGACGAGCGACGGCGCACGCCTGCTGCGCGAGTCCACCGACCGGCTGGTCACGCTCGACAAGGCGGACCTGCCGAACCCGACCCCGGCCGTGCACGACGCCGCGGCGCTGAGTGCGGCGCTCGATCGCCTGCTCGACAAGCGCACGGCCGCGCCCGCCGCGGCGCTGTCGACGCTCGACGCCGAGCTCTTCGCGCAGCTCGGCATCCTGATGGCGGCGCCCGACCTGCCGGACACGGCCGGCACCGCGCTCCCTGCCGATCAGGCGATGCTGCTCGACGGCCATCGTCGCGCCGCCGCGCTCGTCGGTACGCGGCAGTTCGGCGCCGCGGTGACCGGGTTGCGTGAACTGGTGCGCGCCAACCCGCAGGTACCGGCGCTGCAGCTGCAGCTCGGCACGCTGCTCGAGCGCGCCGGGCGGCTCGAGGAGGCGGTGACCGTGTTCGCCGACGCCGACCGCACGTGGCCCGATCGCGTGCCGACGACGCTGGCGCTGTCGCATGCGCTCGCCCGCGCCGGCAAGCTCGATCAGGCGCAGCAGAAGGCCGACGCCGCCGTCGCGCTCAGCGAGGGCGGCGCGCCCGCCGATCGCGCCGCCGCGCTCGAAGCGGCCGCCCGGATTGCCATCGATCGCCGTGACGTGGCGGCCGCCGAGCGGTCGGCACAGGCGCGGTTCGACCTCGACGGCTCGCGCGCGCTGCGGCAGTTCGTGCGCGGCCGCGAGCTGCTCGACGGCGGCCACTACGAAGAGGCGCAGGCGGCGCTGATGGAAGCCTTCCGCGGGGATGGCGAAGCGGGCGCCGGGCTGCCAGGCCTGCATCTGGCGCTCGGCGAAACGCTCATCCACCTGGAGCAGCCGGCCGATGCCGAGGCGGAGTTGAAGGAGGAGATCCGGCTGTTCCCGCTCGAACCGCGCGCCTACGCCAGCCTCGCGATGCTGTATCACTCGCTCGATCGCGGCGACGACGCCGCGCAGGTGCTCGAGGATCTTCTCGACGCGCTGCCGACCCCCGAGGGCAGCAGCGCCGCAGCCAGGGCCTGGACCGCGATGGGCAACAAGGAGCGCGCCGAAGCGATCCGCGCCGAGGCGCGGGCGAAGTTCAAGGGCGATCCGTCGCTGAGCCTCCTCGGGCGCCCCCGGCCATAAGCGCCAGGCCGAGCCCCGCCCAGAAGAGATTCCGCACCTTCCGCACGATCGCGAGCGTCACGCCCACCGCGGCGGGCAGCGCCAGCGCCGGCGCGAGCGCGCCGGTCAGCGCTTCGTCCACGCCGACGCGGAAGGGCACGAACTTGAACGCCAGCATCTGTACGCGATTGAGCGCTTCGAAGACGACCGACTGCGAGAACGTCGGCGCCTCGCCGGGGTGAATCCACCCGAGCGTCAGGAACACTTCGACGACCGCCAGCGCATGGAACGCCAGGCCCAGGCCGAACGCCCGCCACAACCGGCCCGGATTCGCCGCCGAGAACCCGAGCACCGACTGCCGCACGCTCGCGAGCCGCTCGCGCCAGGCCGGCCGCGCGCCCTGTTCGGGCGACCACGTGCCGCGCAGCAGGCGGAGACTGGCCAGTCCGGCCGCCACGAGCAGCACGAGCGACGCGACGCCCCACTCCTGCCATTGAAACGGCAGCGGCACGGTCGCCAGCAGGACGGCGCCACCCACGGCCATCATCGCCAGCGCGGATGCCGCGTAGACCAGGTTGTCGGTCGCCAGCGACGAAACGGCGTCCGCGGTCGGCAGATGATGGCGGGACAGGAACGCCTTGGTGGGCTCGCTGGCGGCGAGTCCGAACGGCGTCACGCTGCCGACGGCGTCGCCGGCGAGAAAGGCCGCCAGGGCCGGCGCGAACGGCAGGCGCGCCTCGGGCCGCATGCATTGCCGCCAGGCCTCGGTGCGGAACGCGAAGCGCACGCCGCCGAGCGCCAGGATCGGCAGCAGGCCCCAGCCCACGCGCCGGATACCGTCTGAAATGGGAGTGAAGCCGACGCTGCGCACAGCGTAGGCAAAGAGACCCAGGCCACCCAGCGCCGTCACTCCTGTGAGGAGGTACTGCCGACGCCGGGTGAGCATGGGAGCTAGCTGGGACGTTCGGTCGATTCGATGTGCTTGAACGTTTCTTCGATCAGCCGCAGGTTGTCGTCCTTCGACACGTTGCGCTGCAGCAGCTTCGAGGCGATCGTGACCGAGAGGTCCACGGCTTCCTGCCGGATCTGCTGCAGGGCGCGCGCGGTCTCGAGCTCGATCTGCTTTTCGGCGTTCTTGACGATTCCCGCCGCCTCGGCCCGCGCTTTCTGCTTCAGCTCCTCGCGGAACAGATTGGCGTCGGAGCGCGTGGCGGTGAGGATGTTCTCGGCCTCGGTCCGCGCCTGGGCGAGGATGCGCTGCGACTCGGCGTTGAGGCGCTCGAGCTCCTGCTTGGCCTGCCTGGCCTCGTCGAGTGATTTCCGGATCGCGTCCTGCCGCGCCTGCAACGCCGCCAGCAGCGGCTTCCAGGCGAATTTCGCCAGCAGGCCCGCGAGGACCAGAAACGTCGCGATGGTCCAGATATACAGCCCGGGATCGGGTTGGACCAGCGGATTGTTCATGAAGAACTCCTACTTCATCAGCACGATGAGGAGCGCGAACACCTCAGCGAGCACCGCCACGCCTTCGAGCAGGAAGAGCGGAAGGTTGACCGCGCCGGTGATCTGCGCCGTCGCGCTCGGCTGACGGCCGATGGCCTCGGCGGCTCCGGCCGCGAGCTTTCCGATACCCAGACCGGCTCCGATGACGGCCAGGCCGAGCCCGATGCCGGCCCCCATGTAAGCAAGCGCAAAACCTTCCATTCCAGTGCCTCCGTAAAGTCGCTCAGTGATGAGCGTGAATGGCCATGCCGATGAACACGGCCGACAAGAGCGTGAACACGTACGCCTGAACGAGCACGACGATGATCTCGAGCGCCGAGATGAGCGCCGCCAGCGTCAGCGAAAACACCCCGACCCCCATGCCGGCGGCGGCGCCGAACTGCTGGTTGAAGATGAACACGAACGACAGGATCGCCAGGATGGCGATGTGCCCGCCGGTCATGTTGGCGGCAAGACGCATGGTCAGGGCGAACGGCCGCACCAGCATGCCCATGATCTCGATCGGGATCAGGAACAGCGTCACCGGCAGCGGCAGGCCGTGCGGCACCATGTTCTTCCAGTGCTTCACGAAGCCGTGGGCCCGCGCCCCGGCGATGATGATCGTGAAGAAGGTGATGGTGGCGAGCGCGGCGGTGACGTTGAAGTTGCCGGTCGCGGTGACGCCGCCCTCGAGCATCTTCGAGAAGAACGAGTCGTGCGGCGCGTGCAGCACGGTGTGGTTCAGCAGGTTGAGGACGTCGAAGACCGGAATCAGGCCGATCGCATTGGCGCCCAGAATGAACAGGAACAGCGTCACCAGCAGCGGCGTGTAGGTGTCCACCCACTTGTCGCCGACGTTGGGCCGCACGATCGATTCCCGGATGAAGTCCACGCCGGCTTCGAGCGCGTTCATGAAGCCCGAGGGAATCTGCCGGTCCTGCGCCAAGTAGCGGCGCACCGAGATCATCACCGCGATGAAGATCGCGGCCGCCACCAGCCACAGCATCAGCACGTGCTTGGTGACCGAGAAATCGATGCCGAACACCGGCGGGAGATGGATGAGCGGCTCCGACAGCGGGCTGTTGGAGACGTGCTCGATGATCGTCTTGCCGGCATTGAACGGCTCGGCGGCGTGCCCGGCGGCTTCTTCTATCTGCATCCCTGATTACTCGCTCGGCGAGGAGCGTTGCATCTCCGCGAACACCCGTCGCAGGAACATCGCCTCCATCGCGTGCAGGGCGATGAAAGCCCCCGCGAAACTCACCATGAAGGGCACCGGCCGCAGTCCCGCGCCCTTCAGCATTCCCACCACGTAGGCGCCGAAGAAGACCATCTTCACCGCGAGGCCGGTGACCATCACTCCCGTCACCTTCTCGGGCGCCGCGCCCGCGGTCCGCGCCACGACGATCCAGGTCGCCAGCGCGCTCGCGAGCGGTCCCACCATGCCCAGCATCGCCTCCGGGTTCAGCTGCGGCGCGACGGCCACCACCACCAGCCACGCCCCTGCGCACAGGCCGGCCATCCAGAGAATCGGCGCTACCACCGTGCCGTCAGCCTCGTGCCGACTCGCGTCACTGGCCCCCGGCCGGCGGCTGCAGGCTCACCCGGATGATCTCGTAGAAACCGACCACGATCCCCAGGGCCAACCCGATGACCAGCCCCCACGGCGCCGAGCCCCACCAGCGGTCGACAGCGTAGCCGATGCCGCCCAGCAGGATGATGCCGCCGACCAGGGTGTAGCTGGCCGCCGCGACCGGCCCCGCGCTCGTGACATTGCCCGAAAACGCGCGCGTTGCCCGTCCGATCGAGAACCGCTGACCCGTCCGTGCCATCCCGCCTCCACCCTTCGAAACCGGCGCAGGAGGAGCCTAGTACAGACGGCGCCTTCGGCCAAGACCTATTACCCGGCCTCCAGGCAGCTGTACCGCCCACCAGTATAGCGTTACTTTGTGAAAAAGTTCACAGCGCTTGCTGGGCCTTCGGACCCGAGGCCCGGCCATGGCTGGAAGCAGCCCGGCCCTTGCGAGATCAAGTCTCCTGTTTTCAACAACTTTGCGTCACTCAATTCCTTGACCGTGGCCAGGGCGGCACCTATATACTGGCCGCATGAGAGGGCTTCGATCGATCCGCGTAGTGACGGCATGCGCCGTCACCGCCGCGTTCGTGGCCACGGCGCTGACGTCGGTCGACGCGCAGCGCGATCGTCGCGAGCGGACGCTCTTTGTCGGCGCCGTCAACGACAAGGGTGAGCCGGTCGAAGGGCTCGGCCCCGACGCGTTCGTGGTGAAGGAAGACGGCGTGCGCCGCGAGGTG
>Ga0070671_100003937_pt1 | contig 11682 bp, 7 predicted proteins | sample KBSS73metaG_FD_65341 | JGI IMG/M metagenome (GOLD analysis project Ga0070671, IMG submission 65341) | Switchgrass rhizosphere microbial communities from Kellogg Biological Station, Michigan, USA - KBS S7-3 metaG | ecosystem: Host-associated > Plants > Roots > Rhizosphere > Soil ...
ACGAAGACCGGAGCTAACCGGCTGAAGGGTGGCTTGCAGCCGGGCTGGGTGCTCAACCACAAGACGGGAACGGGCCAGGAGCTTGGCGGCCAGCAGGCGGGCTACAACGACATCGGCATTCTCACCGCGCCGGACGGCCGGAGCTATTCGGTTGCCGTGATGATCAAGCTGACGTCGGTGCCACTGCCGGTGAGGATGGCGCTGATGAACAATGTCGTACGTGCAGTGATCACGCAGCACGACATGCAATATTCGGCGGTCGCGCAACGTTAACTGCTGCAAACGAGCGGGGCTCGTCGACCAGCAACCAGCCGGATGCTTGATTCGCGTTAATAGCAGTTCCATGCTTGCCGCTCACTCGGAGGGGCGGGTAGAATGCCAGTTCGACGCTATTTTTCTGCGCTGTTCATCGGCTGCGTGGCTGTTCCTGCTTCGGCGCAAGATGCGCAAAGCCTGGTTACCAAGAACCTGGAAGCGCGGGGCGGCGCTGCCGCCCTCGAAGCCATCAGGAACGTGAACTTCGAGGGGCGGACGATTTTCCCCGGCGACTTCGAGGTTACGTACAAGGAGACGCGTGCCCGTCTCGCCGGGTCGGCCGCTGCCGATCGCGTCGACTACGGCATCCAGGGTCTCAACATCACCCAGGCATACGACGGACGAGGCGCCTGGCGAGTTAATCCGCTTCAGGGACGCAAGGATGCCGAGAAGCTGTCGGCCGACGAGGTTCGCGCGATGGCCGATGCCGCTTCGGTCGATGGTCCACTGCTGGCTGCGAAGGCCGATGGCAGCCGGGTTACCTATGTTGGCCGTGACGATTTCGACGGCACGCTCGCCTACAAGGTGAAGGTCACCCAGAAGGACGGGGACGAGTTCGTCTACTGGCTCGACCCCGATACCTACCTCGAGATCAAGATCGACGAGACCCGCCGCATCCGCGGCGCTTCGCAGACGACCGAAACCGAGCTCGGCGATTACGAGAAGATCGCCGGCGTCTATTTCCCAATGTCCGTCGAAAGTTGGCAGCAGGGGCAACCCGGCCAGCGCCAGCGGACCATTATCGCGAGCGGAAGTGCAAACGGCGCGGTAAACGAAACCTTCTTTGCAGAACCGCGTGGCCCGGGCGCTGCGCCGGTTGCGGAACCGCCGGACGCCTCGAACAAGCCCAAGGGCAAGCCGGCGAGCGACAAGCCGGCCGCAACCAAGAAGCCGCCGGTCACCCCGGCCAAGCCGTCGGAGGGGAAGTGACCATGGTGCGTACGATCCTGCTTGCTTCGGCTGCGACTCTACTCACCGGCCCTGCTCTCGCCCAAAGCTTCGACAGTGCGGCAGTTTCCGGTCTTGGCGTCCGCAATGTCGGCTCCTCCACCATGTCGGGCCGGATCGCGGCGGTCGACGGACATCAGGGCAAGGACGGCAAGATGTTGCTGCTCGTCGGCTCGGCATCGGGCGGTGTCTGGAAGTCCGAGGACAGCGGCACGACCTTCAAGCCCGTCTTCGACAGGGAGCCGGTGAAGTCGATTGGTGCGGTCGCAATCGATCCAACCAACCCTGAAGTGATGTGGGTCGGGACCGGGGAAAGCTGGACGCGCAACTCGGTCTCGGTCGGCAACGGCGTCTACAAGTCGACCGACGGCGGCGAGACCTGGACCAATGTCGGGCTTCCAGCGACCGAGCGCATTACCAGGATCATCGTCCACCCGAAGAACGGAAGCATTGTCTACGTCTGTGCCCCCGGCCCGCTATGGTCGGATTCGCCCGACCGCGGCCTCTACAAGACGATCGACGGCGGGAAGACCTGGTCGCTGATCCTCAAGGGCGCAAACCTGTCCACGGGCTGCTCGTCGGTGGCGATGGATCCTTCCAACCCTGAACATTTGCTCGCGGGGACCTGGGACTTCCGCCGCAAGCCCTATGAATTTCGCTCGGGCGGCAACGGGCCCGAGGCGGCTTCGGGAAGCCGCTTTGCTGAAAGCCGGGACGGCGGACGCACTTGGACCGATCTCAGCACGGGCAACCGCAAGGGTCTGCCGCCGCAGCCGTGGGGCCGGCTCGAGATCGCTTATGCTCCGTCGAACCCCAAGCGGGTCTATGCCTTCATCGAAAATGTGCGTCCCGCCTTGTTCGTCTCTGACGACGGGGGGGTAAGCTGGCAGGAACGTGATCGCAGCCAGGGCATGGTGTGGCGCCCCTTCTACTTCGGCCGGATCGTCGTGGATCCGAAGAACCCGGATCGGCTGTTCAAAATGGGCTTTTCCGTCATCGTCTCCGACGACGCCGGCAAGAGCTTCGCCAATGCAGCAGGTGCATCACATGGCGACTGGCACGACCTGTGGATCAACCCCGCCAACACCAAGACGATCGTCGGCGGCGACGACGGCGGCTTATGGACGAGCTACGACGGAGGCGTTCGCTGGGTGAAGAGCTGGAACCTGCCGGTCAGCCAGTTCTATCACGTCAGCACCGACGACCGCGACCCCTACCAGGTCTACGGCGGTCTCCAGGACAACAGTTCGTGGGTAGGCGATCAGGAATATCCAGGCGGGATCACCAACAACCGCTGGGAGAATCTCTATGGCGGCGACGGGTTCTGGGCCTTCTCCGATCCCTCGGACCCGAACTTCGCCTATGCCGAATATCAAGGTGGCCACATCGGCCGGATCAATCGGCACACGCTTGAGCAGCGGGACATTCGGCCGACCGCTCAATATAAGGAGAAGCTGCGATTCAACTGGAACACGCCGATCGCGCTTTCGCCCAACGAAAGAGGCACGCTGTACATCGGCTCGCAGTTCCTGTTCCGGAGCCACGACCATGGCGTAACTTGGGACCGCATTTCTCCCGACCTCACCACCAATGACCCGATCCGCCAGAAGCAGGAGGAGTCGGGTGGCATCACGGTCGACAACTCGTCGGCCGAAATGAACACTACAATCTACTCGATTTCGGAAAGCCCGCGTTCGGCCGGGCAGATCTGGATCGGCACCGACGACGGCAACGTCCAGCTGACCCGTGACGGTGGGCGCAGCTGGTCTAATCTCACTCGCAACCTTGCGATGCCGCAAGGGAACTGGATCAGCTGGGTCGAAGCGAGCCGGTTCGATCCGGCGGTGGCCTATGTGACGGACGATCGTCACTCCTATGGCGACATGCAGCCCTATCTGTACAAAACGACCGATTACGGCCGGACGTGGCAGCGCCTGGTCGGTCCGGGAACACCGGGCGTTCGCGGTTACGCGCACGTCATCAAGGAAGACCGCCAAAATCCAAACATCCTGTTCCTCGGAACCGAATTCGGACTCTTCGTCAGCTTGAATGGCGGCCAATCGTGGGCTCAGTTCAAGCCGAACAACTTCCCGGACGGTGTCGCGGTCCGCGATCTTGCCCTCCAGGAGAAACACGACGACCTCGTCCTTGCAACCCACGGCCGCGGCATTTGGATCGTCGACGACATCAGTCCGCTTCGTTCACTCAGCACGCAATTGCTGGCGAGCAATGTGGCGTTGATACCGAGCATTCCGGTGCAGCAGCGGATCCAGGGCAATGGCGGCTGGGCCGAGGGAGACGCGACTTATTATGGCGAGAACCCGCCGAGCGGTGCGACCATCACCTATTTCCAAAAGGCCCGCCATGTCATCGGGCGAATGAAGCTCGAAATCCTCGATTCAACGGGCAAGGTCGTCGATGAGCTTCCCGCTTCGAAGAGGCGGGGCCTCAACCGGGTAAACTGGTCGATGCGGACCAAGCCGCCACTGGTGCCGCCGGCTGCATCACTCGCGGGCTCGTCGGCCTTCGGCCAGCGATTCCTGCCCGGTACCTACACGGTCCGGCTGACGAAGGCTGGTCAGGTCGTTACCGAGCCGCTGACCTTGACTCTGGACAAGCGTGCAACCTTCAGCGTCGCCGATCGCCAGGCGCAATTCGATGCATCGGAACGGGCGAAGGGATTGTTCTCGCGGATGAGCAAGGTGGTCGCGGAGATCAACGGTGTCCGTGCACAAGCCGATGCGATTGCGGGCAATGCCCCGGCGCCGGCGGACCTCAAGGCCGCGGCGAGGCAGCTGTCTGCCAAGGCCGACACTCTCCGCAAGGAAGTCGTCGCAACCAAGGAGGGCGGCGCGATTACCGGCGAGGAACGGCTGCGGGAGCATGTCGACGAGATCTACGGCGCAATCAACTCGGTCGAAGACCGTCCCACGGCCTACCAGATGGCACGGCTCGATGCTCTCGATCGCGAGCTCAAGGAAGTCGAGGCTCAATGGTCGGCGATGCAGGCCGGCGATGTCGCCAGCTTCAACGCCAGACTTCGCGCTGCAAACCTGCCGCCGTTAAAGACGGCAGAAATAGATCTTGATCCCGACAATGTCGCGCGCGGGGGCCGCGTTTCCGCGCTGGTCCGCGGTCTCGTCGGCACGCATTACTACGGCGACGTAAGGTCCATCCAAGAAACCCGCGAGAAAGACTGATTATTCGGTGGAGGCCGCGCCAATGTGCGGCTCGGCCTTTACATGAACCGTCTTGATGTTGACGAATTCGCGAATGCCGTAAGCAGAGCATTCGCGGCCGAAGCCCGAATTCTTGACCCCGCCAAAGGGGGTACGCGGGTCGGAACGGACGTTCTCGTTGACGAAGCTCATGCCTGCTTCAAGCTCGTCGGCAGCGATGCGTCGCCCGCGATCGATATCTGACGTCAATACGCCGGAGCCCAGGCCAAATTCGCTGTCGTTGGCGATGCGGACCGCGTCCGTTTCATCATCTGCAGCGATGATCGCTGCGACCGGACCGAAGACTTCTTCGTCATGCGCCGGCTGTCCGGGACGCACGTTGGAAAGTACCGTCGCTGGATACCAGGCGCCTGGCCTGTCCGGCAGCTCACCGCCGAGCAGCAGCTTTGCACCTTTCGCAACGCTCTCCTCCACCTGCTTGTGGATCTCGTCACGCGCCTTGACGCTGACCATCGGCCCGAGCTTCGTCCCCTCGTTCGTGGGATCGCCCATCGCAAAACTGCGCATCTCCTCCGCGAGAGCACGCTCGAACTGGCCGACGATGGAACGCACCACGATGAAGCGCTTGCCGGCGATGCAGCTCTGTCCGCCATTCACCATCCGCGCCGTTGCGGCGACCTTCGCGGCCGCCTCTACATCCGCGTCTTCGAGCACGACATAAGCATCGGAGCCGCCGAGCTCGAGCACGCATTTCTTGAGCACCGATCCGGCAGCCGTCGCGACGCTACGCCCCGCCGGCACGCTGCCGGTCAGCGTGACGGCGGCGACGTTCGTGTCCTTGATCAGCGCCTCGACGTCACTGCTCGGCAGCAGCAAAGTTCGAAAGAGGTCATTCGGCACCCCCGCCTGATGGAGCACCTCCTCGATAGCCAACGCGCACCCGGGCACGTTGCTCGCATGCTTCAGAAGCATGCCGTTTCCGGCCATCAGCGCGGGCGCTGTCGCCCGAAAGACCTGCCAGAAGGGGAAATTCCAAGGCATCACGGCGAGGATCACGCCAATCGGATTGAACGTGATGAATGCCTCGCCGCCACCGATGTCGGCCGGCTCCCGGCGTAGATATTCCTCGGCATGGTCCGCAAACCATTCGCAGTGGAAGGCGCATTTCTCGACCTCCGCGCGGCCGTCAGTAACCGTCTTGCCCATTTCCTCGGTCATCAGGCGAGCAAGCTCGTCCTTTCGTTCGCGCAGAATTTCCGCCGCCTTGCGAATCACTGCCGAGCGGTCGTCGAAGCTCGTGCGCCGCCAATCGAGGAATGCCGTACGGGCCGCCTTTGCCGCGCCGAGCCCGTCCTCAAGGCCGTGCGTGTCGTAGCTCTTGCCCGGAGCGCCGGTCGCCGGATTGATCGTCTCCAGCCTCTTGGAAGATGCCTGCGGACGAGTGAGTTCTGCCTGGTCAGCCATGAACGAGTCTCCTGCTGGGCGGGACCTAGACCTGTGGCACATCATGACCAAGGCTGTTGACCTCGAGCTGGCGCACCGCGAGACCAATGCAGCGAAGGAGGTTCGGTTGCGGATCCTGCTGTACGGCCGTCTCGCTGACGACATTGATCGGCAAGTCGAGGTGGACGTGCGCGAGAGTTGCTCGGTCGCAGAGCTCAGACAGCGACTTTGCGCATCTTACCCGATGGCTGCGGCACATCTCCAGCGAGCGCGCGCCGTCATCGGTGATCGCCTCGTCGGCGATGAGCGTGCTGTTGTCCCTGCCGACCGTATTGAGTTCTTGCCTCCGGTCTCCGGGGGATGAGCGTCATTGCGCTCCTCGAACCGGACGTTCTCGATCCCCAGCTCGAGCTCGCCGAACTCACCGAGGCCGCTCGCGGTGACGGCGCGATCGTGTCCTTCATTGGTCTGGCGCGACCGGAATCCAAGCGAGGCGATGCGGTCGATGCGGTCGTGCTCGAGCATCACCCGACGCTGACGCGCCAATCGCTTGAGGATATCGCTGTAGCCTGCGGCCAACGCTTCGACGTCAGTCATGTCCGGGTCGTTCATCGCTGCGGCACGATTCCGGCCGGCGAGCCGATCGTCTTCGCAGGCGCTGCCTCGATCCACCGGCGGGCTGCGTTCGACGCCGCCGATTATCTGATGGACCGTCTGAAGACAGAAGCCGTGTTCTGGAAGCGGGAGGTCGGCGAAGCGGGATCGAGCTGGATCGAGCCAACGGACGAGGATTATTCCGATCGTGACCGTTGGGGCTGATGCGGCAATGGACTGGGGCCCGACCCTGAACCGAAGATAATTGCCCGTTAAGAACGGCGGCGGCCCGGCAAGTGCCCAGCGCACCGCGCCGACCCTACTCACATGGCAGCAGACGATTTCGGCTGATCGCCTAATCGCTGCTAAGTTCTTGAAACTGGAGCGGGCGAAGGGATTCGAACCCTCGACCCCAACCTTGGCAAGGTTGTGCTCTACCCCTGAGCTACGCCCGCTCTGAGCTGACGCCGGTGCGAATTGTCGCCCTCCGGCGGAGGTGAGGCGCGCGCCTAGCATGCTCTTCCGCGCTCCTGCAAGGGCGCATCGCTCATGCTTGTGACATCGGCGCTCCCTGCCCATATGGGCGGGACACGAAGGCAGTTGAAGGGAGCTTCACGAAAAGCCGTGGCAACACTGGGAATGACCGAAGCCGAGCGCGAATCGATGGAACGGTTCGAACGCGACGTGATCCAGCCGTCGATGACGTCGCTCATTATCCTCGATTTCTGGGCGGAGTGGTGCGGCCCGTGCAAGCAGCTTTCGCCTGTGCTCGACAAGGTCGCAGCGGACTATGCAGCCAAGGGCGTCAGGCTGGAAAAGATCGACGTCGACCAGGAAAAGCTGCTCGCATCGCAGTTCCGGATCCAGTCGATCCCGACCGTCTACGCAATCTACCGCGGCCAGCCGGTTGCGGACCTCACCAACTATCGCAGTGAAGGGCAGATCAAGAAGATACTCGACCAGCTGCTCGCCCAGCTGAAAATCGAGCCTGAAGGAGCGACTCCGAAGGCCGAAATCGATCCGCTCGTGGCGATGGCCGAGCAGGTTCTCGCCGAAGGCGATGCAGCTCGCGCCGTCAATATTTTTCGGCAGGTGCGTGAAATGGCGCCCGACAATCCTGAGGTCGTCGGTGGATTGGTGCGGGCCCTGACGGCATGCGGCGAGGTGAGCGAAGCTGGTGAGATCTTGGACGGCCTGCCGGACGAGCTTGCGAAAAGGCCCGAGATCTCCCGCGCGCGCGCGGCGTTTGAAGTCGCCTCGGCGCCGGCTGCCGACACTGCCGCACTCGAAACGCGGCTTGCTGCAAATGGCGACGATCATGAAGCACGATTCGAGTTCGCTAACGCGAAAATGGCTGGAGGTGACCGCGACAGCGCCGCTGACGCCTTGCTCGAACTCGTCCGTCGCGACCGGGATTGGAACGGCGGTGCTGCCCGCCAGCGTTTCCTTCAGCTGCTTGAGGCGCAGGGCCTTGAAGACCCCTGGTCGAGTGCGCAGCGGCGGCGTCTTTCGGCGGTCCTCTTCACATGAGCCGAACGCTCCGCGTTCCCATCTTCCCCTTAGCTGGCGCGATCCTGTTCCCGCGATCGCAGCTGCCGCTTCATATCTTTGAGCCCCGCTATCGCGAAATGGTTCGCGACGCGATCGACGGCGCCGGCCAGATCGCGATGATCCAGCCACACCGACTGGACGACGACAATCAGGCGCCCCTCTATCAGGTAGGTTGCGTCGGTGAGGTGGTCGGAGTCGAGGAGCTCGAGGACGGTCGATTCAACATCGTCCTGCTCGGGTCTAACCGGTTCCGGCTGGTGCGCGAGGCTGACATCGATGCACTCTACCGTTGCGCCGACGTCGACATCGAAGCTTTCGACGATAACGAACCACCACCGCTGGCGCTCATCCAGCGCGCGGAGGTTGAGCGGGAGGCGCGCAAGCTTGGCGATGCGCTCGGCCTCGCGGTCGACTGGGCGGCGGTTGCGCGCCTCGACGACGAGATGCTTGTGAATGCGATTGCGCAGGTGGCACCGTTCGATGTCGGAGCGAAACAGGCCCTCCTGGAGGAATCGGGCCTCGATGCTCGCGCCGACCTCCTCGTCCAGCTGATGCAATTTCACCGTATGGCGGTGACGGGTGGCGTCGAGGTCGAGCCGACGCTGCAGTAACTAGATCGGTAGGCCGCGCAGCAGGAGGGGCAAATCGCCGCTCGTTCCGCGTGCTTCGCTCATCAGCCGGTCCCTCAGCGGCGAGAATCGTCCGACGAGGCTCATTCCAAAGCGACGAAGGGCCGACGCCGTCATGCCGGGAATCCCGTAGATCTTGGTAAGACTGTCCGTCGCAAAGGCGACCGACAAAGCGTCGAGCGAGCGCCACCGCTGGTAGCGTGTGAGCAATTGCTGGTCCCCAAGATCGAGCCCGAGCCGCGCGCCTTCGACCAGGACTTCCGCAAGGGCAGCAACGTCGCGAAAACCGAGGTTCAATCCCTGCCCGGCAATGGGGTGAATGGCATGCGCCGCGTCTCCGACCAGTGCGAGGCGATCCGCCGTGATCTGCGCCGCGTGGTGGAATCCGAGCGGGAATGAAGAGCGCGGCGCTAGCATCTCAATCTTGCCGACGAACCCACCCATTGCAGCCTGTGCTTCCGCCGCAAAATCTGCGTCGCTGAGCGACAGCCAGCCGGCAGCATCCTCGTCCGGAACCGACCAGACGATTGCCGACCTGTGTCCCTCGGCGTCGTCGTTCATCGGAAGGAGCGCGAACGGCCCTGTCGGGTAGAAGATTTCGTAGGCGATATGCTCGTGCGGTTGCTCGTGGCGAATGACCGAGACGATCGCCTGGTGTTTGTATTTCCAGCGCGCGACGTTGATCCCTGCACTCTCGCGTGTCCTGGAATTGCGGCCGTCCGCAGCGACGAGCAGCGGCGCACTGAGCCGCCGGCCATCTTCGAGCGACACGACGACGCCATAGTCACCGCGGTCGATGTTTGTGACGCGAGACTTCCAGATGTGCCAGATATTCTTGCCGGCTTCGGCACGTGCGTGGAGCGCTGAGCGCAGGTGCCGGTTTTCGTGCATGAAGCCGAGCGGTTCGTTGTCGTCTGGATCGAAGTGCAGGCCTCCGGGCCGCAATCCGTCTGCAACCGCGATGCGCCAGATTGGGCAGCCGGGTTCAGCCAAGTAATCGGCAACGCCGATCGTTTCGAGCATCCGCATCGAGCTTGACGAGACGGCGCTTGTACGACCGTCGAAGGAGGCATGGGAGCGCGGAGCCGGATCGGCCGGATCGACAACGATTGCCGAAAGACCGCTCGAGTCCAGAGCAGAGGCGAGCGCGAGCCCTACCAGCCCGCCGCCAAAGATGATTGCGTCCGCGCGGTCCATCGACGTCGCCCCTACCCCGTTCGTCGCATTGGCGCCACGACTTCGCTTGACCGTGGAGTCCGCGTGAGGGATTCTTAGCGTCGACTTACTGGGGGTGGGATAATGGCAACCGTGGCGACGCGCGCACCGAAGCGCGAACTGGCGCCCGACTGGCGTGATGCGCTGCGCGAGGCCGTGCGGCGCTTCTTCGTGCGCACATGGGGTGCGGGGCTCGTCGCGTTGAGTGCGGCCGGCGCGGTGGCGCTTGCCACTCATAACCCCAACGATCCGTCACTGAGCACGGCGGCGGGCGGCCCGCCAACGAACTGGCTCGGCAGTTTCGGCGCGTACCTCAGCGATATGCTCCTGCTGCTCTTCGGCCTCGGTGCCGCTCTCTTCCTTCCGGTGGTGGCTATCGCGGGCTTGCGCATGCTGCGGCTTGAGCCCGCCGGCCGCATCGGGCGAGGGCTCCTCCTTGCCGCCGTTGGCGCAGTGCTGCTGGGGATCGCACTCGGTTTGACGAGCGGTTCGTCCGTTTCGGGACTGCCGGCTGGCTGGGGCGGTGCGCTTGGCCTGGCCGCCGCCCACGGCGTCGGCAGCGCCATCGGATTGATCCGGAACCCGCAGATCGAGGCTCCCGCGCGGTTTGCCGTACTGCTGCTGTTTGGCCTGGCTGGCCTGGGTGTCGGCTATCTCGCGCTTGGACTTGCCGAACACGAGCGCAGCTGGATCGGCGGGCTGTTCCGCCGCGGGCCGCGCGAACGCCGGGCTGAACCCAGGCGCACAGAAATCCCCCAGGAACGTTCGATCCCGGCCGCTCCGCCGAAGTCGAAGCCGACAGTAGCAGTTGCTGAACCGGCAAAGGCCGTTGCACCCGCGGGTCGCGCTGCGAGGGGTAAGCCGTCAGCGGCTCAGCCGACGCTGGCGCTTGGCGACAGTTACGAAATGCCGCCGCTCGAACTTCTCTCGCCAGCTCCCAAAGAGTCTCGCCAGCAAATCGACCGCGCGGGGCTTGAGCGCAATGCTCGCCTCCTCGAAACCGTGCTTGAAGACTTCAATGTCCGGGGCGACATCGTCGAGGTCCGGCCCGGTCCCGTCGTCACCATGTACGAGCTGGAGCCGGCGAGCGGCATCAAAGCCAGTCGCGTCATTGCCCTTGCCGACGACATCGCGCGCAACATGTCGGCGCTTTCGGCGCGCGTTGCGACCATCCCGGGCCGCAGCGTGATCGGTATCGAGCTTCCCAACCCCAAGCGCGAGATGGTCAGCCTTTCCGAGTTGGTGGGCAGCCAGGCATTCGATGACCAGAACATGTCGCTGCCGCTGATTCTAGGCAAGAATATCGCCGGGGATCCGGTCATTGCCGACCTCGCGCCAATGCCGCACCTGCTGGTTGCTGGAACCACCGGATCGGGCAAGTCGGTCGGCCTCAACTGCATGATCCTCTCGCTCCTGTACCGGTTCGGCCCGGACCAGTGCAAAATGATCATGATCGACCCGAAGATGCTGGAACTGAGCATCTACGACGATATTCCGCATCTGCTGGCGCCGGTCGTAACCGAACCGGGTAAGGCAATTCGCGCACTCAAATGGACCGTCGAGCAGATGGAGGAGCGTTACCGGATGATGGCGAACCTCGGAGTCCGCGCGCTGCCGAGTTTCAACGCCAAGGTCCGGGAAGCGAAGGCCAAGGGCGCCAAGCTCGGCCGCCGGGTGCAGACCGGATACGATGCCGACACCGGTCAGCCCCTCTACGAGACTGAGCAGCTGGAATATGACGTGCTGTCGCAGATCGTGGTCGTGGTCGACGAGCTCGCCGACCTGATGATGACCGCAGGGAAGGAAGT
>Ga0070671_100003938_pt1 | contig 11681 bp, 10 predicted proteins | sample KBSS73metaG_FD_65341 | JGI IMG/M metagenome (GOLD analysis project Ga0070671, IMG submission 65341) | Switchgrass rhizosphere microbial communities from Kellogg Biological Station, Michigan, USA - KBS S7-3 metaG | ecosystem: Host-associated > Plants > Roots > Rhizosphere > Soil ...
TCGGATCGGTCAGTTTGGCGTTGTTCGCTTTGATGTCATCGAGGCGAGCAATATTTTCCGGCGAAGAGATCGCAACCAAATGCTGCATGCGATGCTCGTTGGTCACTCCTATGTCGAAAACCTTTACCCTGTCCGGAGCCGCCGCGGCGATCGCGTTCATCACTTGCTCCATCTGGGCATAGGTCGTGTGAAAATCGCCAACGTCGTATCGGAGAATAGTCTGCGGCCGTGGCACATTCGGGCGGTACTCTCCGCGGGTATAAAAATCAAATTTCTCCTCGGCTTGTTGTCCAAAAGACACAAAAGCAGCAGCCAACGTCAGAAACACACCGGCAACAACGGTTTTAGATCTCATAGATTTTTACTGATGAAATAAAGGCGACGTAACACTTAACTAGGGCGTTACAAATTCTAAAAAAGACTTATAAATATTAAACTGTAAGCGGTTAAACGCAAAGAACGATGAAGGGTTTCGAGTATTCAGATATTTGCCCGCAATGCGATTCACCTACGTTGAGATCGTGGGGCGACCTTTCCGATCAGGAGAAATACATTGTCGAACGACTCCCGACATTCGCCGATGTTCCTGCAGAACAAAGAAAAAAGCACCGCTTTTGCACGCGGTGCTGGTTTGAGGAAACTGCCGACAGATCTCATCTGGCCTAGGGCGTCATATTCACGCCGAAGTCGAAGAACTTGGCTCCAACGCCTGCACTGGTATTTGAGTTTCCGGAATTCACCAGGAAGAAGCCATATTCACCTTTCGTCAGGGCCGCAACTGGACTGATTTTGAATACCCCGTTCCCGAGATCTTCGGTTTTGAACTCAACGACATATTCATCGGATAAGCCGCCCTTGGCTCCAAATACGTTAGCTTTGCCGATCGTTACCTCGCGATTATCGCTACGCTGATTGAAACGAACGAGAGTAAACTCTTTCGGGTCGGAGGGAACGCCGCTCGCGGTGTTGAGTCCGCCGCTCGTTACGTCCAGGTAAAAATAGAAGACAGGCATTGTGTTCATGATCTGCAGGGCCGCATTACGTCCCGGCAGATTGGTTTTGATCTTCACCTTGCTGATGCCGTATGTAAGCGAACTGGTAAACATGCCGCCGGTACGGTTCTGTGCCGACACCGTCGGCTTGACCAGGGTCATTTTCTTCTGACCGTCTTTCTCTTCATAGAGATAAACACCGTAATTGTGTTTTGCCATCGGGTCGTTTGGGTCACCGAGTGCTCCGACGGTGGCTGCTCCCGCTGAATTCGGCGTAACATCCGTCGCAATGGATTTCCCGGTCTTTGCCTCTAGCATCGCCCCCACGGTGTCGTCGGTTACGCCCGCCTGCTTCAATTTGATAAGAGCGTCAGTTGAGAGGTCGAAATTAGTTCTCGAGGTCTTTATTTTGGCGATGATCACCGAGCTCGCGAGCCCCGCCTTGGTCAGCGAGATCACCTCATCATTCGTGATCACTTCTTCCTGAGCGGTCACTGCGACATTAAGGGCAAGGCAAAACGAAAACGTCAGCAAGCCAACGAGAAGATATGTTCTTAGTCGCATACGATTTTCTCCATTAATAAACTAAGCGAATAGATCAGGCGTTTACTTCGTTCCGCCGATATACGTTTCCCGGGTTCGGATATTTAGATTAGGACGGTAGACGCGAACCTTTATTGCGTACTGTGCACCTGGTTTTCGTTCGCCGCTAGGATAATAACCCAAGCTGTACGTTTTGCGAAGCTCATCCGCTATCCTTGCAAACGCCTTGTCCAGATTAGTTTTTGACGTCACCCGCTGGACGCTCCCGCCGGTGTCAGTAGCGATCTCGTTAAAAAACTCTCGTGCCGTTTCGTAATCAGACTCACGTTCGCCTATCCCTTGCCGGGTATCCAACTTGTATTTATGGTCGGCCTCGTCGTATTGGATCGGAGCGTCTTTTCGCCGGTTTTTCTGAACGTCGTCGTACGTGTTGTACTGCACCGGGTAGATCAGAGCATCGGCTTCGTCAACATCTCTGAGCAGGCTTTTCTGCGTCACTAGTTTACTCGTCGTATCAACCCCGTCGCTCAGGATCACGACCGCCTTTCTTCCGGTGAGCTTCGTGAACTTCTCATTCAGTACGACATCGAGTGCCGTATACAGGCTTGTTCCCGAACCGACCTTCGTTGCCTCGATCGCCCACTGCAAAGCTTTTTGATTACCCGTCGCTTCGCAGAGAACTTGGGCCTTCTCGTCAAAGGCGACGATCATAACTTTGTCCTGCGGCCTGAGCTGCCGGACAAAGGCCATCGCCGCGTCCTGTATTTCCTGCAGCTTAAAGACGGTCGAATAACTCATATCGAGCATCAAGGCAACCGTGAAAGGCTGCTCCTCACTTTGAAAGTAATCGATCGATTGCTCGACGCCGTTCTCAAAGATCTTGAATTCCTCTCGTTTAACGTCCGGAACAGGCCTCCCTGTCTTGCTGGTGATCCTTACCGGCACGGTGACCAGGTCCGTGTCGATCTGTATTATTTCGTCTTCGGGTTTGCCGGTTTTTGCCGGTTTTTCGATAAGCGGCGTTTTCTCATCGTAACGCGACGTGCTTTCCGAAAAAGGGCCAACGCGGGCCGATTGTCCATAAGCAACCGCATTTAGAATTGAGGAGAGGAAAACGGCTAAGGTGAAGGTCCTCATCGTCGCTTACCGTGATTATATATTGGCACATAAGGGAAGTGGAAGTTTTTTTGGTCTCTGCCATCGCAGATTCCTAGTTTGTCTGGCCAACAACATTTTCAAATGCCCGTCTGATTTCAAGGCGGTTAATTGAAAGTTGTTCGGCGATTTCACGAGTCGACGTCAGATTCATGCGGGACGCTACGATCCCGATCGCCGGATCATTAAATGGAACTCGCGTATTGCGTCCGATTATAAGGCGGATGCTATGGTCGAGATCGGAAAGGAAGGCGTGACCGGAGGAGAACGCCCGGAAATCCTCGTCGTTGAGCGAGCCGTTTTCGCGGAGCCGCTGAAGGATCGAAACCGTCGAACGACTCGTCGGCGTATCAGATACGTGGTCCCGAAGTTGGAGAAATCTAACGGCAAAATAGATATCGAGTAATCCGCCTTCGCTGTATTTGAGGTCTACCTCGGTCGTCTTCAATCGTCCTGCTCGTTCACGTCGAAGACGTTCGCGCACATTCAGGGTTTCGTTTCGCAGAGCAGACTCATCTATTTTCGCGGCCTTTTCATCGATGATCTTCCGTATCGCATTCTCCGTGTCGGCTCCTAGTTTTAGATCACCACCCGCCGCACGAAGTTTGATGTATGCAAGCATCTCCCATACCGCTCCTTCATTGGCTATATATCCTTTGAGCGATCGAGCAGAGATCGCACTCGGTCCGTTCTTTCCATGCGGGCGAAGACGAAGATCCACGCGGTACAGGCTCCCGTCACGCGTCATGCTGGACAGGGCGTTGACAAAGGTCTCAACGGCCCGGCCAAAGAATTCCGCATGACTAATATCCCCCGGTACGTGCGACTCGTCATCGTAAACCAACACTAGGTCAAGGTCCGAATCATAATCCACGCCGCCTCCGCCGAGTTTACCGAGCGCAAGAGCCGACATCCGGAATGGCTGCTTTCTGACCCCGAGCCGCTTCGCCATTTCCCCGGCCGCGATCTCGAAGGCCGCCTCGATGCTGGCCTCTGCCAATGAGGTCTGCTCCGTCTTCGATTCGATCACCGTCAGAAGCCCCTTTATATCTGCTGCCGCGATCCGCAGGATCTCACGATGCCATACCCGTCGGATTGCAGCGAGTTTTTCGCGAAGTTCTTTTTTGGAAGAGATGGCGGACAGAAAGTTTTCTTTGTAGTCGGATCTGACAAATTCGGCAGAGCATTCCAATTCCTTGAGTACGTCTGGATGCGCCGCGGCGAGGCCGGCGAATCTGGGTGAGTCCGATGAAACCCAGGTGAGCAATTTGGAGGCGTCAGGCGCTGGGTGAAGTTCCTGATCACTTACACCTGTTTCATCATCAACCTCGCCGGGCGCTTGAGTTCCAGGTTGTCCGTTCTCACGACCCCTGAAAACCCGCTCGAAGACGCTTGTGACGTTCTCCGTATGTCGTTGCAGTTCTATGTCAAATTCGTTCACCGAACTGCAACTCATTCGTGTCGCAACGAGTTCCCGTTTTGCACAGCCAACCGGTACAGTATGCGTTTGAAGTCCGTGCTCCATCTGAAGTATGTGTTCGAGTCGGCGTTCAAAATCATACGCGTCAAAAAGCTCGGTCAGTTCGGATGATGTGATCAGGCCGCGATCGCAAAGTCTCGAAAGGCTGATGAGGGTATGCGGAGCACGTAACCAACGGTCGCCACCCCCATATGCAAGCTGCAATGCCTGGGCAATGAATTCGATCTCGCGAATACCTCCGCCGCCGAGCTTTACATTAAATCCGTGCCCAGTTTTCAGCTCGCGGTTGATCAGCTCCTTGGAGCGGCGAACATTTTCCAGGGCGATTTCCGGGAAACCATCGGTCGAAAATACATGATCTTCGATCTTTGAAAAAAAATCTTTGTAGATCTCGATGTCGCCGGCGCTTGCGCGAGAGCGTATCATCACCTGCCGTTCCCATTGCCTCGCCTCCGTTAAGTAGTAGTGGACGGTGTCGTTGACTGACATAGCCAGCGCACCGATGCGTCCGCGGGGGCGAAGACGAAGGTCCACGCGATATGCTGAACCTTCGCCGGTTTGCTCGCCGACCAGCTTGATCACACGCTCAGCTAGTTTTATTGAAAACTCGCTGTTTGAAATTGACGGTTTTGTTCCGGTCGCGGCAGTCGTTCCTTCGTCCGAATATGTGAAGAGGAGATCGATGTCGGACGAATAATTAAGTTCCCTGGAGCCGAGTTTTCCAAGCGAGATGACACAGAAGCCGGCTGGCTTCGAACGGCCCTTCTCATCGGTTTCTAAAGGCAGGCCGAAGCGGTTTTCGAGTTCCTGCTGTGCAAGTCTCAAAGCGTGTTCGAGGATCGCATCCGCGAGATTTGATATTTCTTCAGTGATCTCAGCAATGGTAGCTAGCCGGCGAATATCGCGGAGGAATATCCTAAGCAGCTCTCGGCGGCGAAAGCGGGCAAGAAGCACCTGCGTATCAAGCTGAGAATTGGTAAGCGAAAAGCGGGCGAGCGATTCCAGGATCTCTTCTTTGGTTCGGCCCCCACTGTCGGCACGCTTCCGTCTTAGCCAGTCGATGTAGTTCGGATTCTGAAGTAGAGTAGTGGCGAGCAACGGACTGTATGAAACTAACGTAAGGACATCAGAGAGAAGTCCTTCGTTCTTGTTCAGGCGAGTAGTGTGGGATGGATGTTTTTCAGCAAGATCGGCAAGAAAACGTCTTGCCGCTCCTGGATCGGGCAGGTTCCTGATTAGAAATTCGTCACGGTTCATCTACGGAATCGAATTGTATCAATTCCGTATTTTTTTATCTTGTAACCGAGGATCCGCTCGGTCGAATCCAGCATCTTCGCGGCCTTAGCGATATTCCCGCCGCTTGATTTGAGTGCATCCTGGATCATGTCGCTTTCAAAGGCAGCGACTGCTGAGGCAAGTGTTACATTGGTTTCTGTGCCGCTTACCTCGGCCGTCTGCAGGGTGGGCGGCAAATGACGGCCGTGTATAACATTCGAATCACAGACTATCACGGCCCGCTCAATCGCATTTTCCAATTCGCGGACGTTTCCCGGGAAATGATATGCCGTAAGCATATCGATCGCCGGAGTCGAGATGCGTCGAATTCGTTTGTTATGTTCCCCCTCGTATTTTTCAAGGAAATGTTCCGCCAGCAGGAGGATGTCGGACTTGCGGTCACGAAGCGGCGGAAGAAAGATGGTGAAAACATTAAGGCGATAGAATAGATCTTCGCGAAAAGTGCCTTCCGCAATGAGTTCTTCCAGACTGCGATTGGTTGCCGTGATAAGGCGAATATTCGTGCTTAATGTTTCAGTTCCGCCAAGGCGTTCGAACTCACGCTCTTGAAGCACGCGAAGCAGCTTGATCTGCGTCTGCGGAGGCAGGTCACCGATCTCGTCCAGAAAAAGGGTGCCTCCGTCGGCAAGTTCAAACCGACCCTTTTTCATGCGGTCAGCACCGGTAAACGCTCCTTTTTCATGCCCGAAAAGTTCCGCTTCGATCAGTGAATCAGGTAATGCGGCACAGTTTACTTTTATGAACGGCCGCTTGCTTCGAAGGCTGTTGTAATGGATGGCATGAGCGATCATCTCCTTTCCAGTACCGCTTTCTCCGCGGAGCAGCACCGTTGCATTTGAGCGGGCCACCTGCTCGACCTGATCACATACCTGACGCATCGGGCTCGAATTCCCGATTAGATTGCTGAAATCGTATTTTTCTTTCAGCTCCTGTTTCAGATGTGTGTTTTCTTCGAGCAGTTTTTGGCTTTCCTCGCGCTCAGATTTTTCGATCCGAAGTGTTCGGGCGATCATTGATGCCGCGATCTCGATTATCTTGAGTGCGTCCTCGTCTGAAGCGTCGTCAGGATCCTCAAATGCAAGAAAAACGGCTCCGACTACGCGGCCGGATATCTTGAGCGGCGTCGAAACGAGCGTCGTTTCACTGTCAGGGTCAAGAAACGCAAGGGATGGATCCGACGTAAGAGAAATGGTGCGCTGCGAAATACTTTTGAACGCGGACGAGAGGGAACCGGCCTGAACGCGGGTTTCGAGCCGACGGAAGTTTGACGCGTCCAATCCGTCGGCCGCGTAGATCTGTGGGCCTGCACCTTCCCAGCGTTCTATGCAAATAAAGGCGAAGTCCGATTGGAGCTGGCTGCGGAGTTCTTCCAGGGTGGCCTTTGCTTCGTTCGATATGCCGCGAAGTCCTGCTACTGTTGCAGTTAAATGGGCGATTATCTCCAGGCTTTCGTTTTTCATCCCGAACAAAAATGTAGGATTCTAAATTAACAAACGGTTATAATTGTACGCATAATAATAATCAATAGCGATAAAAGCAAGTCCTGAGGATTTGGTGGCTACATATTTGTTGTTAGAATATTGAATTACGACAATATTGTTGGAAATCTCCATCAACGTAAACCACATAAAAATGTCCGTGAATTGCTAACCGCATTACTATCAACAGTTGATCTGAAAAGCACGTAAAGGCACATCGGTTGCAGATACACAGCGCGATATGCGCATAACTCTGTGGCTCTCGAACCGATCAACGGCCGTTTGCAAGCTCTTTGCATCGGTCTTAACCGTAGCTTTCCTTCCGACTCTGCTGCTCGCGGACGATTTGGATGCACGTATTTCCAAGTTGGAATCAGCAGCGTCCGCTGCCCAAAGCACTGCTGACAACTCCTGGGTGCTTGCCTGCAGCGCGCTCGTTCTGCTGATGACCATTCCCGGTCTTGCCCTCTTTTATGGCGGGCTCGTTCGTCAGAAGAACGTCCTCTCGACGATGCTGAAAAGCCTGATCTCCGTTGGTATAGTTACCCTCATCTGGGCGTTCTTCGGCTACAGCCTCGTTTTTTCCGAAGGAAACTGGTTCATTGGCAGCCTTGATTTCGCGTTTCTCCGCGGAGTTGGAGCGGACCCAAATGCGGATTACTCCGCCACGATCCCACAGCAGTCGTTCATGATCTTCCAACTGATGTTCGCGATAATCACTCCCGCATTGATCACGGGAGCATTCGCCGAACGTATTCGATTTCCGGCCAAGATCGCCTTTACTACGCTTTGGACAATGGTCGTTTACCTGCCGCTCGCTCATATGGTGTGGGGAAAAGGCGGATTCCTGAACGCGGTTCTTGGCGGACAGATTCCCGCACTCGATTTTGCGGGAGGAACGGTCGTGCATATTTCATCGGGTGTTTCTGCCTTGATATGTGCCCTTTATCTTGGCAAACGTGTCGGATATCAGAACGAGCCAACGACGCCGCACAATTCGGTTCTTAGCCTGATCGGAGCGGGTCTGTTGTGGTTTGGCTGGTTCGGATTTAATGCCGGAAGTGCTCTTTCAGCAAGTGCGCTTGCAACTAACGCTTTTGTCACCACCCACTTCGCGGCCGCTAGCGCGATGCTCGCCTGGACCGTTATCGACTGGTTCAAGAGTGGCAAGCCCACGGCTATTGGCGCAATTTCGGGAGCGGTAGCCGGCTTGGTTGCCATCACTCCCGCTGCTGGGTTTGTAACTCCGATGTCCGCACTCGTTATAGGGATCGTAGGTGGAGCAGCTTGCTACTTTATGGTTTCGACGGTGAAGCATATTTTCGGATATGACGACACGCTCGACGTATTTGGGATCCATGGCGTTGGCGGCGCGGCCGGAGCATTGTTGACCGGTATGCTCGCGACGAGCGTTATCAATCCAGTCTTCAAAGATCCGACGGGCAACACCTTGGCAGTTGGGCTGATCGATGGAAACCTCGCGCAGGTCGGGAATCAGCTGGCAGCCATCGGCATTGCGATCATTCTCGCCTCGGTCGGTACATTCATTGTTCTTAAGGTCGTCGACCTCCTGATCGGCCTGCGTGTCACTCCTACAGAAGAGATCGAAGGGCTCGACGCGACGCAGCATGGCGAACGTGCATACGCTTTCAGCGAAGAAAGCATTGTTATCGAAGCTGAAGCCGGCTACGTAGCGGAGCCTTCGCAAGGAATCGAGAAAGTCTACGCTGCGGGTTCCATGGGTTAGGCAATTCAAGTTTTCAAAGAGCGGGACACGGTCATCATGGCCGTGTCTTTTTATTGTTTGAGTTAGAATACAGGCATGCTCGAACGCTTGTTTTTCGAAGTGGACGCCGATTTTAGCAGGACGAGGCTCGATGATTATCTTTTCGAGAAGATGCCTGCATTAAGCCGTATGTATCTTCGCGAACTGATCAAAACCGAGAATTGCGAAGTAAACGGCATCCACGAAAACGCGGGACACAAGCTAAGGCCCAAAGACTTCGTCGAGATCGAGTTCGATCCAACGCGTGGAACTGCTATGCAGCCTGAAAATATTCCGCTCGAGATCGTTTACGAAGATGCATACATCGTCGTCGTAAATAAAGCCGCCGGTATGCTTGTCCACCCGACTCATCGGGACAAGAACGGCACGCTGCTGAATGGCCTGGCCCACCACCTAAACAAAAACATCAATGGCTCAAGAACGATCCGGCCTGGTCTTGTACACAGACTTGATAAACAGACTTCGGGGTTGATAATCGTGGCCAAAACGGTTCGAGTCCATCGCGTGCTCGCCGATCACTTCAAACGCAAATTGATTGAAAAACGATACATTGCCCTGGTCGAAGGCCTGGTTCGCGAGGAAGAAGGTATTATCGAGTCGCCGATAGGACGATATGCAGATTTAAAGCTTTGGAACATTAAGCAAGACGGTAAGCACGCAATGACGAACTTTTGGGTGCGGAAGAGACACGCAAATACAACTCTGGTCGACCTTGAGCCTGTCACCGGCCGAACCAATCAGCTACGCATTCACTGCGCATCGATGGGCCATCCGATCGTTGGCGACATTCAACGCGGCGGTAGTCAATATGAGCGGCTTTGCCTGCACGCGTGGAAACTTTCCCTCAAGCATCCATGCAGCGGCCAGGTGCTGAGCTTTGAAATACCGATTCCAAAGGATTTTGCATAAGAACGGCGCCGAGCCGCGACGCCGCATGACATGCCAAATACCCTCACTGATTAGGTCGAAATCCCGAGACGCTAGTGATCATCGCCGTCGTGATCTCCATCTTGGTGATCGTGCCCGTCACCGCCGGTGTTGATCTGGCTTCTGACCTCACCGCCAGGAAATTTTTGGCTGTGAATGTTTACGTAGGTCTTGCCCGCCTTCATTGCGCGGATGATCTCCGCAAATTCTCCCGCCTGTATTCCCTGGCCGCCGTTTAAGCCATTAAACGGTTGCCCGGTGACATTGTCAGCCGTTAGAGTGCCGGTGATCGTGGCGGTTCCACCTGGAGGCGGATCTGGACACCGCTGCGTACCCGCCGGAGGTGGCGCCGGTAGCCGCTCGGGATTACCACAAAGCCACATCTCGATCGACCCGTTCACCCCTGGCTGCCCAAAATGAATATGTGACTGCGTGACCAGAGCTTCAAGATCCCTGTAGGTCTCCTCATAGGTGATCTGCGTTTCATCGCGATTGATCCGTGCGTGGAACTCGGCACCAGCTTGCGTCGAAACTGACGGAACCTCTTCATATCCTGTTAAAAACTCTCTTATCTGCCTACGGTTTTGTGAAAGAACAACGACGGCCGCGGCCGCGACAAGGATGATTGCCGAGGCAAACAGAATCCTCTTTTTCATTTTAATTCTCCTGTAAATAGCGGAAGTAGAACGGGCGCGGGCAGACCCGTATCGTAAGAATCTAACCAAGACTCAGGTAGGGGATATTCGGAATATACTCTCGCGACATTCAAAAGGCAACAGTTTTTTATGAGGCTATAACAATAATTTAATACATGACCTGGCCGCGTTGTCTCCAATCAAAATTAGTCAGGATTTACTTTGTCCGAAAACTCCAGGAGAGCCTTTTTGATCTCGGGTATCGTCGGTTCTATGACGTATTCGTTATGAGTTGATCCGTCGGGCTTTCCAAACTTAACGTCATCGAACGGGATCTTTTCCGGGATCTTCGCGAACTCGTGCACCGAGTTTCGAATAATTGTCGATGTTTTGTAGTCGATCAGCGAGATCGCGAGTTGGCCGCTGTAAACATCGACCGTCCAGTTGACCGACTTAGTCCTCAGGTAGTTTGCAGTGCTTAGAAAATTGCCCTTTTTGAGCTCGAGCACGACGAGCATGTCGATGGTATCCGGTGACCGGGCATACATTTCCTCGGGGAAATAGATCCCTTCAACTCTCGATCCGCCCGCATAACCGTCGACGTCGCAGCCGTTGTCGGTCTTCGGGTCAAAGTTGCTTCCTTTGTAGATGACAGCGATCCTGCCATCTATTTGCACTGCCGGATCGAACTTCTGTTTATCCGGCGTGTAAGTACAAAGCTCGTGAAGTTTGCCTTGCAGCTGGTCGCCGCAGCCCTGCAGCAATGGGGCGAAAAACAGAGCGGCAAAAGCGGCGATCTTTGTTCTTCGTGTCATGAAGTTAATTATACGCAGGGCAATAGTGCTCTCTTATTTTAACGCGTATCTTCCGCGCACAATGAAAATGTCAGAGCGTGGGGTTCAAACATAGATCGCGGCATCATTTTGACTCGTAGCCTGGCCCTCTCAGGACCTCGCCCCGTTTGCCGTCGATGATTCGCGCATTCGTTATGACCAGGTCATAGCTCGACGCCGTAGACGGCGTAGCTGCTGGAAAGAAAAGGGATGACAAGAGCAATAGGGCCAGTATTTTCATGTTTTATATTGAATGTTCCACGGTTTTGACAGTTTTTGTAGGAGAGGTGTCGCGTGTTCCACGGTTTTCACACTTTTTGTAGGACACAAGATGTCCGTGTTCCACGGTTTCGACAACTTTTGTAGGACACGATGTTGCCTGTTCCACGGTTTCGACAATATTTTTGCCGGATGGTGTACGATGCCGTACTTCGCGAGAGAAAAGATCGTGCCGGCTGACATTCATGGCGCAACAAAAAGGGCACTCTGTGCCCTACGTGCAACACTGTACCAACTATTGCATGCGGTTGTCAAGTGATCTTTATCGAGATATTAC
>Ga0070671_100003939_pt1 | contig 11680 bp, 9 predicted proteins | sample KBSS73metaG_FD_65341 | JGI IMG/M metagenome (GOLD analysis project Ga0070671, IMG submission 65341) | Switchgrass rhizosphere microbial communities from Kellogg Biological Station, Michigan, USA - KBS S7-3 metaG | ecosystem: Host-associated > Plants > Roots > Rhizosphere > Soil ...
GGCGCTCGCGCTCGAGTCGCAGCAGGTGCTGCGGCCCGACCTGCGCCTGCTCGTGATGTCCGCGACGCTCGACACCATCGGCGTGGCGCGCCTGCTGGGCGACTGCCCCGTGGTGTCGAGCGCGGGACGCCAGTGGCCGGTGGAGATCCGGTACGCCACGCGCCGGCCGGAGGGTCGCGTCGAACCGGCCGTCGCCGCCACCGTGCGCGAGGCGCTCGCCGAGACCGAAGGCGATGTGCTGGTCTTCCTGCCGGGTGTCGGGGAGATCCGGCGCGTGGAGGAGGCGCTGGGCCGGCCGGACGGCGTAAGCGTGCTGCCGCTGCACGGCACGCTCACGCCTGCCGATCAGGATCGTGCGCTCCGACCCGACCCGCACGGGCGGCGCAAGGTCATCCTCGCCACCAGCGTCGCGGAGACGAGCCTGACCATCGACGGCGTGCGCGTCGTGGTCGATGGCGGCCTGTCACGCGTGCCGCGGTTCTCGCCGCGCACCGGCATGACGCACGTCGAGACGGTGCGTGTCTCGCGTGCGTCCGCCGCGCAACGCGCGGGCCGGGCCGGCCGACAGGCGCGGGGTGTGTGCTACCGCCTCTGGACCGCAGCCGACGAATCCGGTCTCGTGCCACAGCACGCACCCGAGATCCTCGAGGCGGAGCTGGCGCCGCTGGCGCTGGCACTCGCGGCCGCGGGTGCCGATGCCACGACGCTTCGCTGGCTCGACGCGCCACCCGAGGCGAGCCTCGCGCAGGCGCGCGAGCTGCTCGCCGAGCTCGGTGCCCTCGATGGCAGCGGACGCGTCACGTCGCACGGCCGCCGAATGGCGCGGCTCGGTCTGCACCCTCGACTGGCGCACATGCTGCTCGGTGCGGACGACGACGCCTCGCGCGCACTCGCGTGCGACCTTGCCGCCCTGCTCGAGGACCGCGACGTGCTGCGCGGCGAGCAGGGGCCACCCGACGCCGACGTGCGGCTCCGTCTCGAGGTGCTGCGGGCGCGGCCCGTGCCGCAGGGCATCGGGATGTGGCGCGTGATGCGGGAAGGCGTGGAGCGGGCGCGGGCGCACGCCGATCAGCTCCGGCGTTCGCTCCGGGTGGGCGCGGTGCCCGGTGACGCGTCCCGCGCGGGTGAGCTGCTGGCGCTGGCGTACCCGGATCGCATCGCCCAGCGACGCGGTGAGACGCGCCGCTACCTGCTTCGGAACGGCCGCGGCGCCGTGCTCGCCTCGGACCAGGCGATGGCGCGCGAAGCGTATCTCGCCGTTGCCGAGCTCGACGGCACGGGCGCGGAGAGCCGCATCCTGCTCGCGGCACCGCTCGCGCAGGCGGATCTCGAGCGACGCTTCGCGGATCAGGTCCGGAGCGACGAGGTGGTGACGTTCGACGAAGCCGCCGCCACCGTGCGCGCGCGGCGTGTGACGTCGCTCGGCGCGATGGTGCTGCGGGAGGCGCCGCTCCGCGAGCCCGAATCGGCGCTCGTCGCCGAGGCCCTGGCCGCGGCGGTGCGGGCACGCGGCGTCGACACGCTGCCCTGGAGCGAGCCGGCGGCACGGCTCAGGGAGCGCATCGCATTCCTGCATGCGCTCGACCCGACATGGCCCGACGTGTCCAGCGCGACGCTCCTCGCCACGCTCGACCAGTGGCTCGTGCCGTACCTCGCAGGTGCCCGTTCACTCGAGGACGTGGGGCGGCTCGACCTGTCGTCGTTGCTGCTCGCCGGGCTTCCGCACGGCAAGCGCCGCGAGCTGGACGAGCTGGCGCCGACGCACGTCGTGGTGCCGAGCGGGTCGCGGATCCCCATCGATTACTCCGATCCCACGGCGCCGGTGCTCGCGGTGCGGCTGCAGGAGATGTTCGGCGAACGAGACACCCCGCGGATCGCCGGCGGCCGGGTGCCGCTCACGCTGCAACTGCTGTCGCCGGCACATCGGCCGGTGCAGGTGACCCGAGATCTCGCCGGTTTCTGGGCGACGTCCTATTTCGACGTACGGAAGGACCTGCGCGGGCGGTACCCGAGGCATCCGTGGCCCGAGGATCCGCTGGCTGCGCCGCCGACGCGCCGGGCGAAGCCACGTGGCACCTGACGCGGCATCATTCCCGAGCGCGTCACCGCGCCCGGAGGACGCCCACCGCGCCTTTCGTGGCGTCCGCGAATGCATGGGTCACGAAGGGATAGTCGCCGGGCTCCGCGAGCCGGACTTCGAAGATCGCGCCGCCGCCGACCGGCACATTGACCGTCTGCACGCCCGACAGCGCGCCCGTCGGCGAGCCGTCCTGGAAGACGCGCTCGAAGATGCCCCCCACCACGTGGAAACTCGAGATGCGATTCGGCCCCGCGTTCACCAGGTAGAGCCGCAAGAGCTCGCCGGACGCCACTTCGAGCGGGCTGGTGGCGTACTGCGACGCGCGACCGTTGAACACCACGTGATCGGGTGAGAGGCTGAGCAGCCGGTTCCAGTCGAGCGTACCCGCACCCGCCGAGTCCTTGTCCCCACCCAGGTAGAACTCGCTCTGCACCAGCACGAACTCGCGCGCCTTCGGGCGCGGTGTGGCGGGATCGACGACGAGCGCGCCATACATGCCATTGGCGATGTGCATCGCCACTGGCGCGGTGCCGCAGTGGTACATGAACGCGCCCGGCACGCGGGCCACGAACCGGTAGTGCAGCGAGTCGCCCGGCATGAGGTTCACGTAGTACTTGCTCGGCGCGATCTCGGCGGCGTGGAAGTCCATGCTGTGCGGAATGTTCGCGTGGTTCACGAGCGTGAAGTCCACCGTGTCGCCCTGACGCACGTGCAGCGTGGGCCCCGGCACCCGTCCATCAAAGGTCCACGCCGCGTAGCGCTGCCCCGGCGCGATGGTAATGGTGGCGTGGCGCATTTCCAGCCGGATGTGGTGCAGGCGCCCCCGCTCGGCGGGGGCCAGTCGCGCCTCGACTGGCGCGGAATCAGCCACCGAACCCACCGGCGCCTCGCCATGCGAGACGTTGGCGGGTGGGTTGGTGTCGGGCTGCTGTGCGACGGACTGGACTGCCTGATCGGCCGCGGGCTTCGCCGGCACGGCGCTGCGACAGGCGGCGGCGAGCATTAGGAAGGACAACATCGAACGCATCCCGCATCATACCCGAAGCGTGTACTGGCGTCGCCACCGGCATCGCTGCGATCTTGAAGCCCTCTTCACGATGATCGGGCACGGTTGCGCATGACGCGAACACTCGAAGGACCCTCGACTCTCCGGAACGACGTTCCCGCCTCGATCGTCGTCTTCCTTGTAGCACTGCCCCTGTGCCTCGGTGTGGCGCTCGCCTCGGGTGCCCCGATCGTGGCGGGCCTCGTGGCGGGCATCATCGGGGGTTTGGTGGTGGCGCCCCTCAGCGGATCGCCGCTCATGGTCAGCGGACCGGCGGCCGGTCTCACGACCGTCGTGGCACTCGCCATCCAGAAGCTCGGTGGCTTCGAGGTCTTCCTGGTGGCGCTCGCACTCGCCGGCGCGATGCAGCTTGCGCTCGGCATGCTGCGCGTCGGGTTCATCGCGAGCTATTTCCCCTCGTCCGTCATCAAGGGGATGCTCGCGGCCATCGGCATCATCCTCATCCTCAAGCAGATCCCCCACGCCCTGGGCTACGACGCCGATCCCGAGGGCGACTTCGCATTCCGCCAGCCCGACGAGCACACCACGTTCTCCGCCCTGACCGATCTGGCGGACCGCATCCACGTCGGCGCGATGCTCGTCTCCTGCGCCGGCCTCGCGCTCCTGCTGATCTGGGACCACCCGGCCCTCAAGCGCCTGCGGCTGCTGCCCGGTCCGCTCGTCGTCGTCGTGGTGGGTGTCGCGCTCAACGCGCTCTTCGCCGCGGTTGCGCCGTCACTCGTGCTGGGCGAGGGTCACCTCGTGCAGCTCCCGGGCGGAGGCACGCCATCGGGCCTGCTGGCCGAGCTGACACTGCCGCGCTGGGCCGCGCTGGTGCAGCCCACGGTGTGGACCACGGCGGCCACGATCGCGCTGGTAGCGAGTCTCGAGACGCTGCTCAGCCTCGAGGCCACCGACAAGCTCGACCCATGGAAGCGCAAGTCGCCACCCGATCGCGAGCTGCTGGCGCAGGGCGCGGGCAACCTGCTGAGCGGGCTGGCGGGCGGCATCCCGCTGACCGGCGTGATCGTGCGGACCGCGGCGAACATCGAGGCGGGCGCGCGCACGCGGCTGTCGGCGGTGCTGCACTCGGTGCTGCTGCTCGCGGCCGTGCTGCTGGCGCCGACGCTGATGAACCGCATTCCGCTGGCGGCCCTCGCGGCCGTGCTGCTGTACGTCGGCTGGAAGCTCGCGCACCCGCTGCACCTGCTTCGCGCCTGGCGCGTGGGGCGCGACCAGTTCGTGCCGTTCTTCGTCACGATCGGCGCGATCCTCGTGACCGATCTGCTGGTGGGGGTGGTGTGCGGTCTCATCACGGGCACCTTCTTCATCCTGCGCGAGCATGCGCAGGCGCCGGGCCTCACCGTGGTGAGCGTGCCGGGCGCCGTGCTGACGCGCTACTCGCTGGGACAGCAGGCCACGTTCCTGAGCCGGGTGCGCATCGCGAAGACGCTGGAGTCGGCACCATCCAACTCGCGCCTGGAGATCGACGCCCGCGGATGCCGGCGCATCGACCCCGACGTGCTCGCGCTGCTGCACGAATTCCGCCACCGCGCCGAGGAGCGCAACATCGACTACCGGCTCGTCGCCGTGCCGCCGCTGTCCGACGGCCACGACGGCGGCCACTGACGAGGGGCCACGACCCATGCAGAACTATCTCCGCCTGCTCGAGAACAACAAGCGGTGGGCCGAGCACCTCGCGGCGGACGATCCGGAGTATTTCAAGCGCCACCTGGGCGGGCAGTCGCCGCAGTTCCTCTTCATCGGCTGCTCGGACAGCCGGGTGCCGGCCAACATGCTCACCGGTACCGACCAGGGCGAGCTGTTCGTGCACCGCAACATCGCGGCGCAGGTGCATCCGAACGACCTCAACCTGCTCTCGGTGCTGCAGTACGCGGTCGAGGTGCTTGATGTGCATCACGTGATCGTGTGCGGCCACTACGAATGTGGTGGCGTGCGAGCGGCCGCGAGCGACCGGAGCTTTGGTCTGGTCGACAACTGGCTCGGCGGCATCCGCCAGGTGCGTCGCCTGCACCAGCGAGAGCTGGAAGCCATCCCCGACGAAACCGCCCGCCTCAACCGGCTCGGCGAGCTGAGTGTGATCCACCAGATCTACAACCTCACGCTCACGCCGATCGTGCGTCAGGCATGGGAGCGCGGGCGCCGGCCGCTGCTGCACGGGCTGGTCTATTCGATCGGGAACGGCCGGCTGAAGGAGCTGGTGCGGGGCGTGGACGGGCCGGACAAGGCGGAGGGCCTGCTTCCGATGCTGTAGGGCATCGTCATCCTGAGCCGAAGGCGAAGGATCGGGTCGCGGTAAAGAGAGATCGGCCTTTGCCGCAACCCGATCCTTCGCTGCGCTCAGGATGACAAGCGGCACGCGTCGCAGGCGGTGCCTGCGTCACTGGCTCGTGCCTGCTTTTCCAAGCGCATGCCTACTTCGCGGCGGCCTTCTTCTGCAGCTCCACGAGCCGGTTCAGCGCCTCGATCGGGGTCATCGCGTTGAGGTCGAGTGCCTTCAGGTCGTCCACCACGGGATGCGGTGGCGCCTCGCTGAACAGGGCGAGCTGACCGGGATCGGTCGGGGCGGGGGGCGCGCCCGGCACCACGCGGTGCTCGCCCTCGAGCCGGTTCAGCACCTCACGCGCGCGCCTCACCACGCCGCCCGGCAGGCCGGCGAGCTCCGCCACATGCACGCCGTACGAGCGGTCGGTGCCGCCGGGCACGAGACGATGCAGGAACACCACGCGGTCCCCCGTCTCGCGCACGAGGACGTTGTAGTTCCGGGCGTGCTGGAGACGCTCGGGCAGCTGCATCAGCTCATGGTAGTGGGTGGCGAACATCGTCTTGCAGCCCACCCGGTCGTGCAGATGCTCGGACACGGCCCAGGCGATCGCCACGCCGTCGTACGTGCTCGTGCCGCGGCCGATCTCGTCCAGCAGCACCAGGCTCCGTGACGTCGCGCTGTGCAGGATGGCGCTCGTCTCCGCCATCTCCACCATGAACGTGGACTGGCCGCGCGCCAGGTTGTCGCTGGCGCCCACGCGCGTGAACAGCCGATCCACGAGCCCGATGCGCGCCTCGTCCGCCGGCACGAAGCTGCCGAGCTGCGCGAGCACCACGCAGAGGCCGATCTGGCGCAGGATGGTGCTCTTGCCCGCCATGTTGGGGCCGGTCACGAGCAGCAGGCGCTCGGTTTCCGTGAAGTGCACGTCGTTGGGCATGAAGGCCTCGCGCGGCATGAGCCGCTCGATGACCGGATGCCGCGACGCCTTCATCTGCAGCTCGAACCCGTCGTGCAGCGCCGGCCGGACGTAGCGACAGCGCTCGGCCACCTCGCCCAGGGCGCTCCACACGTCCAGATGCGCCAGCACGCGGGCCGTGCGCTGTACCCGGGCGATCGCCTCGCCCACCGCGCCGCGGAGCGCCGCAAACAGCTCCGCCTCGCGTCGCCCGATGTGCTCCTCCGCGCCGAGCACCCTGGCCTCGTACTCCTTGAGCTCGGGCGTCACGTAGCGCTCGGCGCCGGCGAGCGTCTGGCGCCGCTCGTAGTCGGCGGGGATGCGGTCGCGGTGGGCGTGCGTGACCTCGAGGAAGTACCCGAAGACCTTGTTGAACCCGACCTTGAGCGACGGAATGCCGGTGCGGTCGCGCTCGCGCTGCTGGATCGCCGCGATGGTCTGCTTGCCGCCGTCGCGCAGGCTGCAGAGCTCGTCGAGCTCGGCGTCGTGGCCCTGCCGGATCACGCCGCCCTCGGCGAGCGTCGCGGGCGGCCGGTCCACCAGGCCCCGGGCGAGCAGTGCCGCGAGATCGTCGAGCGGGTCGAGCTCGTCGGCGCACTCGGTGAGGCGTCCAGGCGTGGCGGCGAGGTCACCGAGCGCCGCCGCCACCTCCGGCAGCCGACGGAACGAATCACGCAGCGCGCCCAGCTCGCGTGGCGTGGCCCGACCCGCGGCCGCGCGACCGGCGAGCCGCTCGAGGTCGCGCACGCCATCCAGCCCTTCGCGAAGCCGCTGCCGGGCCGCGCCCTGCTTCAGGCACGTCGCGACGGCGTCCAGGCGCGCCTCGATCGCCGGCACGTCGCGCAGCGGCGACAGCACCCACTGCCGCAGCAGGCGGCTGCCCATCGGCGTGACGGTGTGGTCGATGGTGCGCAGCAGTGTCGCGTTCTCGTTGCCCGCGAACAACGGCTCGACCAGCTCGAGATTGCGGCGCGTCATCTCGTCGAGCCACAGATGCGACTCGCTGCGACGAACGGCGGGACGGGAGAGGTGCGGCACGCCGCCCGGCTGCAGCTCGGCGAGGTAGCGGAGCAGCGCACCGGCGCAGCCCACGGCCGGTGCGTCATCGCCGGCGATGCCCAGCCCGTCGAGGCCGGCCAGCTGAAAGCGGCGCGCCAGGTCGTCGCCGGCAAGCGGTGCGTCGAACTCCCACTGCTCGCGTTCGGTGCGAAGCCACGAGCCCGGCACGTCGGTGCCGACCGTCACCACCACTTCGGCGGGTCCATAGCGCTGCAGCGCGTCCGCGAGCGCGCCGGGCGCGAGGCGCTCGAGCACGAACTCGCCGGTGGAGAGGTCGATGGCCGCGAGTCCCGCATCCGAGACCGCGACGATCCAGTTGTTCCTCGCGCTGGTGAGCCAACCCTCCTGCAGCAACGCACCGGGCGTCACCGTCTCCACGACCTCGCGCCGCACGATTCCCTTGGCGAGCTTCGGATCCTCCACCTGCTCGCAGATGGCCACGCGGTGCCCTGCGGCCACCAGCTGGCGCAGGTACTCGCCCGCCGCCTTCACCGGCACGCCGGCCAGCGGAACGCCATCGCCCCGCGCGGTGAGCGTGATGCCGAGCACGCGCGCGCCGAGCTCGGCGTCGTCGAAGAACATCTCGTAGAAGTCGCCCATCCGGAAGAACAGGATGGAGCCGGCGTGCCGCGACTTGATCTCGCGGTACTGGGCCATCAGTGGGGTGTCGTCGCCGAGCTTGATGCTCACTTGTCCTGCACCACGAAGGGCTGGCCGCCGAGTGCCGCCTTCACCCTGGCGGCGGCGGTGGCGGCATCGGCGCGGCTGGTGAAGCTGCCGACGCGCACCTTGTGATACGCTCCCTCACGCACGACGATCGCGTCGAATCCCGCCCGCTTCGCGCGCTGCACCTGCGCCTGTGCCTCGTCCGCCGTCCCCGCGGCGATGATCTGGACACGCCAGCTGGGCGCGGCCGGCACTACCGGCGTCGGCGGCATCGGCTTCCCGGCGGGAGCGCGCGAGGGCACCACGAGGGGCGGCTCGCTCGCCACGGCCGACGAATCCACTCGCACGACCTGCGCCCTGCCGCCGCATTTCGCCTGCAGGGCCGCCAGTTCCTTCCGCGTCGCCGCGTCCTGCCCCACGCGGCCCAGGCCTTCACTCACCCAACGGCATCCGGCGAGCGTGTCCCTGGTGCGCAGGAGCGAGCGGCCCGCCCACACCGCGGCTACCGGAAAGAGGGACGAGGCGGCGTAATCGGAATGGAACCGCTCGAGCTGACGCGCCGCCGCCGTCGGATCGCCGTTCGCGTATTCGAGCTGGGCGAGCCGCACGACGGCATCGTCGGCCCAGGCAGACAGGGGATACTCGGTGACGACGCGCTGCAGCCGCTGGCGCGCGTCATCCACGGTCGTGGCGACGAGGCCCTGCGCATACAGCACCTGGGCGTAGGTCGAGTCGGTGGGTGGCACCGACTTCTCGAGCGCGGCGAGGGTGACACGTGCCGAGTCGATGCGACCATCCTGCGCGAGACGCAGCGCGGCGAGCACGCGTGCATCCGACTGGGCCGAGAGCCCATCGGGGGCGATGGCGAGCACGAGGACGGACAACGCCACGAGGCAAAGTCGCATCAGGCGGCCCGACGCGAGCTCGAGGCGGCGAGCTGCAGCACGAGGTCGAGCATGGTGCTCGCCTCGTCGCGGAGCGTGGTGCCCTTCAGCGCCTGATCGGCGGCGAGCGTGGCCGCGAGCGCATCCCGCAGGCGCTCCGCGCTCCAGCGCTCGGCCCAGCGTGCCCAGAGGCGCGGCTCGGCGCGCCAGTCCGGCAGCCCGAAGGGCCGGGCGCGGAAGATGGCGTTCTGCAGCCACTGCTCGAGGGCGCGGCCGCGCATGCCGCCGTCGAGTTGCGCGCGCGCCAGGGACACGCCGATGAGCGTGGTGCCAAGCAGCGTGACGAGCTTGACGCCGCTCACGCCGGACTGCGACAACACGGGCGCGACCAGCGCGGTGGCGCGCTTCGTGTCGTCGTCCATCACGGCGTCGCGCCAATCGCCGACGGTCTCGCCGTGGCGCACGCCGACGAGGTCGCCGATGAGCTCGCGCGTGACCTCGGTGCCCGGCGGCAGCGCCGCGATCTTCGCCACCTCCGAGCGCAGCACCGACAGCTCGGCGCCGACGGCCTTCACGAGGTGCTCCGCGGCCTCGGCCGCGAGCACGAGCCCGGACTGGGCGGCCTCGTGCTGGGCCCACTTCGCCGCCCGCTCGGGGGGCAGTGCGTCGCAGCGCACCGTCACGGCGTGCGCGGAGAACTCCTTGTCGGCATCGGGCTCGCCGGCGCCCTGCACCATGACGAGCACCGTGTCCGGCGCGGGCTTCGCGAGCCACTTCACGAGGGCAGTGCGCGTCTTCGCCTTCTTCTGCCAGCCGTCCACGTCGCGCAGCACGACCACGCGCCGCTCGGCAAGCATGGGCAGCGTATCGAGCAGGCTGTCGAGCGCTTCGGGGTCGAGGGCGGTGGCGGTGCGCTGATCGAAGTTGAAGTCGCGCATGGAGGGATCGAGCGCGCGATCGAGGATGAGGCGGACCGCCTCGTCCTTCAGGACGTCTTCGGGGCCGACGAGGTAATAGACGTTGGCGACGTCGCCCTGCCTCAGGGCGCGATGGAGGGCGTCGAACGAGAGATCGGCCATTCTAGCTCATTGGCGCGCAGCACGCGCACGCCCACGACGAGCGCCCGCGCCAGCGAGGCGCATCGGCCGCAGGCGGTCGCGTGCTCCTGCATGGCGTCCGTCGGCACGGCGACGTCGCCGTCGCGCCAGGCGGAGAAGTACCGCCGGAAGGTCCGGCAGGTCAACGTGGTGGGCATGTGCGCGGAAGGATAGCGAGAAGGCGAACGGGCGGGAATCCCGAAGGACTCCCGCCCGCTCCATCGCTTCCCGTCCGACGGTCAGTCGAGATAGGGCGCGATCATCTCGGCGAAGCTGGCGCGCGCGCGGTTCAGCCGGCTCTTCACCGTGCCGAGGTTGCAGTGCGTCACCTCGGCGATCTCCTCATAGCTCTTCCCCTCGAGCTCGCGGAGCACGAACACCTGCCGGTGATGCGGCGAGAGCTGCGCGACGGTGTTGTCGACGAGCTCCTTGAGGTGCCGGTTGCGGAACATGTCGTCCGGCCGGCTGCGGCTGTCCTCGAACTGCAGCGGACGCGCGTCTTCCTCGTGCTTGGAACGGTTGGACTGGTAGAACACCAGCGGCGAGCGGCTCCGGTTGCGCAGCTCGTTCTTCGCCAGGTTCGACGCGATCGTGTAGACCCAGGTCGAGAACTTCTTGGTGCGGTCGAAACGATGCAGGTGGCGGTACACCCGGATGAACGCCTCCTGCACCAGGTCCTCGGCGCGCTCACGGTCGCCGATCATGCGGTAGATGAAGTTGAGAAGCCGAATCTGGTACCGCTTCACGATCTCCCCGAACGCCCGGGGGTCACCATCCAGGTGACGGGCGACGAGGTCGGCGGTTTCCAGGTTGTGCTTTTCGGAAGCGGGGGAGCTTACCCAGCGGCCCATCGGCCGGGTGCTCGCGGGAATGGCGGCTGCCGTCATTGCACTTTCGGTTCGCGCGTGGCGAACCGCTCCTGCCTGCTTCGGTTAGGACCGACCCGAGACTTCCGGGTGGCACGGTCGGTCAGGCACCGTGCACAAGGTTTACGATCCCAACGTACGACAAAGAACCGTTTTGTTCAAGATGTCGTTTTGAAACATTGGACAAACAGCAGTGTCACCAAGGTCTTGGCGTCCTGAATCTCCCCGCGTGATATCATCCGACCCACCTCAGACCACCGAATCGGGTGCACTTCGATGAATTCGTCGGCCTCCCGCGCCGTCGTTTTCTCGACAAGCCCTTGTGCCATAAAAAGATGAATCACCTCGTCGGTGAACCCCGGGGTGGTGTAGATTGTGCATAACCGCTCCATCGCAGTCGCCTCGCAGCCGGCCTCTTCCCGCAGTTCCCGGCGCGCGCAGGTTTCCGGATCCTCCCCGGCGTCGAGCCGTCCCGCCGGGATCTCCCACAGATAGCCGTCGGCCGCGTGCCGGAACTGTCTGAGGAGCAGGATGCGGGGGTCGGCCGCCGAGAGGGGATCGAGGAAGGGCACCACCGCCGATGCACCGGGGTGGCGGATCATCTCGAGGCGACCGGTGGAGCCGTCCGGAAAGCGCACGGTATCGACATCGAGGTCGATCACGCGTCCATCGTATACGCGTTCAGCGCCGAGAAGCGTCATGGCCAAAGCTCATCATGTTGGTGACCGTTGAAGTCTAGCG
>Ga0070671_100003941_pt1 | contig 11680 bp, 14 predicted proteins | sample KBSS73metaG_FD_65341 | JGI IMG/M metagenome (GOLD analysis project Ga0070671, IMG submission 65341) | Switchgrass rhizosphere microbial communities from Kellogg Biological Station, Michigan, USA - KBS S7-3 metaG | ecosystem: Host-associated > Plants > Roots > Rhizosphere > Soil ...
GGCGGGCCGCCCATCGCAAGGGCCTTCGACACATCGGGCGGAACCGTGGCTGCCATGTTGGTGTGAATGCCAAGCAATCCAGGAGGCTCTTGCAAAGCCATCACTTCCGAAATGGCATTTCCCCAATCGCCACCCTGTGCCACGTATTTTGTGTAGCCGAGTCGTTGCATGAGCGTGGCCCACGCTTTCGCAATGCTAACTGGATTCCATCCAGGCTTCGTGGGCTTGCCTGAGAACCCATAGCCAGGCAGCGACGGAATCACGAGATGGAAGGCGTCTTCTGCGGTACCGCCATTCGCAGTCGGGTTAGTTAGTGGCTCAATGATTTTCATCTGCTCAATAATCGATCCGGGCCACCCATGCGTGACGATCATTGGCAACGCATTCTCATGTTTCGATCGAACGTGTATGAAGTGAATGTCGAGCCCGTCAATCTCGGTGATGAAATGTGGTAAAGCTTTCAGCTTCGTCTCGCCCTTGCGCCAGTCGTAGTCTGTTCCCCAATAGCGTGCGATTTTCTGCATCGTCGCAAGCTGCACGCCCTGCGACGCATCGCTGACCGATTCGCGTTCGGGCCACCTAGTCGCGTTGACGCGCCTACGCAAGTCGGCGAGTTCGGCATCGGGAAAACTGAATTGAAACGGACGAATCGCCCTGTTGTCTGCTGCCTGCTCGGTGCCTGTAGCTGTAGGTTGCGTCATGATGTTTTCCTCATTGGTAATGGCCTTCGAATCTGCAAATGTTTCGGCGGTTATCCTTGGACCCAGCGCGAGTGCCAGACTCAACATTGAGCCCAGCTTAAGAAAGCGACGGCGTGACTGTTCGTCTGCTCGTGTCATGATGTCGTCAGTTTGCATCCTCAATTCTCGTGTAGTCATCATCCTTTCTTTCGCGCTCGATTCTCCATCATCAAGGCGCGTAGCGTGTGAATACGAAGTCGCGCTCTTTTATCTTCTGGTGACAGGGGAAGCATGACTTCATTCCTGCGTCATCGGTGGGTTTGCCGTTCTTATCAAATGACGAGTATCCCCAGCCTCCCGTCGCAGCGTACTTCTTCGAATCCTTGACCATGAACTGTAGGTAAGCATCTGTAGGCGAGCCGGCCACGAATGACTGCTCACGGCCGAAGGTCTTGTTGTTTTCCTCAGACGGTACAAAGCTCCACGCTATGCGGCCAACAATCGCGCCTTCGGGAAACGGAAGTCTGCCCTCGCGGTAAGCGTTGATCGCGATGTCGTTTCCCAGAATGGCGCGAATATCGTTGAGCTCGCCCGCTTCATGGGCCACTGAGACTACTTTCCAGTCTCGGTATCCAGGTGGAATCGTCTTTACAAAAATCGGCATGGGTTCTTGAGCATTAACGTGTCGCGATGTGGTTACGGTGAACAAGGCAACGCCAGCTAATGTCGCAACGACAAGCAGCAACAGAGTGACTCTCGTCATAAATGACCCTCCGAATGGCCTACTCTTGAGGCCTTCAAATGCACTCATCCGATTCGATTCAGGTTTATTTAGAGGCCGCAGTACAGCACAAGTGGCGATGCGAATCTATTAGACCAAAGTATCGATCAATACTTTGGTATTGGGTGAGTCAAATAATAGGTTCGAATACAGCTATTGGAAAATGCTTGCGTGGTTTCAACTCAACAAATAGACAACCTGCGTTTCAAGCTTTGTTAGGTCGTCGGTCCAATCGCCATAGATTTCCCACGACCAGCCGGCGAACACGCGGCCGCTCTCCGCGCGCCACGAGTGGATCGCGTCATGGGCGGCGCCAAGTTTGTCATAGCTGCCTACGTGATTGGTCATCGCCACCTCGCCAGCGGGCGTCTGTGTGCAGGTCACCTCGCCCTCATCCTCAAAGGTACGAACTACCTGAACGCCGAAATCAATGTCCATGGGTTCATCACGACGGGCCGGATGATGGTAGAGGAAACAATTATGCCCGTCGGCTCGCAGGCCTTCGCGGCGTCGGAGAAAGTCCCAAACAAGATCAAGCGCCGGCTTCCAGGTCCGGCCGATCTCGCTAACCAACACGGAGCGTCGCACCGCGGCGATCGGTTGTGCACTGACACGGGTAGTGACAATGTGATAACTCATGCTGACTCCCCCCTCTAACCTAATAATACCGATACCAAGGTATGATGGACACCGCGCGGTGATAAGCGCATTCTCCTTACAAATCCCAGTTCGGATTGATGAGAACCCGGTGCGAGCACACTTAATGGTGACACGTCCGCTCATAACAGTGGTTGATGACGATGAATCCGTGCGCGAGTCGCTGCCCGATTTGCTGAATGAGTTTGGTTTCGAGGCGCAGTCCTTTTCGTCCGCCGAAGAGTTTCTGGCTTCCGAGACAATTGCAGATACAAACTGTTTGTTGCTTGATGTGGCGATGCCGGGTATGACCGGGCCAGATCTGCAACGTGAGCTTTTGCTTCGCGAGCAATCGATCCCGATCGTTTTCATTACCGGCCAGCGTGATGCCGCTACTCGTCTGCGTTTAATCGGGCAAGGCGCAGTCGAGTGTTTGTTCAAGCCATTTGAGCCGACGGATCTTTTGCAGGCACTCAACACTGCACTTGGAGCTAGTTGATTAACTGCGGTACTTGATCTGACTTAATGTCCGCAACACCTAAGTCGCAACAACAACCGATCGTCTTTGTAGTTGACGACGACATTTCGGTGCGTGAATCGCTGGAGTCGCTGATCTCATTCGCCGGATGGCAGCCGGAAACGTTTGCTTCTGCGGCTGAATTTCTGGCGCGCCCGCGCACCACCATTCCAAGTTGTTTGGTGCTTGATGTGTCGCTTCCGGATCTTAACGGTCTCGAATTGCAAAAACTGATCGCGTCCGAGCGGATCGACATGCCAATCATCTTCATCACTGGATACGGCGACGTTCCTATGACTGTGCAAGCAATGAAGGGCGGTGCTGTCGAATTCTTGACGAAGCCCTTCGACGATGAAGTGTTGTTGCGTGCTATCCAGCATGCCATAAAACGCAGCGCATCGGTGCTCAATGATCAAGCTGAAGTATCCATGCTGAGGCGCAGTTATGAATCACTCACGCCGCGTGAGCGAGATGTCATGAGACTCGTGGTGGTCGGCATGTTGAATAAGCAGATCGGTCTGAAGTTAAACATCAGCGAAATCACGGTGAAGGCCCACCGCGGAAAAATGATGCAGAAGATGAAGGCTGACTCTGTGGCAGATTTAGTAAAGACTGCGGTCAGGCTCGGGCTCACGCCAGCGAGAGACCCAGGGCATACAACGGAGAATTAGGAAAGGAATATAATGACTCGATCAACCGATCTTAAATCGGCAGCCGCGTGATTCAGCTTGAGCACTAATGTCAACAGACACGGTCAAACTAAAGAATGAGGTTTCGGAACGCGATCACGTTTCCGGAGCGGCAGATGCGCCGGTGACACTGCTTGAATACGGCAACTTTGAATGCATTCATTGCGGTCGCGCATATCCGATAATCAAGGAAGTGCAGAAACGGCTCGGCAACAATTTGCGCTTTGTCTTTCGACACTTTCCCACAGTGCGAACCCATCCACATTCTCTGCGCGCCGCTGAAGCTGCGAATGCAGCCGGTGCGCAGGGAAAATTCTGGGAGATGCATGACCAGTTGTTCACTCATCAACAGGCGCTTGAGGACCGAGATCTTTCGCGTTATGCCAGGCGCATTGGTCTTGATGTCGACAGATTTGCCCGCGATATGTCTGAGAATACTTTCCTTAAGCAGATCGAAGCGGAGTACAACCTGAGTGTGTTCGATGAACATGTGACAGGCACTCCGACGTTCTACATAAACGAGGTGCGTTACACCGGAACGATCGAAGTCGAGATGTTGCTGGACGCTATCGTACAAGCCGACACTGAAGGACGAATTCGATTGCCCCGGAAGTTCGGCGGAATAAGAGATGCGCTGGGCAAACTGCATCGCCATGGCGATGGCTGACACGACTCACCTGAACGTGCCTCGGACCGCACCTACAAAACCGTCAACCGCAATTACAGCTTCCGTCGGTACTAAGGAGCTTCGATGAAGACACTGATGAGGGCTCTGGCCGGCTGGCCCACGCTCTTACTTCTTATCCTGACAACGACTCTCTCGATACATGCACAAAGACAGATCAACGATCGATTCGCCAACGTCAATGGAGTTCGACTTCATTATTTGACTGCTGGAAAGGGCGACCCTGTCATTCTGCTGCACGGTTATGCGGAAAATAGTCACATGTGGCGGCCGTTGATGATTGAGTTGGCTAAGAGCCACACTGTGATCGCGCCGGACCTGCGAGGATTCGGACAGTCCTCTAAGCCGACCACTGGTTACGATAAGAAGACGATGGCCCAGGATGTTCACGCCTTGGCCCAATCGCTTGGTTATCAACATGAAGTGGTGGTTGGTCATGACATAGGATTGATGGTTGCTTATGCCTACGCCGCGCAGTACCCGAACGAAGTCGAGCGGATTGTTTTAATGGATGCGTTTCTTCCCGGCGTCGGTGATTGGAAAACGGTCTGGCTGTTAAGGGACCTTTGGCACTTTCACTTCTACGGCGAAACACCGCTCAAGCTGGTCGCCGGACGTGAAAGAATCTATTTTGAGCATTTTTGGAATGACTTCGCTGCTGATCCGAAGCATTCGGTGCCGGAAGCGGATCGTCAGTTTTATGCTCGATCGTATGGCCAACCCGGCGCGATGCGAGCAGGCTTTGAAGTGTTTCGGAACTTCGAACAGGATGCGAAAGATTTCGCTCAATTCGCCGAAACGAAACTGACGATGCCGATGCTAGTCTTGACTGGAGAAAAAGCTTCGGGAGAATTCCTGATTGAGCAAGCGCGTCTGGTTGATACAAACGTCGATGGAGTTGTTATTAAAGGTAAAGGCCACTGGCTTATGGAGGAAGCGCCGCAACAAGTCATTCCACGACTAGTCACGTTTATCGACAAGTCGCACTAGACTTGACTGTATGGACCTACGTTCCGGAGAAGCGGCTTAAGCGATAGAAGAATATGACGGAATTTCCAGATGCTAAGGATGGCATATCGTCACTACCGGGAAGTACTCCCAGTGAGATGTTTCCTGTCCTGACTTCAGCCCAACAAGCTCGTGTGTACGAGCACTGCGAACGTCGCACGGTTGAAGCGGGTGAGATCGTCGTGGAGCTCAATGAGCACGTAACTAATGTCTACGTTGTGGTCAGCGGGCAACTGAGCATCCTGCAGGTCTCGAACAATCAGGAACATGTCATGGCCCTGTGCAACCCGGGAATGTTCACTGGCGAACTAAGCGTCCTCATGGGCCGGCGCGGACTCGTGCGCATTCGCGCAACGGAAAAATCAGAACTCTTCGAAATCGATCGCAAAGCATTGCAATCCCTGGTCGAAACCGACAGCGAGCTTAGTGATATCTTTTTACGAGCTTACATCCTGCGCCGGCTGGAATTAATTGCGCATGAAGTTGGCGACATCGTCTTAGTTGGCTCCACTCATTTGCTTGATACCCTGCGCATCAAGGAGTTTCTAACTCGTAATTACCAACCTTATTCATACATCGACCTCGAACATGACGCGGATGTTCAGGAAATGCTTGATCGCTTTTCACTGTCCATCGATGACTTGCCTGTTCTGATCTGTCGCGGCACCGCCGTGTTGCGAAATCCAACCAATGAAGAGATCAGCAGCTGTCTAGGGTTCAACGAAGGAATCGATCAAGCTCATGTCCGCGATCTGATTATTGTGGGCGCCGGTCCCGCCGGATTGGCGGCTGCTGTCTACGCCGCTTCTGAGGGGCTCGACGTGCTGATGCTTGAATCAAGTGGGCCGGGTGGCCAGGCTGGAGCCAGTTCGAAGATTGAAAACTATCTTGGCTTCCCCACAGGTATATCAGGACACGAACTTGCCGGTCGCGCCTACGCACAGGCGCAAAAGTTCGGCGCTGATATGTTGATTGCTAAGGACGCAAAAGGCTTGGCGTGTGGTCGCCGGCCCTACGAATTGTTAATAGGGGACGGACAAAGTATTCCTACGCGGACCGTGGTGATTGCTTCGGGCGCCCAGTATCGACGACTCCAACTGGAAAACCTGTCCAAGTTTGAGGGTGCTGGTGTCTATTACGGGGCCACGCATCTCGAAGCCCAGTTGTGTGGCGGCGAAGACGTAATTGTTGTCGGCGGCGGAAACTCGGCCGGGCAGGCCGCAGTTTTTCTGGCGCAAACGACTACAAGAGTTCATATGTTAGTGCGATCCGACGGCTTGGCGAAAACAATGTCACGCTACCTAATCCGGCGGATCGAACAGACCCCTAATATAGAACTTCATACCAACACCGAAGTGATTGCGTTGAACGGAAACGATCATCTTGAGCGAGTAACCTGGCGAAATAATCGAATAGGGCAGACTGAGTCACACAAGATTGCACATCTCTTTTCGATGACCGGGGCGGTCCCGAATTCCGCCTGGCTGGGTGGGTGTGTAGCATGTGATCAGTCTGGGTTTATTAAGACCGGTTCAGATCTCACAGCCGAAGATTTGGAGATAGCAAAGTGGCCCCTTACTCGGTCGCCATATCTTCTCGAAACCAGTTTGCCTGGCGTGTTTGCTGTTGGAGATATTCGTCAGGCGAGCGTGAAGCGAGTAGCGTCCGCAGTCGGAGAAGGTTCTATTGCGGTCTCCTTTGTACACCAAGTGCTTGCTCAGTAACGAGAGACGACGGATTCCGGGTTTGGGCGTGCGCAGCAGCTCGATGGTTGGGCCATCATTCTTTCTTGCGATGAACTCTACATGACTGAAGAGCACACGGAACTGAGTATCGATGAATACTTGCGTGAACGGCTCATGCCCGTTGAAGGGTCGATCCCGCAAATATCCGGAATCGAGATGTATGGAGATTCTGTCCCCGTCGAGAGTGTTGGCGGAGATCTTTTTGAATACATCAACTTTCAGCAGCGCTACGATGTCGATGTAAGGATTCGGCAGGCGTTAAAACTATCGAAAGAATTTCTTGACCCGCTTCCCTCCGGTGACCCACCACGTAATTCGGTAGATGATCATGTTCTGTGGATGAGGTCCAGACCAGACCATAAGCTCGAAACGGAAACAGAATACAGGTATGCGCGAAGCTCAGAACAGGTTCGAGTCGCTGAATCGCTTCGTGATCTCTTCGATACGGGCGGAGTGCTGCTAGTCGACGCGCAGGGCCACGGACTTATTGCGGCGAAGATTGCCTCGACCGTCCACGATACGTTTCATGCATTTATGTTGTCCGAACTCGATCATCACGGAACCACCACTCCGGAGTTATTTGAAAACCTTAACCTGCGTTTGGCCCAGTCGGTCACAGCTCGTAACGCACTTGGCGTGAGTAAAGAAAATGCGCGCGAGATTGCGACTATGCTTTATGGCGAAGTGCACCCTTATGGATACTTCCGATTTGTAAATTTTGGACACCCGCCGCCATTGGTGTTCTCTGCTGAATATCAAAAATTTGTGACGCTGGACAAAGATCGAATGGTCCAATTCCTGCCGTTAGGATTGCAGATCTCCTCTAATCATCCGGATCGGAAGCGGTATTTCTCAATGCGATTTCGGAACAGACCCGCTAACTCTTCCGATGTTGCCGAGATTACGCTAATGAGCCCGGGCGACATTTTGTTCCTTTATACTGACGGCGTATACGACGGTAGCGATGTGCAGGACCGTCAGGCTCTCGAAGTTGTGATGCGCGAAAACTGCTCGAAATCAGCTCGAGAAATCTGCAATGCTCTGCTTGAACACGCCACAAAAGATGATGAGCACCGACGGCAAATTGGAGAAGAGAGTCTGATTGACGATAAAACGGTTTTCATCATTAAGCGCGGTTGAGGAAGATTCTCTTCGTGGTCTACTCCGCACGTAAACGGTGAGTGTTAGATAACAGGTTATGTGCGTGAGCAGCAGGAGCGCAACGCTCGGTGGCTTTAAGTCTCGACGCTCACGACTGACTATAAAATCACAAAATGCGCCATCTTTTTGAACCAGTTCTCTTGTTAGATGGAATCTCTGGGCTAATTATGGGAATAGGAATTCTATTGCCTGTGGATTAGTCTGGGAAGGTGGGAGGCTTTGCACACAAAATCTGGAATTCCTCGCACGGAAGTGCGCGGGTTGTTCAGATTCAACCTATTAAGGAGCGGAGTTGCCGAAAACAAAAAATTCCAACAACGGCAGTTGGTGGATTGTTCAAGTCCGGCCTAATTTTTCCGAGTTTGCGAGGTTCGATTGGAGATTCAGGCGGCTGCTTGACGGTTCTCGCGCCCGCTTTCAGCGGGCAATAAAATTTCGGCTCGCTTACCCGGGGTTTCGCTCGCAAAACCTCGCTCCACCGGGCTCTACGCTCACGACTGCTTCGCAGGCGAGTCGGGAGGCGTAAGTTCAAACGGCCGTTGGTAGAATTCGAAAGAGTTTTCTTAACAGAGCTTCTTGTAGGTTGGACTTGAATATATCCACGCACTGCCGTGCATGGGAATTCCAACTTTTCTGCAAAGCTAAGCTGCGAAGGCAAGGCGCAATTGATCAATGCTGATATTACGGATAATAATCGGTCTAATACTATTGGGTGGCGCGGCGTGGACCGTCGTCAGGACCTACAGAGGACGTGGCAAATCATCATGGTTTGTTCTCGTCTTCTCACTCTTTCTCACTGCGCTGGGCTTCTATTTCATTATTCGTGCTTGCGCCGAGTTCCTACGCGATTTTCGGATAGGGTCAGAATGGATTAAGTAAACCTCTGCTCCATTCGGAGGTGATGTGGTGTTTCGTAATTGAGAATCTTGAAATACTGGAACCGAGTCTCGATGCACTCGAGCTGCGCATGTGTCAGTAAAAAGCTGTTAACTTTGTTGAGACCCTCCAAATTTAAAACCTGCATTAAGACTCCCAAAGACTGACTAGCATGCACAGCTGAGCGCTTGGCGTTTTGCTGCTACCAACCCGATACCAGCGGACGAGCCAGTGATAATATTCTTGCAAGCTAGATCATTGAATGCCTTAAGAGAGTTCCTCGGCTAACGCGACGATGATGCCCGCAGGGCCTCGCATGTAGCAGAGCCTGTACTTGTCTTCGTACTGGACCACCTCGCCGACGAGTTCAGCGCCGTCGGCGCGCAGTCGAGCGACAGTGTCGTCGACACTTTCGACTGTAAACATGACGCTCCGGAGGCCCAGCGTGTTCGGCGGTGCAACCGCCGGTTCGATCTCGACGAGTTTTGGACTGCGAAACTTCGTAAGCTCAAGCCGCCCGTGCCCATCTGGAGTCCTCATCATAACGATGTCGACTTGGATACCTTCGAGACGGTTGACGCGGTCTACCCAATCGCCGTCGATGGCCGCTTCGCCTTCACGCGTCATGCCGAGCGCAGTGAAGAAGGCAATGGCACCTGGTAGGTCCTCGACGACGACGCTGACATGGTCCATTCTCTTGATCGTCATGTCGTTAGTTTAGCCGGGGCATTACTTGAGTGTCCAAGTTGACTGTTCACTAAAATGCAATGTCCGACAGAACCTGTTAGCTGAGGAAACCCACGAAAATGAGGCGCCGCAAAGGGAAGGCCGATGAATGTCGGCGCGAATAAATTCTTTCAGATAGCCTTCATTGACATACTTATTGACCACTCGATATTCTCCGCTCAATGCGAAAGTGGTTTACAGCTTGTGTCCTTATCTCAGCAGTGCTTAGCGCCGCAATCGGAGTTGGAGCGCAAGAGAGCGAAGGATCCTGCCCACTTCCGAATCTACCTGCATGCTGTAAGAAAGCTGTTTCGAGACATCCTACCGCGGAAGTTTCAACGGCCAAGCTTTGCTGCAAGTTGAATTGTTCACAGTCAGGCGCTACAACTTCGAATGCTTCGAGCTCTTTCTCACAATCTGGTGTAACTGCCGACAGCGCCGCATTGCCGTCAGTATCGAGTCTTATCTACAACTTTCCTGGAGCGTTTAGCAGACACTCACAGAGCGCTTTCAACTCACATCCTAAGTACATTCAACATCTTGCCTTACTGATCTAGGTAACTTCAGGGGGGTAGTGTGCCTACTGGCCGGATCTTCTTAGCTACGTGCGACTTCCAATAGCTTGTCGTGCGTTGGTCTTTGTCTACAACTGATCAGGGAGACAGAAATGAAGCGAGAGACTTTGTTAGGGATACTGGGTATTGTCTTATTGTTTGGAAATGCCGGGAGCGCCTGGGCGCAAGTTAAGCAAGTACAGATGCACATCGCTGGCTATTTGTGCGGCAATTGAGTGTACAACATCCAGAAGGCCGTGAGCCGTCTAGACTACGCACCGAAACTCAAAGAAATTCAAGTTACAGACTTTCAAAAAGGCCTTGGCAACTTTACGCCTCAGCCTGATAAGCCAGTGTCTTTTGCTGCATTGAAAGCCACGCTCAAAAAAGCAGTCTACACACTCGATGCGGCGGACATAACCGTCCTCGGAACAACATCAAAAGAAGAGAACGGTTGGTTTCTCACTGTCAAAGAATCCGGTCAACGCTTTTCTCTCGAGGTCCCTAACGTGGACCAGAGGTTAACAGGGCTTAAGGTTGGAGATACCGTTGAATTATCGGGTGAATGGAAGACGATAGGTTCAGGATCTGCAGCGCGCGAGGTAATTATTCCTTCCGCCAGCAAAAGAAGTGCGAATAGTCGTGCTTTCCGTGCTGGTCCCGCGCCGATTTTTGTGAGGGCAAGCTTAACTGAACCTTTGGCGCCATCGAGTACGACTACAATGTTGCCGCTTGTACCAGCGGCGAGACTCGCGGCACCGATTCGTGTGACATCACCGGGTTTGACTGTTTACAGAGGCGGGGCCGTCACACCTCGTCTCTACTTCATCAAACAACACCTGGGTTCGCTCGAAGTTGATCGCCAGTTACTCGATGTAAGCGTTTCCTATACGCCATCGCCAAAGTTGCAATTAGAAATTGAAGCACCGTTCTCGCGGACCGCATATGACAATGGAATAACGTCTGGTTCAGTCTTAGGCCTGGGCAACATTATTACCTGGGGAAAGTATCGCTTTTTCCGCAAGGTCAAAACTTACGGAGACAGGCAATCGGCCGTTAGAGTTGGTCTTGAATTGCCAACGGGCAAGAGCTCAGCACCAACCCCGGCGCAAATAAACGTACCAGCTTTTGTTAGGCAGCAACTCACTCCGATCAATGGTGGATTAAGTCCGCATCTCGACCTTGCATTCTCACAAGCAGGAGGTCGCGTTATTTTTGGCGGCAATGCCGAAGCAATTTTTCGAACAGAACGCGACGGTTTCCGAATGGGCCATGAGCAACGTCTCAGCACTGATCTTGAATACGTTCTGCCGAAAGATCCACATAAGCCAGGAGGGGAGGTCTTTCTAATATTGGAAACGACGTTCGTACATCGAGCGACGGGACGTCTCGACGGACTTGAGGTTGCTGGTAGTCGCGCCACTGAGTATTACTTAGCGCCAGGACTCCAATATGCCGCGCGTCCCAGATTCGTTATTGAGGGAAGTTATCAATTTCCAGTGTTGCGCAACACTGGGCCACTGGTCCTACGAACAGATCGCAATCTGTTACTAGGCGTGAGGTTCCTATTTTGAAGGGATTAGGACTGAGAGCAATCATCGCTGCGATCTTGGCGCTCTTGT
>Ga0070671_100003944_pt1 | contig 11675 bp, 9 predicted proteins | sample KBSS73metaG_FD_65341 | JGI IMG/M metagenome (GOLD analysis project Ga0070671, IMG submission 65341) | Switchgrass rhizosphere microbial communities from Kellogg Biological Station, Michigan, USA - KBS S7-3 metaG | ecosystem: Host-associated > Plants > Roots > Rhizosphere > Soil ...
ATCGCCCGCAAGATGAACGAGCGCGCGTACCGGCGCGTGCCACCGTTTGGCTACGCCGGCCGCAACGGCCAGTGATGGCGGCGAGCCGGCGAGCGCGCGAAGAGCGCGGTTGAGACGCCACTTCGAGCCGAACTCTTTGGCCCGAGCCGCCCGCAGGCTCGTGCAGGCGCCGACGCCGGTGGCCAGCTCGCGCAACGCCGCTTCCGCCGCCAGCTCTCCGCCTCGAAGCGCGAATCGAAGACCGTCGCCAGTCATCGGATCGACGAAGCCGGCGGCATCGCCGGCGAGGAGGAGGCCCGGGTAGCCGGCGGCCCCGCAATCGACCGCCAGCGGGCCTAGAGACGTCACCGCGGAGATTTGCTCTGCGCGTGCGAACCGCTCGCGCAAATCGGCGTCCTCGCGCACCGTCACCTCGACGATGCGCTCTGCGTGCACGCGTTGGGCGCGAAACATGTTTCTCAGCTCACGCACGACGCACACGTTCGCCACGTCGCCGGGAAGTGGTGCGACGCCGATATAGCCGTCCGGCCTGAGGTGCATTTCGCCGTGCGTCGTCAGCCCCTGCACACCGGTGAAATACGTCCCGAATGCCCAACGCTTCGGCCGCGGTGCGTACGCGGCGAGTCCCATTCCGAAGGCGAGCCTCGAATGCCGACCGTCAGCAGCGATGACGATGCGTGCGTGCAGGTTGTGGTCGTCCCCGCTGGCGGCGACACGCACGCCGATGATGCGGGCGGAATCGGTCGTGATGAGCGGCGCCCGGACAATGACCCCGCTGTCGAACACGGCGCCAGCCGCGATAGCTGCCTCCAGCAGGCTCATGTCGAGTTCTCGTCGCGTCAACGATGCGCCGCGGACGCCTGCCGGATAGCGTGCGGACACGCGCGCGCCGGCGGGTCCTGTGATGTCCATGCCGGTGATGGCCATCGCACGCCGGCGGACCGGGCCCGAGACCTCGAGCCGATCGAGAATGGCGAGCGATCCAGGGTTGACGGTGTCGCCGCACAGCTTGTCACGCGGAAAGCGCGCACGATCGATCAGGCGTACGCGGACGCCGGCGCGGGCGAGCACGAGCGCGGCGATGCTACCGGCTGGTCCGGCCCCGACGACGAGCACGTCGGTCTTCATTCCCCGATTCAGCCGGCCCGTCCAAGCACCAGCGCGCTGTTCTTCGATCCAAATCCCAGGCAGTTGCAGAGCGCCGCGTCGATCTGTTCACTCCGAGGCGCGTTCGGGATGAAATCCATGTCGCAGTCGGGGTCCTGCTGATGGAGATTGATCGTCGGCGGGAGCACACCGTGACGAATGGCCAGCGCGGTCGCCGCGACACCGGCCGCGCCGCTCGCACCCTGTGGATGGCCGATCATCGATTTCGTTGACGACCCGGGGACGGCGTCGGCGTGGCCGCCGAACACGCGCCGCACGCACTTCGATTCGATGGTGTCGTTCAACTGTGTCGAGGTGCCGTGATAGTTGATGTAGCCGATGTCCTGCGGCCGGCGGTGCGCGCGCGCCAGCGCCGTCTCGATGCAGCGAACGATTTCGGTGCCGTCCGGATCCATCTGCACGCGGTGGTAGGCGTCGCACGTCGACCCGTAGCCCTCGATGCGGGCGTACGGACGAACGCCGCGCGCCAGCGCACGATCCTCGCGTTCGATGGCGAACATCCACGCCCCTTCGCCGAGCACGAAGCCGTCACGTCCGCGATCGAACGGACGCGACGCGGCCTCGGGCACGTCGTTGTAGTGCGTCGACACCGCGCGCATGCGCGAGAACCCGAAGATCATGCCCGGCAGCACACAGCCATCGGTGCCGCCGGTGAGCAGGACGTCGTATTCGCCGGCACGCACCAGCGAAACGGCATAGCCGATCGCATCGGTGGAGCTCGTGCAGCCGCACGAGAGCACGTGGCTGATGCCGCGCAGACCGAGTGAGATCGAGATCTCGCTCGACACCATCCCGCAGATGCCCACCGCGATCGCGTACGGCGTCACGTGCCGGCCGCCTGCTGTGAAGAAGTCCTCGTACTGCTTCTCGCCGACGTCGATGCCTCCGCCGCCGGAGCCAATCAGGACGCCTGCGCTCAGTTCGCCGTAACAGAGTCCCGCATCGCGCCACGCTTCACGCGCCGCAATCACGCCGAACAACGCCGCGCGTGAGTAGCGCTTCGGATCCGCGCGCCCATCCGATTCATCATCTCCGTCGAGCGGCAGTGCCGCGTCGATCGACAGTGGTGGAACCGATGCCGCGACGCGACACGGAAAGGTGGATGCGTCGAACTGCGTGATCGCGCGCGTGCCGCTGACGCCTCGGCTGACGTTTCCCCAGAAGCACTCGCGGCCGGCGCCGAACGGAGACACGACGCCGATTCCGCTGATGACGACGCGTGACAGTCCATTTGACTGCATGAGCGCTCACTATAATACCGGCCGTGCAATCGACCGGCGCCGTGCCGCCGCGGCTTGCTCGACCGATCGCGCTCGGCGGACTGCTCTTCTTTCTCGACGCGCTGCTTTACTTTGCCTACCGCTACGTAGTCGTGTTCGCGCGCGAGCTGGCTGGGCCAGTCACGACGTCGGCCGTGGTCGTCGATATCGCGCTCTTTACGGTATTTGCGCTCCACCACAGCGTGTTCGCGCGTGACGCATTTCGTAAACGGATTACGCGACTCGTTGGCGCCCTCGAGCGATCGACGTACGTCTGGATTGCCAGCGCCCTGTTCGTCGCGGTGTGTGCATGGTGGCAGCCTGTGGCGGGCGCCGCGTGGCGCATCGATGAGCCGGCTGTCGTATGGCTGCTGCGTACGGGGCAGTTGCTCGGCGTGTGGCTGACGCTGCGTAGCGCGTGGATGATCGATTTCTTTGAGTTAGCGGGAGCCAGGCAGGTCTGGCGCGAGGCAGGTCGGGGTCCTTCGCACCCGCCAGATCCGATGGTCTTCAAAACCTCGGGTCCCTACGGCTGGGTGCGGCATCCGATCTATGCGGGTTGGTTCCTGATGGTGTTCGCGGTCCCCACCATGACGATGACGCAGTTCGTGTTCGCCGTCACCAGCAGCGTCTACCTGCTCATCGCGATCCCTCTGGAAGAACGCTCGCTGCGGCGGTCGTCCGCGGGAGCGTACGACGAGTACGTGAAACAGGTCAGATGGAAGCTGCTGCCGCACGTGTTCTAGGCTTCATTCGTCGTAGTCTTCCTGCGGCAGCCCTTCGAGCTCCTCGAGGAACATCAAGGCCCGGTGGGACGGGATCTCGAACCGTTTCCCGCACGTCTTACAAGTCACGTCATCGTCGACGCGAACGAGATGGTCTTTGACCTTCTCGAACATCGCGCGGTCGCGCGCGTCGGCGCCGTTCGGGACGTGCGCTTTCCTGGTCCGCCGTAGCCAGCGGATGCTGTAGTCATTCGTCCGACGGCAGCGTGGGCACTGCAGGCGCGCCGGCCGCTGCTCAGGCTTTTCCGTAAAGAACATGCGCTCGTCCATTGGGCGATTTTCCATCTTCAATCGGCGATTTGAAAGCGCAGGCACGAGAAGATGAGCAACTCGACATCGAAATCGACAACTGAACAGGGCAGATGGTTTAGACTGAGGGACCATCCGACCCGCGCGTCGAGTTCCGACTCGGCCGCAATCGCCGAAATGGCCGAATCGACGCCACCGACGCTTCCGTCCGAGCTTCCCGTCCTTCCCCTTCGACGCACCGTCGCTTTTCCGCTGACGCTGCAGCCGCTGGCGGTCAATCGACCCGTCTCGATCGAGACGGTCAACCGGGCCCTCGGCGGCGACCGTCTCGTGCTCCTCATTCTGCAGCGCTCGGATGCCGACGACCCCTCGCCCGACGATCTGCACCGTGTTGGCACGGTCGGCATCGTGCGGCAGATGGCGAAAGCGAGTGGCGGCATCAACATCATTGTCGAAGGCATCGCCCGCGTCCGCGCCGACCTCGTCACACGCGCGGGGACGTCCATGCGCGCCCGTATCACGCCGATGCCCGAGCACGCCGAGCGGACGCTCGAGGTCGACGCCCACATCCGCCGCGTACAGGACCTGATCGAAAAGGCGCTCTCACTCGCCACCGGCCTCTCCGAAGAGTTGCGCGGTCTGGTGATGAACATCGACGACCCCTTGCGCCTCGTCTATGTGCTCGCCACGCTGATCGACATCAACCCGGACGAGAAGCAGGCACTGCTCGAGGAAAACGATCTGCTGAAGAAGCTCGAGACGATCGAGCGTGCGCTCTCGCGCGAGATCTCGCTGCTCGAGATGAAAAGCAAGATCGAATCGCAGGCGCAGCAGGAGATGACCGACGCGCAGCGTCAGTACTACCTGCGTCAGCAGATGAAGGCGATCCAGCAGGAACTCGGAGAAGGCGAAGGCAACGAGCTGGTCGAGCTGCGGAAGCGCATCGACGACGCCAAACTGCCGGAACAGGTGCACACAGTGGCGATGCGCGAAGTGGATCGACTGACGCGCATGACCGCGGCGTCGCCCGAGTACCAGATGCTGCGCACGTATCTCGACTGGCTGCTCGACGTGCCATGGTCGGTGACCACGCCCGATCGACTCGATCCCGTCGAAGCGCGCCGCGTCCTCGACGAAGACCATTACGACCTCGACAAGGTCAAGGAACGGATCGTCGAATATCTGGCCGTCCGCAAGCTGAAGGGCGACATGAAGGGCCCGATCCTCTGCTTCGTCGGCCCGCCGGGTGTGGGCAAGACGTCGCTGGGGCAGTCAATTGCGCGCGCCATGGAGCGGAAGTTCGTCCGCATTTCGCTCGGCGGCATTCGTGACGAAGCCGAGATTCGCGGCCATCGCCGCACGTATATCGGCGCGATGCCCGGTCGGATCATTCAGGCGTTGAAGCAGGCCGGCTCGATGAATCCGGTCTTCATGCTCGACGAGATCGACAAGGTGTCGGCTGGTGGATTCCAGGGCGATCCGGCCGCGGCGCTGCTCGAAGTGCTCGACCCGGCGCAGAACCATTCGTTCCGCGACCATTACCTGGAAATTCCCGTCGACCTCTCGAAGGTGCTCTTCATCGCGACGTCGAACCAGCTCGGGACCATCCATCCTGCCCTGCTCGATCGGATGGAAATCATTTCGCTGGCCGGCTACACGGAGGAAGAGAAGGTGCACATCGCACGCAGATACCTCCTCCCGCGGCAGGAACAGGAGAACGGCCTTACGGCTGGCGCTCTCGAGGTTACGGACCCAGCGCTGCGTGCCGTCATCGCCGAATACACGCGCGAGGCGGGCGTGCGCAGCCTCGAGCGCTTTCTCGGCACCCTCGCGCGCAAAGTTGCCGCACGGATTGCGACCCGTCCGGCTGACGCGGGACCGCCGGAGAAGACGGTGATTGACCGCGATCAAGTCGATGACTATCTGGGACCTGCGCGGTTCAAGAAAGAGGTGGCGTTCAGGACGTCGCGGCCCGGGGTGGCGACGGGCGTGGCATGGACGGAGACGGGTGGAGACGTGCTGTTTGTCGAAGCCACCTTGCTTCCAGGCGGAAACCAGAACATTATTCTGACGGGCCAGCTCGGCAATGTGATGCAGGAGTCGGCCCGCGCGGCCCTGAGCCACATCCGGTCGCGCGCGGAGGAGCTCGGCATTTCGGGCGATTTCCTCGCGAAGCACGATCTGCACGTCCACGTGCCAGCGGGTGCGATCCCGAAGGACGGGCCTTCGGCGGGTGTCACGATAGCGACGGCGATACTGTCGGCGGCCCGTCAGCAATCGGTGCGTCAGGATGTGGCTATGACCGGCGAGATCACGCTCAGCGGGTTGGTGCTGCCGGTGGGCGGCATCCGGGAAAAAGCGCTCGCGGCGCGGCGGTTCGGCATCAAGACGTTCATCCTTCCGGCGCTCAACGAACCTGATCTCGCGGAGCTGCCCGAAGAAGTCCGGCGCGACATGACCTTCGTGCCGGTCGAGACACTGGAACAAGTACTGAAGGTCGCATTCGAGGGGTCCTTAGTGAACTCGTCTTCGGGCGCACGATAGTGGCGACATCGTCCGCACTCGTCTTCTACGTTTCCGGGCACGGCTTCGGGCACGCTGCGCGCTCCATCGAAGTCATCAACGCGATTCTCGCCAGACGCCCGGAGACTCGCATCGGCGTCCGCACCGCGGCGCCGCGATGGCTCTTCGATCTCACGATCAAGGGCAAGATCACCTTCAGCACGCTCGAAACCGACACGGGCGTCGTGCAGATCGATGCGCTGACGCTCGACGAGGCCGATTCGATCCGCCGCGCCTCCTCGTTCCACAGCGATCTCGTCACGCGCGCAGCGAGCGAAACGCGCGTGCTCCGCGAGCTCGGCGCCGGAATCATCGTCGGCGACATCCCACCGCTCGCCTGCGCCGTCGGCGGCGCCTCCGGAATACCGTCGATCGCGCTGGGGAACTTCACGTGGGACTGGATCTACGCGGACTACCCGCGCGTCCGCCTCGCCCCGTCGCTGCTGCCGGCCATCAGGGGGGCATACGCGAAGGCGTCTATGGCGTTGCGCCTGCCGATGAACGGCGGGTTCGAGAGCTTCTCGAACATCAGGGACATTCCGTTCATTGCGCGGCATGCGACGCACACGCGCGAGCAGGTGTGCAAGACGCTGAAGCTGCCCGCCGACAAGCCGATCGTGCTGGCCTCGTTCGGCGGCTACGGCCTGCCGGGACTCGACACCGACGCGCTCGCCAAATTCAAGAAGTACACAGTGGTGTCAACGGCGAACCTGCCGCTCGGCCGCGGGCGGAAAGAAATGCCGACCGCTGAGCGCAAGGGATCGTTCATCAGCGTCAACGAAGAAGCGATGTACGACGCGGGCGTGCGATACGAGGATCTGGTCGGCGCGGCCGAAGTCGTCGTCACCAAACCGGGCTACGGCATCATCTCGGAATGCATCGCCAACGACACCGCGATTCTCTACACCTCACGCGGGCATTTTCCTGAATACGACGTGCTCGTGGCCGAGATGCCGAAGTACGTGCGCAACGCCTTCATCAACCACGACGATCTGTTCGCCGGCAAATGGGAATCGCAGATCGACAAGCTGCTGGCGCAGGCGAAAATCAAGAAGAAGCCGGAGACCAACGGCGCCGATGTGGCGGCGGAAATCCTGTTGAAGGCACTCGACAAACCGCCCAAGAAGCCGAGAGGACGACCGAAAGCAAAAGTGTAGGTCGGGCGGGGTCGCACAATGATTCGAAAGCTCCTGCGGCGTGTTAGTGGTGTCGAGGCTTTGGGTACGTGGACACGCCAGCAGATCAACGGCGTCCGCACGTCGGTGGCCGCCGCTGAAAAGCACGGCAAAAGCACGGGCAAGAAACTCAAGGAACTACGCGAGACCCTCGCGCTCGAGCGGCGCGACGCTGCGGATGCGCGAGCGGCACTCGTCGCGCAGCGGAGCGAGATTGCCGCGCTCAGCGCCAGGTTGACGCAGGTCGAGCGTCTCGCGGATGCCAACGAACGACTGGCAAAGCTGCTCTTCCGAACCGATCCTCAAGAAATCGCTGCCACCGCCGCCCACGTTCGCGCGGCGGTCGCCCGCGCCACGCTCTGCCTGGATCCGGGACCACATGTCGTCATCGACGATGTGCTGCCTCAATCGGTGTACGTACGGCTGCTTGCCGCTGTTCCTCCCGTCGAATTCTTCACCGGAGGCGGCGACGGAACGAAGCTGGACTATCGCGTGTTCAGCACCGCGCCGGTGCCCACCGCGTCACGCGTCATTTGGGAGACGTTCGAGTCGGAAATCGTACGAGACGTGTTGATGCCGGCGCTCCTGGACCTCTTCGCGCCGGCGCTGGCGGATCATTTCGCCGGCCTGTTCGGCGCCGATTTCGCCGCGGAAGCCACGCGCCTGCCGACCCGTGCCAACGGCCGCATCATGCTTCGTCGACCAGGATTCACACAGGGAGCGCACCTCGATCCGAAGCGCTCGCTGATTACCGGAATTCTCTATCTGGCCAGCTCCACGGGCGGCCAGCAGTACGGGACGCAACTCTATCGAGTTGATCGGCCGGTCAGCGCGCCGTCGATGACCACCTACTATCTGAATGCCGATCAGGTCTCGAATCAGCGGCCAACGCAGGTGTCGTTTCTTCCGAATCGTGTACTGGCGTTCGTCAATTCCGTGGCGCACGGCGCGGAGCTGCCTGAAGATGCCACGCTTCGCGAGCGCCTCGCGTACCAGTTCTACGTCAAACCCCGCGACGGCGCACTCGCGAACTTCCTTCGCACACTGCCCGCCGACAGACAAGAACCGTGGACCGAGCTGCTCGCGACCCACGGCGATCGCTGATCGCGAGCGGTACGGCCGCTGCGCGCGCTCAGCTCGTCGTCTGTTTTTCGAATACGGCAGTCACGGTGTACTTCTGCCCCTGAGCGTCGGTGCCACTCACCATCTGCGTCCGGGTTTTGCCGTCGGCTGAAATGACGCTGTGCGTCGTCTGCACGACCTTTCCGTTTTGTTTCAGCGACGCATCGAGCGTGTTCGGGTTCGGCCGCGTCAGGACGATCGTGTCTGCGTCGGGTCCGTTGTACTTGTATTCCTTGCCGTCGTACATCGCCGAAAACGTAATCGTGACCTTCTTGCCGGCGGCGTCAACACGGTCGAACGTCGCCTTGATCCCTTTGCCCGTGCCGCCGAACGCCTCGTAGACGCGCATCTCGCTCTTGGGCGCGGGAACGGATTGATACTTCGATTTCGCGACGTTCAGCATCCAGTGGCCGATCAGCGGATCGCCCTGCGCGCGCAGGATCGGCCCAGTCGATAGAGCTCCGAACACGATGAGCGCGACGATGGAACCCCGGATGTTGTCTCTCATGGAGTCCTCCTCGCAAAGGAACCGCGGAATGCGGTTCGCAGCCTGCTGTGCTTCAGGTGGCGCGGAGATGCGCGCCGAGATAGATAACGATGCCGGGAAATGGATCCAACGACCGTGGGCGACGTTTCTCAGTTCCCGTGACAGGGCTTTTGAGGTACGGGCGAAATTGTCTTGGGATGCCGCAGCGGAGTATACGCCTGCCCCTCTTCGGCCTCAACAAGGCGGAATGGAGGACCCGTGATCCCCGAACGCACGTCGCCGTGATCGACGCCGCCTGACGGATTGACTTAGACCCGCCCCACCCGCGACTGCACGCGGTCCGCGAGGAGGCCCCGTGCAGGGCGCACCCGTAATGGTTACGGACAAGAACGATCACATCTGAGTGATCAGCCGGCCTCGCGAATCACCAAACGCCTGACTAATCGACGGTCTGTCCTGGTGCCTGGCCCCACGTGAAGCCGTCGGCGGGCCGCTTCAGCGTGACGAGACGGACGCGATGATCCGCAGGATTGCGGCCCGGCGCACCCGTGATGATCACGTGGTCGCCGACCTTGAACGTGTCGCGTGTGACGCCCTGCTGACCAAGCTGCCCCACCCCGGCCCACTCGATGGCGTATCGCACCTTCGTCCCATCCTTCTCTTTCACGTCGAGGTGCACGAACGAGTGCGGGTTGCGAAAATCGAGCTGCACGAGCTCGCCTTCGATCGTGACAGAGTCCTTCTCCCGATAGGTCGCCGCGAACGAATGATGCGCATTCGCGCGCGCGCCCGCCAGCCACGTCAGCGCAACGAATGAAACCACCAGATACCGTTTCATGATTCCTCCGGGCCGACCTAAAGGTCGGCCCCTACGTCCGAAAGGTCGGCCGCTACGTCCCTGACCCGACCTCGCCTACACCCGCCTACTCACAAGGTGACGGCTTCCATTTTGCGCCGTCCGTCTCGCGCTTGAAGTGCGAGCTGCGAGCGTACCGCGTGTTCAGATACTGCGGGTCCTCCACAATCGTCGTCACGCTCAGATACGCGTCGCCGTTCGGCTCCTGCACGCGGCTGAAATACTCGGTGACCACGGCGTTGCCGCTATACGGGACGCCGTTGCGTTGCAGATAGCCGGGGCGCATACCCGTTGTCACCACTTTCAGCTGCGCGCTCGGCACCGGTCCGCCTTCACGAGGGCCGCGGCCGCCCGCATATTCCCACGTCGCAACCGAGACGCCTTGCAGGCCACCGTCGGTCGCTGAGGCGGGTGTCGTGGCAGCCCGCTGACCGAAGGAGAAGCGGCGTGTCTGCAGGCCGGCATCGGTCTCGACCTTCAACGTGTTTTCGTTCTCCCACGTGATGTGCAGGCGTGTCGGCACACGCATGATGTTGCCTGCACCGTACGCCTTGCACTTGTCGTCGACGCTTTCCTTTCCGGGATCCCACCCGTCCGCCACGCGTCGGCCCTCGGCGTTGAGCGGAACGCTCGGATAGTCACCTTTCGGCGGCGTCATCATTCGCCATCGCCAGTCTTCGGTCACAAGAGAGACCCAGTAGCCGGTGAGGTCTTCGCCAGCACCCGCTTGTCCGGTCAGCGTCGCAGCACCGCGTCCGCCGCGTTGCGCGAGCAATCCAATTGGGAGGAGTACCACGAGTGCAGCGACAAGGGGCACTCGCGTCTTCATTTCGTCGCCCCACGTTTCGGGGCGGCGCCGGATGGCGGCGATGCGGGGCGGGTCGCCGCGTCCCGCGGAAGCGTCTTGTACACCGCTTCGATGAACATCTCAGTCGTCCACGGCCCTGTGGCCGCACCATAACGGCCGTCATAGTCGACGGTGGGTCTGGCGGCTTTCACCTGCTCGAGCGTCATCCCTTTCTTCACCATGTCCTGGATGCGATCTCGCAGGATGGTCGTCATATCGCGGTAGTACGCCACGTCCGCGATATCGCTGATGCGCCCGTATGCGGGAATGACGAGAGTGCCGCCTTCGGACCGGAATTCAGGGACCGCCAGGTCGATGATGTGATTCAACCCTTCGATGACACCGTTGATGGTGCCGCCCTTCGTGACGTCGATGACCGGGTACGTCGTCGTGCGAAAGACTTCGCCCGCGGCGATCACGTCCGACCCGCGGAAGTACACCATCGTGTCACCGTCGGTGAACGCCGCCGGCTGGTGCATGAGGACGATGCCCTCGCCGTTGAAGAAATTACTCAGCTTCATCGAATCGGTCGGGTAGGTGTCCGTCGGCAGCGCGCGTGGGGAAAACGCCGGCTGGCCTGCCGGCGGGTTCGCCATCCGATTCTGCAAGTTCTCGTGGCCGAGAATCGCGGCGCCCTGGCTCGCGTCCGCAAGCTGGCCGGCGACGTTGCCGCCGGTGAACGTCTGACCGGCGCCCGAGAGCTTCACATTGCCCCCGATGTGATCCGGCGCGATGCTCGTCGCAACGATGTAGCGGATCGGTTTGGATGGCGCATCGGCGCGGCGTGCTTCGATGATGGAATTGCGTGTCTCGGCGCCAAAGAGAACCGGCGCCGCCGCCGCGGCAGTTCTTGCCTCAACCCACTGCTGTACCGCTCGAATCGCGGTCAACACCTGATCGCTCATCTCCGCGGAGCCGGAATCGACCATCAGCACGCCATCCAGACCAACGGACAGGGTGATGTTCGCACCGCCGCCCATCAACACGTAGACGTTGCCGCGCACGGGCAGCACTTTGATGGGCCCGGTCGGGTTCAGTCCGGGAATCGTGCCCGCACCGGCGAGCGAGCCGTTCAACAGCTGCGCTGAGGCCGTCGAGTGTGCCAGCAACGTCGCGAGCGCCACCGCGGTTGCGAGCCTAGCGGGCATTACTGGCTCCTTGTCGAG